>Ga0073928_10000808_pt1 | contig 66558 bp, 46 predicted proteins | sample PaiPotPPA55metaG_FD_76969 | JGI IMG/M metagenome (GOLD analysis project Ga0073928, IMG submission 76969) | Iron sulfur acid spring bacterial and archeal communities from Banff, Canada, to study Microbial Dark Matter (Phase II) - Paint Pots PPA... ... | reverse complement strand
TGGCAGAACCTCGATTGGGCTCCCTCCCAGATCGACCTGCGTCATAACTTTACTGGCACTGTGATCTACGACTTGCCCTTCGGCAGGGGCAAGAAATTCGGCAACAGTTGGAGCAACGTAGCCGACTCACTTCTGGGCAACTGGCAACTGACGCTGATCGAGAAAATTACTTCCGGCTTTGCCGACCCCCTCCTCGACAGCCTGAACAATTCCGGGGTCTCCTTCAACACCGGCGGCAATGGCCTCAACAACAACCGTCCGGACCAAGTGGCTGGCTGTAACCCCTACGCCAACCAGACCAAGATACAGTTCATAAACCCGGCCTGCTTCCCCCAACCTGCAAAAGGTCATCTTGGCAATGCCAGCCGCGTACCCGTCTACGGTCCGGACTTTGTCAACACCGACTTCTCCGTGATCAAGCAGTTCAGGCTGCCTTGGGAGAATATGGGTCTGAATTTCCGGGCGGAATTTTTCAACCTGTTTAACCACGCGCAGTTCGGTCAGCCGATTAGCGATATCAACGCAATCGGCTTCGGCGCGGTCAACTCCACTGTAAACAATCCGCGTCTCATTCAGTTCGGGCTGAAGCTCACTTTTTAAAGCCCCGCTTGCAACTGCCACAGACGTGTAATCAAACAAACGGCCCACCAGCATATCGGTGGGCCGTTTTTATTTTGGAATTGGCGGTGTCTTTTAATTTCGCGCCGCTTAATGGGGTTCACACGTCGGCGAAGGCGCTGAAGGTTTCGGACTCCGTAGCGTATATACAAACTGCTGGATCTTATGGCGCTCCCGATCGGCCTCGTTCTTTTTCTGCTCTGAAATTTGCTTAAACAATTCAGTTTCCTTACTGGCTTTTTCTGCTTCCCCCATGTGCGCATAAGCTTGCGCCAATCGGTAATGGGCTTCGTCAGCTAATGGCGTTGCTTGAATCGCCTTTTGGAAAAAAGAAATGGCGCGGGGGAAATCGGCCTGTCGTACGCACAAAATTCCAAGCTGCGTATATGCATTCCCAAGTTTGGGATCGAGTGCCACAGCCCGCTTTAATTCAGTCTCGATCGTAACGAGGTTGTCGGCACCGAGCTCATCCTTGGCCAGCGCCACAGCATAGTAATAATGAGCGAGCGCATCTTCCGCATGCGCGGAGGCGAAGCCCTTGAATCGTTCGGTCCAGCCGGGCGGCGTGATTTTCTCTGTTTCGAGTATCGTGCCCAGAAATAAATAGGGCCCTGGATCGGCAGGGTCCAGGTTGCATGCTTCGAGCAGCAGTTTTTTCCCTCCTTCCATTCTCCCTTGATCATAAGTAGCGACACTGAGACCCAGCAGCATCCGAACCGAACTGGGATAGCGGTGATGACCCTTGGTGAAAACTTCGATTGCTGGTTCAAACGCGCGATGCAGCAGCAAGTCCGCTCCCCAGGCAAATAGATGAGCTTCATTGGGCTGCAGTTCCGCCGCCTGTTGATACTCACGCACCGCATCAAACGGCCGCCCCTCGCCCTCAGCAGCTTCTGCCAGACGCATATGCATATTCGCGGCATCTTCAGCGGGATGGGAATTGTTGCTCGGCCCTACTGGCGTTGCCGCATCGCGGTTCAACGCAGCAGTCTCTTTCGCCAGCGTCTCTTTCGTCCGCAGCACGGTATCTGATCCGTGACCTCCCAGGTTACTGGGGTCGGTTACACCCGCCACATTAAAATGGACTTCGTCAGAAAATTTTACCGCTCCCGAATCATCCTTGCCGGATGCAGCACCCGCTTCCGCCGCCAATTGCAGATCTACGGATTTGCCCTCCTCCTTATGGAGAGCAAACGGGCCATTCGTCGCAGCACCGTGACCCGATTTAATCGCCCGCAACTCGTAATTCCCGGAGGGCACCGCCTCGAATCGGTATCGTCCACGTGAATCGGACTGAATCGTGAACCTATGCGCGTGATCGTCGCTCTCGAGAAACACCGTCGCGTTCTCAACCGGGCGATTCGCGGAATCACAGACCATCCCTGTAACCACTGCGGATTTCTCACTGCTTTTGCTCTGGCTAGGAGTTGTTGCGGCGCTCAATGCGGTCAGCGCAACGAATGCGCCGCATACCCAAACAAATCTGGCGATGGAGGTCATCAAGAAATACACTTCACAACGTCGGTCAACGCGTCGGCAAGCACAACTCTTTCGAGCGTCAATTCTAACGCTGATTTATTGGCCGAGCTGGTTCAATTCGGCTTTCGCCTGAGCATGATCGGGATGCTGCTTCAACAATTCAAGAAGCACCTCCCGAGCTTTCTCCCGCCTACCCTCGATGGCGTAGACACGTGCGAGATTCAGATAAGACTGGTCGTATTCAGGTGCCACTCGAATAGATTCTTCAAAACTGTGAGCGGCTGCCTCCTTCCTTTTCGTTCGTAAATAAAGCACGCCAAGATTATTCAAAGCTTCCGGATAAACCGGGCGCAAACTCACAGCGCGTTTTAGATATTCTTCGGCGCGATCTGATTCCTCCAGTTGCGCGCACACCATGCCTAGACTGTAGTTGACCTCGGGATCATCCGGGGCAATATCGAAAGCTCGCTGAAGCGTCTTTTTTGCTTCCAGCCATTCTTTCTGCTGGCGATAGGCATTTCCGAGGTTCATTAATGCAATTAAATGGGCCGGATCGATTTGTAGTGCCCGCTGAAAAAACTCGATGGCCCTGCCAGTATTGCTTTCCCTCGCGGAAAGAATTCCGAGGTTATTCCAGGCGTTCGGAATGGTTCCGGGATAGCTGGCTTGATGTTTCAGCGCGCGCTCAAAACTATCGCGCGCCTCTTTCATTTTTTGTTGTTGTAGATAAACGCTTCCAAGTCCATACAACGCCTCGGCGCTGGTTGGATCGTCTTGCAAAGCACGCCGAAAAAAAGCCTCCGAAGCATCCGCATAACCGCGTTCGTAGAAAACTGACCCAAGCGAAAGATAGTTGCGGCCAAACTCGTAGCCCGTTTCTGCGCCTGCGAAAGGAAGCGCTTTGGCGATGCGCTCCCTGTCTGTGCGAGGAATATTCTTGAAGTCTTCGCCAAACCGTTCATTCTCAATAATTCGCTGATAAATCTTGACGATGTCGCCTGCCTCGTCGATCAAAAAAGAAGTCGGCAAACTCAGATCCCGATGGCGATCAAATAAAGACCGAAAAAGCAGATTATAAATGGCCACTACGTCTTCGGTAGTTTGCAATATCGGTAAATTCTGCGTGAAGCGACTTTGCTGCTCTTTTTCATCACCACCCTGTATCGCGTCAATGTCTATGACAAGAAGTTGCAGTCCGTCTTTTGCCCAACGGGTGTTTAACTTCTCCAATTGCCTCAGCTGAGCTTCAGAACCACCTGCTAATGCGGAAAAAAAACAAATAAGTACCGGTTTGCCACGATGTGCAGAAAGCGATTCCAGTCGCCCATCTTTGCTGCGAAGCGAAAAATCTGGAGCCTGCACCGGCGCAAGAAGCCACGATTCGATTGCAGTCGGTAGAACCTCCGGCATTGTCAAGATGTCGAGTCCTGGGTTCGGCTGGTTAGATGATTTCACAAAAGGCACGATCCGCGACGGCGTCGCACCTTCCTCAACCCAAACGCGATGATTCAGAGGCAACTCGTCAAGCCTCTGCAGCAATCCGCTGGGCCAGCGAATGGTGGCGTGGACAGGCCCTTTCGCTGTACCCAGGCCGAAAAACAACTCCTTACTGTGTTGTGCTAGAAATCCAGATCCCGCCTGCAGCCAGCGGGTTTGCCGGCCCGCTGCTGTTTCGACCGTGACACAAGCGCCGATAGCATCGTGGGTGCTCTTTTTGCCAGTTAAGCGAAACGCGATGGCCGGAGCGAGAACTGGAATAACATTTTTAAAAAGCCGCAACTGTGGGCTATTGCGATTTTTTAATAGCATCTCCTGTCGTCCATCGTGGTCAAAATCGGCGAGCACAAAAGTTCTGCTGTCTTCTATGCAGTCAAGCCCGACGATTCCAGAAACATCTGAGAATGTCCCATCACCGTTGTTGAGATAGAAAACGTTGCATTCGAATCCACTCCAGGTGCCATCCGAGCGAATCAATTCGTTGATGGCGTTCCATCCCTGCTCATATTCGTGGTTTGGCTTCTGGTCTTGCGGAGAATTGGCAACAACCTGCCGCCAAAAAAAGCTGTTCAGATCTTCGCGCGTTTCGCCGGAAATCATCCCATTCGCGACATACAGATCCAGAAAACCATCGTGATTGAAATCCCACGCGTCACTAGACCATGCCCAGCGCCCCATCGCCGTTCCTGAGCGCGCACTCGCATCCGCGAATCTCCCATCTCCGGAATTATGAAACAACGAATTACCCATGGCGTGTCTGCGATAGAGCTCGCCAACCTCCTTACTCGACCCTTTCTGAAAATTGTCCTGTAGCGAAACGCGCATTCCCGCTGCTGTCCACATATCCGCAACGTAAAGGTCCTGTCGGCCATCATTATCAAAATCCAACCAGCAACCACTCATACCCGCACCCACATCTTCAACGCCAGCATCTGCCGCGACATCGGTAAACGTGCCGTCACCATTCGCACGATAGAGATTTTTGCGTCCAAAATCGTTGACCACGTACAAATCGGGCCACTGGTTGCCGTTGTAATCGCCCCACGAACAGCAAAAGCTGAACCGGTTGTTGTGTTGATCCAACCCGGATTGTTTCGTGACGTCGCCGAACGTGCCGTCTCGATTGTTGCGCATCATGAAATTGGGTGGACCATTGTCCGCATCGTAGTAAGGCATCGGGTAGCGATACTGGTCGGTGCCCTGGTAAAACGCATAAAGACAAAAATAAATGTCCAGCCAGCCGTCGCGATCATAATCCGCGATGGCCGCACCCGTGAAAGTGCCGCGTGGAGGATTTTCAAAGTGAAATGCATCCGGCTTGGCGCGAAATTTTCCTCCGCCCAAATTGCGAAACAGTTGTGGCCCATTTGTACGCACCACGATCACGTCCTGGCGGCCACTGTTCTCAAAATCCGCGAACATTGCGCACGCAGTGTTTTCCAGAACTCCAAGCCCGGATAGCTCGGTTATGTCTTCGAACGTGCCGTCACCTCGGTTTCTGAAAAGCCGATTGGGAAGCCCGGCAGGTTGGCAAACATAGATATCGTCAAAACCATCCCCGTCGATGTCGGCAACGGAAACTCCGTTGTGCCCGTAAATATCGATACCGCTCGCGCCATCGATCAGGGTCCGCCAATAATCCGTACCATGAAGAAATTGCGACGCGAACGAACGGTTTTCCGCAAATGCGTGCTTGGCGGTATCGATAAAAACGGGAGCTGCAGAGCGGCTACGCGTTTCGTCGAGAACCTTCCAGCTCTGAACCGTCAAATCTTCCGATCTCGAAAGCATCCACGATATTTGCCAGTTGCCCACACGCTGCTCGCGGTGGAAACCCTGTCCTGTTCCCACCAATTCAAAGCGCACCACCGTTTCCAGGGGTTGAGATTGCCCAGGCGTGGACGCAACTTCAGGAATGGAGTGGATCGAAGTCACCTGAAATTCAGCGATGATGATTTTAGAGAAAACGCTTACCGAGGATCGCCATTTTGCAAGAAAGTCATCGCGTCGCAACTCCGCGTCACCGGCGAACTCTCCCTTCCACACCTGAAGAGGAGAACCTTCATACATGGTCTTCCATGCTGACGGCTGCAGCGACGTGCCCAAAAAATCGGAGGAGATAATTTTTTCTAACGCGGCGGTATTCTCCGGAGATTGAGCAAGCTCCAAACTCCACTTACTAAAGACCTCCGCAATGTGATCCTGGTATTTTTCGGTGACAAATTCATCGAAACCCGCCGGCACTTTTCCCAACACCGCTTCAATTCCCCGTGGCATTCGATACCGAGGGTGGACATGAAATTCATCCAGTGAATTCAATTCTTTCGGGGCAAACCACCCCATTAAAGGCGACCAAGAGATCGCTGCGGGAAAAAAAGCAAGCGGAGCGGCTTGACAGTATTGCAGGAATTCGCGGCGGCTCATACCGACGGAATTGCGTTTCTTCGAACGCCGCCTCAGTGAAAACCCCCATATCTATCGCACAGGCGCGAAATCTAGCATCCCGGTGTGAGCCCGTCAAGTTTGCGCCAAAAATTGAACCAGCTAACTAAATCCTTCAATAACTAATCAAACTGTTAGGTCTTGCCAAGCGCCAAACCGCCAGAACGCTGGTTACGCATCGTGGGGTCTGATAAACTGAACTAGCTCGACCACACCTGAGAATATGAGGAGAATCGTCCGGGCTGCTGGTTGTTACAGCAGCTATTTTTGTCTTTAATGACTGTCAGCAGCAGTCGACGCTAAAATTTATGAGTCAAAATATTCGCAACATCGCCATCATCGCCCACGTAGACCATGGGAAGACCACCCTCGTGGACGCCATGCTACGGCAAAGCGGAATTTTTCGCGCCAATGAGGCCTTGGTGGAACGCGTCATGGATTCCAACGATCTGGAACGCGAGCGGGGCATTACTATCCTCGCCAAAAATACCGCCTTGTTCTTTCATGACACCAAAATCAATATTGTGGACACGCCAGGTCACAGCGACTTCGGCGGCGAAGTGGAACGCGCGCTGCGCATGGTCGACGGCGTGCTCCTCCTGGTCGACGCCAGTGAAGGCCCGTTGCCCCAAACGCGCTACGTACTGCAGAAAGCCCTGGCCGCCAAGCTGCCTCCCATTATCGTCCTGAACAAAATCGACCGTGTGGATGCGCGCGCCAAAGAAGTGCTCGACGAAATTTACGATCTGTTCATCGATCTGGACGCCACCGAAGACCAGCTAGATTTTCCTGTCGTGTACACCAACGCGCGCGATGGTGTTGCGCACCGCAAAATCGGAGATGATTCCAAGGATTTGCTTCCGCTCTTTGAAACCATTGTTAAATCCATTCCGTCACCCCCTGGCGATCCAAATGGAATTCTGCAAATTCAGGTAATGAACCTTGACTACAGTGAATTTCTGGGTCGCATTGCTATCGGCCGCGTTTTTAACGGCACGTTGAAGCGTGGCGAAGACGTCGGAATCTTTCGACTCGACGGAAAGCTCACCTCCACGCGTATCACCAAGCTCTATACCTTCCGTGGATTAGAACGCGACGAAGCCGACAGCGTTGCCGCCGGCGACCTGGTCGCCATTGCCGGCGTTGAAGGTATTCAGATTGGCGAGAGCATCACCGATTTGGTCTCACCGGCTCCGCTCGAGCCTCTCCTGATCGACGAGCCCACTTTGGCGATGATCTTTACCGTGAACAGCAGTCCGCTCTCCGGCAAAGATGGCAGCTATTTAACCTCCCGCGACCTTCGCGACCGGCTGCAAAAAGAATTGCTCACCAATGTTTCCATCCGCGTGGAAGACACGGAAACTCCAGAATCTTTCCGCGTTCTCGGACGTGGCGAACTGCAACTTGCCATTTTGATCGAAACCATGCGCCGTGAAGGTTTTGAGTTGATGGTTGGCAAGCCAGAAATCGTAGTGCGCAACGAGAATGGCAAAAAGATGGAGCCACTCGAGCGCCTGGTCATCGACGTTCCCGAAAATTTCATCGGCATCATCATGGAAACTCTCGGCAGCAGGCGCGGTGAAATGTTGAAGATGAGCAATCATGGCTCAGGCCGCGTGCGTATGGATTTCAAAATTCCTTCGCGTGGCTTGATTGGTTTGCGCAGCCAGCTGTTGACCGACACTCGTGGAACCGCGCTGATCCATTCCATTTTTGAAGGCTGGACCGATTATGCCGGTGAAATGGCCCTTCGGCCTACTGGTGCCTTGGTCGCCGATCGGAGCGGCCCTTCCACGGCGTTTGCGCTCTGGAATATTCAGGAACGCGGGGAACTGTTTATCGGCCCGGCGATCGACGTGTACGAAGGCATGATCGTGGGTGAGAATTCGCGTGAACAAGACATGGATGTAAACGTCACCAAGGAAAAGAAGCAAACCAACATGCGCTCCTCCAGCGCTGACGAAGCCATCCGGCTGATCCCTCATCGTGAGTTGAGTCTGGAACAAGCCATCGAATTCATCGCCGACGATGAGTTCGTTGAAATCACACCGAAGTCGATCCGTTTACGCAAAAAAGTCTTGCAGGCGAATCGCCGTCCACGCCGCTGGCAGGAAATTCGCGCTAGCCAGACAAGCTAGGCATACAAAATAAGACTCAAGGCGCCACGCCCGCCAAATCGATTGTGCAAGAAGTTTACAAGCGCGTTCCGCAGGTTACCTGCTTCCTGCATCCCACAACATGGGCACGCCTGCTGTTTTGACTACTCATTTTGCCTGGGAATGATGTACAGTCTACCGCTTGCACCCGACCATGCTGAGCATGCAGCCTCCTAGTCTGGCGCCCAAACCGTGGCTCGATTTGGTCACGATCCGTGCCACAATATATCTGCAGGGGATTCGTTGAACCTATCTAACGCCGAAGAGCAACGCCCGAGTTCTGAAAATTGCACCATCGCCGCAACGGCGACGGCGCTTCCACCCCACACGATTAGTCGCGACGACGTGAAATATTACATGGGACGCGTGTTCGATATTCCCGAGCGTAAGCTCGAAGCCATGATGAGCATTGTGGACAACGCCCGCGTTCACAATCGCCATTCCATTTTCCCCATCGAATACACCATCGAGCCTCGGGCCCTCTCGAAGACCAATGAAGAGTACATGGAGCACGCCATTAAACTTGGCCGCGAAGCAGCCGAGAAATGCCTGCAGCGCGCCGGTCTTAAGCCTGCGGACATCGATCTGATCATCACCGTTTCGTGTACCGGATTCATGATTCCGTCTCTCGACGCGCATTTGATCCACTTGATGGGTTTTCGGCCTAATGTCCGTCGCATGCCATTTACAGAACTGGGCTGCGCGGCCGGAGCCATGGCATTGGGACGCGCCGCCGATTATTTAAAAGCAGAGCCCGGCGGCAATGTGCTGATCATTGCGGTGGAGCTGCCCTCACTGACGTTTCAGCGTAAGGACATTTCCCAGGCAAACCTCATTTCGTCCATCTTATTTGGCGACGGCGCGGCCGCCGTGGTGGTGCGCGGCAAGCCTGTGCATGGGCCGAAAATTTTATTTTCGGAAACATACACATTTCCGGACTCCCTCGGCGCCATGGGTTTCGATCTGCGAGATTCCGGATTTCACATCCTGTTGGCCAAGGATGTGCCGGAAATGATTGGCGCAAAAATCAACGAGCTGGTCGACGGGTTCCTGGGGCGCTGCGGAAAAAACCGCGCGGACATCAAAGGATGGATTCTGCATCCTGGTGGCGCCCGCCTGTTGGGCAATGTGGAAACGCAGCTTGGTCTGAAACCCTGCGACACCCGGCCCTCGTGGGACATTCTTGCCAATGTCGGCAATCTTTCGAGCGCCACGATCCTGTTTATTCTTCAAGAATGGCTCGAAAAGCGCCCGCTCAAGACCGGGGAATACGCGTTGCTGGCTGCCTTTGGCCCCGGCTTCAGCGCGGAATTTTTGTTGCTGCAATGGACGTAACGGTTATCGCGTTTCTCGCCCTGCTGGTCGCCGTGGCCGCTTTGCGAGTCCTCGAGTTGCAAATCTCCCGGCGCCATCAAGCTAGCATGATCGAGCGCGGCGCCAGCAAAGTTGCGGAGCCGCGTTTTGGCTGGATGGTCGCGCTGCACACCGCGGTGCTCGTCGGCGCAGCCATGGAAGTAGTCTTCCTGCATCGGCCCTTTATCCCCTTGCTGGCCGCAGTGATGTTCACGATTTTTCTGGCCGCCAATGCCGTGCGCTGGTGGGTGATTCGCACCCTTGGCGAACATTGGAATGTTCAAGTCGTGGATTCTACGCGATTGGGCGTAATTGTTACTGGACCTTTCCGCTTCGTTCGGCATCCTAATTATGCAGCGGTCTTTGCTGAGATGCTCGCACTGCCCCTGATCCACACCGCGTGGATCACCGCGTTGGCGGGGTCGATAGCGCACGTCGTGGTGCTGGCGCAAAGGCTCTCGACCGAAGAGCGCGTATTGTTTGCTGATCCCGGTTACCGGTCGGCCATGACGGGCAAACCAAGATTTCTGCCCGGCCTGTTCTAGATAAATACTAAAGACTTAATGATGAGCCACGCCACACATCGCCTCCGTTTTTATTTTCCAATTCCGGCGTTGCTTTTGCTGTACTCGGTCGCGACCGCCTCTGTCCAGAACTCGAGTGACGGTCCTTACCGTAACATCGTTTCTGTTGTCCATCGCGATGCGGACGCCGACGCAGGCGATGACCCGCTTGCGCCGGCTTTCACTCCGATTCCAGAGCTGACCTCTGGCTTTCAACTTCTTTACGTCCAACAATTTTCCGAAGCGCGCGAAAAATTTACAGCCTGGGAATCTGAATATCCCGATCAACCCTTTGGACAAGTAGCGGTCGCTGCCAGCTACCTTTTCGAGGAGTTTTACCGCCAGGGTGTATTGACCAGCGATTTTTTCCTGAACGAAGAAAAATTCTTGAACGGCATAGATGGCAAACCCGATCCAGGCCGTATGGCCCAGTTTCAGGGTGCCTTGGTAAAAGCACGTGCCTTGGCCAATAGACGCCTGAAACAAAATTCCAGGGACACCGAGGCTCTTTTCGCGCTCACTCTGGCCGCCGGCATGGAGTCCGACGCCGACATGATCCTGCGCAAAGAACGCCTCGAGGCTCTCAAGCTGCTTAAATTAGCGAATCAGTACGCCAAGCTATTGCTCGCGGTCAGGCCCGATGCCAACGATGCGTACGTCGCCCTTGGCTCCGCCAATTACATTATTGGAAGCCTTTCCGGCGGCATGCGTTTCTTCCTGGCGTTTGGCGGTGTCCACGGCGATAAGAGGCTTGGCATGCAGCAATTGGGAAAATCGGCGGACACCGGTTTATATTTGCGGCCCTTCGCAAAAATCATGCTGGCTCTCGCGGCGCGGCGGGAAAAACAGGATGCGCTGGCGCAAAAACTTTTGCGGGAGTTGAGCGAGGAATTTTCTTCCAGCCCCTTATTTGCCGCGGAATACGCGAAATCCATGGGCCGGCCGGTGCCCGCCGTCCTGCATCCTTAAACCTTGGCGACAAAGTGTAAACAGTGCCCGGCCGTTTCGGTTAACTCACAACCCGGTCATTTAAGAAAATCAGCCCTATTTTAGAAGTGGAAAACCAGGCTCAGCGTCGCCTGGCCATTGTTCTGCCACTGCCCGAAAAGCTTCGTCCCAACATAGTCGACTTCCGCTCTGGCTGACAGCCGCGGCAGGAAGCGATAGTCTGTGCCGCCTCCCAATTGCACGGCAAATCCATTTCTGCTGTTGTGATTGCCGGTTTGCGGCAACGCGTGCGTTCCACCAAATAGTCCATGAAACCACGGTTCCCAACGAGACCGCCGCCACGCGAATTTCGGACCTACCCCGTAATTGACCAGCTTGATATGTTCGTTCTCCCAAATAGTTGGGGCAAAGAATGTATTCACATTGCCCTCTACTCCGACGAAATCACTCAGAAAATACGCGAGACTCGTGGTGGTCCCGACCGCGCTGGCGCTATAGATAGACGATCTGAAGCGCTCGAAGGAAACTCCCAGCCCGAGCTGCCAGCGGAAATCATCGCGATCGCTGTAGATAAACTTTGGGCGGGCCGCCGGCGAAGGCTCTGCGGCTGCGGCATTTGCCGAGGCCGTGGGAACAGCCAACGCGGTAGTTACCGTGGCTGGCGCCACAACACTTGACGAAGCCAAGTCCAACGCTTCGGCGGTGAAAAGTGGCTCGGTCTGCACCAGGGGTTGCATCAGCGGCACGTGCGCGGCGCTCGTTGCGCTAAAATTCGCCGCCGCATTCGAACCCGCAGTGTATGCGGGGGGAATACTCTCCTGCGCCTGAACAGCACAAACCCCAGCGCAACCTAGTAATAATGACAGCAGTAGCCTCTTCATGATGTTCCCCTCGAGGGCTGACCCCACGCCTGGAATCAAACCACTCACTACGGTAAACAACAGTAAGCCTGTTTGTCTACGGGTTTAACTAACATATGTGGTGCCCATGCCCGGTGAGCCCTTTGGCGCTGGCATGACACCCTGGGCCTGGCTGCTAACGGCCGTGCCTCAAGTAGTCATCGGTTTTATTCAGCCAATCCTCACGCGGCGGATTGAAGACGTCCAGGTCGACCGTGTCTTCCTGGGCCCAGGCTTCATGGGGCATATTTGGCGGAATACACAGAACTTCTCCGGCTCGCACCACGATTTCCTCACCTGCCACGTTGAATTTCAGCGCACCTTCCAAGATATAGGTGACTTGTTCGTTGTGATGGTGATGCAGCGGAACGTGCGCGCCCTTTTTCATTAGCACCCGCGCCAGCATGATTTTATCGCCCACCACCATTTCCCGGTCGATTTGCGGATTCAGCTGCTCGCGCTCAACATCTTTCCACGCCAGGTATTTTAGCTCCGGATTACTCATTTTTTGTCTCCGTAAATCTTGGCGGCATTGTCGTGCAGATACATATGCGCGAGCTCGAGGGCCTTCGATTCGCTGATGGCGTTTTCCGCGACCAATTCGGCGAGCGCTTCCGCCACCGCCGTCCTTGCGGATCGTACTGCCAGCCAGAATGTCTCTTCCGCCCCGACCGCGTCGTTGAAGGGAAATGCGTCCGAGCCAAACATGATCTTTTCGGGATAAAGAGATATCCACTGTTTCAAAATATTTTTCAGTTCGGAGGGATACACGTAATAACCCATCAGCGAAGAATCTGTGTACACATTCTTCACAGCCGTCAGCCAGATCATTTCCAGAGTGTAGGGATACCCTCCGTGGATTAACACAAATGTTACATTCTTGTATCGCGAATCCCGCAGCACATTTTCCAAATTCAGTGGATTGCCGTTGCGCAGGCTGAAATAGTCGCCGATGCCTACCGCGCTGTGAAAGTGCACCGGCAAATGGAGCTTGCCCGCTTGATCGATTAGCACCCGGAAGGTGTAATCCTGGAAGGTCCGGTATTCATCTTCGCTGGGAACGCCGCCGGAATGATACTTGTTGAAGATAGCCTCCGCTTTCTCGCGCGGTGGATCGGCAAAATATAGCGAACGGAAATATGCGGCTTCGAACTTCATGGCCACGCCGCCCTTCTTCTGATTATCCGCGAGCGTCTGGCGTACGAAAGATTCATAACCGGCCAGATCACCGGGAAGGGCGCTGAGTCCTTCCTGCTTTTCATAGCGCTGCAGGACTTTTTCCTGCAATGGGATGTACACGCCGAGATCGCCGTTTTTAGCGGACTGGTCGCGATTGTTAAAAGGATAGAGAAATGAATCCACGAAAAAAACCCAGTGAAACCGCTGCGGATTGAGATAGGCAGCTAGCGCCACGCGATTGGCGAGGCAAATTTCGATGTTGAGTTTATCGAGGATGCTGTCCCAATACGCAGTGCTGCCCGAAGCCTCCGAGGCTTTCTTTTTATCGATAAGCCATTTAGCGTGCTCGGCGGAGAAATCGTCATATGGATATCCGAACAGCGATTTGGCGGCAGCCACGAATTCCGGATTGTCCTCGCGCAATCGTATAACCGCGCTTTCATCAGGAGGAGCCGCTTGCGCGTCCATGTCGGAATCGTCCGGAAAAGTCGCGTGCGAATGATTGTCGTAGATAGGGATCTTGTCAATTTGTGGCAGTAAGCGCTCATAAATTTTCGCGACTTCTGCAGGGGCTGCAACAGGTTTTGCCTGAGCGCTCGCGGTGCAAGCTGCCGCCAAACTCAGACAACTCAAAAGCAACAGGTGAGTCAAATGTTTCATTAATGGATATTCCTTGGGCCCGCTTTGCAAGAGGGAGCGTGGGTCGCTGGGTGAGGGGAGTTCGTTATAAACATACCGGATTATGCTATCGAGCCACGGGCGCGCGCCAGCGCACCGACACCCGCGCAATGCGGTCCAGAGCTTCTTCAAGAGAATGGCGAGCGCTAACCAGCGAAAAGCGTAGATAGTTTTTCCCGCCGGTGCCAAATGCCGCGCCAGCAATCCCGGCGACGCCCGCTTCTTCGAGTAATAATCTGGCAACTTCCTCAGCAGCGAGGCCGGTGTCTTCCACATTCACCCACGCATAGAAAGACCCGTCAGGAATCTGACAGCGAAATCCGGGGATGCGGTTAAGTCCGGCTACAAAGAGGTCGCGGCGCTTGCGATACTCCGCAACCATAGAGTCCACCGCGTTGGTCGAATCACGCAGGGCTTCGATAGCTGCGACCTGGGAAAACTCCGCGACGCACGTAAAAGTATTGAGCACCAGCAAATCCATGGCGTCCACCACGTGTTTCGGCGCCACAGCGTATCCCAGACGCCAACCGGTCATCGCAAAACTCTTTGAGAAGCCGTCCACGATGACCGTTCGCTGAGCCATACCAGAAAGCGAGTGAATGGAAAGAAATTCACCGTTAAATACGATGCGGGCATAAACTTCGTCAGCCAACACCCACAAGTCATGTTTTCGCGCGAGCTCGCCGAGTTGCTGAAGCGTTTCCCGGCTAAGTACCGTGCCCGTTGGATTGTTGGGAGAGTTAAAAATCAAAACGCTGGTGCGCGGCGTGATTTTCGAGGTGATTTCCTGAAGGTCAGGCTGAAAATTATTTTTTTCTTCCAGCCCAAACGGAATCGCGGTGCCTCCAAGTCCTCGTGTAAACGACGGATAAATGGGAAACCCAGGATCCGGGTAGAGAACTTCATCTCCGGGCTCAATGAGCGCCATCATCGCCAGCGATAAAGCCATTTTGCAACCCGGAGCGACCAAAACGTCTTCGCTGCTTACTTCCAGTCGGCGGGTGCGCCTCAAATAATTGGCAATGGCCGCACGAAGAGCGGGGATGCCCCGTGTGGAAACATAGCGGTCCCGGCCAGAAGCCGCGGCATCGCGCAGCGCATCGACCACTGGAGCCGCCGGATGGAAATCCGGTTCGCCAAGTTCCAGATGAATGATGGAGCGGCCTTCGCGCTCGAGTTCTTTAGCGCGTGAAAAAACGGCCAACGCACCTTCACCGGTTAATTGAGAAACGCGTGTTGCCACCGGACGCATGATTTAAAATTTCCCCGAAGAATATTATCACTTCGCGGAAGGTGGAGTTACAGGAATGCGCAATCCGTCGATGAAGCGAGGAACATTTCGAAAGCCGCCGCCGTCAAGAATAATTCGACCAGCGCGGCATCATCGAACACAGCTCGAAGTTCGCTGTAAAAAACATCGTCCACCTTACGGCCGCCGGTAGGGGCCGCTTTCAAAATTGCCCACAGCATCGATCTGCGCCGCCGATGCGCCTTTCTTCTGCGCGGAGATACTGTGCGCCCGGATCGCATACGCGGATTCACAAAGAATGGAAACGCGCATCGCCACGAGTTCCTTGTACCATCCCGGCAAAGCGCCATCGCTCAGCAACGGCTTCAAGACGCATCGCCGTGCAAACCCTTGGGCCCCGAACGCACGTTACAGTTTCAAGCTGTCAAGAATTCTAGGATTAAGTCTTCGGTTGGGGTGCACGTTGTATTTGAGTGCGGCAAACCTGATAAAGGTCGGATTGGATTCATCAATGCTTATGCGCCAATGTAACGAGCGTAGAGCGAACGCGCCACAGCAGCATCCGTCGTACCCTTCACGATTGCGCGACCATCGCAAAACACCGTCATCTCGTACGGTGCGACACGAAACCGCAACAGGAAATCGTTTTGCCGGATGTCTGTTGCCGTGCGCGACAGCCGTTGTTGTAAGGCACCCAGATCGAGCGCGCGGTTGTGTTCGTGTATCTGCACGGAATCGCGTCCGCACATCGTGATATGCGGCTGAGCCTGGCCCTCCAGGTAGGAGAAATCGTGTCTGCAGCAGCACCGGCAATCTGGGTTGCGGTCGACATGAACGGATTGAAAATGACCGGTCCACACATCGCACGAAATGAGCCTCCCGTGAAGCGCTTCGTGATTGCCGCTAAGCAGCTTCATAGCGTCGGCAACCTCCAGCGACGCGACAAGATTCACGATTGGACCCACAACACCTACGGTGTCGCAAGTGTCTTCCATCCCGGAAATTGCCTCAGTTCCCTCAAGCAGGCAAGCGAGGCAAGCGCTCTTTCCAGGTTGAACGGTCATCATCAAGCCGTAACTGGCCACCGCGGCGGCGTAGATCCACGGCTCGCCACGCTTAACGGCAAAATCGTTGATCAAAAAACGGGTTTCGAAGTTGTCAGTACCGTCAAGAATCACATCAAAATTATTCAGCAACTCTCCGACGTTGCGAGGGTTAATGTCTGCGACGAGGCCTTCGATGGAAACGCTGGAGTTAATAGGGCGCAATTTGCGCTCTGCGGCAACTGCTTTCGGCAGGGCCTCCCGGGCGTCCGACTCATCGAACAAAGTTTGGCGCTGGAGGTTGGAGGGCTCCACGAAATCCCGATCCACGATGCGCACGCGGCCCACGCCGGCACGGACCAACAGGTTCGCAGCAGCTGCCCCGATTGCCCCGCACCCGGCCACTACCGCGCTGGCGCCCAGCAGACGCTCTTGTCCGCCAAGGCCAATCCCCTCAAAAAGTATTTGTCGTGAGTATTTTTCTTGAAGAAAATCGTCCACGAATCTGCGGCCCCAGCGGGTTTGCGATCGGAGGCCCGCTACCGCGATGATAACGCCAAACATGACCGACTGGACAACGTCCCTGTGCTACGCTTCGTTTGAGACAAATAGAAGATGAATTCAGGGTGGGCCAATGGGCTGCGAGGTATCGTCGCGCTCGCACTTCTCGGCGGAGTTGCGACAACGCACGCGCAAACCCCACAGAGCTCTAGCTCCTTCGCCGAACCTGCCGAACAACCTATCGTTGTTGCCAGCCGCGTCGTTGCAGAAGACGGACGTGTTCTGAGCGAACCAGTCAAGGGCATAAACGTTGAGTTCGGCAAACCTGTGGACCGCACCAAAGTGGCTCAAAGCTTGCGCCTGCTTTACAAAACCGGTGATTATTCCGATCTTCGTGCGGTACTTACCACGGTTCCAGGCGGAGTCCGGCTGGACTTCGTCGCTCGCGAAAATCTTTTTTTTAACCAGGTATTGATCGACGGCCTGGTCCCTCCGCCGAGCGAGGCTTCTGCGGTGGCCGCTACGCAACTCAATCTCGGCCAAACTTTTCGGGCGGCATTAGTTGACGAAGCGGCGGAGCGTTTACGCGACACGCTGCGACAGGAGGGGCTATACACCGCCGAGATTAAGGCCGAAACAATTCCTCACCCTGAAACCCACCAGATGGATGTGATCTTTCACATAAAATCGGGTCCCCGCGCGCGAATCGGAACCATTCAGCTCAAGAACGATACCCAATATCCCGATGCGGAAATTCTCAAACGCCTCAAAATGAAACCCGGACGTCCGATTACCTCCGCGCGGTTACAGAGTGGCACCGATCGAATCCGCAAATACCTTGTTAAAAAGGGAAATCTGATTGCCCGCGCGGTGGCGCGCCGCGGCGCCTATGATGCCGCATCCAATACCATTCCGCTGGATCTGGAAGTGTCACAGGGTCCCGGCGTGAAACTTCAGGTAGTGGGTGCGAAATTTTCGAAAGGTGATTTGAAACGGCTGGTGCCTGTATATCAGGAAGGCGCCGTGGACACTGATCTTCTTGAAGAAGGCAAGCGCAACATGCGCGAGCGTTTGGAGCGCCAGGGATATTTCGATTCCACGGTCGATTACACCACTGAGACGCAGACGGCAGCCCCGAATCCCAACGGTTGGAAGGGCACCGAAGAAGTGATCACCTATCACGTTGTAAAAGGAGACAAACATAAGCTCGTTACCATCGACATCATTGGCAATCACTATTTCAGTGATGAATTATTGCGTAGCCGCCTACAGGTCTATAAAGCGGCCTTCGCGTCTCCCGGTCGCTTTAGCAGGCGCCTGGTGGAATCGGACGCGCAGTCCATGCGTGCTTTGTACCAGGCCAATGGTTTTCTGGAAGCCAAAATCGATGCTGCGCCGTTGGACAACTATAAAGGTAAGACTGGGGACCTTGCGATTCGGTTCAATATTCAGGAAGGGAAGCAGACTCGCGTAGCGTCCCTGAAGCTCGAAGGCGTGCATGCGTTTAAAGAACAGGAACTACTTGGAGATGTGGCCTCTACACCCGGACAACCCTATTCGGACTTTAACGTGGCTACCGATCGCGACGTTATTCTAGCGCTATATTTTAACGACGGATTTCCGGAAGCGACTTTCACTTCCAAGGCTGATCGTGCCGCTCCGGAGCCAAGCACCGAAAAAGTGGGGGTCCAGGGAACCGAAGTTCCCAGTATGACGCCTGCTGAAAACGAAAAGGCTTCCCACAAGAAGAATTCCACAAAAGTTATCCCCCAAGCTCCGCCTGTCAATCTCACCTATCACATTGAAGAAGGCCCGCAGACCATGGTGCGCAGAATTCTCTATTCCGGTTATGAGCACACCCGGCTAAACGTGCTTCATCGCGAAGTCGAAGTGAAACAGAACGCTCCTCTGCGCGAAGGCCAAGTCGTCGAATCCCAACGCCGCCTTTATAACCTGGGAGTCTTCAATCGCGTGACCATCGAGCCGCAAAATACCACCGGCACTGACCGCGACAAGGATTTAGTCGTGCTCGTGGAAGAAGCCAGGCGATACACCATGGCCTACGGCGGCGGTTTCGAAGTACAACGTCTAGCCAGCACCTCCAATCCCGTCGGAGGTCAGGTGCAAGCCGCGCCACGAGGTATTTTTGAAATATCAAAATTAAATCTGACCGGCCGCGCCGATTCGCTGTCTCTCAAATTGCGCGGCAGCACCATTGAGGACCGCGCGCTGCTAACCTATTCCGATCCCAACACTTTTGGGCATAAAGATTTGAGCGTTCAAGCCACCGCTTATACTGAAAAAACGCAGGACATCAACACTTTTACCGAAACGCGCTACGAAGGCTCTTTGCAACTGACCGATCAGGTTACGCCCCGGACTACTCTTCTTTTCCGTTACGTTTTTCGCAAAGTGCTCGTCTCCAACATCGCCGACACCATCAATCCCGTAGCCATCCCGCTGTTCGAGCAGCCTACGCTCGTTTCACTGTTTGGCATGACCTGGGTCCAGGACAGGCGTGATAATCCCGCGGATGCCACGCGCGGCAGTTATAACAGCGCCGATTTCAGTGTGGCGGACAGTCACATCGGATCCAGCGCGAGTTTTTTAAGATTTTATTATCAAAATTCTACTTACTATCCCATCAAGCGGCGATTTAGCTTTGCCCGCTCCATACGCATCGGCGGTTTGATCCCTTATGGCCAAACTGTTTCGCTGACGTTCCCCCTGCCAACCACGCCGCCCTTGCCAATCGTTATCCCGCTGCCGGAGCGTCTGTTTGCCGGCGGCGGCACATCGCTCCGTGGATTTGCCCTGAACCAGGCCGGGCCACGTGATTCGGTTACCGGGTTCCCCGTGGGCGGCCAGGCCCTACTGGTGTTGAATCAGGAATTTCGTTTCCCAATGCGCCTGCCATACTTCGGAACATCCTTGGGCGGAGCTCTTTTTTACGACGGCGGAAATGTTTACAGCAGATTAACCCGCATCAGCTTCCGAACCTCAACGCCGACACCCACGTTTAACACTACCAATCCGGTCACAGCTTTCTGTGTGACCAATTGCAGTAACGAGCTCAATTATTTCTCTCACACCGTGGGCTTCGGGTTTCGTTATGCTACGCCTGTAGGCCCAATTCGCATCGACCTGGGCTACCAGATCAATCGGCCAACCTTTGTGATCCCCTGCACTACCCTCACCGGCGCCGTTCCGACGTGTCACAAAGCCGGTCGGCTCCCGGGTTTCCAAATCTTCTTCAACCTGGGGCCCAGTTTCTAATGCTAGCCACGATATTTTCGCGCTATGCCTTGTCAATTACCTGCGCCCTCGTTTTATTTTTTTCAAGCCTGCTTGTTGTACACCCATCTTCCGCCCAGGTGCTGATCGACCGTATCGCCGCCCGTGTGGAAAACGACATAATTCTTCTAAGCGATGTGCGGCACCTGGGCCGCTATCAGATGCTCGTGGATGGTAAATCGGAAACCGAAGCGCAGTTGCTCGACCGCCTGATCGATCAATGGGTAGTACAAAACGAAGCCGACGCCTCGCGTTTTCCGCGCCCCACCGACGCCGAAATCGACCAGGGCGTTGCCGCGTTGAAAAAATCGTTCCCCTCGCTTCAGGAATATGAAGAGCGGCGAAAGCAAAGTGGATTGACCGAGCAGCAAGTGCGCGACAAAATCGCCACCCAGATTCATCTCACAAATTATCTCGACTCCAGATTTCGGCCCTCTGTGCAGGTAGACGCCAAGGCCATCGAAGATTTCTACAACTCCGCGGTGTTGCCGCGCGCCAAGGCCCGCGGTCAAGAACCACCTTCGCTGGAAGCTTCCCGCGACGTCATTCAGGAAGCGTTGATAGAACAAAGCATCGACGCCCAGGCCGAACAATGGCTCAAGGAAAGCCGCTCGCGCATTCACGTCGAGCGGCTATTGGATGAAGAAAAAGAATGACTCAAGCCACCCGCACGCGGAGATTTCGCTGGCTACGCCACGTGGCGTGGGTCTCAGCGGTAACTATCTTCCTGGCTCTGACCGCGGTGGTTATCTTTTTTGGAAGCGGCGCCGGCAACCCGTTAATTCACCGCATTCTCGTGCGCCGCCTGCAGGCGCTCACCGGCGGTCGCGTGGAATTGCGAACCGTCTCCATCCATTGGCTTTCATTGGGCGCCATGTTGAAGGGCCTCGAAGTTCACGGTTTGGAACCTGCCGGCACCGAACCCCTCTTTACCGCCGAAGAAGTGGATGCTGGTCTGCATATCGATTCCTGGTGGGGACGCAAAGTCTCTTTGAACAGCTTGGTTGTTCACCAGCCCCACGTTCACATAAGAATAGGAAAAAATGGCGTCACTAACGTCCCCAACCCGCCGCGCCCTAGTTCAGCTAAACCGCTGGCACAAACAGTTCTCGACCTGCACATCCAACACCTGAAACTCAACAACGGCTGGCTTCTCTATAACGATGTGCAAATACCTCTGGCCGTCGAAGGAGATAACTTACATCTCGCCCTGGACGCCAGCGGCCCGCTTGACCATTCGGTCTACGACGGCAATCTCGACTGGCAAAACGTAACTTTCACAGCGCAGCGTTTTCTTCCGATTCCCATCGGCGTCTCCGCGAAGTTCACGATTTCGCGAGCCGGTTTCACTTTGCAACAAGGCGATGTAAGGGCCGGCCGATCCCATCTCGATGCGCAGGCGGAACTCCTCAACTTTACCGACCCGCGATGGAACATGCGCTACCGCGGCTGGCTTGAGCTCCTCGATCTTCGTGAAATTTTGCGAAATCCCCTGGTCCCCACCGGTCGCGCCGATGTTCACGGGGAAGGAACATTCGCCAACGGTCAATTCCACGGCACCGGCATCTACGCCGGCCGCGATATCGCTCTCCCTTACGACGATTTCCACGCCAAGGGCCTCACCAGTCATGGCACCTTCACCATCAATAACGACGGCCTCGTGGTCCCCGACTTTTTTGCCGGTGCGCTTGGAGGAACCGTGAAAGGTCGCGTTACTTTGCGATTCGCGGGATTACAGTTTCACGCTGAAACTCACGTGCAGGACGTCCGTCTAGCCAATTTGCTGCCCTCCATCGAACATCGCGGGTTTCCCATCGATGAATTGCACTGGGATGCTGATTTAACGGCGGACACTAAGGAAGACTGGACCGGCGCATTCGAGCACTTCGGAATTGTCGCCAAGATGCATTGGGCGCCGCCGGAAAACGTCGCCGCAGCTCACGAAGCGGTAGAGGGGGTTTGGCAATTCGTCTACAAGTACGACACCAGTCTGTTCACCGTTGTCTCCGGAGCATTTCAAACTCCCACAACGAATGGCAGCGTTTCCGGACTCTTGGCCCCACGCGATTCAGGAATGGATCTGAAGTTTAACACCTCCTCGCTCGAAAGATACCGGGACTTCATCAACGCTCTGCGCGATGTGCCGCCGCATTCCGCGGACGCCAAGGAACCTCTATCAGGCAAAGTCAGCTGGGACGGCAAAATTAGCGGACCGTCCGGCAAACCCACATTCTTTGGTCACCTGCACGGCGAGAATGTGCAATATAGTTCGATCATTCTGGATTCCCTCGATGGCGACTTGCAGTATTCACCCAGGGAATTGTTGCTTTCGCGGGCCCATGCGCGTCGCGGCACTACCAGCAGTTCGCTGAACATCAATCTTGAACTCACCGATTGGAGTTTTCTCCCTGAAAATTCCTGGTCTGCGGATGCCAGCCTGGAAAAGACTTCCCTCGAAGGTTTGCAGCAGCTCGTCGGCTGGTCGTATCCCGTGCGGGGAAACTTAACCGGCGAGTTCCACGGCCGTGGCACAAGAAGCGACCCGACCATTACAGGCCTCTTCGATCTGGCGGACGGAAATGTTTACGGTTCTTCTTTCAACCGGCTACGCGGACAGCTCACCGCTAGCACTGAAGAAGTTCGCATTGCCGACGCTGAACTGCGTTTTTTTCCGCCAGGGAAAGAAAAAGGCAGCGGGGCTGGCATAGTCACCGGAACTGCCGCCTACCGTTTCGCGGACAAATCAATATCCGCCGACCTAGTCGGCGCCGCACTCCCTCTGGAAAGCTTCGACAAAATGCAATCCTCTATTGCCCTGGGCGGCCAGGTGAATTTTCGATTCAAGACCGAAGGTCCCATCCAAACACCGGTTGCAAGTGGCACTTTCCACGTCACCGATCTACGCGTGGGGCAGGAAGTAATCGGCAGTTTTGACACCGACCTGGCCTCCGACGGAAAAACGGCGCGGTTAACCGTGAGTTCCGCGATGAGCACCGGAGAAATTTCCGGAGGTTATACCCTCGGGCTCGCGAATCCATTTCCCGTCGAAGGCACAGTCTCCATCAAGAATATCGATCTCGACCCATTCCTTCTGGCTGCTCTGCATTTAAAGCAATTCAGCGGTCACGGTAAAGCGGATGGCGATATCTCGTTGAAAGGCGCTTTGAGGGACCCTCGCGGAATTGTGATGGAAGCAAATTTCTCGCGACTCATACTCAACTACGAAAATGTACAGCTGGAGAACAGTGGCCCTGTCCGCTTCCGCTCCTCCCGTGAAGCGCTCGAGATTGAACCGGTAATCATGCACGGTACCGACACCAACCTGAAGATCGAAGGGTCCGTACAATTTACTGGCCGGCGAAACGTGGCGCTCCGCCTCGATGGCGCCGTCGATTTGCGCCTGATTAAGGGCTCCCTGCCAAGTATGGATGTGCAGGGAGGTGCGCAAATCAACGCCGCCGTGGAAGGCACTATCGAACATCCCCGCATCACCGGGCGAGTTCACATCGACAATGCCTCCGTGCGCGCCGCGGATTTTCCCACCGGCCTTAGCGCTATCAAAGGCGACTTGATTTTTGATACCACTCGCCTTTTTTTCAGCGACGTAACCGCTGAAGTCGGCGGTGGGACGTTGCAGCTCTCCGGCAGCGTTAATTACGGAGAGGCTGGCGTGCGCTACGACCTCAATACCAGCTCTGACCGTGTGCGCATTCGCTATCCTGAAGGCATGAGCTGGTTGCTGGGTGGAAATCTCCGATTGTCCGGCACCACCAACTCCGGCGTTGTCTCCGGAAAAGTGACCGTGCAGCGCGTGTTGTTGACCCAGGGACTCGAAAGCGCCGGGGTGCTGGTCTCCTCCAAGGAAGGTATTTCTGGCCCCTCCACAGATTCTCCCTTCTTGCGCAATTTGCAATTCGACATTGAAGCCGCATCCTCACCTGACGCACGTATGGAATGGCCCGGCGCGGAATTGGAAGCGGACGCGAATTTGCGTGTGCGCGGAACCTGGGAGCATCCCATTTTATTGGGACACATACATCTGCTGTCCGGTGATCTGTACTTTGCGGGAAACCGTTATCGCGTAGCTCGTGGCGACATCAACTTCGCTAATCCTTTCAGGTTGGACCCCGTCGTGAACGTCGAAGCTTCCACCACCGTTCAACAATATGAAATCACCCTCAACTTTAACGGGCCGTCCAGTAAACTCGCCCTGGCCTATCGCTCCGATCCTCCTTTGCCCTCCAATGACATCGTCGCGTTATTGGCGGTGGGACAACCCAGTGCCGAAGGCACCGCTCGTAGTGGCGGCACGGCGCAAAATGCCAGCTCCGGCGCCACCGCGCTCTTATCGGAGGCGGTGAACGCCCAACTCGGTGGCCGCCTGCAACGTTTATTCGGAATTACCAGATTGCGCGTAGATCCGGGACTTACGCCAGTGGCTTCCAGTTCCGACCAGAACGCCGGTGCCCGCGTCACCGTGGAACAGCAAATCGCCCGCAATCTCAACATCATGTATGTTTCGAATGTGGGTTCAACTCAGGAGCAGGTCATTCAGGTGGAGTACACCATAAACCGCAATATTTCTGTGGTGGCTTTACGCGATTATAACGGAACCTTCGGTATCGACATTAAAATCAGAAAGCGCTTTAAGTAGCCTTTTTTCCGATTCAGTTCCCCAAGCGGTGTCACCGAAAATTCAGGGACGCTGAGAGATTTCCTTCATCTCATCATGCAGCGTAACCTCTGGTTTGCTCTTCTTGCGGTTACCCGCACTCGACGTATCGTCATCGGCGTCTTGTGATTTCAGCGTAAGCAGTGACTCCCGAGTTGCACTGCTTGCTGCCGACACTTGCACCGCCTGTATTTCTTTGTTGATCTTGGGTGCTTCAGCCGCAAACTTCTGTCCCAGCGGGGAAGAGTAAAAGTCCAACAAGCCTTTTATTTCGTCGTCAGTAAAATGCTTGTCGTAGATCGCCGCGATTTGCTGCAAAGCCCGTTGCTGGTCGAAATTCTTTTGAAAGTTGCCCGAAGCCACGGTAAGCAACTCCTCCCGTTTCGAATCATCGGCAACATTCTTTACGCTGGCGCTCAACTTTTCACGATATTGAGTTGCGGATTCGCCGGCCGCGGATTGCAATTGGTCTTTGGCTCCCACGTATTGCAACAGCGAGCGCAAATCAGCCTCTTTTTCCGGGTTCACGGATTTAGATCCCGCAGCAACATTTGTTCCCGATGCCGACGCCTGAACTGGGTTTTGAGACCCACCTTGTGTCGCGATAATGAATGCTGCGATGTAAATTACGATAAGTGCTAAAGCGGCTTTCATGCTGCCTTTCATACTGCCTCCGTGGCTTGTCTCGTATTGCTCGCCACAGATCAATTGTAGGTAGCGCGTCCTTCCTTTCCCGATCATCGAAGGCCAGTTGCGACGCAGCATCCACTGTCCCGAAGTTCAGGCCGCAAAACTATCCCTCCGTCTCAGTACGCAAAAGCGCCTGAATCCGAGCTACCACAAATCCTTCTGTCAATAGAACTGTCTTGTTGTCCGAACCGCGGAGTCTGATAGCATGCCCGTCCATGAATGAGCCAGAACAAAAGGCCGAACTACCAGGCAACATTGCATCAGACGAGATTCTCGATCGCGAAGCCGGCCTGCATCGCAGCCTGACCTCGTGGCAAGTGGCCATGATCGGCTTGGGATCCACCGTCGGCACGGGACTATTTCTGGGTAGTGCACTCTCCGTGAAATTGGCCGGCCCTGCGGTGCTCGTGAGTTTCCTTTTAGGCGCGACTGTCGCCGTGACAGTGATGTGGGCGCTTGCGGAGATGGCCGCCGAACACCCTGCTGCCGGTTCCTTCGGTCTCTACGCGGAGATGTATATACACCCTTGGGCCGGTTTTGCGATTCGCTACACCTACTGGTTGTGCCTGGTATTCGTTGTCGGCAGCGAGGTCGTCGCGGCTTCCATTTATTGCAAGTATTGGTGGCCGGCCGTGCCCTCGTGGATGTGGATTGCAGCGTTTTCGCTAGCCCTGCTGTACGTCAATACCATAAGCATAAGAAGTTTCGGCGTCTTCGAATACTGGTTCGCGATGATCAAGGTTGTCACCATTGTTGCGTTCCTGATTTTGGGGGCCGCTCTTTTATTTGGCGTGGGATTTCCCCGTATTGGCGGCGCAAACTACACCGCTCATGGCGGATTCTTTCCGAATGGATTGAGTGGCGTTGGCCTCGGTATGACCATGGCCATCTTCAGTTTTCTAGGACTGGAGATCGTCGGCTCGACTGCTGGGGAGGCCGCCAATCCATCTGTTGCAGTGCCGCGTGCCTTGCGGCGGACACTTTCCTTTCTGGTGCTTTTCTATCTTGGCGGGCTCGCGATTGTAGTGGGCATCGTCCCCTGGACCGAACTGGAACTGGGCGAAAGCCCATTTGTCCGCGTTTTTAGGTCGGTGGGAATTCCTGGCGCGGGTAACGTCATGAATTTTGTGGTCCTGACTGCGGCGCTCTCCAGCGCCATGTGCAATCTGTATTTCACTGCCCGCTTGCTATTTTCACTGGCTCGTGGAGGCTATGCTCCCGCGCCACTCGGAAAATTAAGCAAGCGCGGAATTCCCGTCGCCGCTGTGATGGCTTCGGGCGTGGGCCTACTTATCGCGTTTTTTCTCTCCCATTTTTTTGAGGCCACTGCTTTTGTCTTCATGATCGGCGTGGCTTTTTTTGGCGGCCCATTTGTCTGGATAATGATTCTCTTCACGCATCTGGCTTTTCGCCGCGCCCATCAGCGCGCCGGAAAATCAATCCTGCGTTTTGCGCCACCTGGCCCGTGGAGCTCGCTCTTTGGTCTCGTGGCGCTCGTAGCTGTGTTGATTTCAACCTGGTGGGTCCCCGGGTTTCGCATCACCATGAAGGCTGGTCCAGCCTGGCTACTTATAATGACCATCTGCTATTTGATCTGGACTCGCGTGCACCGCGAAACACCAAATACTTAAATCTTGGCTCGTCGTGAAACATGTCCCTGGCGGAAAGCGCAATTAGCGCGGTTCACATATGGTTCTTCTGCCCGGCCGTCGAAGCAACACCGGAACCTTCCTTGAGCACGTGAATCGCATCGACTGTTAGATTGTCGAACCGCTCCACCAATCCGCTGGGCCAACGCAGTTCCACGCCATCAATCTTGGAGGCAAGGCCCAATCCGAAGTGTACCCGCAGATCGTTTTGCGAAATGTAACTGGAGCCACTGCGCACCTCGTCCACCAAAGTTCTTCCTCCCGCTTTGACGCTGATTTTTGCGCCAATCCCGTCACGATTAGACCGCGTCCCCTCAGACTTAAAAGCCACCCAGTGATTCTTGTAATGCGCTGCATTCACCAGCAGGCTGGGCTTGGCATAGACGTTGTTGATCAGCACTGACATTCGCCCGTCATTCCAGAAATCCCCCACCGCCAACCCTCGCGCGGAGGAAACCGTGCTGAATCCCGGCCCAGCGCTGGCAGTGATGTCCGTAAATGTTCCGTTTCCATTATTGTGATAAAGCAGCCGCGGCTCCATGTATCCGCTGCTCAAATGAAATTTATCCACTTCCGGATACACGTGTCCGTTGGCCAGCACCAGATCAGGCCAGCCATCATTGTCAAAATCGAAAAACATCGTGCCCCATCCTAAATATTGTGTGTGCAGGCCCAACCCGGCTGCGTAAGTAACATCCGAAAACACCCCTCCGCCATCATTGCGGTACAAAGTCGGCGTATCGTCGGAAAAATTTGTTTTGAAAATATCCGGCCGCCCGTCGCCGTTGTAATCCGCAATCGTCGTTCCCATGCCCGCCTGCTCCCGCCCATCTTCGTTAAACGCCACTCCCGCCATCACCGCCACGTCCGTAAACGTTCCGTCGTGATTGTTGTGATAAAGACTGCTCGGCGCGCTGTCGCAAGCCACATAAATATCCGGCCAACCGTCGTCATCGAAGTCCAAGGTCGAGACGCTAAACGCATAATGCCCGCCGGTTTGATCTATATGCGCTTTGGCGCTGACATCCACAAACGTTCCATCGCCGCGATTTTCGTACAAAATATTCTTCGCTCCAGGCAATCCGCGCGGCCCGCACATTACCGGCACGCCTTTCCACACGCAGGAACTCCCTTCGCCGGGTGTGGGCGTCGTAGCAATATTAAAGTCCACATAATTCGCCACCATCAAGTCCAGCCGCCCATCGCGGTTGTAGTCCACAAAAGCGCAACCGGTGCCCCACGCTTTTCCCGATCCCGCTACGCCAGCCATCTCGCCTACTTCCGTAAAAACGCCATGATCGTTGTGGTACAGCCGGTTCTTTCCGTAATAGGTGACGTACAAATCTTCCCACCCATTATTGTCATAATCCCCCACGCACACGCCTTGGCCCCATCCCGTGGCAGTAAGCCCGGCCTTGGCCGTAACGTCCGTGAAAGTCCCGTCATGATTGTTGTGATAAAGGTGATTGGTGGGAGCGTCCTTTGCAGGAAATCCCTCCAATGTCGTTCCGTTCACGATAAAAATATCGGGCCATCCGTCGTTGTCGTAATCGAAAATGGCCACTCCCGTTCCCGTCGTCTCAATAATATATTTCTTGGTGTCCACTCCTCCGAACACGTTTACCGCCGTCAGCCCCGCTTTTTCCGCAATGTCACTGAAATTTGCTAGCCCCGGATTTGCGCCGCTCTTCGTCGCCTCAATCTGCTGCGAGGGCTGCGCAGGTGACTGCGAATGTCCCACCACGCCAAATAACGCCGCTACTCCCAGCAGAAAAAAAACGCCCCTACTAACCTGCCCGCGAAAACTCACGAAATCGCCCATTTACATAATATTTCCAGGCGAACGAGCAGTTTGAAACCTATTTTTGGCGTCATGTAGCCGACTTTACGATGGATGTCTACGAACAGGCCTGTTCCTATCCTGACCTGGCGTAGCTGCCCTGAGGAACCCACCAGTCACAACGTACCAGTTACCCTTAAAAACTTCGTCCACACCGGAAATCCAAATTTCCTCCACCTCGCATCATAATGGACATCCCCATGGTTTTCCGCAGATATCCGTCATTAGTTCTCAGGACCAGCCTGATCGTTCTGACGTGCGGCTTTTCAATTACTGCGCAAGCCCAATCTCAACAGTCGCCGGCTATCCCGCCATCTGAAAGCCAACCCGACCCATCCAAGAATGAGGGATCCTCCAGCGAGAAGCCACAGAACACGTCGGACCCTGCCCAGCGCTTGGCAGGAATCATCAACGGCGCAGTAATCGACCAGACCGGATCCGCCGTTGCCGGAGCGGAAATCAAACTTGTCCGCGAAGCCTCTGCGGAGCGAACGGTCTCGACCGCTGAAGATGGCCAATTCTCCATCCTCAATATAGAGCCCGGCGCCTTCCAGCTCACCATTTCTTCTCCAGGTTTTGCGTCCCAGACCTTTTCTGGGATCCTGCACCCGGGCCAAACCTTCGCGGTCCCAAGAATCGCATTGATTGTTGCCGCCGCCTCTACCGAAATGCGTGTAACGCCCGCAACTGTAGACGTCGCGCAAGACGAGATAAAGGTCGAGGAACAACAGCGCGTCTTCGGCGTCATTCCGAATTTCTACGTTACCTACGTTGCCAACGCAGCTCCGCTGACCCCCAGGCAAAAGTTTCAGCTGGCTTGGAAGACCTCCATCGATCCAGTCAGTTTCGGAGTGAACGCCATCGTTGCGGGAGTTGAGCAATCGCAGGACGATTTCGGCGGCTATGGGCAAGGCGCCAAGGGTTACGCGGAGCGCTACGGCGCCGCTTACGGAAACTTTGTCATTGGCACCTATATCGGCAGCGCCATTTTGCCTTCCATCCTGAAGCAAGATCCGCGCTATTTCTACAAGGGCACCGGCAGCAAGCGCTCGCGAATCCTAAATGCTCTCGCCCAGTCCGTGATTTGCAAAGGCGATAACGGCCACTGGCAGGCAAATTATTCCGGCCTCATTGGTGGCCTGGCCGCCAGCGGAATCTCCAACGTCTACTACGCACCCAAAGATCGCGATGGACTGGGATTCACTTTTGAAAACACGCTGATCGGTGTAGGTACAACCGCTGTCACGAATCTTCTTCAAGAATTCGTCATTCGCAAATTGACTCAAAGCCGTCCCGGCCGCCAGGCTCCTAAGCCTATCGACCCCGCCAGCCAAATTCCTGGCGCGCCAATCCACGCCGGTGACTGAGCGCAGTAACCTCCATACACGCAATCCGCCCAGCCTGATTTTTGAGTGTTGCCAACTCCCGTTCCATCGGTTTTTGCCGGCTCTGTAACCGGAACCGCCTCGGCTTTCTCCACGGCATTTCGCGTATCTGTCAGCAAATGAACCAACACACTCCGCGGAATACTCTTCACCAGCGGATTCACGATAAACGCCAGCAATGCCGGCACCGTGCGGGTTAGGGACACTGATTCATTCTGCACATAAACGCCACCGTCTTTCTCTTCGATTCGCCAATAACTAAAGAGCCGCCACATGTAGCCATGATCGTTCCCCACCGGTCGTTCATGCTCGTTAGGAGAGTCCACATTTTCAACTTCCGCGATGCGCGTGGACCGCGTCACCGTCTGAAAGCGCCCCGACCCAAATTGCGTATCGCGCACGTCAAAATTCGCATTCAAGATAACTGTGACGATGGAGTGATTGAAAAATTGAAAGTAAACCTTCGATTCGTCCCCGCTGCGCTCAATCAACTTCGATTTACGAATCTGCGGTTTATAAATGTCCTCGTGACAATCGTAATCCCGCATCACTGCTTGCACTTCCTCGAAAGTTGCTCTGGGAATAAAAATCACACCCGCCCAGTGATGAATCAGCCCGCTCGGAGCTTTAATCGGGCGATCGCCTTCCCGCGCGCTCATCGCCTCGATATAAACCTGCCCGCTCTTAAGTTGCTCGTAAGCTTCCGCCCGCCGCGCGTTAGGTAAACGATCCACCACAAGAAACTGATCACGCCCCGTATCTTCGTCCATGCGTACTTCCATGGCGTGAACGTAGCGGTCGAACGCAGCAGCCGTATCGGGTTTCAATTCCGTCCCGCGAGCAGCCACCACTCCCAACTCGACCAGAATGCACACCGCCACGAATATTGTTCGCATCGGCAGAGGTCTTCGCCCTTTCAACTACCAAAAACTGTTCGGAACAATTGAATCGTTGCTGCGAATGCCAGGTCCGTCGCTTCCGGATCGTAGCGCGGTCCTTCATCGCGCGTGAACGCGTGCTCCGCCGGATAAAGCAGCGTTCTGTAACGCACGCCCGACTCCCGCAACGCCCCATCAATCGTTTCGCGCCCCGCCTCGGGCACGTGTGGGTCGCGCGTCCCAAAAATCATCAGCAGCTCACCGCGAATTTCTTCCGCGCGCGCCAGCGATCCCGCATCCGTATCTTTGCCGAGCTTGCCATCATGTATACCTGTGCCGTAGTAACACACCGTCGCAAGTACATCCGGTTGAAATGCAGCGCGAAACGCTAAGTGCCCGCCGATGCAGAAACCTGTCGCGCCGATTTTTCCGCGCGCGAGTTTAGGATGTTGGGATAGCCAGTCCAGACCCGCGCGGCAATCGGCATCAAAATCCGCGACCGGCGTTTTCCCCGCGTCTTGTTGGCCCCGGGTCCGTCCAGCGCCATCAAACGGAATCACGGTTCCCGCCGCTTCGATGCGCCGGTAAATTTCCGGCGCAGCCACAACAAACCCGTACCCAGCCAAACGCACGCACATGCGTAGCAGCGGCGGGCTCAGTTGAAAAATGTCCGAGTAGCACCATATCCCCGGATATTTACCTTCCGCGGTCGGCGTAGCCACAACAGTCCGCATCGGCGGACCCGCCACCGGAATATCCGCGTATTCAGTCTTGACAATCATGGTTGGTCAGCGCGGCATTCTGGCCCACAGCCTCCTCACAGTCAACTCATGCGCGCCGGCTACTCGCAACACTGAATCCGCCGCCCACTGCATTTGATCCACGTTTCGATTGATTCATTCAACCTATAAATGGATACAAACCGATTACGCACTTCGCGGTCAGCGGCGCCAGGGATATAATCCTTCTCCATTCCAAACTCAAAGAGGAATCATCATGACTTCGAGCAAGTCTCTACGCACCATTGCGCTGCATATTGTGTTATTCGCTATCGTTTTATTCGCCGACTCCGCCGCCGCCCAGACTCCCCCACCTTCCAACTCACAGACCTTGCCAAGCGAGATGCCCGCGCAACTCGTACCCGTCACCGATTCCTTTGACTACACTCGGCGCGAAGTGATGATTCCCATGCGCGATGGCACCAAGCTGCACACCGTAATCCTCATCCCCAAAGGCGCAAAAAACTCCCCAATTCTTCTGACTCGCACGCCCTATAACGCCACCGATCTCACTTCCCACAGCTTCAGCTCGCACCTTGGCCCAAGTTTGAACGGCTACGACAATGCCCTCGAAGTCATCCTCGAAGGCGGCTACATCCGCGTCGTGCAGGACATCCGCGGCAAGTACGGCTCCGAGGGTGACTACGTGATGAATCGCCCGATACACGGCCCTCTGAATCCCACCAACGTGGACCACGCCACTGACACTTACGACACCATCGATTGGCTGGTTAAAAATATTTCCGAAAGCAACGGAAAGGTTGGCATCCTAGGCATTTCCTACGACGGCTTCCTCCCATTGATGGCGCTCATCAATCCGCATCCCGCGCTCAAGGTTTCCGTCCCCATGAATCCCATGGTTGATGGTTGGATGGGCGATGACTGGTTCCACAACGGCGCCTTCCGTGAAGAAAATATGCCCTATATTTACGAACAGGAAGGCACCCGCAAGAACGAACAACATTGGTGGGTTAGCGATTACGACGATTACGACATGTATTTGCAAGCCGGCTCCGCTGGCGAACTCGGACGCCGTCGTGGCCTCCAGCAAGTCGGCTTCTGGAACAAACTTTTAGCCCATCCTTCTTACGACAGCTGGTGGCAACAACAAGCCATGGACAAAATTCTCGCCGAGCAACCTCTCAAAGTCCCCACCATGCTGGTGCATAGCCTTTGGGACCAGGAAGACATTTATGGTGCCCCTGCCGTCTACAAAGCGATCAAGCCGAAAGATACTGCCAACAGCATGGTTTTTCTGGTTATCGGCCCGTGGCATCACGGTGGAGAAATCGGCGACGGCAGCTCGCTTGGCGCTCTGAAATTCGGAAGCGACACTGGTTTGTATTTTCGTAGAGAAATTCTCGCGCCATTCCTTGCCCAATATTTGAAAGACGGCGCGCCCAAATCCGACACCGCTCCCGTCACCGCTTTTGAAAGCGGCACGAACACTTGGCGCCGTCTATCCTCCTGGCCGTCCGGGTGTCCCGGCGGTTGCACCGTCAAGCGCACTCCGCTGTATCTCAACGCTGGACTCAAGCTCAGTTTCACTGCCCCGGCCGCATCCGATGGCGCGTCCTTCGACGAATACATTTCCGATCCCGCCAAGCCTATTCCATTCAGTGGACGCCCCAGCCACCCCATGGGATTCGCGAACAATGTCCCGTGGGCCAACTGGCTGGTCGATGACCAGCGCGAAGTTTCCAGCCGCCCGGATGTTCTCGTCTTCGTCTCCGACACCTTAACTTCCCCAATGAAGATTAGCGGCCAGCCCATCGCCAATTTAGTCGCGTCCACCAGCGGCACGGACTCCGACTGGGTCGTCAAGCTGATCGATGTATATCCCGACGAAGTAGGAGCCCAGGAGGAAATGGGCGGCTACCAATTGATGATTTCCGCCGACATCCTCCGCGGCCGCTACCGCGAAAGCCTCGAAAATCCAAAACCGATTGCCTCCGACACGCCGCTGCCATATCATTTCGCGCTGCCAAATGCGAACCACGTGTTTCTACCGGGTCACCGCATCATGGTCCAAATCCAATCCACCTGGTTCCCGCTCTACGACCGCAACCCGCAAACATTTGTCCCCAACATCTTCCTGGCTAAACCTGCTGACTATCGCAAAGCTACCCAGCGCATCTATCACGCCCCAGGTCAAGCCACCTTCATCGACCTGCCTCTGGTCGCGGCACCATAGCCACCAAACCTCTTTCGTTGTATAAATCGTCTAAGAACGCAGGTATCAGAAGGAGGCCGAATTATGACCAGACCCAAGTCTCTAGTTATGGTGCTTTTCTCCCTTGTGATAGCGCTCGGCGTAAACGCGCAACAAATCCAACTTCAGGATGTTCCCCCCGCAGTGCCTTCAATTGCCGATAAGCCCGTATGGGCCCTTGAGTTCGTCAAGGTCAAACCCGGAACATTCGGTCCCACCATGGTTTATCTGGATGATTACTGGATGCGAGTGCGCGCGGAAGCCAAGCGTCAGGGCGCGGTCTTGACTTATAACCGCATCGGCAGCGAAAGGCTGATGCTCTTTCCAGCAAAAGAGTCGAGCAACGATGACTGGGACATACTCTTGTTGACCGAATACAAGAACCAGGCCGCCTACGATGGGCGCGAAAAACTATTCGCCTCCATACTCAAGCGCCTCCCCGACAACACCGGGGGGATTATCCAACGATATAAAAGAGAAGATCTCTTTGAATCTGCGAAGACTCGTGTATTGCAGGATTTTTCAGAAAACGGCTACCCGCAGCTGCGTCTGCTCACCAGGAAGTGACCTGAGCGAATACTATTCGTAACGCAGCGCGATCATGGGATCCACGCGAGTAGCGCGTCGCGCCGGCAGATAGCAAGCCAACAAACCGGTCGCCAATAAAGCACATGGAGCTAGAATAAGCGCCCACGGATCAAACGCCGACACGCCCCACAACTCTGACTGCAACACCCGTACCGTCAGGAACGAAGTAAGCAAACCCAGTAATATTCCGCCCCCCACAAGAAATAGTCCCTTGCCAAGCACCAGGCTCAGAATGTTGCCCGCGTGCGCACCCAGCGCCATTCGAACGCCCAGCTCGTGAGTCTGCAACGTCACCGAGTAAATCATCACCCCGAACAGTCCTATCAGCGCCAGTCCCAAACCAATACCGGCGCAGATGCTGAACGAAATTAGCCGGAATTTTGGCTTCATATACACTAACTTGTTCAGTTGATCTTCCAGCGTTTCCGGGCGAAGTAAGACAGCGTTGGCGTCAACACTGGCAACGACCTGCCGAAGGTTGTTCGCGAGCAACCCTGGGTTGGTCACCGTGCGGACCACCAACGAGCGAGGTCCAAAACCGGAAAAGGTGTAAGGTACATAGGCTTGAGGCGTGCTTGGCTCGCGCTGGAAACTTCGCAAATCACTAACCACCCCGACGATTTCAAAATACGCATCGTGAGGAGTGTCAGGAATTTCGTCCAGAACATTGAACTTGATCTGGTGGCCGATGGGATCATCGTCCCCCCAAAAAGTTTTCACGAGCGTGCTGTTGACTACTGCAACCCGGCGCGCCCCAAAAACATCCGTGGATGAAAGCAACCTGCCCCGTAGCAACTGCAAACCAAGCGCGGAAAAGTAGTCTTCACTTACCGCGTCAAAACTCGTGGTCCACTTCTTGTCGTGAGGCTTCCCAGGAATGGTGACGTCATCGGAACCCGGCCCGCCCATGTATGGGAATCCAATGGACACCGCCGAACTGGTAACCCCCGGAAGTCTGGAAACGCGCGGCAATACCTGATCAAAAAACGCCCGCTTGCTATCCACCGAGTCGTACTGGTGTGCGGGAAAATGTACTCGTACGTGAAGCAGCCCTTGCGTGCGGATGCCTGGATCAAAATTGCTCACCGCTATAAAACTCCGGATCATCAGTCCCGCAAACACCAGCAGCACCATTGACAGTGCTACTTGCCCAACCACTAGTCCAGCGCGAATGCGCCCCCCGCTGCGTGAACCACTTCCATTCACGCCTACACCTTGCAGGCTACTGCGCAAATCTTTTTTAACCGCAAAGAAAGTCGGCGACAATCCAAAAAGCAGCGTCGTGAGAAAAGACAGCATCACCGCAAAAATCAGCACCGGCACGTTCAGTGACATGTCCGCTTCTCCAGGAACGTTGATCCCTGGAACCAAGCGCACTGCTTGCAATCCTAAGTACGCCAATAGACATCCCGCCAAACAACCCGCTAGTCCCAGCACCAGACTTTCCACAAAAAGTTGGCGAATCAAGCGCCCGCGACTGGCGCCCAGGGCACTGCGCATCGCAATTTCTCGAGCGCGTGCACTGTGATGCGTTAACAAAAGACTGGCTACATTGCTCGATGAAATAAGCAGCAACAAAACCACCGCCGCAATCAACAAAACTAAAGTCTGCTTGAAGTCATCCACGATCACTTCGTTCATCGGTCTCGCCGTCATCTGGAAATGTTCCGGATAATCCCGGGCATGTAGCGTTGCCAGTTGCTTGGCGATGACTTGAATATCAGCCGCGGCCGTCTCCCTGCTTACATTGCGCTTCACTAACCCGGTCGCGAAAAAAAACATGGGATCGTGTTGATCCATGGCCTCCGCGAAAGATTTAGGTTCGGGCCGGTTCCAAGCCAACGGCACGTACACGTCAGCACCGTACAGCCCGAAGCGACGTGGCATCACTCCAACGATTGTCCGATCCTGTTTGTTCAGCATGATGGTGGTCCCTAGCACGCCCTTGTCCTCATGAAACGCGCTTTTCCAGAACGCATAACTGAGTAGCGCCACCGGGCTGGCTCCAGCCTGCGCATCCTGCTCGCCAATCCCGCGTCCTAAAAGAGGCGCCACGCCCCAAAACTCCATGACATTAGGCGTGACCACGCATCCATTCAGTTGCTCGGAAGTGCCTTGGTGCAGATAAAACAAATCCACTCCGGAGTACGCAACGATGTCTTCAAACGTGTGGCTTTGTTTGCGAAACGCCGCGACCTCGTCGAGGTGGTACATCTCCCGAAACCGTTCCGAGTTGTGTTGCGTATCAACGATGCCGATTACCGTCAAGCGTTCCGCGTCTCGATACGGAAACGGATGCAGCACGCCGTTATAGAAGATGCTGAAGATAATCGTTGAAAATCCAATCCCCAAAGCCAGCGCCAAGATAGCCACCACGCTGAACCCCGGATTCTTGCGCAGTTGTCGCAGACCGAACCGGCAGTCAGCAATCACCGACCGCACCCAATGGCCTGTTCGTTCGTCCCGCACTTGCTCTTTTACTTGTTCAACCCCGCCAAGCTCGATATGCGCCGCACGTCGCGCCTCCTCCGGCCCCATCCCCGCACGCATATTTTCTGCAGTCATCAATTCGAGATGCGACCGCACTTCATTGTCGAGGTCCGCTTCCACACGCCGGGACAGAAAAAGATTCCGCAGAAAACTGCGCACCTTCACCAAGAGCGGCATGTCAACACCTCGCTAGGACGCTTCCAGAGCCTGGGTTATTGCCAGGGAAATGCGGCCCCATCTTTTGGTTTCAACTTCCAGTTGCTTACGTCCGGCTTTCGTCAATCGATAGAATTTTGCCCGGCGATTGTTTTCCGAATCTCCCCAAAAAGCCGAAATCCATCCTTCTTCTTCCATGCGGTGCAGAGCCGGAAAGAGCGACCCCGGCTTCACGACAAATGTTCCGCGGGTAATCTGCTGAATCCGCCGCGAGATTCCCAATCCATGCATCTCGCCCGCCGCCAGCGAATTCAAAATCAGCAAGTCCAGAGTTCCTTGCAACAGCATTGTCGGTTCAGAGCTCAAGTAATGTCTCTCCTATAGCGTTTCTATGGGAATATTAGTCAGCCACGTATAGAGTGTCAATAGGAGTTCTGATTCAGAGGCGAGGCTTATGGCGGGCTTGTTTAGCAGTTAATGAGGCTTGAGCAGGAAGGGTGGTTCCGGTTACTGGTTTTGCTGAGCCTCTCCGAGCTGCTTGAGTTTCTGTTCCGCGCTGTCCTTAATCCCCTTGCGGCGATCTTCCGGATCGGTCGTATCTGAAGGCAAAAGCGCCAAGGCCTTCTTGGCATTCTCGCGTGCCAAATCTCTCTGCCCATCAGCAAAATATGCATCCGACAGGCTGTCATACACATTCGGAGAATTGGGATACGCCTCTGCATTAAGCTTTAGAATTTCGATCGCACCCTTGTTATCTTGCGCCTGTAGATGCTCGTATCCCATGAAGTTGACAATATCCTCGGGAAACAATTGTGCCTTGGGATCATGTTTCCGGGCTTCTTCCAGAATTTTTGCCACTTTGGCCGCACCGCCTGGTTCGTCCATTTGATTCAGCACATGTACTTCCTTTGGCACCGCGACCGTTTCCCTCGCGCCCGGGGCGCGTCCCGGCGTTTTGATCAGCGTAGTCACATACCAGTCCACAATTTCCCCAGGCATATCCGGATGCACTTTAAACATATCCGCTCCATGTCCTCCGGTCGCCACATGTACAAACTTCTTATCGGGATCAGCCGCGAGACTATACAGCCACTCAATGGCCACAATCGAAGTCGGAAATTCGTCATCATCAGCCACCGCAAAAAACACCGGCAACTTGGTGGACTCACGCAAAAATTGTCGCCCCTTCAGGTCCGTATTCCCTGACAGCAGCACTAAAGACTTCACCTCCGTATGACGGCGAGCTGTCTGAATGGAATTATTTACTCCGCAACTCGCGCCGCCAACCCCAATCACATCGCGCGTCACTCCGGGTTGCGACACCAGATACTGAAAAGCGGTATCAATATCCCCTGGCCATTTCTCCGCCTGAGTTTGCGCTGCTTGTTGTGGCGGCAACTTATCAAACCGGTCACCATCGCTCTCGCCAAATCCGCGGTAGTCCAGCGTGAGCACATTGATTCCCGCCGCCGCAAGCTGCGACGCCAAGCCGTCCCAAATTTTGCGCTGCCGGTTACATTGATGCAGGAGCAGCACGCCCGGCCCAGGCTTCGCCGCAGCAAAATAACTCGCCTTAAGCTTGACGCCGTCACCCGCGGTCAGATCCACAACCTTCTCAGCGGACCAACCATTCACTCCCCAGGCAAAAGCGCACACTAAAAAAGTCAGAAAGCGAAACGACCATCGACCCATAACCCTTACCTCTCAAGCGACTACATCATCACATAACAATAATTTGACTGGCTGGTTTTACGCCTGCCTGTTCTAACAGCACCCGCTCGCCGGCAGACTCTCACCCGCTACAGGAGGACCAAATGCTTCCTTCGGAATTGGCGCGCCATGCAACGTCAGCCAGCAACGCCGCGCCACATTGAACAGCACCAGCACCACGCCCGTCACAAAAATAGTCATCAGTATGGAATCGAGATAGCCCTGCACCTGAGTCGCCGGCTTATACGTTAGCGGCCAAAATATATTCTTGATCGACAACACCCCCGCAGTCAGCGTGGTCGTGCCAACAAAAAGCATAGGAACCACAGTGATCCACGCATACCGCGCCTTGCCCATATTCACAAGAAACGTAGTCCCCACTGCCAACGCGATCGTCGCCAGCAATTGGTTCCCGGTTCCAAACAACGGCCACAGCGTGGAAATATTTCCGGTATAAATCAGGTATCCCCAGGCCAGCACCACAAAAAAAGTGGTAATTAAATTTCCAGGCAGCCACGCACTATTGCCGAACGGTTTGTGTACCTTCCCCAGCAATTCCTGCAAAACGTAGCGCGCCACCCGCGTCCCGGTATCGATCGTTGTCAAAATAAATAGCGCTTCGAACATGATCGCGTAGTGATACCAGTAGCCCATCAATCGCGTCATGCCTGGAATACTTCTGAAAATTTGCGCCATGCCCACCGCTAGCGACACCGCTCCGCCGGTGCGCCCCGCCAACTTTTCACCAACCTCACTCGAAAACAAATCCAGGTTCACCGTGTGCATGCCCAGCCGCCCAAAAACATCCACCGGCACATTGATCCCAAAATAATCGCCCGGATACAAAGAGCACGCCGCGATAAGCGCCAGCACCGCCACCAGGCTCTCCGCCACCATCGCGCCATATCCGATAAAGCGCGCATCCGTCTCCTTATCCAACATTTTCGGCGTAGTTCCTGAACTCACCAGTGAATGAAACCCCGAAATCGCTCCACACGCGATCGTGACAAAAAGAAAAGGAAACAACTGCCCTTTAATAATCGGTCCGCCGCCGTGAACGAACGGTGTGAACGCCGGAAAGCGAATGTCCGGGTGCACCACGAATACCCCAATCACCAACAAAAGAATGGTGCCGAGTTTTACATATGTCGACAAATAATCCCGCGGCTCCAGCAGCAGCCACACCGGCAGCACTGACGCTACGAAGCCGTAAATCGCCATCAAATAAGTGATCTGATGCGCGCTAAAAGTCAGCGACGACGCCCATTGTGATTGCGCAAACCAATGCCCGCCTACGACGCTAGCCAACAGCAGCGCCACTCCCGCCGCGCTGGGCACCCCCACTTTAATCTGTCCCGGGCTGCTCTTGAACATGTACAGCCCCATAAAAATAGCGATCGGAATGGTCATCCCGATCGTAAATACGCCCCACGGACTATTCGACAGCGCATTAACCACCACAATCCCAAGGCCCGCCAAAGTAACCAGCAGAATCAACAACACCGCAAACATCGTCACCAGTCCGGTAAACGTGCTCACTTCCGTGCGCGCCACATCCGCCAGCGATCGTCCCTTATGCCGAACTGACGCGACCATCACGATGAAATCTTGCACGCATCCTGCTACCACCGCCCCAATCAAAATCCAGATAAACCCCGGCGCGAATCCAAACTGCGCCGCCAACGTCGGGCCCACCAAAGGCCCCGCTCCCGCAATCGCCGCAAAATGATGACCGAAGAGAACCCACTTCGGCGAAGGCACATAGTTGTGCCCATCTTCGTAAACATGAGAGGGAGTCACGCGCGAATCATCCAAAGCCAGCGCTTTCGCGGCAATGAATGCGCTGTAATAACGATAACCAATTGCATAAACGCAAAGTGCAGCTAGAAGAACGGGGAAGGTATTCACCGGCGTCGCCTCGTAACATTCCCTTACAACAGTCGAGCCAAAATGTGCCGACAACTGTGACCTTTTATCACAACTCCAACGCGGCAGCTTCGCGATTTTCAGCGCCAACGCAATATTTGTTTCTGTATGCCGCGCTTGCCAGTTTCACATTCCCTTCGCAAGCTCATGCCGGACGGAAATTTACGCCCTCGAGCAAGGGCTCCAGTCGCTACCATTTTTGGTAGCCCGCTAAATTTCCAAAATATCCAAACGAACCCTTGACATTCATGTTTCTGGACGTATAAAACGAGGCACTTAGGGCCCGTTTCAATGTGATTATCTGACCCGCTCGACGTCGCTGGGTCACAGGGGGGTAATTTCGATGACCGGGAAACTGCATAAGTTATGGGTGTGTTCAGCGTTTGTTCTGTTGTCATTATTACTCGACTTGGGACCCGCGCTTGCCCAGTCGCAGAATACCAGCCAGAATTCTGCCACTCCGCTCGTCCGCCTTCTCCAAGCCAAGGGCATCCTCACTGCTGAAGAAGTGGCGCAACTGAGTCAAGCTTCCTCTCCCAGCGATGCCGATTCGCGCTTAGCCAAGCTGCTCCTCAGTAAAGGCATAATTTCGCAGACCGATTACAATCAAATGCTTGGCGACCCGTCCGTAGTCACGGCCTCCTCGAACTCTGCTTCCGTCAGCCTGGTTCCCGCCGTCTATCACGTTCCGGGAAGCGCTGCTGCCACTCCTGCAGTGACTCCTGCGGTTGCTTCTGCTGTAGCCTCCAACGCCCCGGTCGTCACCGTCGACTCTGACCAGCAACAAGTCCCTCCCAGTCAGACCGCGTCGGTGTCACCAACAACCATCTCCGCCGCAAACCCCATCCGCCCGCTCCCGGTAGGCGGCATTAAAAAAGGCGAACTTAAACCGGCCATCACCGTTGCCGGCGTTGGTATAACTCCCTACGGCTTCCTGAAAGCAACGTTTGTCCACGACAGTTCCTCGCCCGGCGGCGATGACTTCCCCCTCCCCGGCTTTCTAGGTGATACCGGCCCCAACGCCGCGCCTGAATTTCACGTAAAGGCGCGTGCCAGCCGCTTTGGCACTAATTTCGAGTGGGGAGATAGCAGTCCAAATCTCACCATAACTGGAAAACTCGAGATGGATTTTGAAGGCAATTTCAATCGCTCCGACAACAGAAATCTTTCGTCGATCCGCTCGTCCAATGTGGGCATTCGCCTGGCCTTCGGTCGTGTCGATTACAAATTCAGCAACGCCGACACCTTCTCCGCGCTGTTCGGCCAGGATTGGACTCCGTTTACCTCCTCAACGCTCCCCAATATCTTGGAAACCACCGGGGTCGGCATCGGTTTCGGTGTTCTCTGGGAACGCGCGCCGCAAATGCGCTTTGGATGGACACACAATTTCGGCGCCTTTCAGTTAATGCCGGAGATCGCCGTGGTTCTTCCCGCCGTGGGTGATGTGCCTTCCGCAGCCAATATCTCCAACCAGTTGGGCTACGGCGAACGGCAAGGTCCAGACAGCGCCTCGCCGCAACTCGAAGGTCGCCTCGTTGGTCAATGGCAGTTGGATCATGCTCCGGGCGTTGCGCCTGCTGAACTCATCGTCAGCTTTGAAGAAGGTAGCCGCACCGCCATCGTCCTTGGAGCCGCGGTTCCCACCGCATACCACGCTGCGTTCCCAACAGGTGCCAGAGTGGGCAGCCCCACCAACGGAGTAACTTTCGAGTGGCAGCTTCCCACTCATTGGGTCACCCTGATTGGCAAAGTCTATAGTGGCAGTGACCTACGATATTATTTCGGCGGGCAACTCTTTTCCAATTACAACAGCGTTTTTGGACTAACAAACACCGCCAGCGCGCTGTCCATCGACGGAGGCTCCACTGTGGTATTTGGGACTAACGCCAGCGGCAACGCCGTCGTTGCCCCAGAGCTTCCCGTTCGCGCCCGTGGTGGCTTTGCTCAAATCGGCCTGCCCCTATCTCGTTGGTTTGGGTCGGATCCTGAAGGCCGTAATGCTGGTTGGTCCCTCTACGGCATGTATGGCACCGACCAAGCCAATACCAACGATCTGGCTAAAGCCGCTCCCGGGGGCTCCCGCGCCCGCAGCGACATGACCGTAGGCACCCTCAACTACAAACTTAACAAATGGGTGTCCTTCTCCTTCGAACAGTCCCTCTATCGCACCCGCGCCAACACCGCTGTACCAGACCTGCCTTTGTTCATGGGTCTGCACCAACACGAGTGGCGCGATCTTCGCAGCGAGGGTGGCGCGATCTTCAGTTTCTAACCCACGCAATTGGAGAGCGGGCGTTACTTAACGTTCGCTCTCCATCAGTTTTACAATACCGCGATTTACTTATTCCTATTCCTTTCCTGTACGCCAGCCGCATCTTCGCGCTACTTTCCGTTTTCATCAATACCATCTTGCAGATTTCCGATTACACCTTTCGTCGCTTACCATCTCCTTCATCTACCTCACAGCGTATTAAACTGTGCCGCGAGCGATGTCCTCTGAGAATCAAGCGAAGCCAGGCTCGATTCTTCTAAGCAATTCCCTAGCCGCCTATTTTTTATTGACGTTCAACCATCTCTCGGCTCGGCGCACTCGCTGTAGCCGCTCCTCATTTCCTGCGCCACGAACCGCTGCCGATACTCACTGGCATTCTAATGTTTCCAGTCATGCTGCTCGGCGCTAGTCTTAGTACCGGGGGGTGGGGTATACCCCAAGCCCGCTGCGGTTCAGCTTTCACGCACTCCCCGGACACACTTCCGCAGGCCCTAGGACCCTCTATGTCTAGGTTATTCAAGGTATTTGTTGCCGCATCACCGTTGTGTTACGCTGTGCCAGCGAAACGCTCCGGCATCAGGCGCGAAAGTTCCTGCGCACGCCAGGGGTTCTCTCCCGCGCCGGTTCCTGATTAGGGCAACATATCGCGCTTAGCTGCCTCCAGGGACCGCGACGGAAGCACCGGGTCGTCCATCGCCAAACGAAAAGGACGTAACCACGCTATGCCTGCTTCCCAGCCAGCGCCTCGCGCCGAAAAGCAACCTATGGAAATTAAGCTTGCCCATTCGCCGGATTCCGACGATGCCTTCATGTTTTATGCCCTCGCCACTCACAAGCTTTCTACTCCCGGCTACAAATACACCCACATCCTTTCCGATATTCAGACTCTCAACGAAGCGGCCTTAACCGAAACGTACGACGTCACCGCCGTCAGCTTCGCCGCCTATCCCTCCCTTCGCGATAAGTACGTCTTACTCGACTGCGGCGCTAGCTTTGGCGAAAATTACGGTCCCATCGTGGTCGCTTCCAAGCTGCTGCGGAAAGACGAACTCGCTCGCAAGCGCATCGCGATCCCGGGATTGAAAACCACGGCATATCTCACGCTTAAACTCTTTCAGCCCGATTTCGAAGCCGTGGTCATGCCCTTCGACAAAATTCTTGACGCCGTTCAAGCGGATGCCGTGGACGCCGGGCTGCTTATTCATGAAGGGCAGCTGCTTTTCCCGAAACTCGGTCTGCATCGCGTCATCGATCTCGGCGTCTGGTGGCATGAGCAGACCAATCTTCCGCTGCCGCTCGGGGGTAATGCCGTTCGTCGCGCCCTCGGACCTCAACTCGGTCGTCAGATCGCGCGTACCATCCGCGACAGTGTGGAATACGGCCTCGAACATCGCGAAGAAGCCCTCAATTACGCCATGCAATTCGCCCGCGATATGGAGACCGACACCGCCGATAAATTTGTCGCCATGTACGTCAACAGATGGACCCTCGGGTACGGCGATCGTGGCAAGCAAGCCGTCACTGAGCTGATCAATCGCGGCACCGCCGCAGGCCTGCTCCCCGGGCCCCCATCCGTCGAATTCCTCAGCGAAGCCTAAATGCCACCGCACCCGCTGCCCGCTTCTCGACACCGAGCACCGGGTATCTCACACGCCAAATCCGCGCGCGCGAATTCTGGCATTGCCCGCCGTCGTGCCACCCAGTTTGTCCCCGCAAAAAAAGCTAAATCTGCTTTCTTCCGCAGTTTTCTTCTGACATTTTTCCTGTCGCTCCCCGCTTGTCAGTATGCGCAAACCGCCGCCGAACTCCAACATCACTCTGCGAAAAACTCCAACACATCGGACCCCTGGCCGCGCCAAGCCGTTCGCGGATCGCATGCCATGGTTGCCACCGACGAAGTGCTCGGTTCGCAGGCCGGCGTCACAATTCTGAAGCAGGGTGGCAATGCCGTGGATGCCGCCGTGGCGGTGGCCTTCGCCCTCGCGGTCGTCGAGCCCGCCGCGGGAAACCTCGGTGGCGGCGGATTTATGCTCGTACGTCTCGTCGATGGCAAAACAAATTTCTTCGACTATCGTGAAGTTGCGCCCGCCAAAGCAACCCGTGACATGTACATACAGGACGGTAAACTCATCCCTGACGCCAGCACCCTCGGCTACCACTCTGTCGCCGTTCCCGGCACGGTCGCTGGTCTGGAATTGGCGCTCAAGACTCACGGCACCATGAAGCTTGCGCAGGTAATGGCTCCCGCCATTCGCCTGGCCAAAGACGGATTTCCCATCACTGAAAAACTTGTCCGCGAATTCGATGAAGAGAAATCCGGCCTGGAAAAATCTTCCGCCAGCAAACGCATCTTTCTAACCAACAGTCAGAACCAAAACCAGGTGTACAAAGTCGGGGACATCTTCCGCCAACCAGAACTTGCCGCCACTCTGGAACGCATCGCCAAAAACGGCACGGCCGACTTTTATCGCGGCGAGACTGCGCGGATGCTCGTGGCCGACATGCAAAAAAACGGCGGCATCATCACCGCCGAGGACTTGGCGAATTATCGGCCGAAAATCCGCGAAGTTCTCCGTGCGGAGTATCAAATCGAAGGCCATCGCTGGGATGTTCTCACCTCTCCACCTCCCAGTTCGGGCGGCGTGGCAATCATTGAAGCCCTTAACATCCTCAGGCAAACACAGCTGAAAGGTTGGGACGATTTGCAAAGCGTCCGCATGGTGCTGGAAACCATGCGCCGCGTGTTCGCGGACCGCGCTGCTTACTTGGCCGATCCTGATTACTCAAGTGTTCCTGTCGCTGGTCTCATCAGCGACTGTTACGGTAAGGAACTGTTCGCCACCATCGATCCGCAACATGCATCTTCGAGCAAGGAAATTAAAGCCGGTACCCCACACGTTTGCGGAATTTCCGCTGGTCAATCCACCGCGCCCAACACGGTGGTAAGCCTCGGCGAAGGCCCGCACACTACGCACTTTTCGGTCGTGGATGCTGCGGGCAACGCGGTCGCGAGTACCTACACACTAAATGACAGCTACGGATCGCACGCGACCAGCTCCGCTGGATTCTTGCTCAATGACGAAATGGATGACTTCACTACGCAACCTGGCGTGCCCAATGCGCTCTTCGGCTTGATACAATCCGACGCCAATGCCATCGCACCTGGTCACCGCCCGCTCAGCTCCATGACCCCCACCATGCTGTTGCGCGACGGCAAATTGAGTTTCGTTACCGGCTCACCGGGAGGCCCCACGATAATTTCCGCAACACTCTTGAGCGTTATCAACTGGATGCGTCTCGGCATGGACGCGCAAGCGGCGATCAACGCCCCGCGTTTCCATCATCAGTGGCTGCCGGACGAAGTTGTGATGGAAAAGGAATTTTCGCCGGAATTTGAGAAGGCTCTAAATGCTAACGGCTATGCCACTAAACGTAAGGGACACATCGGCCTGGTAAATGCCATTGGCATTGACGCGCAGAATGGCGACCGCCTCGGGGCCGCTGATCCCCGGGACCAAGGTTCAGCTATTGGCTACTAGCTTGGGCGCCGAGCGCAAATATTTTGCCAAACACTCTTGTTATTCTCGCGTCAGCGGCGCCAACTCTTCAAAGCGTTGCGCGTTTCTAGGAATATAATTCTCGGGACAACTTATGCGCCGACTCTTCTCTTCTTACTTGTTCATATCTCGCAAAGTAACTCCTGAACTTTTGGGACAGATCGCCAACGCCGGCTTTGAAGGCGTGGAGCTTTTTTGTTCGCGCAGTCATTTTGATTACACTTCGCGTGCGCAAATCCAGGCCATGGCTGAAGCTTTGAACACTCAGAAACTAACTCTCGAGTCGCTTCATGCCCCCAATAACCGCGATCTCAGCGCCACGCGCGAAGGTGGCACGCCGCTATCCATCTGTGAAGTGGAGCGCGTACGTCGCATCGAAGCCATGGACGAGCTGAAGCGCGCCATCGATGTAGCCGAAGATCTACCGTATTCGCGCATGATCCTGCACATGGGTGGCTCGCGGGAAACAGCGGACCCGCGTAAACGCGACGCCGCGTTTAGCACCCTTGAGCATCTGGTTCTTCACGCCCACCACTGCGGAGTGACTTTGTGCCTCGAAAATACTCCCAGCGAAATGGGCGATCCCGCCTACCTGAGAACTTTTGTGGACCAGACGCGGCTGACCGGCTTGCGCTTTAATTTTGACATCGGGCACGCGCATCTTTGCGATGGCCCGGCGGAAGAACGTATCGAAAAGTGTTTTGAGCCTATGCGCGATCTGGTCGCCAACGTACACCTGCACGACAATCACGGCGAAAAGGATGAGCATCTTCCGCCCTATGCCGGCACCATCGACTGGCCCGCAGCTATCAAGTTGCTGAAGACCACCCCCGAAGGGGACAAGCTTCCAATCGTGCTCGAATTAAAAGAAAAAACCGGTCACGACGCGCCCTCCGCACCCGAATTGCTGGAATCCGCCCGGGCCGCCATGGACAAATTTGAAGAAGAATGGGGCTAAGTTTTTATGGCTATCCGCATCACGAGGGCGATGGCGGTTTTCAGAAGGAAGAGGTCACTGAGGTTGCTTCCGTTGTCGCTTTCGGTCGCGAATCTCTTTGTACACGTATCCGGTCAAAAGCACGATACCGCCGAAGCCCGCATACATCGCTAAATTAGTTCCTGGCTCATCTGTCCCTCCACTATTCTAGCAAAATTCCAGTTAATCCAAAAAACACGGTGAACGCGAAAATTGCGGTGACATGACTTACGATTGCTCGCCACCCAAGAGCTGGCTTACGGAGTTCTCCAGTAAAGCTACGGAACCACATATCCAAATTGCCAAATACGAATATAAAAACGGCTTCGCGACAAAACTCGCTCGCAATTGAGTAAACGCTTTTTCTGTATTTTACAACTTTGTGCAAACTCTCTTTCATCATTAAGCTCTCTGTATTTAGCGCTGTCAATCCAACTGTGACGCACGCGGCAGGGCGTGATTTGCATCGACCAGACCCCCCACTGCTAAAATAGATTCAAGCGAATATTTTGCTACGAATCGCTCTGCCTTCCTGGACGATTGGAATCAGCTGCGAATTTCACGATTTTCAGGAAAATTAACGAATATGCCTATTATTTCTGTCGAAGAAGCCGGTAAGTACGAAGGTCAGGAAGTCACCATACGCGGCTGGCTCTACAATTTGCGTGAATCAGGCAAGTTGATGTTTCCGATTTTTCGCGATGGGACCGGAATCATCCAGGGCGTGTGCGCGCTCAAGGAAAATCCTGAAGCGTTTGAAGCATTGAAAGGGCTCACGCAGGAATCCAGCGTCATCGTCACCGGGAAAGTTCGCGCCGAGCAGCGTGCTCCGGGCGGATTTGAAATAGGCGTTTCAAAAATTAAGGTGCTTCAGAAGGTTTCGGAAGCGCAACCGTATCCCATCCAGCTCAAGGAGCATGGCGTTGATTTTCTTCTCGATCATCGCCACCTGTGGATTCGTACCCCGCGGCAAGCCAGCATTTTGCGTATTCGCGCGGAAGCCATTCGCGCGGCCCGAAATTTCATGGATAGCCAAGGCTACATCCTCACCGACGCGCCGATGTTCACGCCGGCGGCCTGCGAAGGTACCTCCACGCTTTTTGAAGTGAATTATATTGATGACCAGAAAGCATACCTGACGCAGAGTGGCCAGCTTTATATCGAAGCTACCGCGATGGCGCTGGGCAAGGTGTATACCTTCGGGCCTACGTTTCGCGCTGAAAAATCGAAGACCCGGCGCCACCTCACGGAGTTCTGGATGCTCGAGCCGGAGGCCGCTTACGCCGAACTCGGCGACATGATGAATCTCGCTGAAGGTCTGGTTAGCGCCGTGGTGCAATCGGTACTGAAAAACAAATCACGTGAACTCGAAATGCTGAAGCGTGACACAAAAAAACTGGAAAACGTGAAGCCGCCTTTTCCGCGCATCAGCTATGAAGAAGCGATCGGCATTCTCAACAAACACAATAACCCCACAAAATTCGGCGACGACATTGGCGGCGACGAAGAGACCATCGTCTCCAATGAATTCGACCGGCCGGTCATGGTTCACCGCTACCCGTCATCCATTAAAGCCTTCTACATGCAGCCGGACCCCGAGCGTCCCGATCTCGCGCTCGCTTTTGACATGCTGGCCCCTGAAGGTTACGGCGAAATCATCGGCGGCAGCCAGCGCATTCACGACTACGATTTGCTGGTGAAGCGCTTGCATGAATACAAATTGCCGGAAGAGCCGTTTCAATGGTACCTGGACCTGCGCCGCTATGGCAGTGTGCCGCATGCGGGATTTGGTCTTGGCCTGGAACGCGCCGTGGCGTGGATTTGCGGAACGGAACACATCCGGGAAGTGATACCCTTTCCGCGCATGATTTACCGGGTATATCCTTAATATTCGCGACAGAAAGAACTCATATGGGGCAAAAAGTCAGAATTATCGGTGTGCCCATGGACCTGGGGCAGAGCCGCCGCGGCGTCGATATGGGCCCGTCGGCATTGCGTGTCGCGGGATTGCAGGCGCGCCTGAAGCAACTTGGTCATCAGGTCGAGGACATCGGCAACATTCCCGTCAAGCAACCAGAAGAAATGCCGGTCGGTGAAAAACGCGCCAAGTACATGGCGGAAATCGCCGAAACCTGCAAAGACCTGGCTGAAATTGTTCAAAAATGCCTGGAAGAGAAATTCGTTCCACTAATACTCGGCGGCGATCACTCCATTGCCGCAGGCGCCGTCTCTGGGGTGGCAGCACATTTTCGCAAAGAGAAAAAACAAATTGGCTACATCTGGCTCGATGCTCACGGGGACATGAACACGCCAGAATCGTCCCCATCGGGAAACGTGCACGGAATGCCGCTAGCAGCGGTGATGGGTTACGGCGCGCCGGAACTGGTTGATCTTCTCGGTTTCAAACCAAAAGTGGAACCGCAAAACATTGTTCTGGTTGGGGTGCGGGACCTGGATATTCAGGAGCGGCGACTGGTCAAAAAATCCGGCGTACGGGTGTTCACCATGCGGGATATCGATGAGCGGGGCATGCGCGAAGTGATGGCCGATGCTCTAAAATATGCGACGGATGATACCGACGGGATTTCTGTCAGCCTGGATATGGATTTTGTCGACCCATCCGACGCGCCCGGTGTCGGTACACCTGTGCGCGGCGGCGTAACTTACCGGGAAGCTCATCTGGCCATGGAGATGATTGCGGACAGTGACGCCATGGCGTCAATGGAAGTGGTGGAAATTAATCCGGTAATTGATGAGCACAACCGCACGGCACTGCTCGGCGTGGAATTGATTTTGTCGGGATTAGGACAGAAGATTCTTTAGGACTAAACGTTAAACCTCGGCGCCGGAAGGGCTCAAATTTCCACACGAAAAATCCTTGACAAGGTCGATCTTTTTATCCGCCGAGTGCGCCGCTCGCGCCTGCCGGTAGTTCGATCTGATATTTGGTGCGTGCTTTTTCTTGATGCTGTTCCAGGGCCAGGTCGATCAATTTGCTGACCAGTTCGCGGAAGGGAATACCGTTCGCTTCCCACAATTTCGGGTACATGCTGATGGAAGTGAAACCGGGAATGGTGTTCACTTCATTCAGGTAAATTTTTCCGCCGCGCTTTTCGATAAAAAAGTCCACCCGAGCCATGCCGCTCAGTTCCAACGCGCGAAAGGCTGTAACCGCCATCGTCTGCACTTTTTTGACTTCGGATTTCGTCAATTTCGCCGGAATGAGCAGCTTGGTCCCTTCTTCTAAATATTTCGCGGCGTAATCGTAAAACTCCCGGTGGGGCACGATTTCGCCGGGGATGGATGCTCGCGGAGCGTGATTGCCCAGAACCGACACTTCGATTTCGCGAGCACTCACCGCTCGCTCCACCATAATTTTCATCGCGAACTCCGCGGCTAAATCCAGCGCTGGACCTAATTCGGCGCGAGAATGCACTTTGGTCATGCCCACTGAGGAGCCCAGCGTGGCAGGCTTCACAAAAACGGGGTATTTGAATTTTTTCTCGATAGCGCGACGGATTTCTTTTGGCTAGCGTTCCCAGTCCGCGCGTTGCACCGCGATCCAGGGCACCACCGGAATCCCCGCCACCTGCATTAGTTTTTTGGCCACGTCCTTATCCATGCCAATGGCGGAGCCCAACACACCCGCGCCCACAAATGGCAAGCCGGCAAGCTCGAGGAGCCCTTGCATGGTGCCATCTTCACCGAAGGTTCCGTGTATCACTGGAAACACCACATCCAATTTTTGCCCGCGCGGACTTCCGTCGAGCGGCATCAACGCCGATTCGGTGGGGTCGGCACTCATCAGCACACGTTGGCCGGTACGCAAAACTTCCGGCAGCATTTTTTGCGCTCCTGCGCCGATTAACCAGTGGCCTTCCTTGGTAATGCCGATGGGCACTGCTTCGTATTTTTGAGGATCGAGCCCGCGAATAATAGAGGCGGCGGAGGCCAGCGAAACTTCATGTTCGCCGGAACGTCCGCCAAAGAGCACGCCGACGCGCAGCTTTCGTGAATGACCATTCAGTGGTGCTTGCATTCGCTTAGGATGGACTATTCTGGCGGGAAACTTAAGGACTTGTCTTTGGTAAGCACCCAAACGCTTACTACCCTGGTTTTACGACTTTTTTCCTCATCGCTGGCATCGGGGAGGGTCGAAAAGGGGCTGGTCGCTACTCGCACGGAAATAGCGTTCGCTTTTGGGGGCGCGTTTACTTTCAAAATCTTATAGCTCTTCACCGGGCCGTAGTAGCCTTGTGGACCCCAATCGGCCATGAAATCTTTCATGGCGTAACTGGGGCTTGGTTTCCACAAACGGTAAGCGGTGTCGGTATCGCCGGCGACCAGCGCGTCAAAGAAATGTTCGGCAGCGCGCCTTTCCGGGTAGTAGCGAAACGCAAAATATAAAAGAACGATGACGAAGAGAGCTAACGCTCCAATCGTAAAAGCCATGGCACGGGATTTGGTAGATTTTTCGGCAGGTGGATCAAATAACGTCATGGTTTTCTCCTGCCCCGCGAGCAGTGAAAATCAGTATAGCGTAAGCGTGCATTTCTTCGAGCGGGCAGTCAGGGAAAGTAATCAGCTGACGGGTGGAGAGTGGAGAGTCTGGCATCACGGCGGGCTGCGCGAGAGAACGAAGAGAGATTTCTCCGCTCCACGGACCGACACCTTCGCAGGAGCGAAGGTGCAGGAAGATGCGTCGGTCTGCTTCGGTCCTGCTGCGGCAGGCAGGCGAAATGACCAGTTTGCAGCGATGAGGTGGACAGAACTCAAAAACTCCTGAAACTAATCGGTGGCGATCTTCGCTTCTTCCGGCAGCATTACCGGGATGTCATCCCGAATGGGATAGACCCGCTTGCATGCCTGACATTTAAGTCCCGAGCCGTCGGGCAAGAGCTTTACGGGAGCTTTGCATAGAGGGCAGACCAAAATATCCAGCAAATCCTGTCGCACTGCCATGCTCAACCCTCCGTACCGAAGTTTGACGCGAATGCGACTTTATCAAAGCGGCGGCGCGCGCTGCAAACCGCTTTTCGCAGTTGCTTTTCCCGGATTACCTGAACATATAGAATGCGCTGATGATCCACGCGGCCGAAATTGTTTTTCTGACGATGCTGCTTTTTGTGGTGGTTTTCGCCGCGCTGGCGCGTAAGTTGCAGACCCCGTATCCGATTGTGCTGGTGGTAGCCGGCCTGATACTGGGCTTTGTTCCGGGAATTCCGAAGATTCCTCTAAATCCAGACGTAATTTTTCTGCTGGTCCTGCCTCCGCTGTTGTACTCCGCGGCGTGGCTTACCTCGTGGCGAGAATTCAAATACAACCTAGTGAGCATACTTCTGCTGGCGTTTGGACTAGTGGGTTTCACGGTGTTGGGCGTGGCGTTTACCGCGCATTGGTTGTTTGCCGGATTCGACATGCGGCTCGGATTTGTCTTGGGAGCAGTCGTTGCGACAACTGACGCGATTGCGGCGACGGCGATATTCAAGAGAGTAGGACTTCCTAAAGCCATCGTCGATATTCTCGAGGGCGAAAGCCTGATGAATGACGCGACCGGCTTGCTCGCGCTCGAATTCGCGGTGGCAATGGTTGTAAACGGGCAAACACCGACTGTTGCAACCGGCGTGTTGCGACTGGCTTATCTGATCGTTGCGGGGCTGGCGATCGGACTGGTAGTGGGATTACTCGTCAAATGGATTGAGCCGCAAATTGATGATGGTCCAATCGAGATTGTGATCAGCATCTTGATCCCTTACTCGGTATATCTCGCCGCGGAAGCGGTCCACGCGTCGGGGGTAATGGCTGTGGTGGCCTGTGGATTGTATTTAAGCCGGCAGAGTTCTCAGCTGTTTTCCGCAAGCGTGCGGCTGCAAACGTGGGCGGTGTGGGATTCCATGACGTTCGCGATTAATGGTTTGGTGTTTGTGCTGATCGGGTTGCAGCTGCCATACGTGCTGGGCGGGATTCGGGAATATGGCGTGCGTCAACTGGTGCTGTACGGGGTGTTATTCAGCGTGATCGTGATCGTGCTGCGGCTTTTGTGGATGTATCCCGGAGCGAATCTTGCTTACTTTGTGCGCTCCCGTTTTCTTCATCAGAAGAATCTGCGTCCGTCTCCAAAACAAATTTTTGTCGTGGGCTGGACGGGCATGCGTGGAGTAGTCGCTTTGGCGGCGGCAATTTCTTTGCCGGAAATACTTGCGAATGGCAGCGAATTCCCGGAGCGGAATTTGATTATATTTCTGACCTTCAGCGTCATTTTTGTGACTCTCGTGTTGCAAGGGCTCACGCTGCCTCCGCTGATCCGGATACTAGGACTAGCAGCGGGGCATGGAAGTGATGCCGAAGAAGAGGAGGAAGCCCGGAGAATTATCACCAGCACGGCAATCGCGCATCTCGAAGAAGCTCGTGGACAAGATGTTCCGGACTTCGATTCGGTGTACGACGACATTGCGCGTCGATATTCCCGCCGCCTTGCGAGCCTGACCAAGGAAGGCACCGAGGGTGATGCCATGAGCAACCTGGAGCTGGAACGCTACCGCGCAATTCTGGGAGAACTTTTACCGCTGGAGCGAAAAACAGCGGTTCGGCTCCGGAATGAAGGCCGTATCAATGACGAAGTCCTCCGCAAGATCGAACATGAGCTGGATTTAAGTGAATCGCGATTGGCGTTGAGCTAGGACGGAGGCGTGCGCGAGTTCCAGGGCTCACCCGCAGGACAATCGAAGCAGCTCATTGTGGCCCTCAATCGGGTTCCTGGTGAGTGACGATGTGAACATCCACAGCGGGAGCGTCGCGCAAAAAACGGTGGATGGCTGATAAGTAGAAAAGTTTACGTAAGCCTTTCACATCGGCGCGACCAAAAATAACTTGCGTGACATGTTTTTCGCGGGCGAATGCTGCCATGGTATCCGCGACGCCTTTGCCTCTTATGCGCACGACTTTTGCGCCCAGGTCCCCGGCAAATCGGATATTAGCTTCCAAAGATTTGTGGCCGGGACCTTGATTTTCGGCGCCGGTGTCCACGTGGACGACGTAGAGTTCGGCGTCCAGGCGCCTGGCCATGCGCGCGCCACGAGCGATCAAGTACTGGCCGGAAGGGTTCGAGCTGATGCAAACGGCCAGCCTTTCACGTACTGGCCAGTTTTTTTCTATGTCCTTGGCGGCCATGTAGGATTCCAGGCTGCGATCGACGTGTTCGGCGACCTGGCGGAGAGCCAGTTCTCGCAGAGCGATTAAATTGCCACGGCGAAAAAAATTGTGCAGCGCCTGATGCACTTTGTGTTTCGAATAAACATCCCCGCGCTCCATGCGTTGCTGAAGCGCTTCCGGCGTGAGGTCCACCATGACGGTTTCATTGGCCATTAAGGGGACCCAGTCGGGAACGGTTTCGCGCACAGTGACACCGGTTATGCTGTGGACGGTGGGAGCAAGGCTTTCCATGTGCTGAATATTTAAAGTGGAAAGCACATCGATTTTGGCGTTGAGAAGTTCCAGCAAATCTTCATAGCGCTTGCGATGTTTGCTGCCGGGAATGTTGGTGTGGGCCAACTCATCAAGCAGAACGACGGCAGGGCGGCGGGCGATGATCGCGTCCACGTCCATCTCGTCGAACAGGGTGCCTTTGTATTCGATGCTGCGGCGCGGAATTGTTTCGAGCTCCGGCACGAGTTCTTCAACGCCTTTGCGGCCGTGAGTTTCTATGAAGCCGATCACCACGTCTTCACCGCGGTTGTGGCGGCGAATCCCTTCGCTCAACATGCTATAAGTCTTACCGACGCCGGGCGCATAGCCGAGGAAAAGCTTAAATATGCCCTTGGATTTCTCCGGGGCACTCGCTTTCTCCAGCCAATCTTCAGGTGTTTTCGGCATCGGGCTTCTTACACCGTCCAGGTATCAGCGGCTGAGCTAGAATACTGCGGTGTTCTCACGTCTTCCTATTCGCGTCCTGCATGCTGTCGTGGCGCTGGGCATTTTGGCCGCGATTACCTTTTTTTACCGTGATGTCCTTCGCGTCAATCAAACCACGGTAGCGCTTACTTTTGTCGTTGCGATTTTAGCAGTTTCGACCTTTTGGGGCTTTACAGTTTCCGCTTTCATGTCGTTGGCGGCGATGCTGGCGTTCAATTATTTTTTTCTTCCGCCGGTTGGGACGTTCACCATTGCCGATCCACAGAACTGGGCAGCGTTGTTTGCCTTTTTAGCAGCATCGCTTATCGCCAGCCAACTTGCGGCCCGGGTGCGCAAGGAAGCGGACGAAGCGCAACGCCGCCGCAATGAACTGGAGAGGCTTTATACCTTCAGCCAGACTTTGCTGGTGTCCGGAAACGTAATTACCTTGCTCAATGCTATTCCCAGTCACATCGTGGAAACCTTTGAAGTGGGAGCGGCAGCGCTTTACCTGGAAAACAAAAACAAGTTTTATCACTCGGGAGGAGCGTCGCACTTCGCGGATGAAGAGCTAAAGCGAGCGACCGCGCGGGATGAGCCGTTGCGGGACCCAGGGCGCAGCCTCTCTTTTGTTCCGGTGCATATGGGTGCCCGCGCGATCGGGAGCCTGGGAATCTCGGGTCAAATGTTATCGCGGGAAACGCTGGATGCGCTGGGCTCCATGATTGCCATCGCGTTCGAACGGGCACGCGCGGTGGAAGAACTTGGCAAAACAGAGGCCGCCAGGGAAGGCGAACGTTTGAAATCAGCGTTGCTGGATTCGGTGACGCATGATTTTCGCACGCCACTAACCTCCATCAAGGCGTCGGTGACCAGCCTACTTTCGGAGCGCCATGTGGCGGATACGCAAAAACGCGAACTACTGACGGTGATCGACGAAGAGTGCGATCGGTTGAACCAGCTGGTCGGCGATGCCGCTGAGATGGCGCAGTTGGATGCCGGCGAATTCGAATTGGATCTGGCACCGAACGCCATGAATGAGATGGTTTCGGCGGCGCTCTCGTATTGCAAAACTTTGTTGGGACCGAGAACGATACGCATGGATGTGCCGGAGACGCTTCCGTCGGTGCGCGCCGACTTCAATCGCATACGGGACGTACTGGTGCGCTTAATCGAAAATGCGGACGGGTATTCGCCGAAGGATCAGCCGATTACCATTACCGCTGAATCGAGCGGCAATGTTGTGCTCACGAGCGTCGCCGACAAAGGACCGGGAATTGAGGATATGGAGCTGGGGCTGATTTTTGACAAATTTTATCGTGGGAAGGATCAGCGTTACCTTGTCCAGGGAACGGGAATGGGATTGCCGATCGCAAAAGCGATTATTCAAGCGCACGGCGGAACGATCAGCGTTGCCAGTCAGCGCGATCATGGCTCGGTTTTTTCTTTCACCCTGCCGATCGATTCTTCGGCGAGCAAGCCGCGATGAAAGCCGCGACGATTCTGGTGGTGGATGACGAGCCGCAGATCCGCCGTGTGCTGCGGACGACACTGACCGCCGAGGGCTACACCATCCTCGAGGCGCGCGATGGCACCGAGGCATTTGAGAAGGTCCGCGATGCCAAGCCTGATCTGATTCTCCTGGATATGAATATGCCCGGACTGGACGGACTGCAGACCTGCCGCGAGATTCGTAGCGGTTCGGAAGTTCCCATCATCATGCTCACGGTGCGAAGCGCCGAGAAAGACAAAGTCCGAGCGCTCGACGCCGGGGCTGACGATTACGTGGTGAAGCCGTTTGGTATCCAGGAATTGCTGGCGCGTGTCCGAGCGCTGCTGCGGCGGGCGGCGGAAGATCAGGATGCGCCTAAGCTGGTATCCAAAGAACTTAATTTTGATTTTGAAAAGCGCGATATTGTGGTCCGCGGAATGCAAATTCATTTGACGCCAAAGGAATTCGCGGTCCTGAAGGAATTGGTGATCGCCGACGGGCGGCCCATATCACATCGCAGATTGTTGCAGTCCGCCTGGGGACCAGAGTATGGGGAAGAGACGGAATCGTTACGTGTGGTGATCAATCAGCTTCGAAAAAAAATAGAACTTAATCCCGCCAAGCCAAGATATATTCACACCGAACCCTGGGTGGGTTACCGGTTCAACCGGCCCGCCGACGCGAGAAGATCAGGATCGAAAGAAGACGCGTGACAATCGTGGGTGGCGGAAATCAGTTTTACCAAGAACCTTCCTTCCGGCCCCACCACCAAATGAGGCCGACGGTAGCAGTGGTTTGATCTTTGCTGAGGACATTTTGGACATCGGTTAAGAACGATGGCTTATTGGAGAAATCGCGCCGCCATTCGTAGCGCATCAGAAATCCGTCCGCTACCGTGTAGTCAAACGTCACGGTGTTTTCTTTCAACGCCTGGGTGAGTCCGCTGAATAGTCCTCCGCGGTCGGACAGATATTCGGCACGAGTGGCCAGCGCGATTTTGGGATTGAGTTGATAGCGAACGTAGGCGGCGCCGCCGGCCACATGAGAGGGCGCCGATGACTGACCCGGAGCTTCGTTTTTCCACAAACGCTGAAGGAAATAGTCGCCCTCGAGCGCGAAGCTTAGTTTTGGCGTGGTCTGCCAGGTTACGTAGCTATCGAAAATGTGTGTTTTCCCATTGGGCGCGGGAGTGATGGCGGCAAAGCTGAGCCCCGGTTGCACCGGAATCGGACTTGTTGGCGGGACGACAGTGCGATCGGGATGTTCCTGTCCGAGATAATAGTTCATGGTCCATAGAATGTTTTTTGCAGGCTTGGCAGTGAAACCAAACAACTCATCTTTGAAACCGTTGGTTGCTTCGACCTGATTGGTGCCGTTGACGACCCAATAGTTCAGCGTAAAACGATCGGTGATGGGAGCGCTCACGCGCACACCCATGTGGTAAAAAGGCAAAAAGTCGAACCAGTAAGCGCGGGAGTAATTTATCTGGTCTTTGGAGTAGTTGCCCTCGATACCGAGAGAACTTCCCCATTTGCCGAAGTCGAAGGTTATGCCTTTACCGGCGGGAATTAGGTAAGTGCCGTAGGCCTGAAAAATGTTGCGATATATCTGGGGCCGGGGTTCGTTGGCGGGGTTCCCTTGTAGAGTGTCGGTGGCCTGACCGAACTGCAAATCGAGGCGCCCGCCCCAGCGGTGGCCTGCTGCGGCATTGGGCGGATGGTCGATGACGAGACTGGCCTGGTTGAGGCTGAATTCATTGCTGAGCACGTCGTAGGCGCGCAAGAGATTGACTCGACCAACGGGATCGTTGAAATTGTAGGCATAGTAGCCGTCGAGCGATACGTTGATGGTCGTCTCACGGAGAAAACTGAGCACCTTGCGGTCCGCGGGCTGCAAGACCGGTTGAAGGGTTTCCTGTTTTGAAGCCGGCTGGTTTAATGGCGCGGGTTGTACGGCCGCGCCCACTGAAGGGGCCGCATCGGTGGCAACCACCGTGGGTTGCATACGAGTCACGATAGCCTTTAACTCAGCTACCTCGGCTTCGAGTTTGCTGATGCGGACTTGCATCGCTTGCGGACTCTCGAGCGTCAGCGGCGTTTGGCCAGTCGAGAGAGATTGTCCGCGCGCGAAATGACTGCATGCGCAAGCTACGGCGATAAGGACGCACTTTGTTAATACGCGAGGGTGCCAGGATTTTTTCCAAATGGTCGCGAATCTTTCACTCTTCCCAACAAGCGCTTTAGCTTTGCGGTTCATAAGCTCACCCTTCGAATACTGGATATCGAACACACCGAGTGTCCAAGATACCGACGACTGCCCAAACAGCATAAAAGTATCAAGTGATTTTTCTAATCGGACGAGAGTTTTTTCTCAAGTGAGCTGACCGTGAAGGGTGATACCGGCCAAGTAAGGAAGTCGCGAGGACCTTGTAAGGATTTCATAATGCTTTTTTACAATGAGTGAAGAACTGTCTCGCGGATTCACTGGCAGAATTTACAGAGGGCTTTTTGGGTGCGGATTAATCCGGAAAGTTGAGCTGCTTTTGTAGAGCGATGAAGCGAGGGTTAGAGCGCAGCGGGTCAAGTTCGGGCTCAACCTTGAGAAAGACCAGGCCGTTCGAGCGATCCGCGAAAGCCTTTTCCATCCAGTCCATGGCCGTTTCGGTTTTGCCTAACGCGATGTACACGATGGCGACGTAAAACGGGGAAACATACTGCTTTTTGGACTGCGCCATCAGTTGCTGGAGTAGTCGCAGCGCTTCCTCTGGATTGCCGGAGAGCGCGTCAGCATGTGCCAAGGCGGAGATCATCAATGGACTGTTGTGGGAAAGTTCAACAGCCTTTTGCAGTTCGGCACGGGCGAGATTGAATTCACGCTTTTGCTCGTAGGCCTGTCCGAGGATGAAATGCGCCCACTCGTAGGAGGGATCCAATTCCAGCGTATCGCGGAGTTGCGCAATGGAGCGGTCGTATTGACGCGCGAGATATAAACGCCAGCCCAAACTTGAATTGATGCTGATGGAAAGCGGGTCGAGCTCGCGAGCCCTCTTTATTTGTTCGAGGCTTTCGTCAAAGCGGCCCATGGCAATGGAATACAGCGAATATCGCTGATAGGCGGTTGCGTATCTGGGGTCCATCTGAATGGCGCGTTGGAAACCTTGCGCCGCGCCAGCCCAATCCCAGTCGTAGTTGAATTTCGCGGTGGCGAGAGAAGTTTCCGCCTCGGCGAGACTGGGATCGATTTCCAGCGCGCGAATGGCGGCGGCTTTAGCTTTGGGTGCAGCCTCGGCAGCCGGCAAACTGCCATATATGGTTGCGCCGATAATTCCATAACAATCCGCCAGGCCCGCGTAGGCCAACGCATATTGCGGGTCTCTGCGGGTGGCATCTTCAAAGTATCCGATGGCCTTTGCGAATCCGTCGCCGGATCTTCTATTCCAGTAATAGCGGCCCTTCAGATAGTCTTCGTAAGCATCGGGGCTGACGGACGGATTTTTTGCCAAGCGCTGTTTGTCTTCGGGACTGAGGTTGATACGAATCTGGTCGACGATGGCGGAAGAAACGCGATTTTGCAGCGCCAGCACGTCGCCAATCTGACTTTCGTAGGTGTCGGCCCAGAGATGATGATCGGTGGAGACTTGAACGAGTTCGGCGGTGATGCGCACGCGGTTTCCGGCTTTTAACACCGTGCCTTCGACAACGGCATCAACCTTCAGGTCGCGGGCGATTTCGGAAAGCGGCTTGTGCGTGCCTTTGTAGGCCATGGCGGTTGACCGGGAGATGACTCGCAACGAACGGATCTTGGCCAGGTTGGCGGTCAGCTCATCGGTCATGCCGTCGGCAAAATAATCCTGTTCTGCGTCGCCAGACAAATTCTCGAGAGGCAAGACGACCAGTGACATATTGTGGGCGGGATTTATCTTTCCGGACTCCCAGCCTCTCACGAAATGAACGGCTAAGCCGGAAAGTACCGCAAAAACCAACACTCCGGCGGACATCAGCGCAATCCGTGGCAGGGTTAGCCAGTTGTTGGCATTAGGGCGACTGACCGGTTCGTGGTGATCAGCGGATAGCTGTGAAGGATCATCGGAAGCGTGTAAAACGGCGGAAGAACTCGCGTGTGGGTCCACGCCAGGATTTATTTTCGAGGCCGCGTGGATTTCCTCCACGGGCGCAATGAAGCGGTAGCCGCGTCGCGGCAATGTTTCGATGAAGCGTGGTTTGTCGTGTGAGTCGCCGAGCGCTTCGCGCAAACGCATCACGGCATTGTTCAATCCGTGGTCGAAGTCCACAAAGGTATCGCCCGGCCACAGACGTTCGCGAAGTTCATCACGGGTAATCACTTCACCAGGTTGTTCGAGGAGTATGGCGAGAATCTGAAAAGGCTGCTCAGCCAGCTTCAGGCGTAGACCGTGCTTACGCAACTCGAAGGCCTTGAGATCGATCTCAAAAACGCCGCAACGAACTATCTTGGAAGCATGGGAGGTGTGCTGCATTTTCGGCCCAGAGCCGCGTCGCGAGTATAGCTCCGGCAAGCGCTAAGCGTCAAAAAAGCTCGTTACTCGACGTGCTAAGCCCCGGGTTTTCAGTGGTAAGGCCGGAGATGCAGAAAGGGCTTCGATAGGATGCATTACGGATTGTGTTAATTCGCGGAAGTACGCAGAGTGTCGCCACTAAATCGCCGCCGCTCGAAAGCGATTGGATACTCGCCGCTAACTAATGGACCGGTGGCTCTAACGGTCAACCCTAACGGTGTGCGAACGGGGAGGGAATATGTCTGTATTATTAAAAATACCGGGAAGACTGCACGTGCTGCTGGTGCTCCTGCTGATCGCGAGTTTCCAGATGGCTTGGGTAGCACCCGCCAAAGCGCAGGTCGCCGGCGCCACGCTATCTGGGTTGGTGACCGACGATCAAGGCGGTCCGGTGGCGAACGCCACGATTAGTGTAAAGAACGCGGGTACCGGGGTGGCACGAGAAGTAGCCTCCAACTCGGATGGAATTTATTCGGCGCCCAACCTACTGCCAGGCGAGTACGAAGTTACTGTGACTGCGACAGGCTTTCAGACTTTGACGGAGAAAGGCATCACGCTCACAGTTGGGGGGCAACAGTCTTTGAATTTGGTCATGAAGGTCGGTGCGCTCAGTCAAACGGTGGAAGTAAATGCCGCGATCCCGGACATTCAAACGACCTCGTCAACGGTGAGCTCCACGGTGGATTCGACGACGATGCGAGAATTGCCACTGAACGGGCGCGACTGGACTTCATTGGCGACGCTGGAGCCGGGAGTGTCGAGTATTCCGAACCAAGTGGGTACAGGATTCAGCGCCAACAAAGGAAACCGTGGATTTGGAAATCAGCTGAGCAATGACGGTCATCGCGCGAACGAAAATACTTACCGCGTCAATGGGATCAGTATCAATGACTATTCGAATGGCTCGCCGGGCGGCGCTTCTGGATTGAATCTCGGCGTTGACGGCATCCAGGAATTTTCGGTGTTGACCAGCAACTACACGGCGGAGTACGGGCGCACTTCGGGCGCGGTCATTAACGCCATTACGAAAAGCGGAGTAAATGATTTCCACGGCACGGCTTTCCTGTTCGATCGTGACAAAGTGTTTGATGCGAAAAACTATTTTGATCCCGCCGGTCCCATTTCACCGTTTCGCCGCGTGCAGTTCGGAGCATCGGGCGGGACCGCGATTATAAAAGACAAACTTTTTGTTTACGGAACATACGAAGGAGTGCGACAAAACAAACCTGGCTCGCAAGCCATTCACGTCCCCACGGCGGCCGAGAGGGCCCTGGCAGTTCCCTCGATTGCTCCATACTTGGCGCTGTGGCCCGTCGCTCCTTCCGGGACACCTGTCGACGCCAATGGAGTTACTCAGACGTTTAACGTGGCGCTACCTACCATTTCGAATGAGAACTACTACACACTGCGCGTGGATGAGAAATTCTCCGACAAGAATTCGCTGGCAGTGAGCTATTTCTTTGATTCCGGCCCGCAAACACAGCCCGACCCGCTGTTGAACGCCATTCACGAGGTTTTTTCACGCCGCCAAATGGCTAGCGTTGAGGACACCTATGTTTTTAGTCCGGCGCTGGTGAATACCGTCCGCGTCGGGGTGAGCCGCATCAGGGGTGACATCAACAGCCCGGTAACGGGCGACAAGGTGGCTACCGACACCGCTCTGGCCGTAGCTCCCGGAGCCATCGGGCCGCCACAAATCGGCGTGCCCGGAGTGCTCACAACCGCTATTGGGTTGGGGGGACTGAACCGCTTTTTGCATCGCTGGACTTCGGCGCAAGCCTACGATGACGCTTTTCTAACGCGCGGCACACATTCCATTAAAATCGGATTTGCATTCGAACGAATGCTTTACAACATCACCGAACAATTGAGTCCGAACGGAAGAAAAAACAATTACGCAACGCTCGCTGATTTTTTGAATAATACGCCGGACACTCTCAACGCCTTGGCGCCGGGCGGTTCCAACGAAGTAGCTATTCGCGAAAGTCTTTTCGCCGGATACATTCACGACGATTGGCGTTTTCGTCCCAACCTGACAATTAATCTGGGGCTACGTTACGAATTCACAACCTTGCCTCGAGACGCTAACAACAGGATTCAGGAAATTACTACGTTAGTTAATTGCGCCACGCCCGGCGTAGCTCCCAGCCCTAGTAGTCCGTGCGGACCGCAGCACGTAGACACCTTTATCAGGAATAACCCCACCACTAAGAACTTTGAGCCGCGAGTTGGATTCTCGTGGGATCCGTTTAAGGATGGAAAAACGGCGGTGCGTGGCGGATTCGGTATTTTCGATGTGCTGCCATTGCCATATGAGTTCGGTCTGAACACCGCGGCAACTGCCCCATTCCAGATCATCGGGCTCGACAAAACCAACACGCTGGGGAGCGGAATCGATCCCAACATCAGCTTCAATCCCAATAGCATCAGAAATCGTTATGTGGATCAGAATCCGCATCGGGCTGACGTGCTGAACTGGAATTTCAACGTCCAGCGTCAACTCGGAGCTGCGTGGACACTAACGGCGGGTTATGTGGGTTCGCGATCAGTGCATCTTTCGGTGGCCGCTGATGACATTAACCTGGTTCCTCCGGTGCAGACCTCGGCGGGAATTCTCATACCTTCTAACACCTACCAACTGGATCCGAATTGGGGTGGTGCAAACGGCGGCGTCGTGCCAGGACCGCCTGGCGGTTCAGGAATTCGGCCAGTGCTCTTTGACGGTGAATCGAGTTATAACGGCTTCCAAGCGCAATTACGACGTGAAATGACCCATGGCTTGCAGGGACAGGTGTCTTACACACTCGGAAAATGCCGGGATACAAGCTCCGCTCCGGTGACTGGAGATACATATGTAAATTCGGTTGCCGTGCCGCTGCTACTGAGCAAAGCGTATAGGGTCGGCGCGTGCGATTTCGATGTGCGAAACACACTGGTCGGAACGGTGATCTGGGATGTCCCGGGTCCCAAGAGCGGCTTGGTGTCCTACGCGCTCGGCGGATGGGAAATGGGAACCATCGTGACCGCGACGAGCGGTTCTCCATACACCGTAACGGTGGGTGGAGGCGGTGATCCGCTAAACACCGGCTTCAATGGTGACTTTTCCATGGACTTTGCGAACTTGATTTCCGGTTGCAATGCTACGCCGGGAGTTACCACCAATGCCGCAGGGCAGTTGCTGGCTTTCAATCCAAATTGTTTTGCACCCGCACCAGCGGTGGCCGGTGGAGTTTTGGTTGGCAACTCGGGCCGTAACCGTTTCTACGGACCGGGATTGACCACCGTCGATTTCTCCTTGTTCAAGAATTTTTCCTTCCGGGAAAGATTTAAGGCGCAATTCCGAGGGGAGTTTTTCAACATCCTGAATCACCCCAACTTCGCGGCTCCCAATTTCCTGAACGACGCCAACAATTCGATCGGCACCGGCAACGCCGGCGTCATCGGTTCCACTTCCACAGCGTCGCGCCAGATTCAATTGGGACTCAAACTGGTCTGGTAAAACGCGCACTTCACTGAGCAAGGTTGACGGTAGCGTTCGCCTTGCTCAGTGATTGTCCCCCGCGAGCGGCACAGAAACAAAACCGCGTCAGCTGTGTTCGACTCGAATTTAGCGACTATTGCCAGATAGTAGGGTTGGGGTTTGTCCAAGATCATGAACTCACCGTTTCATTCCAGCGACCGTAAATCCAAAGTTTGGTCGGTGGTGCGCGTCTCCAGCGGAAATTTTCTGGAGATGTACGACTTCATGGTGTTTGGTTATTATGCCGCCGCCATAGGCAATGCGTTTTTTCCGAGCGGTAGTCCTTACGGTTCGTTGATGCTGTCGTTGATGACCTTCGGTGCCGGATTTTTGATGCGTCCCCTGGGGGCCTTGGTGCTGGGTGCATACACCGACCGCAATGGCCGCCGCGCCGGTTTGTTGTTGACGTTGGGAATGATGTCGATCGGGATTTTTTCGATCGCCTTCATGCCTAGCTACGCGACGATTGGCTTGCTCGCCCCGATACTTGTTTTGACGGGACGCCTTCTTCAAGGATTTTCCGCCGGCATGGAACTCGGCGGCGTTTCGGTGTATCTGTCGGAGATCGCTACGCCCGGCCACAAAGGATTTTATGTAAGTTGGCAATCGGGCAGCCAACAAGTGGCGGTGATGTTTGCTGCCTCGGTCGGAGTGATACTTAATTCATTTCTTTCTACTGAAAAGATGCAGCGGTGGGGATGGCGGGTTCCTTTGCTGCTGGGCTGCCTGATCATTCCATTTCTTTTCAGGCTAAGGAAATCTTTGGCGGAAACGGACGAGTTTCTTGCGCGCAAACGTCGACCGAACACCTCGGAGATTTTTCGTTCGCTGAGAAACAATTGGGTCATCGTGCTGGTGGGCACGTTCCTGGTAACCATGACCACCGTGTCGTTTTACATGATTACCGCGTACACGCCGACGTTTGGAAATTCCGTGCTGCATCTGGCGAGCATCGACAGTCTGATCGTGACCCTTTGCGTTGGCGCGTCGAATCTTTTTTGGTTGCCAATTATGGGGGCGCTGTCTGACCGGATTGGACGGCGGCCGTTGTTGTTCGGCTGCACGTTGCTGATGCTGATCACTGCTTATCCGGCCATGCTTTGGCTGATCAGGGAGCCGTCGTTCGCCAGGTTGTTGGGTGTGGAACTGTGGTTGTCCTTTATTTATGGCAGCTACAACGGGGCCATGGTCGTGACGCTCACGGAAATTATGCCGGTGGATGTAAGAACATCGGGATTTGCGCTGGCTTATAGTCTGGCGACAGCAATTTTCGGCGGATTTACACCGGCGCTAAGCACGTACCTCATTCATATTTCAGGCAATCGAGCGATTCCAGGCTTGTGGTTGTCTTTCGCGGCGGCATGCGGCTTGGTGGCTACCTTTTTTGCCAAGCCTCAGCGCGAGCCGGTTGAAACGCAACCAGTTCTGGCGCTCCAATCCTGA
>Ga0073928_10000807_pt1 | contig 66577 bp, 55 predicted proteins | sample PaiPotPPA55metaG_FD_76969 | JGI IMG/M metagenome (GOLD analysis project Ga0073928, IMG submission 76969) | Iron sulfur acid spring bacterial and archeal communities from Banff, Canada, to study Microbial Dark Matter (Phase II) - Paint Pots PPA... ... | reverse complement strand
TCTTCCGCCCGTACTTCTCGAAACCCGTCTGCGCCGCCAAAGTTTGCTGTCGCATCCGCCTTTTCACCTCGACTTACACCCTACCCGCTCCCCCTGTGGATCGGGGAGTTCTTCAGAGGTTCCTTAGAACAAAGAACTCTGCCTGCGACTGGGCGTGATTCCGAAGTATTCGTAGGCGAGTTGCGTGGCCACGCGCCCGCGCGGAGTACGATTCAGAAATCCGATCTGCATGAGGAACGGCTCGTAAATTTCTTCGATCGCGTCCGGCTCTTCAGCCAGAACGGCCGCCAGAGTGTTTAGGCCCACCGGTCCGCCTTGATATTTCTCGATAATCGTCAGCAATAGCCGCCGATCGACCTCATCGAAGCCGTACTTATCCACTTCCAGCATTTGCAACGCAGCCTGCGCGGTAGGCAAGTCGATTCTGCCCGCCCCGCGCACTTGCGCATAATCACGCACTCTCCGCAATAGCCGATTCGCGATTCGCGGCGTTCCGCGCGATCGGCTCGCAATCTCGATCGCGCCTCGGTCGTCGATGGCAACTCCCAGAATCTCCGCCGACCGTTCCACGATCACGCGCAAATCTTCAGGAGTATAGAACTCGAGCCGCAGCACGATGCCAAAGCGGGCCCGCAGTGGCGCCGAGACTAATCCTGCCCGAGTGGTCGCGCCTACAAAGGTGAACGGCTTCACTTCCAGGGTGTGAGTGCGCGCCGAAGGACCCTGGCCGATAATAATGTCCAGCTTATAGTCTTCCAGCGCCGAATACAGGAGCTCTTCGAGAACAGGCTGCAGGCGATGGATTTCGTCGATGAACAGGACTTGCTTGTCCTGCAGATTGGTGACGATCGCCGTCAGATCGCCCTTGATCTGCAACAGCGGAGCCGCTGTCGGCTGGAAATGTACGCCCAATTCGTTGGCGATGATGTTGGCCAGTGTTGTCTTCCCCAGCCCCGGGGGCCCGTATAGCAGGACATGATCCATGGCCTCGCCTCGCGACCGCGCCGCCTCGATTGCCACCGCCAGATTTTCTTTGACTTTAGCCTGCCCGATGAACTCCCCCAGCCGCTGCGGACGCAGCTTCAACTCGAACGAGGAATCGTCTTCCACCGCCGCAGCCGAGACCATGCGCTCGGGGCTGTAATTCAGGTTTGGATTGTTTCGGAGCGTGGCCACTGCTCCGGATGGTAGAACGAAATGCGAACTCGCGCAATCCTCAGTTCATCCTCAGTTCCTCTGCGGATGAAATTCGTAGGTTATACTTTTGACCTGACGGCAAGCTTAGTAATGCGTTGGCATCAATAGGCATACGCTCATGACCGTAGGCATTCGCACCTTGGAACTCCGCAAAGTTTACAACTCACCGCCGCCTGTGGCGGCTGCGGGAGTATCGATTCCTCGGGCCGACGCCAAAAGAGCGAACCAGACCAAGAACCAGATCGCTGCGCTCGACGGACTATTCCTGGAAGTTGCCCCGGGAGAAATTTTCGGCCTTCTTGGGCCCAATGGCGCGGGCAAGTCGACGACCGTGGGAGTTCTCACCACGCGCGTACGCCCTACGAGTGGACAAGCATGGATTGGCGATCATGAGGTCTGGAAGCAGCAAGTTGCGGTCAAGCGCCTTATTGGAGTTGTGCCGCAACGCCCCAATCTGGACTTCGCCTTGACTGCGTCCGAAATACTGACTTTTCATGGCGCCTACTTTGGTGTTGGCTCAAAGGAACGAAACCAGCGCGCCGGTGCGCTGCTTGAGAAATTCAAACTCACCGATCGGGCCAATCAAATGGTGCGCGGATTCTCTGGCGGGATGATGCAGCGCCTTTCGATTGCCCGCGCCATGATGCACGATCCACAGATACTGTTCCTCGATGAACCCAGCGCCGGGCTTGACCCGCAAACGCGAATCCTGCTCTGGGAAATCATTCGCGAATACAACCAGGTGGGGAAAACTGTTCTGTTGACGACGCACAACATGGAGGAAGCCGATGCCCTTTGCCAGCGGCTGGCTATCATCGATCACGGCCGCCTCATCGCATTCGGCACACCCCAAGAATTGAAGGCATCGATTCCCGGCGGCTTCCTGCTGAGACTTCGCTTTGGAAAACAAACTTCCGATCTGCTGCAGCAGTTGCGTTCGCTCGGCGGAGTTCGAGAAGTGCGTCCCGTTGACAACACCGGTGCAGATGTCTATGCCGATCGCGGCGGCTCGCTTGTGCCAGAAGTCGCCAGCCTCGCCGCTTCTTCGGGCGCCGAACTCTGCGATGTCCACATCTCCGAGCCCAGCCTCGAGAATCTGTTTTTGCACCATACCGGAAGGAGTTTGCGCGATTGAACTGGAAGACCTTTGGTGCGCTGCTTGCGAGGGACGCCCACGTGGCCCGGCGTAATGCTATTCAGTTGTTGTTGCAGACCTTCCTGCAACCGCTGATGTTCGTCTTCATTTTTGGGCGGGTCATGGTCCAAAGCGGCTATATGCCGCCACAATACAAAAGCCTCCTGCTGCCGGGAATCATGGCTATCAGCATGGTTTTCACGGGAGTTTGGGCGGTGGCCATGCCGGTGATTTCCGAGTTTCAGTTCACCCGGGAAATCGAAGATCGCCTGCTCGCACCCATTGAGAATCACTGGCTAGCCGTGGAAAAGGTCTTCGCTGGAATGGTGCAAGCGCTGATCGCCGGCCTGGTGGTGATTCCGCTGGCGTGGCTTCTGCTGCGGCCCGTGGAGATTAGCATCAACGCTCCACTCAGTTTCGCAATCATCACACTTTTGGTCGCACTATTTTCCGCGAGTGGAGGCCTTGCCCTGGGCTGCACGGTGAATCAGCAGCATATCGGACTCATGTTCAGCATGGTGCTTACGCCGATGATTTTCTTCGGATGCACCTACTACCCATGGAGTGCGCTTAACACATTTCCTGTGTTGCAGAAAATTGTGCTCATCAACCCTTTGGTCTATGCCAGCGAGGGGCTGCGCGGCACTCTGGCCCCGAAATTCCCGCATCTCTCCACGGTGGCTGTGGTAGCTGCTCTATTTTTCTTTGACATTCTCCTACTCTTCATTGGAATGCGACAGTTCGAAAGAAAAGCAGTAAGCTGAACGCGACAACCCGAGCCTCACTGGCACATCCTGGTTTCCTTCGTCGGTTTACTTCCGTCGCTTCACTTCCCTCGTTTTACTTCGGATACCAGTCGAGCAATCTCACTTCGATGCCAGTCCCTTCCAATCCTTTTTGAAACACAGCGAGATCCGAGCCGTGATAGTGGTAGGGAATAACGATCTTTGGATGGAAGGCTTTCACCGCGTCAGCGGCTTCCTCCGGCGGCATCGTGTAGGGAAGATTCATGCACACAAACGCCACGTCAATGTTCTTAAGCGCGCGCATCTCGGGCACGCCTTCCGTGTCGCCTGAAAAGTAGAAGCGCTTTCCGCCGTAGGTGAGGACATAGCCATTACCGCGTCCCTTGTCGTGATAGAGCTTCCCTGGCGCGGGGCCGCGCTTCAGGTTGTACGCAGGGATCGCCTCAATCGTCCATGCCTGCCAGGTCTTCGTTTCTCCATTCGCGATAGGCTTGGCGGTTGTGACCGTTGCGACGACCGCCGGGGCTGCCAGAATTTCCGTCTCCGCCTTGCTGATCTCCTTAATCGAATCGGGGTCCATGTGGTCACCATGAATATCGGTGATCAGAATAAGGTCGGCTTTTGGAAGACCCGATAGTTTCGCAGGTTTGGCGGGATCCAGATAGATTGTCTTTCCCCCGGCCTCGATCAGCGTGCTGGCGTGATACAGCGGCGTGATCTTCACCGGCCCGGCAGAGGTAGGAAATGTCTGGGTATCAGCGGCGCGCGCAAACGGTATGGGCACGATAAGAGAGTAAAGAAGAATCGGCAGGAGTTTCATGGTGACCTCGGTTCGTAAAGTGTGTCATTGTGACACATCATGTGTCGAGTCGATCAGACCGTAAACGGCGAACAAGAGTAGTCGGGAAGTTTCGGGCAAGCAACAGCAGGGCAATTGCATCTACAACTGTGCCCATCGCATATCGGACGGCGTAGAATTCCCACCGCTGCGTTTGATTTTCAGCCATTTGTATCCGAGCTGGTCACTCTTCCTCTTCCTTCACCTCGCCCCGTTCCGCCCTGGCCTTCTCGATAATCTTCTCCTGCAGTTGCCCTGGCACGGTGTCGTAGTGGTGCATTTCCATGTTGAAGCTGCCGCGGCCCTGGGTCATTGATGTGAGATCTACGCCGTAGGTCAGCATCTCGGCCATGGGCACTTCGGCTTTCACCACCGTGTTGCCGCCTTTGTTGTCCATGCCCTGGATGCGCCCGCGTCGGCTGTTCAAATCGCCCATGATTGAGCCCGCGAATTCGTCCGGCACCGTGATTTCGACGTGCATCACCGGCTCCAGAATCGTGGGCTTGGCCTGCTCCATGGCTTTGCGGAAAGCGATGCGACCCGCCATTTGAAAGGACATGTCGTTCGAATCGACATCGTGATAGGAACCGTCATACAGAATCACGCGAAAATCGACCACCGGGTATCCCGCCAGGTATCCCCGCGCCGCCGCCTCTTTGATTCCTTTTTCGATGGCGGGGATATAGTTCTTGGGAATCGCACCGCCAAAAATGTCGTTCACGAATTCGAACTGGCCGCCGCGCGGCATGGGCTCCATTTTGATTTTGCAATCGCCGTACTGGCCGTGGCCACCGGTCTGCTTCTTGTGGCGGCCCTGCACGTCGGCCTTGCCTCGGATGGTTTCGCGATAAGGCACTTTGGGCGCTTTCAAAACTACTTCGGTGTGATAACGCTTCTTCAGCTTCGCAACGATGACTTCGATATGCTGTTGTCCGGTGCCAGCGATGAGAAACTCTTGCGTCTGCGGATCGCGGAAGAAGCGCAGCATGGCGTCTTCTTCCATCAGTTTGTGGATCCCCGGACCCAGCTTGTCTTCATCGGCGCGGCTCTTCGGTTCGATGGCAAAGGTGATCGCCGGCTCCGGCAGCTTTACTCGCGGATACTGAATCGGTGCAGCTTTATCCCCTAGCGTGTCGCCGGTAAGCGTGTCTTTCAATTTCGCAACCGCTCCAATATCCCCGGCGTGCAACTCTGTCACCGGCACCGCCGTCTTGCCCTGCATGATCGAAATGTGCGAGAGCTTCTCCGCCGATCCGCGCGAGAAATTCTGGAGGGTCGATTCGTTCTTCAGCACGCCGGAAAATACTTTGAAATACGAAATTCTCCCGGCGAAGGCATCCGAAACCGTCTTGAATACATAGAGTGAAACCGGCTCCGCGTCAGTCTCATGGCGTTTGGGGGCATCACCATTTCCGGACGCACCCGGTTCGCCCTGCACCCATTCATGCTCGGAAGGCGCCGGAGTATAGTCCACGATAAAATCCATTACCCGGTCGGCGCCAAGGTTCCCCAGGCCCGAGGAGAAGACGACAGGGAAGAGCTTGTCTTCGCGAATCGCGTTGTGCAGCGCCGGAATCAGATCGTCTTCCGCGAGCGTACCGGCGTCGAAGAACTTCTCCATCAATTTGTCGTCGCCCTCAGCCACCAGTTCGACCAGCTGCTCGTGCGATTCCTGCACCTGCCCGCGCATGCCCGCCGGGATCTCTGTCTCTTTTCCCTTGCCGTTGCCACCCAGTTCATAGGTGTAGGCTTTCATGCGCACCAGGTCGACTATCCCGCTCAAATTTTTCTCGCTCCCGATAGGCAAGGCTATCGGAATCACGTTCCGTCCAAAGGCATTGACCAGCGATTCCAACACACGCTCGGCGTTGGCACGGTCACGGTCCATGCGATTCACAACAATCAGGCGGGGCGTCTTGTACTCCTCGCAATCGTTCCACACCCGCTGCGTCACCACCTCAACTCCGGCCACTCCGTCGACGACCACGATCGCCGCATCCACCACCGGCAGCACCATTTTGGCCTCATGGACGAACATGCTGAAACCCGGCGTATCGATCACGTTGATCTTTGTCTTGCCCCACTCCACATAGGCCGCCGACGCTGCGATTGACATCTTTCGCGCGATCTCTTCATCGTCGTAATCCGTGGTGGCGGAACCGTCGTCCACTCTTCCCAGCCTGGGCGTGGCCCCCGCCGTGAAGAGCATCGCTGACAGTAGCGACGTCTTTCCCGCGTGACCGTGACCCACGATCGCTACATTACGAATGTTTTCTCCGGAATAAACCTTCACGAATAGGCTCCTTCGCAGGCGTGGAAACAGAGACGGCCCAGAAGAGGATCAGTGCAGTACACAGGCCAGCCCAACATACCTGCCAAAACCTAGGATGCTACCACGCGGCAAGCAGGCCCCTCAACTCTGCCAGCTTGGCGGTAGTGTCCTAATCGTGCGTTCACAGGCCTCGAAGAATGGCTCGATCTGGTCAAGCGCAAGATCAAGCGATCAGCCGCCGAACCGTCCGAAGCAAAAACAGAATAAGTCGCCTATGAGGCGGCTTTGTTTTCCCCCGTATTTTCTTAGGAGCACCTAATTGGATTTTCGAGCGACAGGCTGCGTCTTCTCTATCTCTTCAAGCTCTCGCTGAAGGGATAAGAGCTTCTCGCGCATTTCCTCTATTTCGTCGATGATTTCCGAGAGTGGTTTTGGCGGCGGCTCATGCTTGCTGGCCATACGATCCGAATACTACGCCCACATAACCAATGCGTCGCTACGCTATGCAACTGTGTGCGCTACCGCACCAATAAATCAAATTCGATGCCACACTGTTAAGACCTCTGAAACGCACTGTCCACAATTGACCAGCGGAGGGCGTTGGGGCATTATTGTTTCAGGACGTGATCGTGCTTCCTCCCTCTGAAGAGCGGCTTAGGATTTTGTGGCTAAAGGCTGTGGCCGCGACCGATCCCGCCGAGATAGACAGCCTTCTATTGGAATTTAGAGATGCCCTGCATGAGCACATCGCGCAACGCAGAGCAGAGGCCAAGAAGCTAGCTTGAGATAATGGCAAACTGAAAGTAAAAAGCCCCGATGCCAGTCGGAGCTTCGTGTGCTGCGATCTCTCAACGTACTAGTAGGACACTACCAGCTTGGCCTTCATGATAGCTCTACCACGGAGTCGTCGGACCGGTGTATCATCCTTTGCGATGCTTGGAAATCGCAGCAACGAGCAGTGGATCGGGCAGTACGCGGCCAGCCATCGGCATCCAGTAAACCGCGCCTGCCATGCGCTGGGCATCCCGACGATCCTGCTGTCGATTCTGGTCTTTGCCGCCAGCATCTTTTTCCATCGACTGTGGCCCTACGCGCTGGGATTGTTTCTCTTGGGATGGATTTTGCAATTCGTCGGCCACGCCTTCGAAGGCAAGCCGCCGGAGTTTTTCAGCGATTGGCGGTTTCTGTTCGTCGGCGTCCGCTGGTGGTGGGCAAAGATCCACGGCAAAGCCTGAGCCCGGCTCGGAAGCCGCCCTCCATCAGACGTGGATCCATCAACCCTAATCAAATCTGCATCATCGAAACCCCCATGTTCCCTCAACTGGCCCGCTTCACCGATCTCGGCTTGCTGCTGTTGCGGTTGATGGTTGCCTTGGTCTTCGTCACCAGCGGCTATGGCCATCTCAAAAACCCTGCGGCCCGCGCCAAGGGCATCGAAATGTCAAAGCCATTCACAATCTTTCTCGGCATCGCCGAAGTTGCCGGGAGCCTGGGTGTGGCCTTTGGAGTCCTCACCCAGCTTGCGGCTTTTGGTCTGATCCTCATCATGCTCGGCGCCATCCAGAAAAAGATCTTCGCCTGGCACACCGGCTTCTGGGGTGAGAAAGCTTCGGGCTGGCATTACGACTTGATTTTAGTTGTGATGAACCTGGTTATCGCGTTCACCGATGGGGGTGCCTATGTGCTGATGCGATAGCCGCTCTTATCAGCTCTTATCAGGGCCTCGCTTGCTCAGATCTGCGCTTTTGTTCTATCCTTGCCCAACCTTTGAAGTTCCCGCTTCCCGGAAACCATGCATCGCCTGACCGCCAGATTGCTGTTGCTTTTCGCGCTGGCGGGAAGTCTTGTTCCGCTGGCGACAGCCGTAACAGCTGCGCCGTCGCATGCATGCTGTGTCCGCAAAGCGGCGCATCACTGCCACGAGCCGGCCGTCACCGATTCCTCCCAGCTTGTTATTCGCGATACCGGCTGCTGTAGCCACGATTGCTGCCGCGCCGTCACCATCTCCAAATGGGCGCGGGCGCAGTCTGCGACGAGTTTCCACTTTACGCAAAATGTCCGGGCTCGCCTTGACCGACCGGTCCCAGTCTTTCTGAATATTGAAGTCCTCGAGTTCCACTCCGGCCGCGCTCCTCCCTTCAGCCGATCCTAGCTTTGACACAGTGGTTCGGGGACATGCGCACGTCTGCAGCCTGATCCTGGAACCGCGCTCCTCGCCTAGCCATGGCTGCGCCTTCGCATGCCAGAGAGGATTGCTTATGATCTGCAAGAAGCTCGCAGCTTTTACAGGCTTACTCTTGACCAGCGTCGCCGCCTACGCCTCCATCTTCGGATCGGTTCGCGGCATCGTTCATGATCCCCAGCATCGCCCGGTGGAAAATGCCATGGTCATGCTGCGCTCGAAAACCTCGGACTGGGAGATGAGCTCGAATACCGATGCCGTAGGGCAATTCAATTTCGCCCGCGTGCCCCTTGGCGAATATACCGTGACAGTGGTTGCTCCCAGCTTCAACCAGGCGGTACAAAGCCTCGTGGTGAATTCAGGATCGCAACCAGTGCTTCATTTTTCTCTAGCCGTTGCGACTACCAAGGAGAGCATAAACGTCTCCGGGTCTCCGGAAGCCGCTCCGACCGATTCGGCCACTCCCATCACTCTGGTTAGCCGCCTCGATGTCGAACACACGCCCGGCGCCGCGCGTACGAACAGTCTTGCAATGATCACCGACTACGTGCCTGGCGCCTACATCACCCACGACCAGCTCCACGTTCGCGGCGGCCACCAAACCAGTTGGCTCATCGATGGGGTGCCGGTGCCTAACACCAACATTGCGTCGAACCTTGGACCACAATTCGATCCCAAGGACATCGATTATCTCGAGGTCAATCGCGGAAGCTACGGGGCCGAGTTCGGCGACCGTACTTACGGCGTGTTCAACGTAGTTCCGCGCACCGGCTTCGAACGCAACCGCCAGGCCGAACTCGTTCTCAGTGCCGGGAATTTCTATCAAACTAACGACGCACTGAGCTTCGGCAGCCACACGGAACGCTTCGCCTATTACGCCAGCGTCAACGCCAATCGCAGCAATCTCGGGATACAAACGCCCATCCCGCAGGTGGTTCACGACGCAGAAAATGGCTACGGCGGCTTTGGTTCGCTCATTTTTAATGTTGATCCTTCCAACCAACTGCGCCTGGTTACTTCGCTGCGCAAGGATTACTACCAAATTCCCTACGATCCCAATCCCAATGACATCGAAAACGCGCCGATTCCGGCGAATGGATTTGTGGCGCAATACCCGAGCCTCAATCTTCGCGACGGTGACCACGAGTCTGACGCGATGCTGAACTTTTCCTGGGTGCACACGTTTAATGCAAAGCTCTTGTTGACGGTCTCGCCTTTCTACCATCACAATCGCGCCAACTATGACGGTGGGCTGACCGATCCTCTCGTCACCACTGAACATCGCGGATCGACCTACGCGGGTGGACAGGCCAACCTCGGTGCAAATACAAGGAAGAATAATTTGCAGGCAGGTATATACAGTTTTTATCAGCAGGATGATGAGCTGTTCGGAGCGATCTTTAACCATGGAGGCGGCAGTCCATTTAGCGATGCTGAGCACCCTTCCGGCAGCCTGGAGGCATTCTTTGTCGACGATAAATTCAAACCGGTTCCGTGGCTGACTCTGACCGCCGGGATGCGGCCTACGCACTTCTCCGGCGGAGTTTCCGAGAGCGCGATCAGCCCCCGCTTCGGCGTCGCACTCAACATTCCCCGTCTTAATTGGACCTTCCGGGCTTTCTACGGTCACTATTACCAGGCTCCGCCGCTCGTCACCGCTTCCGGTCCGCTGCTCCAATTTGCAAATGCCAACAATCTCGGCTTTATTGCTCTCCATGGCGAGCGCGACGAAGAACATCAGTTCGGAGTAACAATTCCCTTCCGCGGATGGGTCGTCGACGTAGACAACTTCCGTACCAACGTCGTAAATTTCTTCGACCACAACAACATCGGCGAATCCAATCTTTTCTTTCCCATCACCATCGCTCAGGCGGTTATTCGCGGATGGGAGTTAACTCTGCGATCGCCGCGCGTCGCTCATCGGGCGCAGATCCACGTCGCCTACTCCAATCAGATCGCGGAGGGCGGCGGAGCCATCACCGGCGGGCTCACAGATTTTTCCCTGCCCGCCGGTTTATCTCCCCTCGATCACGATCAGAGAAATACTCTTAACGTTGGCGGCGACATCATTCTGCCCTGGCGAGCCCATGCTTCCACCAACGTCTACTACGGCTCCGGTTTCAGCAACGCGTTTCCGGGGCAGCCTTATCCCGGCGCCTATTTGCCGCAACATACAACTTTCGATCTTTCGCTTGGCAAGGACTTTGGCGAACGAATTTCAGTCTCGCTGAATGGCATAAATGTAGCGAACCGCCGAGTGGAGCTCGACAACAGCGTGACGTTTGGCGGCTTTCACTGGAACAATCCACGGGAAGTCTTCGTGGAGCTCCGGTATCGCTTTCACTACTGAAGGCAACGGTCACCATTTGAGACAATAGAACCAGCGATCATGAATATCCAATCTCGCTTATGCTCGACCCGGCTTACGCTTTTCTGCTTGTGTGCCGTCGTCGCATTCTCCGCGGCCTGCAACCGGTCTTCGCAGGGCGGGACAAGCGATCACTCCTCGGCCAAGCGTTATGCCCTCAAAGGAAAAATTATTTCGATCGACAAGCAGGCCGGCACAGCGAACATTGACAACGAGCCGATCTCCGGCTTCATGAACTCGATGGTCATGCCTTACACCATCAAGCCTGCAGCCGTGCTTGATCAACTGCAGCCCGGCGACTCCGTCGCCGCCGACGTGGTTGTCGAGCCAGACAGATACTGGCTGGAGAATGTAAAAGTTACCGCACATGCTCCCACGCCAGCGAGCACGCCCTCGGCAACGATCCATATTCCATCTCCGGGCGACGAAGTGCCGGACTTCCAGCTGACGAATCAGAACGGCAAGCGCATCTCGCTACATCAATACCGCGGCCAGACTCTACTGATCACGCTCATTTATACGCGTTGTCCGTTCCCAGATTTCTGCCCGCGCGTCAGCCACGAGTTCGCCGCCATCGAGCGCCAGCTCCTGGCGGAGCCCGCCCGGTATGGCCAGACACACTTGATCAGCATCAGCTTCGATCCCGTTCACGACACGCCTAAAGTTCTGCGCACCTACGGTCTCTCCTGCGCTGAAAAGAAAGATCCTGCTCTCTTCACGCATTGGGAGTTCGCCGCGATTCCGCAAACCGAACTCCAAGAATTCTCCGATTATTTCGCTCTGACCTACAAAGAAGAAGGGGGACTGATTACACATTCACTCAGCTCGGCAGTTATCTCTCCGGAAGGAAAATTTTCAGGTGGTATCACGGCGCGGACTGGCAGGCGGCAGACCTGCTCCAGGATATAGCTTCTGTGCACTCTGCCAGTTGAGCTGGAGTGTGTATGTAAGTGAATCGGCGTGTGTTTGATAGATTGAGTTTGATTTGAAAGGGCACGGCTTAAGCCGTGCCCTTCAAACGACCCGCGAGAAACCAGGGCTTTAGCCCCTGAAACTGGGTTCGCAAGTCACTCATGAAACCGCGGTGGTACAAGAACGAGGAAATCACATGAGGTACATTCTCATTTTGTTGGCGACTCTGGGGATGGTTGTATCAGCTCTTGCCCTGCGCGAGCACTACCGCACCGAAGGCGACGCGCCCTGCAGCATCAACGAACGTTGGGACTGCGGCATCGTCAATAAAAGCCCCTACGCGATGCTGGCGGGCATTCCAGTGGCGGCCCTCGGCATTGGTGGATACATTCTCATGGCAGTGCTGGCATGGCGACGCGCCTATCTTTTGCTTTTGGCAGTGGTGCTCGTCGGCTTAGGCTTCTCTTTGTACCTGGCTCATATCGAGGCGCATGTTCTCGGCGTCTGGTGCATTTACTGCGTCATCTCGCTCGGGGATATCTCGATCATCACTCTGATGACCTTGGCTACCACGCTCGCCGCGGTATTCCGCAAACGATCACCCGCCTCCGGTTTTTGACCCAGCGTCCTTTGCTTTTTCCCCACCTGCATTGACTAGCTTGCGCATTCGCCCTAAGATTACCCGGCCAGCGGTTTCCCGCAAAACATGATCGGCCAAACCGTCTCACACTATCGCGTTCTTGAACTGCTCGGTGGCGGCGGAATGGGCGTGGTCTACAAGGCCGAAGATACTCTGCTCGGCCGCTTCGTTGCTCTGAAGTTTCTGCCGGACAATTCTTCCGAGGATGCCCAGGCTCTCGAACGCTTCCGGCGCGAAGCCCGCGCCGCGTCGTCCCTGAATCATCCGAACATTTGCACCATCCACGAGATTGGCCAGCACGACGGGCATCTCTTCATCGTGATGGAATGCCTCACCGGCCAGACCCTGAAGCATATGATTCAGGGCCGCCCCATGGAACTCGATAGCCTTCTCACTCTGGCAATCGAAGTTGCCGACGCCCTTGATGCCGCCCACTGCAAGGGAATCGTCCACCGCGACATCAAGCCGGCCAACATTTTCGTAACCGATCGGCGCAACGCAAAAATTTTGGACTTTGGCCTCGCCAAAATAGCGCGCGCCGCCCGCCCCACCAGCGGCGACTCTCAAACCGTCGCCGAAGCATCTGCTCTCGATCTCACAAGCCCCGGCATGGCGGTCGGTACCGTGGCCTACATGTCTCCCGAACAGTTGCGCGGCAAGGAGCTCGACGGACGCACCGATCTATTCTCTTTCGGCGTCGTGCTCTATGAAATGGCCACCGGCGTTCTCCCGTTCCAGGGCGAGACTTCCGCCGTCGTCACTGAAGCGATTCTCAATCGTCACCCGACAGCCGCGGTCCGGCTGAATCCTGAACTTCCTCCCAAACTCGAGGAAATCATCAATAAGGCTCTCGAAAAAGATCGCGAGTTGCGCTGTCAGACGGCGGCTGAACTGCGCGCTGACCTGAAACGTTTCAAGCGCTCACTGGACTCTTCTCGCACATCGGTCATCGAAGAACCAGCACCGTCTTCTTCCGGCGTGAGACCCGCAACCGGGACCGCCGTTGCCACGCAGCCGCCGGCTAAGGGCAAGAAATCCGCTGTCGCGCTAAGCTTCGCGCTTTGCCTGCTTGTGGCCGCCGCTGGCGGCGTCTTCGCGGGCAAGTCATTTTTCGGCGCCAAGCCGGTTGAGCCTCCTCTTTACCGGCAACTCACATTCCGGCGCGGCAGCATCCGCTCCGCCCGCTTCGCCCCTGACGGACAGACCATTCTTTACAGTGCCGCCTGGCAAGGTGGACCGTTGGACGTGTTCACCGCTCGCCCCGAGGCGCCCGAGGCGCGCTCGATGGGCCTAAGTCATACCCAGCTCATGTCGGTCTCATCCGCCTCAGAGATGGCGGTCCTGCTGAACAGCAAGGCTCTCGGAACCTGGGTGAGCATGGGAACGCTGGCCCGTGCGCCGCTGGTCGGCGGCGCACCGAGGGAAGTTCTGGAGCAGGTGCAATGGGCTGACTGGTCCGCCGATGGAAACAGCCTGGCCGTGGTACGTGACTTCGGCGGCCGCAACCGCCTTGAGTTTCCCGTCGGGAAGCCGCTCTACGAAACCGGCGGTTGGATCGGGCACCCTCGCGTCTCTCCTAAAGGAGACTTGATCGCGTTCATCGATCATCCGGTTCAAGGCGACGACCGAGGCACGCTTTCCGTCGTCGATCTATCGGGACACAAGAAGGACCTTTCAGACGAGTGGTACACCATTCAAGGCTTGGCCTGGTCTCCGAGCGGCAAAGAGGTCTGGTTTACCGCCAGCAAGTCCGGCGTGGATCGCACGCTTTACGCCGTCTCCCTGGATGGCAAGGAGCGCATGGTGTTGCGCCTTCCGGGGGCGTTGATGCTGTTTGACATCTGGAAGGATGGCCGGGTGTTGATGATGCGCGCCAGCTGGCGGCGGGAACTCGTCGGCATGATTGCCGGCGAGGTCAAACAGCGCGATCTTTCGTGGCTCGATTATTCCTATCCCGCCTCACTCTCACCAGACGGCAAGACTTTATTGTTTGACGAAGAAGGCGGAGGCGGCTCTCTGGCATATTCGAAGTCGGGCGGCCTGTCTTACGCGGTGTATGTTCGCAAGACGGACGGCTCTCCCGCAGTTCTGCTGGGGGAAGGTGGAGCGCTGGCCTTGTCGCCCGACGGGAAGTCGGTGATTTCGCAGACTCAGGACTCGCCATCGCAGCTCAGGCTGCTGACCACCGGCGCCGGCGAAGCCCGCGACCTAACCAAGGACAATGTGAACCACACCTGGGCGCGTTGGTTTCCGGATGGCAAACGCATTTTGTTTTCAGGAAATGAGCCTGGTCAGGGTGTTCGGCTCTATGTCTACGACGTCGCATCGAATAAGAGCCAGCCCATTACTCCTGAGGGTGTGGATGGCAACGCCTTTGTAGTCTCCCCCGATTCTCAATGGATCGCCGGCATCGGTCCCGACCGCAAAGGATATCTCTATCCCGTGGGCGGCGGCGAGCCGCGCGTTATCCCCGGCCTCAATCCCGGAGAGCAGCCAATCACCTACAGCGCCGATGGCCGCTCGCTCTACATCTATCAACCCGGAGAGCTCCCCGCCAGCGTCAATCGCCTCGATATCGATAACGGCAAACGCACGTTGTGGAGACAGCTGCTTCCCTCCGACCCCGCCGGAGTCGAAACCATCGGCCCCATCCTCATGACGCCGGATGCGCAAACCTGCATCTTCGGCTACCACAGAATGCTGGCGGACTTGTATCTGGTGGAAGGGCTGAAATAGGTGGAAGGTCCGTGCTGTCATCCCGAGCGAAGCGAAGGACCCCTTACCCGCATCGCCCGCCACAAACCTAGCAGCATATTTCTATGACGGCGGCTGACCCCGCTGGGTGACCTGCACTAGTGGATAGACGCTAAATATCCAGATTCTTCACATCCAACGCATTCTCTTCGATGAATTTCCGCCGCGCCTCCACGTCTTCGCCCATCAGCGTGGTGAATATGGTCTCGCACTCGGCAATGTCTTCCAGCTTCACCAAGAGCAAAGTCCGGCGCTCTGGATCCATCGTCGTCTCCCACAACTGCGGAGCCGTCATCTCACCCAGCCCTTTGTAGCGCTGCACGTCGTAGCCGCGACTGCCTTCTTTCTTCACGTATTCGAACAGCTCGCGCGCCGTCGCCTTCTCCACTGGCTCGACTGCGGCTTTGTGCTTGGGCGCGGCCTTGACGCCTTTCTTGTCCGCCTTCTCGTCGGTCTCGGCCGCCTCATCGTCGGCCTCGTCGCCATTGCTGCTCGTCGCGCCAGCTCTGGTAACGGCTTCCACCACGAATGGCGGTTCCAGATACGGCTCGATCTGCTTGAACTTCGAGATCAACTGCCGGCACTCCGCGCTCGAAGCCAGCTCCCAGTTGATCACGTGCTCCGACCCCTGCGAGTTCACGATGCGCACTTCCCACAAGTTGTGCTCTTCGTCAAAGACCGACTCGACACTCTTGAACTTCCGGTCTTTCTGTAGCCGCTTCAGCTCTTTTTCCAGCTTCTCAATCTTCTTCGGGGGATGGTTCTTGTCGCCCTCGAAATCCGCGTGTTTTGAAAAATCCATCTTGGGCAGCAACTCAGTCACAGTCTCGTCGCGCAGCCGCTTATTCACCTTGTCGAAGAAGTTCAGATACTCCTTCAATACGCTCATAAAGCGCGTCAGATTCGCACCCTCGAGTTTGGCCGCGCCCTGGCCGTAGCGCACGATCAGCCCGTCGGCCGCGCGCTTCAGCATCACCTTGTCGAAGGCATCGTCGTCTTTGATGTACTGCATCGACTTGCCCTTCTTGATCGAATACAGCGGAGGCTGCGCGATGTATACGTTGTTGCGCTTGATCAGTTCCTGCATGTGCCGGAAGAAAAACGTAAGGAGCAGCGTACGGATATGCGACCCGTCCACGTCAGCGTCCGTCATCAGGATGATTTTGCCGTACCGAACTTTTGTGGGATCGAAATCGTCCTTGGCGATACCCGTGCCCAGCGCGGTGATCATGGCGCGAATTTCCTCATGCGCCAGCATCTTGTCGTAGCGCGCTTTTTCGACGTTGAGAATCTTGCCTTTCAGCGGCAGAATCGCCTGGAAGCGGCGGTCGCGTCCCTGCTTCGCCGTCCCGCCTGCCGATTCGCCCTCCACCAAAAACAATTCGCAACGGTTTGGATCGCGCTCGGAGCAATCCGCCAGCTTGCCCGGCAGGCCGCCGGAGTCGAGCGCACCTTTGCGCCGCGTAAGATCGCGCGCCTTGCGCGCCGCCTCGCGCGCTCGCGCCGCGTCGACTGCCTTGTTGATAATCTTCCGCGCCACCGTCGCATTCTGTTCAAAGAACGCACCCAAGCGCTCGTTGACGAAGGCCTGCACAATGCCTGCAATATCGGAGTTCAGTTTCCCCTTGGTCTGTCCTTCGAACTGCGGCTGTGACATCTTCACGCTGATCACGGCCACCAGGCCTTCGCGCACATCATCGCCGGTCAGGTTTTCTTTTACATCCTTGAACAGGCCCATCTGCTGGCCGGCATAATTGATAGTCCGCGTCAGTGCCATGCGGAAGCCCGAGAGGTGCGTGCCGCCATCGACGGTATTAATGTTGTTGGCGAAGCTGAATACGGACTCCGAATATCCGTCGTTGTATTGCAGCCCAATCTCCATGGCTACGCCGTTGCGCTCCGCCTCCATGTAGATCGGCTTGTCGTGCAGAACCTGCTTGCCGCGGTTTAAGTGCTTGATGAATTCCGCGATACCACCGTTGTACTTGAACTCCGAACGCTTGGCCCCGCCTGTTTTCGCGTCGGTCGATCGCTCATCGGTGAGTGTGATCGACAAACCTTTGTTCAGGAATGCGAGTTCGCGCAACCGTTGCGCCAGCGTATCAAAGTTGTATTCCGACGACGCGGTAAAAATGGTGCGGTCGGGCAGGAAGTGCACCTTCGTACCACGATGCTTGCTGGCGCCGGTCTTTTTCAACTTGCTCGTCGGCTCGCCCTTGGAGTAGGTCTGCTCCCAGGTAAATCCGTCACGCCAGATTTCCAGATCAAGTTCCTCGCTAAGCGCGTTGACCACCGAAACTCCAACGCCGTGCAGTCCGCCCGATACTTTGTAGCTTGAAGAATCGAATTTTCCGCCGGCATTCAGCGTGGTCATCACAACCTGCGCCGCAGACACCTTTTCCCCGTCGATTTCCATGTCATCGACTGGAATGCCGCGTCCGTCATCGACAACGGTGATGCTGTTGTCGATGTGGATGGTTACATTGATCTCCTTGGCGAATCCCGCGAGCGCTTCATCCACGGAGTTATCGACAACTTCGTACACCAGGTGATGCAATCCAACTTCACCGGTCGATCCGATGTACATGGCAGGGCGCTTGCGCACATGTTCCATGCCGCTGAGCACTTTGATCGAGTCAGCAGTGTAATCGCTCTTGCCTCCGCCATTCCCTGCGGTGATCGGCGTCACAATTCCGTCTTTTGTTTTGGTTTCGACGATGGGAGTGTTGATCTCTTTGGTGGCCATTCCGCTCCGCGGGAGAATGCCCCGACTTTCTCTCAGAACTGGGCTCGGTTACGCCTTGAAAACTGAGCTCGAAAACCCGCCCCAATCCAGCTCTGGGCTGCGCCCACGAATCGACTTCAAGTTATTGAAATGTCTTATACTTAGGTTCGTTGGCGACTGTACGGATTATATCACGAAAACCCCTGTTTTTCGGCCCTACGCAAGGCGCGTACCGTCGCGGTAAACCGCAGGCAGACAAGCGCTTGAAGGGATCTAGAATCGTCCGGTTTGACAGCTGCGCTAAAGGCGAAAAAACTCGCCTCGCGGGGTTCATTTTTCGGCACCTCCGCCGCTTCGCCGCCATCTAACCACACGTCCCTGATAAAATAGACGGCACAGGAGTTACTAACCAATAATGGCTGTTCCCGTTTCACAGATGTGGACCGTGACGAGTTATGTTCTGCGTCAAAAGCTCGCCGGTCGCAAGCAGTATCCGCTTGTGCTCATGCTCGAGCCTCTGTTTCGCTGCAACCTCGCCTGCGCCGGATGCGGCAAGATTCAATATCCCGCCCACATCCTCAAGACAGATCTCACTCCGGAAGAATGTTTCCGAGCCGTAGACGAATGTGGCGCCCCCATGGTCTCGATACCCGGCGGCGAGCCGCTCATGCATCCACAGATTGCTCAGATCGTCGAAGGCCTGGTCGCCCGCAAGAAATATATTTACCTCTGCACCAATGCCCTGCTGCTGAAGGAAAAGATCAGTCTTTTCAAGCCGAGCAAGTACCTGACGTTCAGCGTTCACCTCGATGGCCAGCGTGAAGAGCATGACCTAGCCGTCTGCCGCGAAGGTGGATACGACATCGCGGTCGATGCCATACGCGAAGCTCTCAGCCGCGGCTTCCGTGTTACCACCAACACCACTCTGTTCGACGGCGCCGATCCCAAGTCGGTTCGCGCCTTCTTCGACGACATGATGAATCTCGGGCTTGAAGGCATGATGCTCTCGCCCGGCTATTCCTACGATAAAGCTCCCGACCAGAAACATTTTCTCGGCCGCGCCCGCACCCGCCGTATGTTCCGCGCGATTCTGTCGAACCGCAAGAGGAACTGGCGATTCAACCTCTCGCCGCTCTTTCTGGAATTTCTGATGGGGAAGCGCACGTATCCCTGCACGCCGTGGGGCATGCCCACCTATAACATTTTCGGATGGCAGAAGCCTTGCTATCTGCTCCAGGATGGCTACGCCGAGTCTTTCGACGAGCTGCTTTCGACCACCAACTGGAGCAACTACGGCACCGAGTCCGGCAACCCCGCCTGCGCCAATTGCATGGTTCACAGCGGCTACGAAGCCTCCGCGGTGAACGCGACCTTCAGCTCGCTGAGCGGATTCCTGGCGACAGTAAAGGCGACTCTGTTCACCAGTTATCGCGACGAAGAAGCGCTGCGACTTCTGGACGAGCCGCAAGCCCCGGTGCATCCGCTCGTGCAGATCGCGCCGACCAACGAGTCTCTGCAAGAAACCCGCGCGTAGCCGAAGTCTAAGTCGCATTATGTGAGGACAGCCGCCCTCGGCTGTCCGCCGGGCGAAGCCGGCAGCTTCTCGGGCGGGATAAGTTATGACAGGCAGAGAATCCGGACAAACAGAATTAAAGAGACGATATCTCCAGAAGGCAATCGACGAATGCGAATATTCTCCCACACCGGAATACGAGAGGTCGCGGATGAGCCCAAGAGCTGCCGAGTCCGGAACCTAGGACTCGTCTGGGTCCCAAAGGAATGGCTGGGCTAAAATTAATCGCCAGCTGGTGCTGAAGGAAACTAAACACTTATGACAGGCAAAGAATCCGGCCACGTTGATCACGAAGCCGCACAAGCCGTGCCCCACGTGGCCACGAATCCTGACGCTCTCGAAGTCGCACCGGGCACCGCCCACGAGAATCTAGAAGGCTGGATTCCCCAACTCGCCAGCGACGAAGAAATCCGCGCAGCTCTCGAAAAAGCCTTTGACTATCGCGGCGACGTCACCATCACCCGCAAAGACGGATGCAAAATCGAAGGCTACCTATTCGACCGCCGAACCGCCGCCACGCTGAAAGACTCCGTGGTTCGCCTCTTGCCAAAACACGCGCACCAAAAAATCTCCATCTCTTACGCCGACATCGCCGCCCTCGCCTTTACTGGACGCGACACCGCCGCCGGAAAAAGCTGGGAAGCTTGGATGAAAAAATATGCCACCAAGAAAGCTGCCGGCGAACAGAATATCGCGTTGGAGCCGGAACCACTGGACTAGCGGCGGAATCCCTTCGTGGCAGGGATTGTCATACGGTAGAGATCCTTTGACTCCGCTCAGGACGACAAAGTCGCGTGTAGCGGTATTTCCAAAGTGATTAGCGTCCTGTCTTGGCCCCAGCGAAACTCAACCCCTGCACCAGTTCCTCCACTTCATCCTCCGTCCCGCCGATAAATGTAAACGACACGGCATACCCCCGCGACAGCATCACGAGCGTCGACTGCCGCATCACTCGCGTGCCTACGTCTTTCTGAAAGTCGCCGCGCACCAGGGTCTTGGCTCCGATCACGAACTCATACGGCTCCTCGACGATCTCGAATCCGTTGGCCTTCGCCACTTCGGTCACTGGTCCGAAATATTGTGCTGCATCTTTCAGCCCTGGGTACAGCGCCGTGCTCTCCACCGCAATCAGAATCGACGCATTCACGTCCTGCGCTCGTACCGCCGGCGGCCGCGAAAATGCTGCCAGCAGTACTTGCCCGCGCTTGGCATCGGTGGCCGCCTTGTTTCCGTCCGGCGCTGCGTCTCCGTCCCTAACATTTATTTCGTCGGTACGCAGGACCCAGCCCGCGGGAATCTTGCACGCAAATCCGAATTGAGGACTGCGATACACGCCCGCGCTCAGTGAGCCAGGGTTTAGGGGCGGCTCAATCACACTCCTTTGCGAACTTTCGGCCTTAGGCTCCTTGGACGATGGCTGGCTTGACGACGAAGAGGAGACCTGGGCAGACACGCTGATTTGCGCCGAAAAGGCGATCAGCGCAAACATAAAGATAAAGATCACGCCCGCTAACTCGTAGAATGAAAATGGAGCTCGCGCCCGGCGACAACGCATACTTCATGTTACCGGAGTGGCCCGCTCTGCGTGGGCTGGGGGGTCTACGCCGCCCTACCCATCACCGGCTGCGTGCAATGTGCGCATCGCCGCGCCTCAATGGGAATCTCGCTCAGGCACTCCGGACACTTCTTAGTGGTCGGATCGGGCAGCTTCTCGCCGCGATGCATGCGAGCGATTAGGGCATTGACGGGCAGCACTACCAGAAAGTAGACCGCCGCTGCGATCAGGACGAATGAGATGCAGGCATTGATGAAATTGTCGAGAGGAAACGGGATCCCATGAATCGTGAATTGCAGGCTCGAAAACTTGTCGCCACCGCCCGTAGCGATCTTTATCAGCGGATTAAGAAAGGCTGAGGTGAGTCCAGTTACGACACCGGCAAATGCTGCGCCAATCACTACGCCCACGGCCATATCGACTACATTTCCACGCAGGATGAACTTCTTGAATCCGTCGAGCATTGACGCCTCCAAAGAACTGGCCGCAAATGTATGACAGGAAGAGCTGCAGGTCAAGCCACGAGCGTGGCTTAAAGGGAAATCTGGGGAAACGGAATCGCCAACTGCATCTAAAATCGAATCGATGAAGAGAACTAGTCTGCCCTACGACTGTTCTCAGATTCTCATGGGCATCACAATATACCTGTACTTGTAATCGTCGCCCTCGGCAGGGCGCAACTGCCCCGCGGATTGCGAATCCTTCAACTCCAGCCGCACTTCGTCGGTGCCAGCCGCTTTAAGAAAGTCCACCAGGTACTGCGCATTGAAGCCGATGGTCAGCACTTCGCCATCGTAGGGAGACTCAATCGAATCCTCGGACTCTCCGGCCTCCGTCGATGACGCCGAAAGTTTCACCTCGCCCTTTTCCAGCTTAAGCCGCACGGCGCGCGAACGTTCGTCGGCAAACTGCGCCACGCGCAGGATGGCCGAATTCAGATCTGAGCTGTTCAGCGTGATGCTCTTGCTGTTGTCCTTGGGCAGAACCGCCTCGAAGTTCGGGAATTGTCCGGTGAGCTGCCGCGAGGTCAGCAGCCGCGACCCGATGCGGAAGTACAGCGTGGATTCATCCTTGGCGAAGTCCACCGTTTCCGCGTCGGTCGAATCCAAGAGGGACTTGAGTTCGTCCATCGCCTTCTTCGGAACCAGCGTCTTCATTTCGCCGGAGACGCCTTCAAACTTTTCACCGCTGCGCTCGCAGTGCGCCAGCCGGTGACCATCGGTGGCCACCATGGTAATCGACTCCGGTTTCAGCAGCATCAGCGCGCCATTCAGCGTGTAGCGCGACTCTTCACTCGATATCGCAAACCCCGTCCGCGCGATCAGCCCACGCAACACCTGCCCCGGAATCTTTACGACTCCCACGGTCGGGAATACCGGCAGGCTGGGAAAATTCGACTTCGCCATGCCCACCATCTTTGTATTCGAACGCCCGCAGCGGATACTGACCCAGTGATTCTCCAGCAGTTTGATGGTGATGTCGGCTTCCGGCAGCAGCTTCACATAGTCATGGAGTTTGCGTGCCGGAATCGTACACGAACCTTCCTTTTTCACCTTTGCAATACACGAGGTTCGAAGGCTTAGATCGAGATCGGTCGCAGTCAGCAACAGCTTGCCATCGGCGGCCTCGAATAAATAATTAGAAAGGATCGGAATCGTGGTCTTGCGTTCGACCACGCCCTGGGTGGCAGTCAACTCGCGCAGCAATTCGGCTTTGCTGACCGTGATCTCCATCGTTCCCACCGCTGTTCCCGCTGCAACCACCGCTTCCACCGGCATAGACTTTATCTCCCCTGCCGCGTGCTACTTTTATTACTTCCTTATATCAAATACAAAACCTATAAAACCAGTAGTAACAGTAGGCGCCGCGCAGAAGTGGAAAATTTAATCAACCCGCCTGTTCTCACCGCGTTACCTGCGAACCCTTCGTGTGAGAAATCGGTCTCCAACTTGGTGGAGCTACTGGAAGAAGATTTCCAAATCTGCCAATTGTGTTTGCCCTTGCACAGCTTCCACACCAGATTCACAGCCAGAGAAAAGGAAGAATAGGCTGCTCGGTGCAAAACGCCAAATCAACGTGATTTATCCGCCCAATTGTTCGGTCAGCTTGTTGAGCAGCCTGTTCAAATCTTTGTCGTTCTTGCGAACCTCTTCAATTTTCTCGACCGAGTGCAGCACCGTGGTGTGATGCTTCCCCCCGAACTGCCTTCCAATTTCCGGCAGTGAAGCCTGCGTCATCTGCTTGGCCAGATACATCGCAATTTGCCGGGGATACACGATGGCCCGCGAATTGTCCTTGGCCTTGATCTCCACCAACCGCAGCCCGAACTGCTCGGCGACCATCTTCTGGATCGATTCGATGGTTACCTTGCGGGCCTGCGAATCGATAAAATTCTTTAGCACCTGCTGCGCATAAGGCAGCGTAATCTCGGCTCCAATCAGCGAGGAATGCGCCACCAGCCGGATCAGTGCGCCTTCCAACTCGCGCACGTTCGAGCGAATATTCTGCGCTACGTACAACGCAACATCGGTGGGCAGCGTAACCTTCTCCTGCTCGGCTTTTTTTTGCAGGATCGCCACTTTCGTTTCGAGATCGGGCGGTTGGATATCCGCAATCAACCCCCACTCGAACCGGCTGCGCAAACGGTCTTCAATCTCCGCCAGTTCCTTCGGCGAGCGGTCGCTTGCGATCACGATTTGCTTCATCGTGTCGTGCAGCGCGTTGAAGGTATGAAAAAACTCTTCCTGTGTGCGCTCCTTGCCTGCCAGGAACTGGATATCGTCGATCAGCAAAACGTCGACGCCGCGGAACTTGTCGCGGAAGGTGGTCATCTTGTCGTAGCGCAGCGAGTTGATCATGTCGTTGGTGAACTTCTCGCTCGATACGTAGCAGATGGCCGCCTGCGGCTGCCGCCTTTTGACTTCGTGCCCGATGGCCTGCATCAAATGCGTCTTGCCCATACCCACGCCGCCGTACAGGAACAGCGGGTTGTAGGCCTTCGAAGGACGCTCCGCCACGGCCTGGCACGCAGCGTGAGCAAACTGGTTGCCGGAGCCAATCACAAAGGCGTCGAATGTGTAGCGCGGATTCAGCTGCGCCGCGCCATCCCAATCGAAGCGCGCCTGCGCCGGGCCGGCCGAAACGGGAGGGGCAGAGAGCCCGCCATTGTGACGCACGGCCGTCGCCGCCGGATCGTCCTCCGGGGTTACGAACTTCACGTCGTTAAATTCCAGGCCGAGGTTATCGATCGCCTCCTGGATCAGGTCCGCGTACTTGTCGCCAGCGTGGCGAAATTCGGCAGTCGGCACGCGCACAAACAAAATTCCGCCGCTCGCGTGACTGTAGCGCGTCGGTTTTAACCAGGTGTCGTAGGAGTGCCGGTTGATCTTTTTTTCCAGCGCATCCAGAATGCGCATCCACGGATTGGGGGATAATGTGGTGGCTGACATAAATTATGAAATACCCGCCGCGGCGTCCCGGCGGCTGGCTTGAGGGCGCCTGTCTAAAACTGCTGGTTACCTAACTTGCTGATGGAACTCTTGCTGATGGAACTCTAAGTGTACTGCGGAATGCGCCTTTTGTATCGTGCGCGGTTGCCATTGGTGAATGAGAATTTCAAAGTCGACAGTGCGGCATAGTAGCACAAAATTTTTTCTTCGTACGGAAATCTTCGCACGTATTTTTTGGGGAGCGTTATCTGGAACCCGAAGCAGCGTACATGTCAAGTGTCGAGGATGTAACTGCAACAGGAACGATGCAAGCGCGCCCCGGAGAGTTCTGCGTCGGAAGTAAAACCTACCCGATTCGAGAGCCGACTTGGTGAGGCAGATATCTCACTCTGTAACCTGGTAGCGGTGCAAATTTTGGGTGACTCTCGCTAAGCCGGTTACGCGGGAGGTCCTTCGCTACCCCTGAAAAAACGGCTACGCTCAGGATGACGCCGGGCAAGAGGCCGAACTTCACCACCACCTAATAACCTTCCCCCCTTTGCCCTGTCGCCACTCCGTCGTTTATACTCATCGTTTGTCCTAACACTGTCGACGAAATCAGGAGCAGCTATTTTTCATGCCCAAGCGTACGTTCCAACCCAACCGGCGCAAGCGAAGCAAGAAGCATGGTTTTCGCACGCGCATGAAGACCCAGGGCGGCAAAAAGGTTCTTTCCCGCCGCCGCGCCAAGGGACGGAAGCGGGTCTCGGTGAAGCCCGGCTTCCGCGAGTAGCGTTTCTGGTGCCGCTCACTTCCACAGTCGACCCACTGAGCCGTCCGACGCAGTATGAAAGGCATGATGGCCGAGGCAATGCTGGGCGTGCGGCTGGACTTCTCAATGCCGCCAAAGAAAGCAGCACGGTTTCCCCGCACGGCGCGGCTTCTGCGTCATGCGGATTTCGAGCGCGTGTACAAACAGGGCCGGCGCCATTTTTCCGCCTCCATGACTGTCTTTTATTGGCTGCGTCCGCAAATGGATAGGAAAACACAGAACGCGATGCCGCCGCCACACGGTTTGCGCGTCGGATTCACGGTGAGCCGCGTCCTCGGCGGCGCCGTGCAGCGCAACCGCATGAAGCGCCGCTTGCGCGAGGCAGTTCGCATGTCGTTCCCGCCGGTCGAGTTTGCGGCGGACGTGGTCATCAACCCGAAGAAATCGTTGCTGGCGGTCGAGTTTTCCGCAGTAGTGAATGAAGTCAGCCGCGCATTCGCCATCATCGAACAGAAGCTAGCGCAAAAGATGCCAGTGGATCGAGCCACCGGCAAAATTGCCGGAAGCCGGAGGCCCGAGGCCGGAGACCGATCTTGAAGCAGTTCGCCAAATTCGTCACGCTGCAATTGCTGCGGGTTTATCAGTGGGGAATCTCACCGATCCTGCCTCCGGCTTGCCGCTACGTGCCGACCTGCTCCGAATACGCCATGGAAGCGGTCGAGCGCTACGGCGCACTGCGCGGCGGATGGATGGCTGTGACCCGGATTCTCCGGTGTCATCCTTTCGCCGGGAGCGGTTACGATCCGGTGGTGCGGCGAGCGGTAGAAAAATGCTCCCTGGAGCGGTGCGACACGGTGTGCGCGCCAAGAACTTGATACGGTAATCGAAATTTGCCCGACTTTCAAAATCCTCAACAGGAACCAGGCGCTGAGCGCCGGCTGCTGCTTGTCTTTCTTCTGACGTTCGTCGTTCTGATTATCTTCCAACCGCTGCTCAAAAAGTACATGCCGCAGACCGCTGCGCCTCAGCCGCAAAATCAGCCGTTGCCGGCGCAACCCGCGTATGCAGCACCTGCCGCTGCACCATCGGTTCCCGCCGCCCCACCTTCAACATCCGTCCAATCGAAGCGGGCTTCTGCCGAAACTGAAACCGTCATCGAGAATGATCTCTACCGCATCACGTTCACCAATCGCGGCGCCCAGGTCAAATCCTGGATTCTGAAGAAGTTCGACAACGACGCGCAGAACGGGCGGCTCGACCTCGTCAATCCACTCAGCGCTACCAAGTTCGGCTACCCGCTTTCTCTCTGGACGTACGACGACACCCTGCGCAACCGCCTCAATTCCGCTCTTTATGTTTCCTCGACTGAAGGCCAACTCTCAGCCCCGGCTGAGCTCAGCTTCGAGTACGCCGATCCGGATCTTGTGGTCCGCAAGAGGTTTCACTTCGACCATACTTACGTCTTAAATGTCGAAACCTCCGTCGTCTACAAAGGCGCGGAAATCTTCGCTCCGCCGGCGTGGCCGTCCGGATTTGGCGACCAGCTCACGCCTGCCTCCTACGCCGCCGCGCGCATCGACTACCACAACGATGCGTCCACTGAGCGCACTGCGCTAGTATTTCCCAGCTTTGTCTCGCGTCTGGCCACCAAGAACATCAGTGGTGGCAACACGCTGAAAGGCCCGTTCGAATGGGCTGGGACGGGCGAACAATACTTCACCGCCATCTTTATTCCCGCGGAGCCTGCCGCTGCGGCCATGGTCTCACTGCGCGACTCCACGCAGATTCCGCAGAAGCCTGGATCCACTGAAACTGCCAAGGTCGAAGTACTCGGCGCTGCCGTCGGCAACCTTCACGGTCCAACCACTGAGCGCATGTTCATTGGGCCCAAGGAACTGGCCGTACTCGATGCCGTCTCCGTTCCTACGATTCATAACGACAACCCCGACCTGCGCGGCATCGTCGACTTCGGCTGGTGGGGCATCCTGGCTCGTCCCCTCTTCCTCTGGCTCAAATGGACCTACAAGCACGTCGTTCCCAACTGGGGATGGGCAATCGTCATTCAAACGCTGATCATCACCATCGCGCTGCTGCCGCTGCGAATCACGCAAATGAAGTCGATGCTGAAGATGCAGCGCGTCGCGCCGCAGATCAAGTCTATCCAGGAAAAGTACAAGAAGTACACGCTCCGTGACCCGCGCAAAGCCGCCATGAACGAGGAGATCAGCGCCCTCTATAAAAAGGAGGGTGTGAATCCCGCCGGCGGCTGCCTGCCTCTGCTTATCCAGTTCCCGTTCCTCATTGCCTATTACCGAATGCTAGGGGTTGCCCTCGATCTGCGCCATGCGCACTGGCTCTGGATCACCGATCTTTCCGCGCGCGACCCTTATTTCCTGCTGCCTATCTTCATGGTTATCAGCATGTTCGCGGTGCAGCGGGCGACGCCACAAGCTGGCATGGATCCGGCGCAGCAAAGAATGATGACCGTGATGATGCCCCTGATGATGGGCTTTATCTTCTTCAATCTCCAGGCCGGACTGAACCTGTATTACGCGGAAACCAATTTGATTTCGATTGCGCAGCAGGCCATCATGAACCGCACGAAGCTAGGCAAGGAGATGCGCGAGATGATGGAAAAACGTGCGCGGAAAAAAGATAAATGAAACAGCTTTTGGCTCTTAGCCTTTAGCTCTTGGCTTGAGGCGCGCAAGAGCCGCCGTTGTTGCGATAAAATCTGTTTTCAAACGAAATGTTTCCTGAGTGAACCTTAGTGCCCTTCGTGTTTTCGAAGGTTCTAAGGTTTCAAGCTAAAAGCCCAGAGCTAACAGCTGAAAGCTGCCCTATGGACAAACTTGCCGCCGCCAACAAGATCAACGAATTCCTGCAAGCCGTCGTCACTCATGGCGGACTTCACCTCAAATACCGCATCGTCGTCGACCCTCCTCCGCAGAGCGAATGGGAGAAGCCGGAAATCTTTGTCGACTTCTCCGGACCCGATTCCACCCTGCTCCTCGACCGGGGCGGCGAACTGCTGCGGGCTTTGGAACTGCTCGCTCTTGAAATACTGCGCCTGCCTTCCGGCGAGCACGAAAAGATTTCATTCGACTGCAAGAACCAGCGCTCCATACGCTTTCAGGAGCTTCGCATGGCTGCCGGTGTTGCCGCCGAGAAAGTACGCCAGACCGGAACTCCCTTTCACTTTGCTCCTATGTCCTCACGCGAGCGCCGCATCGTTCACCTTGCCCTGCGCGACCAATCTGATCTCCGCACTGAAAGCGACGGCGAGGGCTTCAACCGCTGTGTAGTCCTCTATCCAGCCGACTACAAACCCGCAACTGCCAACTCCGCCCGCCGTACGCTTCCGTAGTGCGGTGGTCAAATCCGTGCTCCACAGTTCGTCCACGCCCATGGCCTGTTGGTTACAGGCCTTAATCTTCCGAGTCTAAGCATTGAAGACGAGTGTACTTATACGTCGACTCTGAGGCAAAATAGATCGCTCCCCATTCACTCTGAAGAGGCTTCCATGCATCTCGCTCGCCTGACAACGATTTCGTTCACGCTCCTACTTCCGGTGCTGACTCTATGGTCGGCGCGGACGCCATCTTCGCCGCTGGTCTATCCCCAAGCCAGGCGCGGTGACCAGGTTGACGATTACCACGGCGTGAAAGTTAGCGATCCCTACCGCTGGCTAGAGGACACGGACTCCGCGGACACTCATGCCTGGGTCGAAGCTGAGAACAAACTGACCTTCGGCTACTTGGATCAAATCCCCTACCGGCAGGCCATTCGCGATCGCCTCACCAAGCTGTGGAACTACGAGCGCTTCACCGTTCCCAGTCAATACGGTGGACGCTACTTCTTCGAGCACAATAACGGCCTTCAGAATCAGAACGTTCTCTTGGTCGCAGAGTCCATTCATGCGGAGCCGCGCGTGCTGCTCGATCCCAACCTGCTTTCCTCCGACGGTACCGTCGCGCTCGCGGGCGACGCTATCTCCGATGATGGCAAGCTAATGGCCTACGCCATCGCCACTTCGGGCTCCGACTGGAACGAGTGGCACGTGCGCGACGTCGATACGGGGAAAGATCTGGCCGACGATATCAAGTGGGCGAAGTTTTCCGGCGCATCGTGGTCGAAAGACGGCAAAGGCTTCTACTACAGCCGTTACGACGAACCCAAAGGCGCTGCGATGCGCGATACCAACTATTTTCAGAAGCTCTACTATCATCGCCTCGGCACCGCCCAGTCGGACGACAAACTCATCTACGACCGCCCGGACAACAAAGAGATGGGATTTGCCGGCAACGTCACCGATGATGGCCACTATCTGATCATTCACGTCTGGCAGGGAACCTCGCCCAAGAATCGTCTCTATTACAAAGACCTCACGCGGCCTGATTCACCCGTTGTAAGGCTGCTCGACGATTTCGACGCGCAATATCAGTTCATCGATAACGACGGCCCAGTTTTCTGGTGCCAGACCGATCTCGAGGCTCCGCGCGGGCGCATTATCGCGATTGATACCCAACATCCAGAGCGAGGGAACTGGAAGACCGTTGTCCCGCAAGGAACCGACAAGCTTGAATTCTCCAACGTTGTGAACGATTCGTTTCTGCTGGGATACCTGAAGGATGCCCGCACCGAGGTCCGGGTCTACGATCTCGGCGGCAGCTTGCAGCGCAATGTCGACTTGCCTGGCATCGGAACCGCCGTAGGTTTCGGTGGCAAACGTAAAGAGAAAGAAACATTCTATGCATTTACCAGCTTCACCTCACCTACGACCGTCTATCGCTACGACCCGCAAGCCGGCAAGAGCGCCGTTTTCCGCCAGCCCAAGGTCGATTTCGATGCCAGCCGCTACGAAACCAAACAGGTCTTCTACAACAGCAAAGATGGCACCCGCGTTCCCATGTTCTTGACCTATAAGAAGGGAATCAAGCTCGACGGACAAAATCCTGTTTTGCTCTACGCCTACGGCGGATTCGATATCTCTCTGACGCCGAACTTCTCAGTCCCCAACGTTATTTGGCTGGAGATGGGAGGAATTTACGCTCAGCCCAACCTGCGCGGTGGCGGCGAGTACGGCGAGGAGTGGCACCAGGCGGGAATGAAATTGAAAAAGCAGAATGTGTTCGACGACTTCATCGCCGCCGCCGAGTGGCTCATCGCCAACAAGTACACTTCAACCCCCAAGCTTGCGATTCGCGGAGGCAGCAACGGCGGCCTGCTGATCGGCGCATGCCTCACTCAGCGTCCCGATCTTTTCGGCGCAGCGCTGCCTGAAGTTGGCGTCATGGATATGCTGCGCTTCCACAAATTCACCATCGGCTGGGCCTGGACCTCGGACTACGGTTCTTCGGATGATCCCGAGGAATTCAAAGCCCTCTATGCATATTCGCCATTGCACAATCTGAAGCCGGGAACCAAATATCCGCCCACGCTGATCGCAACCTCTGACCACGACGACCGAGTGGTCCCCGGCCACAGCTTCAAGTTCGCAGCCTCCATGCAGGCCGATCAGGCCGGACCAGCGCCGGTTTTGATTCGCATCGAAACCAAAGCCGGGCACGGCGCCGGCAAATCGATCACAAAATTAATCGACGAGACCGCCGACACCTGGGCCTTCCTGGCCCACAACCTGGATATGAATGTCGCGCTAAAGTAAAGTTGTCATCCCGGGCGAGTCGCTGGTTCGCGAAAGCGACCCAGCCACGCAGTCGAAGGATCCCTAGTCGCGCGGCCGCGCACAGTTGGCCCGCAAGGCATCCTCTCGAATCTGTCTCACGAATGACGCTGTGGGATCCTTCCCTCTGCTAGCTCTCACGCCTAATCGGTGCATTCTTTGTGGCGCTCGCCCGGTTGATCTCGATGTTTAAATCTTGCTGAAACGCGTCTAACGTCCTTCATCCGCCGACGGCCCATACACCGATGGGACCGACACACCGTTCAACCGCAAATAGACGCCCAACTGCGCGCGGTGATGGATGATGTGGTTCAGCATCATACGTCGCACCGCCAAGGTCTTTGACCCATTGAAAAACACTTTGTCCCCAGCGGAGAGCTTCCAGTTTTTGGCCCACTCGGCGTCGCTGGTCCCTGCAATCGCGGCTCGCACGTCAGCAACCTTCTTATCGAACACTTCGAGTACCTGCTGCTGCGATTCCGCTACCAGCGGTTTCGATCCCGCGGGCCGCGTGGCGAAATCAAGCGCCTCTGTCTTGATCGCACCGGCGCCGAAGCCCGGCAACTCGGCAATATGCCCCGCCAACCGTCCCAGGGTCATCGACTTCTCATGCGGCTTCCAGGCCAGCTTGTCCTCTGGAATCCGCTCCAGCGTCCGCCGTGTTGACGCCATTTCAAGATCAAACTCGGGCAATAACTCCGCGCTCACTCCCATCTTGTCCTCCTAAGATATTCGCTCTAAGATCCTCGCTGAAGTTGATCGTAAGCACATCGACGGACTCTACGCTTTCGCCAATATGCCTTCCGGCGGCAACAGCATACCTTTTTCAAGATGCCGGGTGACGTGGGCATACGATGCCGCGTGCGGATCATGCGTCACCATCACAATCGTCTTGTGAAAGTCCTCGTTCAGGCGCCTCAAGATCTCCAACACCTCCGTCGCGGAGTGACTGTCCAAGTCTCCAGTCGGTTCATCGGCAAGTAAGAGAGTAGGGTCGCTCACAATCGCGCGCGCAATTGCCACGCGCTGCTCCTGCCCACCGGAAAGCTGCTTGGGAAGGTGGTTGACGCGCTCTTCGAGTCCCACAAGTTTCAACGCGGTCATCACGTGGTCGCGCCGCTGCTGCTGGTTGAGTTTGGTGAGAAGAAGCGGCAATTCCACGTTTTCAAACCCAGTCAGAACCGGGATCAAGTTAAACGTCTGGAAGACATACCCGATATGCTCGTTGCGCCAGTGTGCCGCTTGCGAATCGCTGAAGCGGAAAATGTTTTGATTTTGCACCAGCAACTCGCCGGAAGTTGGCCGGTCAATGGCTGCGATCATATTCAGCAGCGTGGTCTTGCCCGATCCCGAAGGCCCCATCAACGCCATGAATTCGCCGCTCGCGATGTCGATGGAGACATCGTCCAGCGCCTTCACTTCGAAGGCCTCGCGCTTAAAGATTTTGCTGACGTTGCGCGCCTGAACAACCTTGGTTCCGGTGGCGAGTTTGTTTTCGAGAACTGTGCTCATGAGTGCCCCTTAATTTTGATTGTGTCGCCGTCTTTAAGATCTTGCGGTCCCGCGCTGATCACGCTCTCTCCGCCCCCCAGCCCGTCGACGAGAAATCCGTCGCTGCGCTGGCTCAATACGTGCACCTCACGCATGCGCGCCTTCCCGTCGAATGCCAGGAAAACCACTTTCTTGCCGTCATGGTCACGCAGGGCTGTGGCCGGTACGAACGCGCCGGCCGGTTGCGTGCTGGAGGATTTTTTCTCATCTGCCAGGAATTTCACTGTGGCATTCATCTCCGGGCGCAAATATTCGTCCGGATTCAGCACCTGCACTTTTACCTGCACCGTGGCTTTTTGACGATTCGCCTCGGGCGAGATCTGGGCGATTTCCCCGTTGTATTTGCGATCGGGATAAGCATCAACGGTGACAATGCCTTTCTGTTTTGGACCGAGCCGGGCGAAATCGGACTGCGCAATGTCGAGTTCGACCTGAATGTCATTCAAGTCAGCCAATGAAACCACCGACCCTTGAGGCCCCCCCGCCGCCGCGCTGGCAAATTGCGCCGTAATGAGTTCCCCTTTTTCGGCGGTTCGATCGAGAATCGTGCCTGTGACCGGCGCGCGGATCACGGTGGCATCGAGCTGTGACTTTGCGTAATCGAGTTGACCTTGCGCTTGCGCCAGCGCTCCCTGGGCGCGAGCGATCTCTTCCTGTCGTGGGCCAATCTTCATCAGCTGGAAAGCTTTATCGAGAGAATTAACCCGCTGCTGATCTGAATCAAATTTGGCTGTCGCATCGTCCAGCGCTTGCCGCGCAACCACGCCCGCCGAGGAAAGCTCCTTGGTGCGATCCAGTGTCAGCTTGTCGTTGACGAGCGTAGCGCGAGCTTCGTCCAGATTGTGCTGCGCTTGCTGGATTTCTTCCGGCCGCGATCCGTGCTCAAGTTCATCGAGATAAGCGCGAGCGTTATCGACAGCGCCCTTCGCCTGTCCGTAGGCCGCACGGAACTCCTCGTCTTCCAGGCGCACCAGAACTTGTCCTTCTTTAACTTTGTCGCCTTTTTCCACGCCAATCCAGGCGAGGCGTCCCGTCACCTTGGAATTCACGTTGATCGTGTGATGCGCCACGATATAGCCCGTAGCGGAAAGCACTGTGCCACCCACATCGCTGCTCTCCGCGGCGGCGCGGACTATTTCCACTTCCGGCGCGTCCCGGGCAAGCAGACGGTATGCCAGCGCTGACAAACTCAACACCGCTACAACCGCGACGCCAATCGCGATGTAGCGGCGGGCCCAAGCCGGCGGCTCTCCATTATTATTTGCGCCGCGAGCCGTGCGGTCGATCCGCAAGCTCTGCAGGTCTTCGTGTTTTGCGTCAATCGGCATAAGAGGTAATACGAACGGGTCGCCGGGCTAGTTTCCAGACCCTAACTATTCCGGAACCGACAATCAACCCCGCAGTGCGGTGAGAATGTTCTGCCGCGCCGCGTGCCACGCTGGGAAAAGCCCGCCGAAAAAGCCCATCAAGAGCGCAAACACGATCGCATAGGCTGCAACTTGCGCCGTAATCTGCAGACTAAACACCACTTCGCTGAACGTTACTGCATTCGACGTTCCCGTTTGCATTCCGTTAAACGGTAGCATAAGCAGAATTCCAACCCCGGCGCCCAGCAGAGCCAACATCAGGGACTCCAGAACAAACGATGTGAGAATCGCCGGACGAGAAAATCCCAACACGCGCAGAGTCGCAATCTCGCGCCCGCGGTACGCTACCGCGGCATACATCGTGTTCATGGCTGCAAAACTCGACCCAATAGCCATGATAATCGCGACTACGATGCCAATGTATTTGATGGGAGCGCCCGAACTAGTTTGCTTGGCGTAATAATCGGTCTCCAGAACACCTTCGAGTTTGAGGCGCTGATCGTCGCTCACCCGGTTTTTGAGGGCATCGGCGGCAATGGGATCGGTGGCCCTCAGGTAAGCCGAGGAATAACCGCCCTGCCGATCGAAATCCGAGGCCATCTGATTTACATCGCACCAGATTTCCGATTCATAGGCCGAACCGCCGGCGTCGAAGACGCCCACGACTTTCCATGAGCCTTTGCCGAACTCCATGGTGTCACCAATGTTGGCGTGCGAAAACCGCGAACGAATGGACCTGCTCACCACCACTTCGCGTTGTCCCGTCTGGAACCAGCGGCCGTCAATCAGCTTCGCACTGGGCCGGAGTTCGAGGCCGTCGGGCATCATGCCCCGCACCGTCACGTTCACTTCACCCGTGCCATCCTTGCGCGGCAGCACGATTACCACTACCCATTCGCCCGAAACCATGGGATCCCCGTGACTGTCTTTGGCGATGCCCGGAAGAACCTTGAGAGTAGGGAATAATGATGCGTCGAAGCCGCCCGACAACTCTGCTTCCGACCCTTTGCGCAGCACCAACACATTCTGCGGATTGCCGCTGGAAACGAAAGCGCGCTTCAAGCCCGCCAGCAGCGCCATCAGGAAGATGGCGGTCGTAACCGTGAGCGCAATGCCCAGCGCGGTCATTACCGTCAGCCCCTTGCGAAGTTTCAGATTGCGAATGTTATAGCTGATTGGACCAGTGGAGATCGTCATCCGGGTCTGATGACAATTGTCACACCTGTTTCCCGTTAACAGGATTAACGTCGGTCCGGGGTGAAAGGTCACGCGGGGTCCGGTGCGAAGGCGGAAATCTTCCGCAGGCTGCACTGTTCGGAATGGTGCTAGGCGGGGTTTGCGCTCACATACTTGATGGTTGCCAATACAGCTTGCTGGATGGCTAATTTCGGCCGCCAGCCCAGAGCGCGAATCCGGGAGCAATCGAGGAAAATAAACGGGCTGTCCCCCACCCACCCCCGCTCCCCTCCAGAGTAGGTGAGCTTTGGATGAAGACCGAGATGCTCGCAAATCCAGCCGATGGAGTCGTTAACCTCGCAAAACTCATCGGTGCCAAGATTGAAGATATTCACTTTCGCGTTAGCACGATCCAGGGCGAGAACAATAGCGTCGATGCAGTCTTGCACATATAAATAAGACTTCCGCTGGTGGCCGTTGCCCAGAACGTGGAGCTCTTTCGGGTGTTCGGAAAGCTGCTTGTAAAAATCGAATACGTGCCCGTGCGAGTAACGCTCGCCAAGAATCGACACGAATCGAAAAATGTAGCCCTGCACTCCGAAGCCTTCGCAGTAGGCTTGGATGAGGCCTTCCGCGGCCAGCTTAGACGCGCCATATAGCGATGTCTGAATGGGGAAAGGACAAGTCTCGGGCGTAGGGAAAATCTCCGGCTCTCCATAAACCGATCCCGTTGAAGAAAAGACCATACGTTTGCAGTTTTCCTGGCGCATGGCTTCCAACACGTTCCAGGTTGCGATCGTATTCTGATCCAAATCCTTGCGTGGATGTTCGGTTCCGAAGCGAACGTCGGCATTGGCTGCGAAGTGAATCACCATCTCTGCGCCCTGCATTGCTTGTGCCAGACTCTTTCGGTCGAGCAAGTCCGCTTGATGAAAAATGAACCGGGGATTCGGCAGCGCACCCTCCAAGAAGCGCCGCTGTCCGGTCGACATGTTATCGAATCCGACGACGTTGTGCCCTGTCGACAGAAGGCGATCGACCATGTGACTGCCGATGAAGCCAGCGGCACCAGTAACCAGAACGCGCAAACAACCCTCCGATGGAATCAAACACTCAGGACTGTGACTTATGCGGAAATGTCGTTCTTCTTTGACGATCGTCTTTTACGATCTTGGCGAAACTCTTGGCGTGGTTTGCGGTTACAGGCTTTTCTCGCTATCGGCTGTTCGAGGAAGTCTGCCGCAGCGCGATACGAGTTCCCTTCAATTCAAAGCGGCTATCGCGCCAGACGTAACGCAGATTCATGTAACTCGCGCACCAGACCGCAAAGCCGAGCAAGTCACGCAATGGATAGAGCCAGGGTGCGCGCCGAATTTGCGGATCCCGAACCACTATCCAACCCACTAACCATCCTTCCACCAAACGATTCAGCACCGCCGCAGCCAGCAGAAGCGCTGCTAGTCCCCAATATCCCATCCATCCGGCGGCGAGAAATCCCAGCAGTCCGTAGGGCATCGCGAAGATCAGCCCGCTTCCAAAATGCCCCTTCGGGCGCGAGTAGCGCGTGGTTTGCGCCCAGCGCAATTGGTTTTGCCACATCCCGCGGAACGATTTCTGGTTCACTACATGATCGATAACGTGGGCCGAGAGTACGACACGGTAACCCGACTTCGCGATTAGGTTGCCGATGGCAAAGTCGTAAGCGATGTAATCCTGCAGTGCGGTATACCCACCGATTCGCGCCAGCGAGTCTTTGCGGACGACGGTAGTCGGGCCCAAGCCGAATTTCATTCCCTCAAGCAAATTAGCCACCAGCACTCCCGCGGTCATCTCTACCGACATGCCGATGGCGGTGAGCCCCGAGAAAACTCCGGCCGCATTCTTCCCGCGATATAGGCACGTCACCATCCCGACTTTCGGATCGAGCAATGGGGGCACGATTTCTCGCAGATATCGCGGCCCAACTTCAACATCGCTGTCAGTCGTAACCAGAATGTCATGCGCCGCTGCCTCTGCCATGCAATGAAACGAATACACTGGGGGATTTGGCCATGGCGTACCGGTTACCAGCACCCGGCTGCGAATGTGCGGATAGCGGCCGCACACCTCCCGCACCACGTCCAGGGCTGGATCGTCAGCCTGGTCGGCGGCAAACAAGATCTCGTACTCGGGATAATCCTGCCGGAAAAAGCTTTCGATATTCTCTCTAAGGCGTGCTTCCAATCCGTGCACCGGCTTCAGCACGGACACGGGAGGCAGGGGCGCTTTGTCAGCGGCACAACTGAATTGCTTGTGCGCGTCAGAGCGAAACCGGATTACTCCCACGATCACCAGGCAAAGGAACACGGACGAGGACAACGTCCCGATCAGCGCCACGCCCAAAACGAAATATAGAATCAGCCCGATCAATTTTGTATCATCCACCGAACTGGGACAGTCGGAAACGACGGATCGCAACCCCCCTGATTATCAGACGGCAATTCACACTATACATTTAGGGTGTGCTTGGAGGGTATGGAGAATGGCGAGCAATCACTTCGGGTCTGTGCGCACTTTCTCGAGGTCGGGCAAAGCAGTTGCTTTTGTGATTTTGTAGTCCTTGTATTCGATCGAGAGGATGGCGCTGCCTCCCAGACGTATCACACTTTCCGTGTGATTCTGGGCCGGAAGCCAGAAGTCGTTCACTTTGACGTATCGGTGCTTAACTTCGGTTTTCTTGATCCACAGAGACGGATTCTTGGCCGGCTCTCCTTCAATCCGCACGACAGCAAAGTCTTTCGCGTCAACCCAGATTTTTCCTCGATAGAGAAACTTGTTCTTAGTCTTGGGGAAAAGGTTAAGCACGTATTGCTCGCCCTCAGGAGTTGTTTCGTAGCCAGCGAAGCTAAAATCATAGTTCGCTGTGGTCAACGCGGAGCGCTGAAGGTTTTCCTCATTCGCAGCTTCCTGCTCACCCTCCAGAAGTTTCTTGAAGACATGGTCGATGATGAACTTGGAACCGCTCTCCGATACAACGCTAAACTGTTTGGCATGGGGCGCGCGAAAGGTTACATCGACTACCATCTCGGCGTCACGATTGCTCGGGAAACCACGATACTGCATGCTGTAAACACGCCGGCCGCTGAACTGGTCGAGCGCCGCGGCTCGCTGCGCATTTTCTTCTTGAAGTTTCCTCGCCACTTGCTCAACCGGCAGGGGAGCATTCTGCGTGGAATACGAGGACCCTACCGGCTTGGGTTCGTGATGGAGCTCCTGGCACACTGCCGCCAGGCTCGAAGCTAGTAACAACAAGCCGCCCATAACCCGGCTCACTCGCATGTAGCACATGCCTTCCTTCTGTGGCCAACCGGCGTTTTCAGTTTACGCGAAATCGCCGACCTTGCGGAAGCAGTATGAGGTTGCATTTCAAATCGACTTTCCCTCTCCGGGATTGCGATTGAGATTCCTTGTCGGATCATGATCTCTGGCGGTTTTCTTTTCAACGATTTAAGGAAGTTGCTTGCTAGTTACCTTTGTGCCTCACTCATCGGAGCTATTCCGGTTCGCCGGCGTTTGAAGCAAACTATCTCCAGGATCACACAAGCTATGAGTGCCAAAACAAACCGGCGACAGCAAGATCGCAAACAGGCGGTGCTGCCTGTGCGGGTTCGGGGAACCGACGCGTCCGGCGCTTCCTTCGAAGGGCTGGCGCACACTCTCGACCTCACGCCGGCCGGGGCACGGCTGGGCGCGATACGGCACGAACTGAAGGCGTTGGACACGCTGATTATTTTTTATCGGCAGCGGCGCATGGAATTCTCCGTGGTCTGGACCAGGCTACTTGGGACGGGCGAATACCAGGTTGGTCTCCAGGCTTTATCGCAGGCAAAAGAAGCGTGGTTGATCAGCCTTTTCAATTCCAGCGGACAGCCGCCTAAAGCAGCGTCTGCAACCTCTGCAGCAGTTTGAATCGTGGAGAAATTATGGACTACTCTCTTGATGCACTCTGGTCAAATGAAGAAGGACAAGACGTCGCCGAGTATTCCGTGATGCTGGCAGTCATTCTTGTGATTGTCGTAGGCACAGTCCGGCTGATCGGTTCCAACGCAGGCAACGTGTTCTCTCAAGTCGGCAGCTCGATTCAATAGCCAGGTCAATTCACGGCCGGCGAGCGTGTCACCGCAGATCGCCACGATAGCTTAGAGCAATCCTGCGGATGACAGGGCAGATGGTCAACCCAAGTCTGCGGCTATTTCAGGGACGCAATGCGTTCCCCATCATCAGAGCAAACAGCAACGGAAGATAAATAACTGTGGCCTGCAAGACGTGGCGAGCCAGCATTTTGGAGCGCGCGCTGTTCAGCGGCATTTTCAAAAATGCCAGGCGGGCGCCAAAGTAGAGAAGTGCAAGGCCTAGAATCAGAGCTCCAACCAGATAGATCCTGCCCGCCATTCCGAAAAAGCTCGGCAGCATGCTGAGTGGAATCAAAATCAGCGAGTAGCCCACAATGCGCCGGGCCGTGGAGCGTCCATCCTCGTCTACTACCGGCAACATGCGAATTCCACCACTCGCGTAATCCTCGCGATAGAGCCATGCGATCGAGAAAAAATGCGGAAACTGCCAGACAAACAAGATGGCAAACAGGATTAAAGTTCCCCACTCGAGACGGCCTCGCGCCGCAGTCCAGCCCAAAACTCCCGGCATAGCCCCAGGAAAAGCGCCCACAAAAGTGCAGATCGGGGAAACCTTCTTGAGCGGCGTGTAGGCGCCAAGATATACAACGGACGTCAGAAAAGTCAGCAGCCCCGTCAAAGGATTAGTCAACACCGCCAAATAAATCGACCCTCCAACCGTGGCAATCAGTCCCGCCGTCATCGCGTGAGCCAGGCTCATCCGGCCTGCCGGCAGCGGACGTTGCGCGGTCCTGCGCATATGTGCGTCCACTTCGTGTTCCATTACTTCATTCAGCGCCGCCGTTCCACTGGAAACCAGCCCAATACCCAGCAAGGCGTGGAAAAGGCCCCAGGATAGGGAGGAAACTCCCGTTTTCTGCGCTCCGAAATAGTAGCCGCACCATGCCGTCATAACGATCAAACTAGTCACACGCACCTTCATCAACTCGGCGTAGTCGCGCAGTAGAACGGTGGCTTGCCTGCGTAGAAGATAGAGGGGGTGGGTTATCGTGCTCATGGGAAAGTTAGTGGTGTGGTTGTCGTACCGCTTCCTTCACAGGGTCAGGCGCGTTTTCCGAACCGGGCAAGGAGGCAGCTCCCACAAAGCCGCCCAAAAATACTCCAAGAATTGCATAGGTACTCTCATGGCTTTCTAAAGTCAAGTCTAAACTCCGAATCGACCAGCAAACTGGTACGGATTAAACTCTGTCAAGCTGTTCTAATCCGCTACTGGCCGCCCGGAGAAGCACCCGCAGTAAAACTCTCCGGCGGATCAAAAAAACATTGATGCCACAGCGCGGCGTCTGACAATGTACCCGCCTTCCATTGCTGCAGCGTCGGAAGCGTGGCGGCAATCATCCCTCCGTCTGCGGAATCGAAGATCAGAACAATTCCAGCCAATTCCTGCGGCTTTTGCACGAGTTCCGGGTAATCCTTGTCCAGAACCGATTTTGCGAACTCCAATCTTAGTAGAGGTCCAGCATCTTTCTGGGATTCATTAATCTTTTCCACCGAGACAATCTTTACGGTTTTCCCGCGAAGGGGGCCCCAGTCCCCGGGGAACTGCGCTTTTTCTTCCCGCGTTATATGGAACAAATCCCCGGCCGCAGGCACCGGACTGGGAGGCAAGTCGCTGTCTGGAACGCTAACCGGCATCTCCAGGTTGTTACGCCAGATCCATCCTCGGGACAGACCTGAGATGCGCACGTGGACCCAGTCGCGATTAAAATCAAGCATCTCGAACTCATCGTGTGCGCTCGCCAGGAACAGTGTCTTGGCGCTCAAACTCGCGGCGGCCACCACCGGGGTTCCTGATTTTTTTACCGCGACAAGGTTGGTAGGATGAGCCTGGCTCTTTAGAATCTCCTCCAGGTTATCCGCCTCGGCCTTCAGCCCATGAGTATCCTGCTCGTCAAGTTTGTTCTTCCCGCTTTCCGTGCCGTTCTTTTCTTTTTCTTGTTCCGCCAGACTCTGGGCCAGGGAGGATGAAAAACTGCCGCTGTTCTCCGGAATTCTGGGCACTGGCGCTGAAATCGCAGGTTCGGCTGGATTGGGTTCGGCCGGATTAGGTTCGGCCAGATCCGGAGCCTTCTCTGTTCGCGCCGGCACAGCCGATGGGAAACTCTTTACGCTCGGTTGTGCTGCTTTGCTGGCGAGTTGATCCGCCAGTTGATCGAGCAGGTCCGCCTCCAGACGGCCATTCGACGTCAGCAGTTGATATCCAGAATGAGCGGCGACTGGGTCGGCGTACCAGGCTGTCACCTGCACGCTCACGCGCACCACACATCCTCCCGACGCAATTGAGCTGACTTGAATTTTCGACTGATAGTAACCGCGCTGGAAACGCTCCAAAGGATGATCCGCTGACGTGGCGAAGCCATCGAGCACCGGTAAACGCCCCGCCGTGGCAGTTTGCATTGCTTTGAGCACCTGCTCCACAGTTGCCTTCGATTGGGGGAACATGCGCTCTAACCCGCTTCCTTGCGCGTAGCTGCTTTCGACGAGACACAGAGCCACAACCAACGTCAATAGTGAGCCCGCGAGCGACCGGCCCGAACCTGCGAAACCACGCCTCATCGCTGCTCCAACTGGTCACGCATGATCCACCCGTGCTGCCCCTCGTGCGTCTCCACGCCGTACCAATAAGGCGTTGAAATCAGAATCAGGATTTCCGTACCAGCAGTTAGAGATTGCAGCGTGCTCGCCGTGTGAAAAGGCGCAGACTTTAGCGGGGCTCCCGGTGCTTTCACCACCCGTTCAACCTCCTTGCGCAGGTTTTGAACCCGCTCTTCCAGCGTTTGCCCGGGCGCGGATTGTAGCGGCGGGGCAACGTCTGGAGGCTGCGCCGTGCTCGAAGGCTGCGCCGTGTTCGAAGCTGGTGCCGGGTCGATGCGCGCGACGGGCGCCGCGCGATTTTCCGTCTCTTGAGGCTCGTCCGGGGGCGCGAATGAAGGCGTCGGTGCGGCACGATTACTAGACGGTATCGTGAAAGTCCGCCTCGTCGCCAGCTGCTCTTGCCGCTCCTTTTCTGCTTCGATGTTCTGCTTTTTCATCACCTCGATGGCTTCAAGGTGCTCTTGAATGTCCTTGTATTCTGCGCTTTCGACCGAGCCGTTCGATTGATGAAACGTGCGCCGGAAGTCTTCTTGAAAAAGCGCGTCGATGCGCAAAACCGTGTTCTTTTCTCCTTGCGCCGCCACCACGTACCTCACCGCGAGCGTCCCCACGTCTCCGCTATCCTTGAAGTTGCGCGGGTCGATAGCCCCCTCGCGAATTTTGTAGAAGACCTTCCCCTGCTGGTCCCATGCTGGAAATACGGGCGAGGAGGTAGCCGCTTTTGCGCCCGCGACGAACTCGTCCTTGTTGTACTCCTTGGTTCCCCGAATTGTGCCATTCTGAGTGACGTCTTCCACAACTTGCTCGACTTCGCTTGTTGGCAGGGGAATATTTACAATCAAGCCTTCCCCATAATGCAGTTTGTCTTTATCGCGGCCCAGAAGTGGGGGCGCCCCCGCCAGGACCAGAAGCAGGAGCCCCGCGATAGCACGATTACTAGTCGCCTGCAGCTTATGGCTCTGAACTCCTGTCCACCAGTTCACGATGTTCTCCGTCCCAGACTCCAAAGTCTCGTACTCCGGGCACGTAACTGTCAACATGGGAAGGCGCACGCAATCGAGCGGTGGTTAGCAGGGTGGTGGGCTACTTTCATTTTGAGACGACACATTGGCGGCGGAAGGAGCGACGTAGATGAATCTAGGCCACCTCGGATGTAATGAAATAACTGTGTGCGCTTAGGGACAGACAGGAAACTCTGTTCGTCTTAAGATTTCGCCTTTGAGGTGAGGTAAATAAGGTGCCTAGCCGTCAGATTCGACGCTTTCCAATCTGTCCTCTCTGTAACTAGGCCGTAGAACTCGAAATCACCAAAACGAACGAAGACGGAAAGGCTGTCCACGAGGAGTGTTACGTTATGAGCTTCAAGGGCCGCGCAACTTACCATCGTCATTCAACGGGCCGAGCGCGGCCTGACGCTTGAGCCGCAAGCTCCGAATCACTGTTAGAAGAAGATTCAAAGTAGCCCACTGCCGTCAGCAGATATCAAGTCTGGAATGCGGGGAAAGGCGGGGGCCACCTTTGAAGGTGCGGATGCCAGAGACGCTGGAGGAAGAGTATCAGCGTATCGGTTGATGACATTGTAAAAAATTTGTCAAAACCACTTGAACTTTGGCTTTGCGCCGTAGTAGGATTTCGCGCGGTACGGTGGTAGAACCTTTTGACGTTCTTTTCGTATCACAGAGTGGAAAATGCGAAGGGTTCGCATTTGCTGCATCTCTTGGCATTCTGTGCAAATTCTTTTTCAATCACCGATCTTGATTTAATCTTGCCGAGGAGCCGGCCATGCACGTTTTGAGTCGTTCCAATCTTCGCAAGGTAGTTCACTCTGCGATTTCCCTTCTATCTCTGGTTGTGGTTATTGTGCCGATGATGCTCACGCTCAGCCAGCCGGCGCACGCCTTGCCTGCGTTCGCCAGAAAGTATGGCCTGCGCTGCTCGGCCTGCCACGAGTCCTGGCCGATGCTCAACTATTTTGGCCAAAAATTCAAAGACAACGGCTACCAGCTGATGAACGATCGCGACGCTCCGATCTGGCAGAATCCGGGCTACTGGCCCGTCACCTTCCGCATCACGCCGATCTGGCACCGCGTCAGCACTGGCAAAGTTGACGTCGACGTATATGGAGGAGGTAACCCCGCGCCCATCGGATCGACGCTGCAGCGCGTCGAACAATCCGGCTTTGACCTCAGCGGCCTTGACTTCCATACCGGCGGCACGTTGGAAAAGAATTTCTCCTTCTATGTGCTGCCATCTTCGAATAGCGCAGCCCAGTTTCACTTCGAGACGGTAATGGCGCGGCTCGATAACCTGTTCGGTAGCCCTTGGCTCAACGTGAAGCTTGGCAAGTTTGAACTCGACAATCTACTCTCCGAAAAGCGCATTCTGACCCTCACGGGGAACGGCGGCATTTACCAGCTTTATCACTTCCGGCCGCAAGGCGATGGCAACATCTTCGGCCAGATGGGAGACAACCAGCTCGGCGTCGAAGTCATGGGCCACTCGTCGAATGATCGCACTCGGTACTCCGGAGCTTTATTAAGCTCGGTCGATGGACAGGTTGGTTTGCCCTACGGTTCCAACGCCTATTCTGGATTCTTTACCGCCAGTCAAGCCTTTGACGCCGGCAAGCTGGGCGTGGAGCGCATCGGCGCCTACGCGATGGTCGGGGAAGCTCCAACCACTTGGCGTACCCAAACAGGACCGAGCGGCGCGACAATTCTTCCGGGCTCCGGGATCGGGAATAAGGGTTTTAGCCGTGAGGGCTTCGTGGGGCTGTTTTACTTCGGGCAGCATGCCGACGTCACGGTTGTAACACAGCATGGTTCGGATAACGCCTGGTTCGGGCAAGGATACGGCGACTTCATCGACGGCATCGCCCCGAATAACAACACTGCCGGCACGGTTCTGCCGGCGAACGCGCGATCTCCGGCATGGAATGGTGTCCTCATTGAACCGCACTTCGTCTACAGCCCACAACTCATCTTCATTGGGCGCTATGAGACGATCCGGATGTCGCAGCAATCGACGCCGGGTGTTCCTCAGAACTTCGGCAACATTTCGACCTACACCATCGGCTACCGCTACAACCCATTCATGACCAGCCGCGCCGGCTTTGCCTGGCACAACGAATACAACTGGTTCCATTCGGACGGCGGAGCGCCCGATGGGACGAACCTGAACGTAAGCGAATTGCTGATCGGCTTCGACTTTGATTTCTAAGCGTTTGATTTCGTAAGAGAGGGAAAGACATGCGGACAAGATTGCAGAAGTGGACGCTTTCGGTGGGCGTAGCTGCATTTTCGGCGCTGCCGTTGGCCTCCTGGGCGCAGCTCACGATGTTCGACATAGAGAAGCGTGACGGTATGGAAAGTCATGTCGGAAATATTACGGGCCATGCCAAAGACGCCAAGCCCGACTACCGCAGGTACTGCGTCGGTTGCCACGGGGACCTGGGAGATGGAAACGGCGAGGTGGCACAGTGGCTGGCCCCGCCAATGTGGCCCAAACCTCGCGATTTCCAGTTGGGCATATTTAAGTGCCGCTCCACTCCGACCGGAACCTTGCCCACCGACCAGGATCTTTTCGACACCATCGCACGCGGCATTGACCGCTCCGCTATGCCCCAGTGGAGCACCTTCACCAAGCAGGAGCGCGCTGATCTCGTGGCTTGGGTCAAGCACTTCTCTCCGCGTTGGACGAATGAAAAGCCGGGGACGCCAATCACCATTCCTCCGGAGCCGGAAGTCACCCCGGAGCGCATTAAGGCTGGCCGCGACGTATTCGCGCGCGTGCAATGCTGGAAGTGCCACGGCGTCCAGGGTATGGCCAACGGACCGTCGGCCCCGACCCTTCAGGACGATCTTGGCCAGCCTATTGCGCCTTTCAACTTTACGGACGGAACCCGCCCAAAATGCGGCGACACCGATCAGGATATTTACCGGATTTTCATGACCGGCCTGGACGGCACTCCGATGCCGTCGTTTGCTGACAACATCAAGCCTGACGAGGCTTGGGATCTGGTCTTCTATCTGCGAACGTTTATGTCTCAGAAGAGCAAGGAAAGGGAAATGGCCAAACAGCTCGCTCTGAAGCCGGTTGATCCCAACGCCCCGGTTGCACAGCAATAGAGAATAGGGGCTCACCAGCATCGCAACCAGCCCTTTGGCAACGCGCTGAATTACGGGACCTCTATCGCGATATGTTAGACGCTAAATTCAGCTTGCTGGCGTGTTTGCGACAAGCACTCGCACGATTGCGATACGTTAAGAACCATACTGTGCCTTTTCCGAACATGACAGCGGTCTTTCCGGAAGATGACAATTTGTTCATGGATGAACTATTTCGGTACTTCCATCTGAATTTCGGCTATGATCTCGCCCGTTCCGTCGCAGGCGAGGTCTGCAGTGAAATGCATTCGTCGCGGGGCTCATGCCGTCTTCCTAAGATTTATCGGCAGTATCTGGCGCCTTGGGCAAACCCTCAAGACCAGCCCAGCAGAACCCACTCTGCGACCGTCTCAACGCTTCCCAGTGCCGGGGCAACTCGCGCTGTGCGGAGGCCTCGACACAATCGGTGTAAATTGGCGCCGTTTTTTCAAGAATGGGATTTCGGCTTAAGGAGACTTCTATGAATCGACACAAATCGGTTGTTCTGCTATCGGCTCTATTTCTAGTCGGCTGTGCGGCTCTGATTCTGGGTCAGAAAGTCAGCGCTGCCGGTGAAGGCAAGATTACCGGGACGGTCAAGCTCGACGGCGCGGCTCCGCACATGAAGGGTATCGACATGTCGAAAGATCCCTACTGCTCCAAGGCCCACGCCACCGATCCCGGCCACCTCGAAACCTATGTGGTCGGCGCCAGCGGAGGACTGGAGAACGTGGTTCTCTACCTCTCTGAAGGCTACAGCGGCAACGCAACGGCATCAACCACCGTCCCAATATTCGATCAAAAGAACTGCATGTACACGCCACATGTGTTGGCGATGGGTGTAGGCCAGACGTTCAAGGTCACGACCAGCGACCAAACTGCTCACAATATTCACCCCAACCCCAACCCGATGACCGGCAATATCCCGTGGAATCAGTCTCAGCCGCCGGGAGCGCCTCCGGTCGAGAAGAGCTGGAAGGCTCCGGAGATGATCGAAGTAAAGTGCAACATCCATCCCTGGATGCACGGTTGGTTCGCTGTGGTCAAAGGGCCTTACGCCACCACCGACGCGAACGGCGCCTACGCCATCAACAACGTGCCCCCCGGAAATTACACCGTAACCGCGTGGCAGGAAGCCGCCGGTACCCAGACGCAGAAGGTGACGGTAGCCGCTGGCGCAGCGGCAACCGCGGATTTCACTTTCAAGGCGAAGTAAAGAACCAGCAGTAACCAACTGGAGAGCTGCTTTCGAAATGAGGCCGGATCAATCCCGGCCAAAGGCGGGGCGATATGGCGAAGTTACTAGCGGTGACACTTGCAGTGATCGCAATTGCTTCGGCGATTCCCATCGTGATGCACATGTGGCCCATGCCACAGGACATCTCCACCCACGGTCATCTGATCGATGAGCAGTATGCCGATACGATGCTGGAAGCCGGTATTTCATTTCTCGCCTCTCAGCTCCTGCTGGCCTTCTTCATCTGGAAATTCTCCAGCCATAAGCCCAGCGACAAGATTAAGAGTCTTCCCGGCGGCGCCATGGGATTGGTAATCGCCGCCTTCCTGTTGGTAGGCACGGAGTGTTTGGCCTTGGGTGTGTTCGGGGTAAAGGCGTGGGCCAGCGTCTATTTCACGCCTCCCGCTGCCGACGCACTGCCCATCCAGGTGCAGGCCGGACAGTTCGCATTCTATTTCCGCTACCCCGGTCCGGATGGAACCTTCGGCCCCCTGCACGCCGACAAGATCAGTGAGGCCAACGCGAACTTCTTTGGCCTCGACACTACAAACGACCAGGATTCCAAAGACGACATCGTAACCGCTGAGATGGCCATTCCTGTGAACCGGGAGATCCACCTGCTCATGCATTCCAAGGACGTGGGACATTCTTTCTACGTCCCGGAATTGCGCGTCCATCAGGATTTCGTTCCCGGCTTGGATGTCGCCCTTCATTTCACGGCAACGAAAATCGGCAAGTATGAAATCGTGTGTACCCAGCTTTGTGGCCTCGGCCATTACAACATGAAGGCGTATCTCGAGGTGAAGTCTCATGAAGATTACGATAGCTGGATTAAACAGCAGTCAGCGCTGCAGTAGCCGTTATCTATCCAGGATCTGGACAATACGTCTCGTTCGAGGTGAGCACAATGCACGACATGTCCGCACCAGCGGTACACGGAGCTCCCACCAGCTTCATTCGGAAGCACGTCTTCAGCCTTGACCATAAAGTCATCGGCAAGCAGTATTACGCGCTCGCCTTGCTCGCCGCTCTGGTCGGAATGTTCCTTTCCTGGCTCATGCGCATCCATCTCGGATTCGGCAGTTTCGCGATTCCCGGCCTGCACCTGCTCTCGAAAAACGGTGCGCCCGGTGACGTAATGACGCCGGAGTATTACCTGCAACTGATGACCATGCACGGCACCATCATGGTCTTCTTCGTGCTCACCACGGCCCCATTCGCCGCATTCGGCAATTTCTTCCTGCCCATCCAGACCGGCGCCGAAGACATGCCCTTCCCGCATTTCAACATGATGTCATTCTGGGTTACGTTCGTGGCCTTCGTGGTTCTCGTTGCCTCGTTCTTTGCAGGCGACGGGCCCACCCTTGGGGGCTGGACGCAATATGCGCCGCTGAGCGCTATCGGTTCCGCTGGCGGCCCCGGCGAGGGTCTCGGGGTGGTTCTTTGGGCAACTTCGATCGGCCTTTTCTGCATTGGCCAGTTGCTGGGCGCTTTGAACTTCATCACCACCACCCTCGACATGCGCTGCAAAGGCATGTCCCTGATGCGCCTCCCGCTAACTGCCTGGGCCTGGTTCCTTACCTCGATTATGGGCCTGGCGGCATTCGCGGTGCTGATGCCCGCAACCATCCTCCTCATTCTCGACCACGTCGCCGGAACCAGTTTCTTCGTGGCCTCGAACCTGGTGATTAATGACCAGGTGTTGCCGCATTCCGGCGGATCAACCCTGCTGTGGCAGCACCTGTTCTGGTTCTTCGGACATCCCGAGGTCTACATCGCAATCGTGCCCGGCATGGGTATCGTTTCGCACATTCTCATTACCAACATGCGCAAGCCGATGCTGAGTCACAGGGTGCTCATTCATTCCATGGGATCTCTCGTCGTCCTCAGCTACATGGTCTACGGACACCACATGTTCGTCAGCGGGATGAATCCCGTCTCCTCGCTGGCATTTTCCTTCCCCACGCTGGTGATCACCATTCCATCTACCATCATCGTGCTGATCTGGCTGGGTAGTCTGTATGGCTCCAAACTGCGGATCAACTCGGCCTCGCTATTCGCGTTGGCTTTCATTTCGATGTTCATCAGCGGCGGCGTGAGCGGCTTTTTCCTAGCCCAGCCTTCCATCGACATCATGTTGCACGCCACCTATTTCGTGGTCGGCCACTTCCACCTGGTAATGGGCGTCGCCGCCATGTTCGGCATCTTCGCCGGAACCTACTTCTGGTTTCCCAAGATGGCCGGCCGCATGATGAATGAGACTTTGGGCAAGGTCCACTTCTGGATGAGCTTCGTCGGTGCCTACTGCATCTTCATGCCTTTCCACTACCTGGGAATCGCCGGCAACGTGCGCCGCTACCAGGCTTTCACCGACGATTACTTGATCCCGCTCATCCCCGTGCATAAGTTCATCACCGTTGCCGCTCTGTTCACCGGCGTAGCCCAGTTGATTTTCCTCTACAACCTGATCCACAGCCGGTTCAAAGGCGAGATTCCCCCGAACGACAATCCCTGGGAAGGCACTTCGCTGGAATGGAGCACCGCCACCCCGCCGCCCCACAACAACTTTGGCGACAAGATGCCGGTGGTTTATCACGATCCTTATCAATACAGCGTCGAGGGTGCCAGCACCGACTACATCATGCAGACCTCGCCGGAAAACGTTCATAGCCCTGACGAAGAGAAGTAATCTTCGCGATTAGGGCAGCCAGTTCCCGCAGGAGAAATAAGCAGTATGGCGACCACAGTCCACGAACCGCCGAAAATTGATCTCGATCGTTTACCGAGCCAGGGCTCCGGCAACGGTGGCTGGCGGAATCTAGTGCCCGCCGACGGAGGCTTGCGCCGGGTCAAGGACTCTTCTCCTCCTCCCGCCAGTACTGGCATCTGGGTGGGCCTTGCGGCAATCACCATGAGTTTTGCCGCCTTCACCAGCGCTTTGATCGTTCGTCAGGGCGCTGCGGCGGATTGGAAGCACTTCACGTTGCCCCCAGTTCTGTACCTCAACACTTTGGTGATCATTGCCAGCAGTATTACACTGGAGCTCGCCCGCCGCCGGATTGCCACTTTCATGGGCGGCGTGAAGGACAAGGACCACGACCAGGCGAATCCAGCCCAGTGGCTGTATATCACCTTGTTCCTGGGGCTGCTCTTTGTCGCCGGCCAAACCTTTGCCTGGATGCAACTCCGATCCCAGGGATTTGGACTCGCCACCAATGTGAGCTACTCGTTCTTTTATGTGCTGACCGTAGCTCATGCTCTGCACGTGTCCGGGGGTCTCGGCGGTCTTGTACGAGTGATCTGGAAACTGAATCGGTCTGTCCTGCGAAGGAGCACTCTGGACGCCACTTCGCGTTATTGGCATTTCATGGGTGTGCTGTGGCTGTATCTGCTTTTGCTGCTTTGGATGAAGCTCTAACCCAACAAAGGTAGGAGGCAACGTGAGCCAAGCCGATCTTTCAATTCACGGGCAGGTGTCGCGAACAAACGCGACGGAGATAATGACCGCGCCCGCATTCTCGGTCCCCGCCAAGAAAATGGCGATGTGGTTGTTCATCATCGCAGACACCGCTACCTTCGCCGGTTGTCTGTTCGCCTACGGATTTACCCGCAACGCCACTCCCAACTGGCCCAGGCCTTTTCACAGCATCGCCAACGTGGCGGTGATGACGCTCGTTCTCCTCACCAGCAGCCTGACCATGCTCTTCGCCGTGCGCCATGCCGAAGCGGGCGACAAAGCCAAAGCTTTCCGCTGGACCATGATTACCGCGGTTTGCGGAATCATGTTCGCCGCCCTGCACCTTCGGGAATGGATGGGCTTGATCGGGGAAGGCGCGACCCTGTTCCACAATCCCTGGGGCACCCCGCTGTTCAGTTCCTTGTTCTTCAGCATCACCGGCTTGCACCTGCTACACGTAACCGGCGGCGTGGTCGCGCTCATAGCAGTGGGGCTCCGCTACCAAGCCGGTCGCTATAAAGCCGCCGACATCGAGATCACCGGACTCTATTGGCACTTTGTTGATCTGGTTTGGATGTTTGTAGTGCCGCTGGTCTATCTGTTGAATCTGTCGCACTGAGACGGAAAAAGACAGGAGCGAATCTCTATGACTACCGCCGAAACCCATAAGAGTGGTGGAATGACCAAAGACCTGATCGTCTACGTCTGCATCCTGGCACTGGCCGGGATACAGTTCGTCATCGCCTATCAGGATATTAGCTCGTCCCAGATGTTTGTCCGCATGCTGTCAGTCGCCGTGATTGAGGCGGCGCTGGCGCTCTTGTTCTTTATGGACTTGGCGGAGAATCGCGGCTTATTGTGGTTCTTCGTAATTTTCATAGTTTTTGTGCTGCTCGCGATGCAGTATGGGTGGACCGACAGCTTCCGCCTTACCGATGGCGTACCATGGGCAAAGTGATCAAAGCAAACATGAAAGGGTGCCGGCCAATCGCGATTCTGGGCATCGTGCTGGTGGGTCTGATCATCCCGCTGGCGCCGATGCCGGCCTATGCGCAGAGTTGCGCGCTCTGCTATACCCAAGCCGCCGCCTCGGGCTCACGAATGATTCAGGCCTTGAAGAGTGGCATCCTGATCCTCATCGCTCCGCCAACTTTCATGAGCATCGGCCTAATCTTCGTCTGCTATCGCAAACGCAATCAGACTCGTGACGGCTCCGGGGACTCTGACGACTCTCAATCCAAGGATTGGTAGCTTACTTCTTGTAAACCACCCCGCCCTTCATCACAAACGACACATGTTCCAGCACGCTGATGTCCTGCAGCGGATCACCCGGCACGGCAACGATGTCGGCCAGGTATCCCGGCTCCAACGCACCGATTTGCCCGTCCCAGCCGAGCAACTTCGCTCCATTCAGCAAATCAGCTTGCATCACCGCCAGCGTCGACATCCCATACTTCACCATCAGCACAAATTCTCGCGCCTGCGTCCCATGCGGAAACGGACCCACATCGGAGCCAACGGCCATCGGAACTCCAGCCGCGACCTGTTTGCGAAAGTCCTGCACCTTCAAATCGAGCATCGCATGCTCGCGCGCGGCCTGTGCGGGGGTAGCTGCGTGATCGGCAAAATAGTCGAAGATGGTAAAAGTCGGCACGGCGAAAATCTTCTTTTCGCGCATCAGCCGCATGGTTTCATCGCCTAGCTGGTTGGCATGGTCAATCGAAGCAACTCCCGCCCGCGCCGCAAACAGCGTTCCTGGTTCGCCTGTGGCATGAACCGCGACGCGTTTGCCCGATCGCGCCGCCTCCTCGACCGCAGTCTTCAATTCGGCTTCGCTGTATTGATAGATCGTAGAGAATTGGCCGTCCCGCAGCTTGTCCGGCCCAGTCTCATAAATCTTGATGAAGTCCGCGCCCTCCTTGAACTCCTGCCGAATCGCCGTGACCAATTCATCCTTATTGTTGGCGTAGGTCGCATTTGAGAGCACATGCTGCGCCGGGTTGTAGTGGATGGCATCCTCGTGTCCGCCCAGAATGTCGATCGCGTTCCCGCTGATGCGTATCCGAGGCCCCGGAAGCAATCCCTCGTCAATCGCATTGCGAACCGCGGTATCGGCCGACCCAGCCCCTTCGGTTCCCATATCGCGTTCTGCCGTGAAGCCCGCCATTAAGTCGTCCCGCGCCGCGAGCAGCGCGATGATGGTGCGTTGCGGTACCGACTCCTCCACGGTTTGCAAATCCTCCGCGCCGGGATGCAGAAACAAATGCACGTGCGCATCAATCAGCCCAGGCAGCAAAGTTCGATCCCCTAGATCGATTACCTCCGCATCAGGCGGATGCTTCACGGACGAACCCACTTCCACGATTCGTTCGCCCTGCACCAGCACTTCGCCCGGTTTCACCAAACGTCCGCTCTTTAGATCCAGTAAACGAGCAGCGTGCAGCACGATCGCATGCGGTACCGCTGGTTGAGGCTGACTCTGTCCCGCAGAAACTCCTCGCAGCAGGAAAAGACATAACAAAAATGGCAAGAGTATCGCTCGATGTTTGTTCATTTTGTCAGAGAGGGATGGTACCACTTCGAATTTGCCAAGACCACATTGCTTTGGGCGGCGTTTATCCGCCCAACTCGAGACTCTTCAACTCTTCCACTAACGAACCAGCCACTCTTTTCTGGTGATCCGCGGTCAGCTTCTTTCCTCTCGACGTCAGATAAAACGCATCGATCGCCATTTGGCCTTCGGTATCAATCAATGCGATTTCAATGTTGCAGTCCTGGCTCGAGAGGCAGGAACTGATGCGATGCAATAAGCGCGGCCGGTCCTGTGCGATCACCTGCAGCAACGTGCTCGTCGAGGAGCAGACGTCGTCAAAATCAATCCGCGTCTCCACCATCACTTTCACTTTAGCCTGCTTTTCACCGCGTTGCCGGTCGCGCAGCATGCGATCCAGATCCGCTGCGCCCGCCAATACCGCGGTTATGCTCTCCTTGAACCGTTGCCACTCGGACATGTTCAACTCGAGGGTGCGAAAGCGATCGGTAAAATAGAGAGAATCCACTACCGTTCCGGCCTGGTTCGAAAAAGCATTCGCCTTCACAATGTTCATTCCCCACGCTGCCAGCACTCCGGTCAGGGTCGCGAACAGCGACGGACGATCTTTGGTCACCAGCGTCAGTTCATACCAATGCCGTCCTCGTTTCAGGTCTACTTGCACTCGGTCGTGACCAAACTCCTCCGCCATCGCCATGTGCCGCATTACTTCCTCGGCGGAGTGCACAAGCAAATATCGATGCGGAAACCCCTCTACAAATTCCTTGAACTTCGCACTCGTCACCGGCGCGAGGCTGCGAAGGCGGGTTAATTTGTCGTCGCCGGCATCGCCGTGCACGCGCTGATCCGCGCTCCGGTTGAGATAGTTTGCGGCAGAGATGTAGAGCTGCCACACGTTTTCCGCTTTCCACGGCGTCAGCGCCTCGGGATTCACCGCCTTGATGTCCGCATAGGTCAACAGGCAGAGCATTTTCAAGCGCTCGGGCGTGCCCACTTTCTCCGCGAATGCCGCCACTGTTTCCGGATTGAAAATGTCGCGTCGCAATTGCGCGGACATCTCCAGGTGATTCCCGACCAAGAACAGCACCATCGCGCGCTCTCCCGGATCCACATTCAGGCGATCCAGGCATCGGTCTGCGATCTCCACACTGGCCTCTACGTGATTGTTGCCCGGCACGCCTTTCCCGGTGTCGTGCAACAGGAGGGCGAGGTAAAGCAACTCCGGATCTTCCAACTCTCCCAGCAGCTCCGCATACCGCTTGTCCCATTCCGAGTGCGATTGCTTCAACCGGTGGAGACTCTCGATAGCGAGAATCGAATGCTCGTCCACAGTGAAGCGATGATAGAAGTCTCGAACCACAAGAGAATCAATGGGCTTCAATTCTGGCAACAGCAACGTGAGCAGGCGCAGCGAATGCATTGCGCGTAAAGCCTCTGCGGCGTGGGGCTGCAGCAGAGTTTCCTGGAGGTAAAGCCAGAGTTCCGCTCCTCGTGGCGGAGTCACCGCAAGGGCCGGAAGCGACTGTTCGATCCGGTGTTCCGTGGATGCACTGAGTTTCAGCCCGTGCAGCGCCATAAAATGGAATAGCCGCAGCAGCATCTCTGGATCCTGCAGCGAGGACGCCTGCTGCAGGAAAATCAGCCCATCCACCACGGAAAAATTGGCATTCGAAGGCCGTAACCGCCAGCCCTGAAGTTGCCTTCGCAGGGAAGACCAAGCCTCCGGAATCTCGTCAAGTAACTGCATCACCGTGCGCTGGATCGCGCGGGCATGCCCGAAATAAATCCGCATCCAATCCGCAGCCGTCAGATCGGTCGCATTCGTGGCCCCAATCTTTCGCGCGGCGGCTTCGTCCTGCGCCTCCCAGCTGAGCGCGTTGTCGTCGCGCGCGTTGCGGAAATGAAGGAAACATCGCGCCGCCATCAGGAACTCCAGAGCCGCATCCAATTGCCTTCGCACCGGCGCACGCAACAAACTTGCTTCGGGCCATTCGCGCAGTTGGCCCATGGACGAGATCAGCGCCAGCCAGCACGCCACGTTGTAATCGCGCAGGCCGCCTGGCGTCTCCTTCAAGTTCGGCTCGAGATGAAATACTGTATGCCCGAACTTTCCATGCCGCTCCCGCGTTACTTCGGCCAGGCCACGTAACAATACCTTTGACTCGCGCACAACCAGCTTGGGAATCAGCTTGTCCTGAAGCCTCTCAAACAGGTCGCGGTCCCCCGCCAGGTAGCGGCAATCGAGAAGAGAAATGGTGAATTCCGTATTGTTTGGATCGAAACGGTCACACTCGGCCAGCGTGCGCGATGCAGGACCTAGTTTGAACTTAAGATCCCAAAGCCCTTGCGAGAATTGGCGGATCGCTTCTTTATGAATTTCTTCGCCACTGCGATCGGCGTGCAGAAAAAGAAGATCAATATCGGAATAAGGAAACAGCCAGCCGCGCCCGAAGCCGCCAGTTGCCACCAGCGCGACGTCCTGCGGCCCGTGCGAGCTGCCCGAAACCAGCTCCTGCCACAGTCGTTTGAGGATATCTTCGACTAGCCGTGTCCGCTGCGCGATGGCAGCGCGTCCATCTCCCGTCACCGCGAAATCGCGCGCAATCCTGGCCGACTCGCTGGCGAGAAAACTCCGCAATTCACTGCTCAGAGAAGACGCTGCCGTCATGGCGATGGGTCAGAATCGACGATTACAGAGTGATGGTTACTCCTATAAGGCATGTCATCGGGAGAGGGCAGGTCATCCGGCCGCCAAAATGTGTCTTACAACGCTCCCTCGCCCCGCTCCTCGTTGCGAATGCGAATCGATTCATCCACCCGCGTCAGAAAAATCTTCCCGTCACCGATCTTGCCGGTGCGCGCCGCGCCCATGATGGCCTGCACCGCCTTCTCCACCATCGCGTCCGCCAACACCACTTCCAGTTTGGTCTTGGGAATAAGATCCACGCTGTATTCGCGGCCGCGATAGACCTCCGTGTGACCTTTCTGGCGGCCATGCCCGCGCACCTCGATCACGGTCATACCCTCGACGCCAATCTCCTGCAGCGCGCTCTTCACCGCTTCCAGCTTGGAATTTTGGATGACTGCTTCGACCTTGGTCATGGTGTTGTTCTCATGTCTTGGCCCCGCAGGCGAGGCTCCGTGGCGAACACAATCCGGCACGCGCCCACTCTATCGTCTGTCGCCGCTTCGCGGAAATTGAAACTATTTATCGCTGCCATCAGGATTTGTTATGCAACGCTTTCAACAGCTCAAGATGATTCACTTCGCCGGTCTCTGCTGCGCTCCGGGAGGCGCGGTGGGCTTGGCGAACTTTGCGTCGTCCACGAGAACGTTCTGTTTCACATCGCTCAACTGAATCGTGAACCGCCCGCCAGGCCGCGCCAGAGTCCAGCGAAATGGTACCTTTACGCCGCTTACTTCGCGGTAGTCCGCGTAGTCGATCTGAGTGGGTAACCGCCCGAACGGCGTCTCTCCGTAGCGTACCAGCCGCACCAATAAACCGGACTGGCCGTCAAAATAGAGTCGCAGCGGCGTCTTTTCCTCGCGCCGCCCGACCACTAAGTAAGCATCGTTGTCGCCGATCTTTTCTGCACCTCGGACTTGCACTTCGCTGAACATCCCCTTCAAGTGAGCTGCAAAGTGAAGATCCGCATCCATAGCGGCGCCATCGATGTCTGAGCCGTGCATCTCGCGCACCGGCCGCCCCGGAACGCCCAACCACCCTTCACGGCCGTCGAAAGCCGTCACACTATCTCCATCAGGAGTATGTGTGAACGAGACCCGCTTGTCCGGACCCTTCGAAAAAATATCGATCGGAACGTTCCGGTCGCCAAACGTGATCGTTCCCTTCATCACGCGGCTGCTAACCTTGTCAATCGCCTTCGCGCCGCCAGCCGCCTGCAGATACTTGTCCAACAACTGATCGGCAGTCGGCCCGCCGGCTGCCTTGGCTTCTACGCCTTCGCTGTTTTTCTCTTCGTTCTTCTTGGTTTCAGGTGCGGCCAATTTCGAATCTGCTGACATCACTAGCGGCGTTGCCACCGGATCGATGCTACCGCGGTGGCATGAATAACAGGTCACTTCGCGATGTCCATCGAAGCTGTCCTTATTGATCGCGAACATCATTTCCATCATCTTCCGTGCTGTCTGCTTCGGTTTCTTGTCGTCTTTTTCCATCGCCCCCTGCACGTGGCAAAACTCGCATTCCACGCCGAGAGACGCCGTGATGAACTGCATCCCGGGAATCAGTTGATCGGCTGGAATGCCCTTGAGAACCTGGATGTTCTTGAACTGCTCTTCCGCCTTCTTAGGCTCCGCATTCGCGGCCGGAGGAACGGCTGACTGTGCTGTAGCGCCGCCAATCACGACTCCACAAACCGCCAGGAATGCGATTGCTCCAACTATTAGCGTTCGTTTGCCGTTCATCGTTCAGTGCCTCGTAAGAATTAGAAAGTTTCGTTCCTTAGTCTCTCCGCGGCATTTCTGCGCACTCTCGATTCAAGTTTACCTGGCCCAACTTCCGTCCACGAGAGAGCGGAATAGGAAGCGTTTCACGGCTGGTTACTATACACGTATTTGCCAGAAAGCTCTGCAATCACGAACTTCGCTTGCAAAAGGTCATCGACTCTCGCCTTTTGATGCGGCGGCACAAACAGGAACACGCGCCCGCTCCCGGCCCAAACCCGCTGCAAATCCGCGGCGCTCAAAAAGATGTTCGGGGCATCCGCAAAGGTTGAGCCGAACCACATTGAAGTTGTTCGTCCCTCCACCAGGTCAATAGGCCGCCGCAGATAAAACAATAACGACGACCCAAAGGCCTGGTCGCCATAAATCATTACCTTGTCCCCGTGCCGTGCCCGTGCCGCGATATCCTGCGCGAGTTGCTTCGATGAAAGATATGGGCCAAACCGGTCCAGGGCAATGTGCGCTGCCGCCAGGAACACGGCCATTCCCGCTGCCAGCACCCAGGTCGCGGCATAGTGCCGCCGGAACCTGCGCAGAATGAATGACAGCAGCGGAGCCATCAGCAACACCACTGCCGCCAGAGCAGCCGGCAGCCGCAGCGCTGCAAAGGAAGCATAGCTCAGGTCAAGCACATGCGAGGTCGAAAGTGTGTATGCGTTTATATCCTGCCTGCTCAAAACATTTCCGATGTCCGCTTCGAATGGCAGACTCCGCGACTGCCACAGTCCAATCGCCAACATAGCGCTAGCCGCAATCCCAATCGCTGCCAGCAGGCCCGCGGACGTGCTGAGCCAACCTACGCGTACCCGACGTTCACAATCCGACTGTTCGCACTGCGCAAGGCCGTCGGCGAATATGATTAGAAGCGGTAGATATGCCGGGAAAGTGTAGTACTCCTGGTTCGTCGAGATGGCGAAAAAGATGAGTACCACTCCAGCCAGAAGCCAGCACAACAACCGGGTTCTGCCCGCAAAATCGGTTTTCCACCGCGTGCTTGCAATGCTGTTCTGTTGGCTTCGCCGTTGCTGCACCGCGGTCCTCACCGCAGCCGGCAAATACAAACTCCATGGGAATAACCAAACAAGATGCAGCGTCCAATACAGTGTCGCTGGGAGCTTGTTGTAATCCCGCGGATACCGCTTTCCCAGAAATCGCAGGAAGTGTTCGTTCACGAAATAAAACCAGAAGAAGCCGTGGTGCTCGGGAGTGCCGGGGTTTCGCAGCCCCGCCAAAATATGCCAAGGCGCGGCGATCGCCAGGAATAATGCCAAGCCTGAGAGAAACCGGAACTCCCGCCAGCGCCGCCACTCTCCAGTGATCAGCAGGAAGAAAAAAGCTGCGCCGCAAGGAAACACGAGCGCGATCAATCCTTTCGTAAGCACACCCGATGCCATTAGCGCGTATCCCGCATACCAGCGCCAAGCTGCGGCTTCCGCCTGCAGAGCGGTCAGGAAGAAATACAGCGCCGCCGCAATCAACAGGCTTAGCAGCACATCCGGGATTAAGACGCGCGTAAAAAGATAAACACCCGCGCAGGTGTAGACGAACAAGCCGGCGTAGATTCCTGTTCTTTCGCCGAACGCACGGCGACCCCAGCATACCGCCAATAGTCCCAGCAGCATCACCGACAGCACCATCGGCAGGCGAGTGCTGAATTCGTTCACGCCGAAAGCCTGATAACTGAAGGCTACCAGCCAGTAGGGCAGAGGTGGCTTTTCGAGATACCTGACGCCATTGATATGAAGCGTGACGTAATCGCCGCTGACAAACATCTCTCGTGCCGCCTCAGCGTGCGTGCTGTCTGCATCGTCCAGCAATGCCGGCGTGAACATTGACCCAATGTAAACCGTCAGAAACACCGCGGCCATCGCCCGGTAGGCCGCTGCGGATCTGCGCTCATGCTGGCGTTCTTCTGTTGTGAGAGAAGCCGGATTCGCGATCAAATGGATGAGCCCGATTCAGTCTTACAAATACCAGCCCAAGCAGCAACTAGACGCATCATTACTTCTTCATTTCTTCGCTCCGACATCGCCAGGCCTGACAAAATACTGCCACTTGTTCGTTCCCGCCGGAATCGCGACATCGAAGAAGCCGACCATCATTTCCTGCGACGTCTGATCGCCCCATGTCACCATCTTCTCCGGATCGGGATTGTGAGGATTATCGCGCGAATTGTCATACCACGCCACCGCCCTCAACTTTGTTCCCGCTTTCAATTCCCGAGGTTCAGCCAGCTTGTAACTCAACTGCCAATGAAAGTGATAACTCACTCGCAAGAGAATCTCCACGCTTCCGTCGTCGTGCACAATGTCGTATTCAAAGCGCTTTCCGCGCAGATGCATGTGTGGAAAAAAACTTAGCAACGTCGCGTCATTGGGCAGCGTTCCCTGAACTTCCACGCGAAAATCCGCTGCCTCCGGCGGAATCATCAGCGCATGATTATTCAATTGCAGCGTGATTACCCGCTGCTTCGGCGGACTCTTCGCAAACACCATCCCGACGCTGGTCTCATCGCTCTCTGCGCGGCCATTCGTCGTGTAGTGCATCTGAAAAACCAGGTCCGACCCCGCCGGAACGAATTTTGCTATGCCATCGGCCCAGCGGTCCGGCGCACTTCCCGGCGCATACACCAGCAGGAGATCGCTGGTGGTCTCGTGTGCCTGGCGCCGTTCCTCTGGATCGCTCAGCATCGATGCCGTGAACGGCTCGCCGACCGGCGCATGGCGCAGCCACGAAGAATCCGGAGACCGAATATACACGACCGCATGGTGCACATGTGCCGCGCTTGAGGGTCGCACCTCGGCCATCTGCACCCACTTGTCCTCGGTGAAATGCGTAGCCACAATCTCGTATGTGTATTCCACTTCGCCGCGAGCTGGAATCTGCACCGGCGTGGGCATCTTTACCACCACATCAGGTTGGGCGATATTCCAACCCTCGCTCCACTTGTGCGGCACCGGAGCATCCTTGGTATTTCCCGCCGGAGCCCCGGCGTTGGCCCACTCTACAATTGTCTCAACCTGTTCCGCACTCAAGGACGGATCATTCGCGAATCGTCCATAGTGCGGATCAGCGAACCACGGCGGCATCATCTTCATCTCGACTGCCGCCGCTATCTTCGGCGCCCATGGCCGAGTTTGCTCGTAAGTCACCAGCGGCATTGGAGCGGACTCTCCGGTTCGGTGACAACTCTGGCATTTATCCTGGAGGATCGGAATCACATCTTTGTAAAAGGTAGGTGGCGAAGCAGATTGGGATTTGGCACCTTCGGCGCCGGCGCTCGGCATGTGCCACATTGCGCCCATCATCGACAGAAAGATCAATACCGCGAAAAGTAATTTTAGTGTCCTCAGCGAGCGCAGAGACTCCAGGGTCACCGCTCCCTCCGGTGTAGCGATCTTGGGTACCGCAACCCGCGCCACTGGTCGCTCATATTTCCCGCTTCTTTAGTGTCGCACACACGCTTAACGCCAAACCTTTTGTGCCGCGCTCATCTCCGAGAGAAAAATGCTACAGTAATTCGTTCATGTCTGCGCCCAATTCCCTGTTTGTTCGCGCCTGCAAGTCGCAACTGGTCGACCGCACCCCGGTTTGGTTCATGCGGCAGGCTGGTCGCTACATGCCCGAGTATCGCGCCATTCGAAAGCAACATTCCTTGATAGAAATCTGCAAGAAGCCCGCGCTCGCCGCCGAAGTTACGATTACTGCGGCTGAATTCCTTGGCGTCGACGCCGCTATTATCTTTGCTGACCTGCTGCTTCCTCTCGAGGTCATGGGTCTGCCCTTTCATTTCACAGCCGGCGAGGGCCCCGTCATCGAGAATCCTGTCCGTAGTAGCGAAGACGTGGCTCAACTGCGCACCGACCGTGCCTCGGAGCTGGGTTATGTCGCTGAAGCCGTGAGTCTGGTTGCGAAACATTTTGCCGAAAAGCTTCCCGTCATCGGTTTTTGCGGAGCGCCCTTCACCCTCGCGAGCTACATGATCGAGGGCGGAGGCTCGCGCCATTACGTCCAAACAAAAAAAATGATGTACAACTCTCCTGCCACCTGGGATCAGTTGATGCGCAAGCTGGTCGACGTGACTGCGCAATATTCTACCGCCCAGGTGCGCGCCGGCGCCGATGTGATTCAGATTTTTGACAGTTGGGTCGGCTGCTTGAGCGTTGAAGATTACCGCCAATACGTCCTACCGCACGTGACCAACCTCGTCAGGCAGCTGCAAGAAACTGGTGCGCCCGTCATTTATTTCGGCACCGACAGCGCCACACTGCTTCCTGCAATGAATGAGACCGGAGCCGATGTTATCGGCCTCGACTGGCGCATTCCCCTCGATAAAGGTTGGAACGATCTCAAACATCGCTGTGCCATTCAAGGCAATCTCGATCCGGTTCTGCTTTTCGCGGATTGGAAGGAATTGAAGTCTCGCGCGGAACACATTCTTCGCCTCGCCGCGGGACACCCCGGCCACATTTTTAATCTCGGCCACGGCATCTTGCCGGAAACTCCAGTAGAAAATGTGAAGAACCTGGCTCGCGCTGTTCAGCAGCACGCTCCGGTCAATTCCGATGCCGAAGGCGGCAAGCCGAACGTCGCCAGCCGATTCCCATGACTCGCATCGCGATCATAGGCGGCGGCATCTCTGGACTCGCCGCCGCCTTTGCTCTCGAAGAGCGTCGCAGCGCGGGCGCGGTTGGATACACACTCTACGAATCATCCCCGCGTTTCGGTGGCGTGCTTCGCACCGAGCATATCCAGGGCTGCGTGATCGAAGCGGGCCCCGATTCCTTCCTGAGCGAGAAGCCCTGGGCCGCCGATCTATGCCGCGCTCTCGGCCTTGGCGATCAACTCATCGGTTCGAACGACACCGATCGCAAAACTTACATTCTAGTCCGCGGCCGCCTTATTCCGATGCCCGACGGCCTGATGTTCATGGTGCCGACCAAGATCCTGCCCACGGGATTCTCGCCGCTTTTTTCCTGGGCCACCAAAGTGCGCATGGCGAAGGAATTTCTTCATCCCCGACGCACCGGTGACGCTGATGAAAGTGTCGCTTCTTTCGTCGAACGCCACTACGGAGTGGAGATGGTCGATCGCCTCGCCGGCCCACTCCTTGGCGGCGTCTACGGCGGCGAAGCCGCCAGCCTCAGCGTTCGTGCTGTCTTTCCCCGCTTCGCCGAGATGGAGCGCAATCACGGCAGTCTGGGCCGCGCTATGCTGGCTGCTCGCAAGAAAATGTTACGCCCCGCAAATAAACCGCGCCCTGCTCTTTTCACTTCGCTCAAGAATGGGATGCAGCATCTCGTCGAAACTCTTGTTCTCCGGCTCAATCAGCATTCCTTGCTCACGAACACGGCAGTGCAATCGATTCAACGCGAGCGTGGAGCAGGTTGGATTGTCTCTGCCGGGCCAAAATCCCATTACTTCGACGCAGTGATTCTGGCTCTGCCTGCTCACGCCGCAGCGCGGCTTCTCTCTACTTGCAGCGCCGATCGTTCCCCTGAAGTCGCTGCCGAACCTGCCCCCGAACTCGCCGCCGAACTCGCTGCAATCCAGTACAGTTCTTCGATCACAGTCGCCCTCGCTTACGATCGCGACGTCCGGCAGTCACTCCCTCCCGGCTTCGGCTTCCTCGTGCCGCGCAGTGAAGGCAAGCGCCTGCTGGCCGCGACCTTTGTCCACAACAAATTTTCCCACCGCGCCCCGGACGATCGCGCCGTGCTGCGCTGCTCCTTCGCCGGATCGAACGCGGAAGACGTCTGGCAACTTTCCGACGAGGCCATCATTGGCGTGGTTCGCACCGAGTTGCGGCAGATTCTGGGCCTGTGCGCCGACCCTTTGTTTGCCCGCGTCTACAAATGGAAGGCCGCCATGGCGCAGTATGGAGTCGGCCACCTCGAACGTCTCGACCGCATCGAGCGCTTGCGCCAGCGGTTACCTGGACTCGCTCTTGCCGGAAACGGCTATCGCGGCATCGGCGTCCCCGATTGCATCCGCTCCGGACAGGACGCCGCCAAGCAACTCCTAAGTCTTTAGGGGAAAGGTTGGGTCCATGGGAAGGCACTCGTGCCCGCGAACGGCGTGAAGCGCAACAGGCCTGGAGTGCCACAGGCGTAAAACCTATGGCAGAATTACTTCCGGTTCCAGCCCGTCATCCGGGCGTAATCCTCGCGAACGGCTGCGCAAACTTCGAAGCGCGCCCGGGTGGAGGTGTGTCCACTCCCGGACAGTGTGTTTCGACATCGGACGCCTTCCCGACCACCTGTCCCTACCTGATTCTGTAGGTCTTGAGGGAACAATCACTTAAACTAAACCGTACTTGGGTACGTAGGTGCTACCTACTCACCCACCTCATCTCGCAAGGAGCCCGCGCCGATGCCTTTCCAGGACCTACGGATCGCGATTCGCCATTTGCTGAAGTCGCCTGGCTTTACGGCCACAGCCGTGCTGATGCTCGCGCTGGGAATCGGCGCCACCACCTCCATCTTCAGCATTGTCGAATGCGTACTCCTGCGCCCACTGCCATTTCCCCATCCCGAGAGGCTGATTCAGCTCGCAGACATTATTCAAGGCGCAGATGTGCAAGGTAATGGGGAGGCTGGGGTCACGGGTCCGGACATCAACGCCTACACCCGTGATACCCACAGCTTTGAGAGCCTTGGCGGTTATACGCAAACTGGTTATGAACTCTCCGGTGTTGGCGAGCCGGCGCCGGTCAATGGGTCCCGGCTCTCGGGCGGAGTGTTTCCAGCCCTGGGGGTCTCACCTCTCATGGGCCGGTTCTTTACGCAACAGGAAGATGACCAAAAGCAGCAGGTGGCCGTAATCAGTTACTCATTCTGGCAAAACCGGCTGCACGCTGATCCACGTGCCCTGGGGAGCAAGATTCTGCTGGACCGCAAGCCCTATGAAGTGATCGGCGTAATGCCGCGCAACTTTGAATTCCCGCTGGTGCCGGGACACCTGGGCAGCAGCGCTCTCTGGGTTCCGATGAGCTTTACCCCGCAGGAGCTTTCAGCCGCAGGAGCATCCTCGTGGAACTTCACCATGGTGGGACGGCTCAAGCCGGAAGTCACGGCCTCACAGGCGGAAAGCGATGCCGAGCGTGTCGCCCAGGAGACGATGCGTAACTACCCCGCCTCTATGGCGAGTCTGCACATACACGCGGTGGTGCGCTCGCTGCACGAGGAAACCGTGGAGCAGGCCCGTCAACTGGTTCGCACTTTATTTCTAGCCATCGTGGTCGTGCTGCTGATCGCCTGCGCTAATCTGGCCGGGTTGTTGCTGGTCCGCGCCATCCGCCGCCGCCACGAAATCTCCATCCGCCTGGCCCTGGGAGCGCGCGCCGCCGCTCTGCTGCGTCAGGCGATTCTGGAAAGCCTGGTGCTGAGCGTGACCGGGGGCGTGCTCGGCCTGGCTCTGGCTGTGATCGCGTTACGCGTAGGCATAAGCTGGTTGCCCGAGACCCTGCCCCGTATCGATGAGATCGGCCTCGATTGGCAGGTGGTCGCGTTCGCGATCGTCCTCGCAGTACTTATTGGCATCGTTTGCGGACTGGCTCCGGCCTTTGCCGCCCTGCGGACCAGCGTGAACGAAGCACTCAAGGAAGGTGGACGCACCGGCACGGCAGGCGGCGCCCACGCACGGCTGCGCTCCGCGCTGGTGGTTGGCGAAATCGCCATCGCGCTGGCGCTCCTGGTCGCTTCTGGTTTGTTGCTGCGAAGTTTCGAGAAGATGCGGGCTGTCGATCTCGGCTTCCGCCCGGACCATGTCCTTTCAGCGTCCTACTCGCTGCCGGAGAAGCAATACGCAACTCAACCGGCGGTGGATGAATTCAACGATGAATTGATTCGCCGCCTGCAGCAACTTCCGGGCGTGAAGTCCGTGGGGCTTACGTCGTTTCTGCCAGCGTCGGGCAACAACAGCAACACCGCGTTCGTCGCCGATGGCTACGTCCCGCCCCCGGGCGCCAATCTGAACCTCGCCACACCAGTGGCCGTGCTGGGCGATTATCTGCAGGCGATGGGAATTCCATTGCTGGCCGGCCGTTTCTTCACCCCCGCGGACGCGGCCAACACCCAACTGGTCGCGATCGTCAACCACAAGCTCGCCGAGCACTACTGGCCCGGTTCCAATCCCATTGGGAAGCGCTTGCGCATCGGGACACAGGAGATGGAGACGCCCTGGATGACCATCGTGGGAGAAGTCGCCGATGTGAAAGAAGACTCACCCGACACACCCGGCAAAGAACAGTACTATCAGCCTGGTGAACAGATGACAAAATCCTTGGGCTCCCTAGCCTCGCCTACGGATCCCCCCAGACCTAACGGAGGCTACATCGCTTTACGCACGGCGACGGGACCCGAGCAGATGGCAAATGCTCTCCGTGCCACGGTCCGCTCCATTGATCCCCAGTTGCCGCTTGACCAGGTTCAAAGCATGGAGCGCACGGTCTCCGATAGCGAAACCCCACGCCGCTTCAACACCGCACTCATCTCCGCCTTTGCTATCGCGGCGGTGCTGCTGGCGGCTCTCGGAATCTACAGCGTCATTGCATTTTCGGCCGCGCTCCGTACGCAGGAAATGGCCATCCGAATTGCCCTGGGCTCACAACGGTCGGGGATTCTGGGTTTGGTTTTTACGTCTGCCGCCAAACTTGCCATCGCAGGCTGTGCCATCGGATTGCTCGGCGCCGCAGCAGCATCGCATTTGCTGCAGTCGTTCCTGTTCGGTGTGAGCCCCTTTGACCCGCTGGTGCTGACGCTGGCCGCCGTCGTCGCGCTGATGCTGGCTTTGATGGCCTCGTTGCTGCCCGCGCGGCGTGCATCCTCCATCGACCCCATGAAGGCTCTGCGGGCGGATTGACGGTAGACGCCGGGCCGCATTCCAGAATCGCTCCTTGGAAAGAGAAAAGAAGGGTTCGAACGCACCTACTGGCGGTTGGTCGGCAAACAGGACACTAGCTACTTTCCGTCGCAAAAATGCGGTTTCTGACATAGGCCTGTGACAGAACACGCAGTCGAGACGGTCTTCGGTGGTGACTTTGCGCATATCCATTCTCGTGCGCAAGGCGAGTGGACCG
>Ga0073928_10000806_pt1 | contig 66668 bp, 63 predicted proteins | sample PaiPotPPA55metaG_FD_76969 | JGI IMG/M metagenome (GOLD analysis project Ga0073928, IMG submission 76969) | Iron sulfur acid spring bacterial and archeal communities from Banff, Canada, to study Microbial Dark Matter (Phase II) - Paint Pots PPA... ... | reverse complement strand
CTTGGGAAGTCTAAAGTGCGCTGCGCGCGGCGCCCCTGAGCTACGGGGGCGGCACGTTGGAAGTCTAAAGTGCGCTGCGCGCGGCGCCCCTGAGCTACGGGGGCGGCACCCTCGGAAGTCTATTGAGTACGCCTCACCAGGCGTCCAACCGCCTTTACAAGAACCATTACCGTTTCGGGCCCACAGCCGTTTCACAGGAAGCTCCCATTTAGCGTTCAGAGGCGAGGGCAACACTTACGCACATGGAAACCAAAGACACGACCCAGGACCGGGTCCGGGCCCGCGACGCGGCCATGCGACTCCTCAACCGCCTGACCACCGGCGCCGCGCTGAGCGCCCTCATCGGCGTTGGCCTCTTCGGCGCCGTCAGCGCCTACACGATCCCGGGTACCAAGACGAGCTCGACGGCCACCGCCTCGACCTCCGCGACTTCTTCGTCGTCCACGTCATCGACCAGCACCTCGACTGACGCCTCGTCTGGGCTGCAATCGTCGACCACCCCGGTCGCCAGCTCGTCCAGCTCTGGAGTGGCCGTTTCAGGCGGATCCTGATCGCGTGAGCAACACGCTTCTCTGGTACACGACTCGTGGCGCCGGGGCTGTGAGCCTCGTCCTGCTCAGCGCCGTCGTCGTGTTGGGAATCCTTTCGGTCCTTCGCGTCCAGAGCGCCGGCTGGCCGCGCTTCCTCACCGCCGGCCTGCACCGAAACCTGGCCCTCATGACCCTCGTGTTTCTCGCGCTGCACATCGTCACGGCGGTCGTCGATCCCTTCACCCACCTTGGATGGCTGACCGCGGTGGTCCCCTTCTCCTCTTACTACCGGACCCTCTGGCTCGGCCTGGGAACTATCGCTTTCGAGCTGCTGCTCGCCATCGTGCTGACCAGCCTCGTGCGCGGCTTCATCGGCCAGCTCGCCTGGCGTGTGGTGCACTGGCTCGCGTACGCCTCGTGGCCGATCGCCGTCGTCCACGGGGCCGGCACCGGGACAGACGCCTGGTCGGCCTGGCTCTTCACGCTCCAGGCGATTTGCGTCGTGGCCGTGCTGGGCGCGATCGTCTATCGCTTGATGGCCGGCAACCGCGACCCTCTGGCCAACGCCCGGTCGTCCTTTCAGGCCGCGGTCGACCGGCGAGAGCCGAAATGAGCGCGCCTCGCCTCCTCGCCGGACCCGACCCCTCCGTAGGACACGAACGATTGGCGGCGCACGTGAGCAGGCTGGGCCCGCTGCCCAGGGGCGGACCTGCCCTGGTCGACCTGCTGGTCCGCACCGAGCTCACCGGGCGGGGTGGGGCAGGCTTTCCGGCCGGCCTCAAATGGCGTGCGGTCGCGGCGGCGTCGCGTGGTTCGGCGGTGGTCGTCGTCAACGGAGCCGAGGGCGAGCCGCACAGCAAGAAGGACCGCTTGCTGATGACGTCACGGCCGCATCTCATCCTCGACGGCGCGCTGCTCGCGGCGGCCACGGTACACGCGAAGCAGGTCGTGCTCTACATCGGCGAGCAGCACCACGCGGCTCTGAGGTCGATGACCGAAGCCGTCGCGGAGAGAACCGACCACGAACGCCGGCTGGTCCGAATCGCCACCGCGCCAGCCCGTTATGTCGCGGGCGACTCGAGCGCCTCCGTGCACCTGGTCGACGCCGGCATCGCTACGCCAACCACCACCCCACCTTCAACTCGCGAGCGCGGCGTGGGCGGCGCCGCCACGCTGGTGCAGAACGTCGAGACCCTCGCCCACGTCGCCCTGATCGCCCGGACCGGGACAGCCACCGGCACCGTCCTGATCACCGTCGCCGGCGCTGTGCGCTCGCCGGGCGTGCTCGAGGTCAACGTCGGCACCCCGCTGGGTGAAGCCGTTCAGCTGGCGGGCGGGCCCTCCGAACCGCCGCGTGCCGTCCTGCTGGGCGGCTATTTCGGCCGCTGGGTCGAGGCCACCGAGGCGTGGCCGCTGCCCATCGACCCGATCGCTCTCCGGGCCGGCGGGCTGTCGCTCGGATGCGGGGTGATTGGCGTCCTGCCCGCGAGGCAGTGCCCGGTCTGCGAGGTCGCCGGCATCATGCGCTATCTCGCGAGCGAGAGCTCGGCGCAATGCGGACCTTGTTTCTTTGGCCTGCGCGCGCTGGCCGACGCCTGCACCCGGATCGCCGAGGGCGGCACGGACCCCGGCGACCTGCAGCGGCTTCAGCGCTGGTCAGGCGAGGTGCAGGGTCGAGGCGCGTGCAAGCACCCCGATGGCGCCGTGATGTTCCTGCAGTCCGCAATGAAGACCTTCGGCGACGACTTCGCCCACCACCCCGCCCACGTGAGGCGCTCGGCATGACCAAACAGCTCGAGCTTGTGGTCGATCGCATCAAGTGCGATGGGCGCGGTCTGTGCGCCGAGATCCTGCCAGAAAGAATCCGGCTCGACTCCTGGGGCTACCCGATCATCACACCCGGTCCGGTACCGGAGCACCTGATGGGCCTGGCCCAACGAGCTGTCGACGACTGCCCTGTCCTGGCGCTCGCGCTGCGAAGGGCGGAAGTCCAGAGACACAAGACGAGATGAGCACCACCGTGCTGGGGATCGCCGACGGTCGGGCGCTCGGCGGAACACTGCGGGTGGCCGTCACGAGGCCAGGCGCGCTGCGCATGGCGAAAGCCGCGGTGGACGAGATCGTCGCCGCCATGGATCAGGCGGCCAGCCGCTTTCGAGCCGACAGCGAGCTCAGCCTGCTGAACGCTGCGCCGGATCGCGAGGTCACCATCAGCCCGCTCCTCGCCCAGGCGATCGCAGCCGCCCTACGCGGCGCCGAGCTGAGCGGCGGCGCGGTCGACCCCACCATCGGGTCCGCCATCCGGCTCGCCGGCTACGACACCGATTTCGCGCTGGTGCCGGTTGACGGTGACCAGATCCGCCTCTACTCGGAGCGCGTTCCGGGATGGCGGGCGGTGCGCCTCGATGTTCGGTCACGGACCGTGCACGTACCCCGTGGCGTCGAAATCGACCTCGGCGCCACCGCTAAAGCGCTCACCTCCGACCTGGCGGCGGCAGGGGCAAGCAAAGCGATTGGCGGGGCGGGAGTGCTGGTCAGTCTCGGCGGAGACATCGCTGTTGCGGGCGAGGCGCCTGAAGACGGCTGGTCGATCCAGACGAGCGAGGACAGCGGCGCTCCGATCGACGACCTGGAGGAGGCCGTCACGATCACCTCTGGCGGCATCGCCACCTCTAGCACGACCGTCAGGCGCTGGACCAGGGGCGGCGTGGTCCTTCACCACATCATCGACCCCGCGACCGGCCTACCTGCCGACAGCTGCTGGCGGACCGCAAGCGTGGTGGCGGGCACGTGCGTGGACGCCAACATCGCGTCGACTGCCGCCATCGTCATGGGCCGCGACGCGATCTCCTGGCTCGAGGCGAACCGGCTGCCGGCCCGGCTGGTCGATCTCGCGGGCAACGTTCGCCGGGTCGCCGGGTGGCCTGAGCGCTCGGCCAATTCAAACCGGTTTCCCAATGATCTCTGAGCAATCTCCCAGGAAACTGGATCAGCATGGAACCATGAGCGCTGACGGACCCAGGGTCCTGGTCGTCGACGACGAGCCGAACATCACTGAGCTGGTTTCGATGGCCCTCCGGTACGAGGGCTTCAACGTCAAGACGGCCGCGACCGGGCGCGGCGCGCTCACGGCGGTGACGCAGTTCTCCCCCGCTCTCGTGATCCTCGACGTGATGCTGCCCGACATCGACGGGATTGAGGTCCTTCGCCGGCTGAACAGCGCCGGCACCAAGGTTCCGATCATCTTCCTGACCGCCAAGGACGCGACCGACGACAAGGTCCACGGCCTGACGATCGGCGGCGACGATTACGTGACCAAGCCCTTCAGCATCGAAGAGCTGATGGCGCGCGTCCGCGTCGTTCTGCGCCGCCACGGCAGCGATGCCGACAACGGCAAGCTCTCGCTCGCCGACCTCGAGCTTGACGACGAGGCACACGAGGTCCGCCGCCACGGCCACGTCGTGGACCTGACCAACACCGAGTACAGGTTGCTCCGCTACCTGCTCATCAACGCCGGCCGCGTGCTCACGCGCAGCCAGATCCTGGACCACGTCTGGCACTACGACTTCGGCGGAGACGCGAGCGTCCTCGAGACCTACGTCAGCTATCTGCGCCGCAAGGTCGATCGCTATGAACCTCCTTTGATCCAGACCGTGCGCGGCGTCGGATACGTCCTCAGAACGCCCCGTAAATGACCCTGTCCCTCCGGGGGCGGCTGCTCATCGGGGTCATGACGCTCGTTGTGCTTGGCCTGCTCATCGTCGACATCGCCACCTACGCCACCATGCAGTCGTTCTTGCTCAGTCGAGTGGACAGCCAGCTGACGCTTGGCCGCGCTGTTGCCGTGCGGGCCCTTGGCGGCCCTAATGAAGGCCCGGGATCAACATCCGCGGCCGAGTTCCCGACTGGGACCGTGATCGAGCTGGTGGCTCCAGATGGAACCGTTCTGACCACAAAGGTGTCCGGGCCCGCCTTTGCGTCTCTTTCGACAGGACGCCCCGTGTTGCCGAGGACCCTACCGAATGCGGGGATGGACAAGGTGGGCTCCGCCTACAACGTCGCGGGTACAGGGGGCGTGGCCGCATTCAGGATGATCGACTGGCCGGAAGACTCCTTCGCCGGTGACTTCGTAGTCTTTGCCATCCCCATCGTCGACGTTCAGTCCACGTTGAGCCAGCTCCTGTTGCAGGAGGTCCTGATCAGCCTCGGCGTGGTGGCGACAACTGCAATCCTCGCGCTGCTCATCATTCGCATCGGGTTGCGCCCGCTTCAACGGATGGGAGCGGTGGCGCAAGACATTGCCGCCGGAGATCTCACCAAACGCATTGCCCCGGCGACTTCGAAGACGGAGATCGGCCGGCTCGGCCTTGCCCTCAACGGCATGCTCAGCCAGATCGAGGCCGCGTTCGCCGAACGCACCGAATCCAACAACCGGCTCCGCCGCTTCATCGCCGACGCTTCGCATGAGCTGCGCACGCCGCTGACCTCGATCCGGGGCTATTCGGAGATGCTCCGCCGCGGCGCAAGCGAGTCGCCGAGCGACGCCGAGCTGGCTCGGAGACGCATCGAGGAAGAATCGGTTCGAATGTCGACGCTGGTCGACGACATGCTGTTGATCGCGCGCCTGGACCAGGGGCGCCCGCTCGAAAAGAAGCCCGTCGACCTACAGACCATAGCCACCGACGCGGCCGATGATGCCCGAGCGGTCGCACCGCAGCGCGAGATCACGCTCACGGCGCCGGGTTCGGTCGTCGTCGAAGGGGACGACCTCCGTCTCCGTCAGGTGGTCGGCAACCTGGTGCGCAACGCGCTGGTCCACACGCCGCAGCAAACCGCGATCGAGATCGGGGTCTCAACTGACAACGGCACAGGCAGGATGTCGGTGATCGACCACGGGCCTGGCCTCCAGGCCAAGGAGATGGATCACATCTTCGAGCCCTTCTACCGCGCGGACCCCAGCCGCAGCCGCGATAGCGGCGGCGCGGGGCTCGGACTATCGATCGTCAGCGCGGTGGTCAGCGCGCACGGTGGAAAGGTGAACGTGAAGGAGACCAGCGGCGGCGGCGTGACCTTCGAGGTCGAGTTGCCGCTGGCCTCCTCGTCTAACGCGTGATCGGAAGGCCGGATTTATTCCGGCCGTCCCCAGCACGCATTTGGACACCACGCGTCGCTCCCGAGAACATTTCGGAAATCCAATCCGCGGCCAAATGAGCAGGCCGGTCGGCAAGGCCGACCGGCCGATGAGAAGGAACCGGCAGGTTCCTTCTCATGCTTAGGTCGAGCTGCCGCTGGCCTCCTCGTCGAACTAAGCCTGGTTTCGGTTCAAGCAGCCGATCGCGCTTTCCGCGGGACAGCTGCCTGCGATCGCTTTGATGACGGCACCGGCGAGCAAATCACGGCCCAGCGGCGTGGGATGCACGTCGCATGTGCCGCCGCCCAGGGAGATCAAGAGCCCGGCGGTGCATGAGCTGCCGCCGGCGGCGGTTGAGGCCCATGCATCCAGGCCGGATGCAACGAGCGCTCCGTTGCCGGTTGCCGCTGCGACCATCGGGGAGTTCAGCGCCTTCGCTCCTGACGTGTCGCTGTAGTCGAGAGAGTAGTAGGTGACCGCCACGATCAAACCCTTGTACCCGGTCGCTCGAATGTTCGCGAAGATCGTGTTCAAGTTGTGGTACATCACGCCGAGCACGCCGGCAAAGCCGAGCGGGCACGTGCCGAAGGTCACTGAGACGGCGCAGTCCTTCTGGAACCGGAAGATGTCATTTGCCCCAAGCGTCAGCGTGACCAGCCGGGTGTTCGGGTGCGAGCGCAGATAGGCCGTCGCGAACGCCATCTGCGTCCCCGAGTACGAGGCGTGCAGCGGGAACTTGAAGAAGAAGCGATAGGGACGGCACACGTTGTCTGTACCACTGAGGGACAGGAAGCCCCCTGTCGCCTCTCCGGGACAGGTCGCGTTCACGTCTTCGATGTTCAGCTGCTTTGCCACGATCTCCGGGTACCCGGTGAAGTTGGATGCGTTTGTCGGGTCGACCAGAGGGTTGAAGCCGAACGGCACCGAGTCACCGAGGGCCAGGTAGCTGTGCCCCTCGCTCGCAGCCGACGCCGGGATCGCGGCGATGACAAACAGGACGGCCGCCGAAAGTACCGCGAACAGTCGAGCCTTCACAGGCTTACCTCCCCACACTTACGGCCGGCCCTCCCAGCCAGAGGCTGAGAATGTAATCACGATCCTGGCCGGTGCGCCACTACGGCTTCGCGTGGGCGCGAGGATTACCCCGGTCTAGCCCCTGCCCGCATATCCGAACGACGCGCAGCAACGACCGCGACCGTCCAGGTCAGGGCGCCACAAAGCAGCAATGCGGCGATCGCGGTGAGGTTGGGGATTGGCGCCAGCCAGTGACTGCTCAGGTACCGCCCCTGCATCAGGTCGCGCGCCTCATCTGGGATTGGCCAGAGCGACCAGTCGAAGAGGACACGATCAAAGACCGCCTGCGTGCTCGGCTGGGCCCAGTCGGCTATGAAACCGCGCCCGAGAACCGGGGGATGCGCGCGCAGCATCGCGCTGAACATCACCGCATGGTCGTATCCAACCGACGCTCCCACCACCTGGACCAGCCCGCTCACCGCGAGAACGAAAGCCAGAGCCGCCTTGACGGCTAAATGAAGCCCAGACCAACGCCGGCACACCTCAATCAAGCCGACCGCCAGCACCGGCATCGCAGGCACCAGATAGCGCGGTCCCCACGCCCAATAGGCCGCCCACCCGAACCACACCGCGTAAACAAGAATTCGCACAGTTAGCAGCACCAAAGCCGTGGAAGCCAGCAATGGCAGACGGCGCATCGTGAGGAACAAACCGACCAGTGCGATGGGCAGAAGCGGGACGTAGATGAACAGGCCGGCGGCCGGCGACAGAAGGAGACCGTACAGCCCGGCCACAAGAGGGTGATTGAAGGTCGCGAAGAAATACCCCGTACGCCACGGCGCGCCGAAGCGCAACGTGTCGTATCCGGCCACGACGATCGCTGCCGGCATCAGCGCCGCCAAAAAGCGCCACGCCGTCTGCCACGAGCGGCCGCCGACCCAGACGGCCACCCCGAGCGCTGGCGCCACTAGAAAGGCGGAGTCGACCCGCATCAGCAGCGCCAATCCGGCAGCGGCGCCTGCCACGACCGGTCGATTCGTCTGCACACCGATCAAGCCGAGCGCGATCGCCAGGGCAACCGAGGGTTCGGAGAAGCCTGTCGCCACGTATGGAAGGAGCAACGTCCCAAAGACCGTGAGCGCCGCTGCGGCCAGTGACTGAAAGGCGGTGGCGGTTGTGGCCAGGCCCAGCGCGAACACAGTGACAGCGATGGCGGAAACGACGACCGCATTGACGCCCATCACAAATGCGCCGGGATGCTGATGCAGATGCTCGGCAACCCAGTAGGGGATGGCCATCAGCAGCGACATTCCTAAGCCGAAGATCGAGTAGGGAGTGTTCATGCCAAGCGGGTCCTGATGAACCGTGATGCTCCCGTGGTCGACGATGCTCTGGGTGACCTGGAACATGATCTGCGCGTCGTAGCTCTCAGGCGTGGCGCGGGTGAAGATCATCCCCAGCGACAATGCGCAAAGGGAAAGTGCGGCGCCCGAGAAGCACGCCCAACCACGCATGGCAACGGTTACGCTACGCGATCGCTGATGCGGCCTCATCCGTGCTTGATACCGCTTGTGGCGGGCTGCTTCATGGCGTGCGTTGCATGCACCCAGGCCGCGCCCAAACCGTTACCGCCGCACTATCGACTCACCGGCGCCGTACGGGCTTCTTGCTACCAGGCGCCACCCGCGCAACCTCAGGGATCGTGCACCATGCACGCTCAGATCCAGAACGACGGCGGTCCCGGGCGTGGCGGCGTTGGCGAGCTGATCCTTGACTACCGGCCGGCCGACAGGGACGACGTAGTTTCCGCGACTTGTGACCTGGCCTTCCCCCCGCTGGATACCAAGGACGTGGCGGAGATAGATTGTTTCGTTGTCGGCAACCCGCCGATTTATTCGGTGCGCATCGTGGGCACGGACATCAAGATCCTGCCTGCGCCCGCACCGGCATCAGCAGCGAGGAGCACCTTCCCCTGACGGCCGATCTCTGAGTTCCCATCCGATTCTCAGGCTCCTCACAGTGGGCACTGAGAGGACGACCGCATGCTGAACCTCAACAGATTGACCCCACCGCTTCCCCCAACGCAGTAGGGGCGCCCTAGCGTCCCCTACTCGCGGGGAAGCTCAGCCCCTGACCGGGACCGGAATCACCGGGGGCGATTCCGCTTCTCCAGCCCCGATCCGCCGGTGCAGCCAGCTCAGGGGGCGCGGCGCCCACCAGTTCGCCCGGCCCAGGATGCGCATCACCGACGGCACGATCAGGATGCGAACGACGGTGGCGTCGATCGCGATCGCGATCGCCAGGCCGATGCCAATCGCCTTGATGATCACCACGCTGGCGAGTCCAAAGGCGAGAAAGACAACGCACATGATCGCCGCGGCGCCGGTGATGAGGCGGCCGCTCTTCTCGAGGCCCATTGCGACGCCGACCTGGTTGTCCCCGGTGCGCCGGTACTCCTCCTGGATTCGGCTGATCAGGAGCACCTCGTAGTCCATCGACATGCCGAAGACGATGCTGAACAAAATCACCGGGATGCTCGGATCGATCGATTGGGCGGTGAACCCGAGGAGCTGGCTCAGGTGGCCCTCCTGGAAGATCCACACCATGGCGCCAAACGAGGCCGAGATCGAGAACAGGTTGGTCAGCACGGCCTTGAGCGGCAGCACCACCGAACCGGTGAGCAAGAACAGCACGATATAGGTCACGAGGATCACAGAGCCGATCGCGGTCGGTGTCCGGTCCAGGATGAAGTTCACGATGTCAAGGTCGAAGGCGGTGCCGCCGGTCGCCAGGACCTGGCCGTCGGCGACATGTTCCGCCCTGACCGCCTTGACGATGTTTCGCGCGTCGTCGCTCGTGTACTGCTTGTTGGTCACGACGTTCAGCAGGACGATGTGGCTGCCGCTTCCAATGGTCACGGCCTGCTGAAGTGCTGCGGGAAGCGATGCCTGCGGCCCCGACAGCAGGCGCTGGTAGTCGGCTTTGGTGAGGCTTTGGTCGATGTTCACGATGCTGTCGACGCGCAGCACGTTCGGCAGCGAAGCGAGGCGGCGGCTGAGGTCATAGACATCACCGACATGCGCGGCAGTCAGCGGACTCGAGTCGGGGTAGTAGACGACCGCCTCGATCGAGGTCTGGTCCTGGCCCGGGAAATCCTTGACCAACGTGTCGTAACCCTGGCGTGCGACATTGGATGGCGGCAGCTGGTCCACGTCGCCGTTGGCCAGCCGCAGCTCTAGGAAGGGCGTGCCGGCGATCACGAGAAGCACAAGCGCCGGGACCAGCACGAAGAAGGGCCTGCGCATGACCCACACCGCCATGGCATGCCATACGCCACCGCCTTCCTGGTGCTGGTGTGACGGCCACCAGGTGGGGCGTACGCCCCACGCTCCAAGCAGCGAGGACAGGATCCTGTAGTTCACCGCCCCGCCCATCACGGACAGCAGCGCGGGCAGGAAGGTGAGGCCGTAAAGGACCGCGATCCCTACCACGATGGCCCCGGCGGCGCCCATCGAGGCAAGGAAGGTGCCCTGGAAGAACAGCATTGCGGAGAGTCCGATCGCGACCGTGATACCGGAGAACGTGATCGCGCGACCAGCGGTCGACATCGCGATAGCGATCGACTCTTCGCGTGTCGCTCCGGCAGCAAGCTCGTCTCGGTATCGGTTGACGATGAAGAGCGAGTAGTCGATGGCGACGCCCAGGCCGATCAGCGTCACGATGTTGATCGCGTACTGGGAGACGTCCGTGAAATGCGCCAGGAACAGGGTGCCTCCGAGCCCACCCACGATGGCGAGCACACCGACGCTCAGCGGCAGGAGCGCCGCAATGAAGGCCGCGAAGATGAGCACGAGCAGCAGCAGCGTGATTGGCAGCGCGATGTACTCCGCCTGCTGCAGGTCGTTCTCGAGCGTCTTGTTGAAGGCGACATTGATCGGCACCTGGCCGGTCACGACCATGTGCAGCGCTCCCTGGTGGACCTCGCCCGTGACCTGATCGATGTACGGCTGAGCCTTCACCGAGCCGTCCTTCAGCTCCACCACCACGAGAGCCTCGTGCGCGTCCCTCGAGATGAAGGCCGACCGCTGTAGCGGGGCCACGCTGTACGGCGTGAGTACCGAGTTCACCCTCGAGTCGAACGGAAGGGATGCGAGGGAATTCTCGAGAGCCGACTGAAATGCCGGATCGTTGGCCGTAAGAGTGGGGCTGCTGTAGATCAGCTCGAAGCTCGAACCCGACGCGGTGTCCTGTGCCTTGATCTCGGACGTGATCAGCTTGGCGGCCGTCCCGGCCGCCAGGTTCGCCCCAAAACCACCGTTGCCGGCGAGGTTCGCACCGGTGAGAACCGCGACGATCGATAGACCAAGCAGCAGCGCCGAGGCGATGAGCGTGGCCCAGCGGAAGCGGTAGACGAAACGACCCCAGCGAGCAAACATGGCCACTCAAGATACCGGCAGGAGTAACGCGAAATTGCGTCAGCTTTGCGTCGTTTCTAACGCGGCGATCAGGCCGGATTTACTCCGGCCGTCTCCTGACCTCGCGATACCCGCCATGCGTCGCGAGGAGAATCCTTTTAGTAAATCCAATCCCCGGGAAGATGAGCAGGCCCGTCGGCGAAGCCGACCGGCCGATGAGAGGGAACCGCCAGGTTCCTTCTCATATTTCTATTTCAGTTTCCATTGAATGCCCTTCAGCACTGGTGCCGCCTCGGTGAGAAAGTTCTGCAGGTTGTCCTGGCGGGTCAGCATGATCACGCCGTAGAACGCGCTGCCATTGGAGTTGACCCCCACAAACATCGACGCGGCGGCCGCCAAGGACTGAGAGCCTGAGGTGAGCGTGAAGCACACCGTCCAGAAGATTCCCTGGGGGCCGTTAAGGGAGCCGGTCGTCGTCTTGGTGTTCGGGCACGGTTTGTAGTCCGGGTACTTGCTCGAGAAGCCCTGGTCCACGGAATTCTTCTGCTGCTCGGCCGTCGACGTGGGATTGGACGGGGCGCTGGCGATCGTCATCACGCCGGCGCCGCTCGGATCCGCGAGTGTGATCTGCTCGTTGTCCTTGGACTCCACGACCCATCCCGCGGGGACTGGAACCGTCATGCCGTCGTTAGTTGCAGTCGGGCCGGTCAGCGTGACCGGCGATGCGACTGGGCTCGGTGAGCCCGCCGGGGTTGGGCTTGGTACGTCGGATGTGATGCCTCCGGTGACGGTCGCCTTGCCGTTGTTGAGGAGCGCGATCGCGGTGCCGCAGCCGGCCATCAGCACGATCAGGCCGAAGATCGCGGCCAGGATGAGGATCCAGGGCGTGCGGTGGACCGGGGCCTGCGGATATGCGGCGGCCGGCGAGTAGTACGGGCTCGCATACGCGACCGGAGCCGGGGGCGGTGAGGCGTAGGCGAGCGGCGGGGCGGTCGAGCTGGGAGCCGAAGGCGCCTGTTGCTGGGCTGCCGACCAGGCCGGCGCTTGAGGCGGAGCGCCGGGCGCTGCGGGGACCGGCGCCGCAGGCGGTGGAGGCGCAATCCATGCGGGGGCGGCCGGCGGCGGTGCCGCGGCGGCCAGCAGCGGCGTGCCGCAGGCCTGGCAGAACTGGTTGCCGTCAGGGTTCTGCGCGCCGCACCTGGCGCACGTGAGCGCCATCTAACGCTTGTCCGCGGTGGCGGCCGGTGATTCCACTCGCGGGCGGCGGCCTCGCTTGATGGAGTTCGGCGCCGCCGTCAGCGCCATTCCACAGTTGGGGCAGAAACCCGAGGCGACGATGTGCATGTGGCAGCTCGGGCACACGGTCTCGGCGTAGCCCATGTGCGCCGCCTCCTCGAGCAACGAGTGGTGCAGCAGGTAACGGATGTAGATCAGGAGGGCTCCCACGATCGCCGCCTGCCAGATGAGGATGAAAAGAGGGTTGACCGACGTGTCCTTCAACACTTGCGTGCCCGCCGAGAAAGCGATGTGCGCGAGCAACGCCATCGCAACGCCCCCGATCTCGCGCCCGGCAAGACGCCCTCGCCGGTAGCGCCAGATCGTGGCGGCGATCATTCCGGTAGCGCTTCCCTGCAGGAGCGGCAGGAACACGGCGAGCGTCGTCAGGTCGTAGATCCAGTTGCCCGGCGCAACGTGCGCGGGCAGGCTGGTGAGCACGCTGCTGAAGCCGATCAGCGCCTGCGCCAGGCTGAAGCCCAGGCCGGCCGCCACTCCAAAGACCAGGCCGTCGACCGTCTCCGGAAAATCTGCCCGGTTGGGCAGGAAGATCGCCGGAAGCGCCTTCAGCGCTTCTTGAACGACCGGCAGCAAGAGGCCCACGATGAGCAGCCCGCCCACACTCACGCCGGCGTTGCCGAACGGAGTGCCGCTGAACTGGAACGGGTTGTAGATGATCCGCTCGAAGACGGTGGCGACGATGCCGACGACGATTCCCCCGCCGAGGGTGAAACCGAGCACGAGGGCAGGCTCGTCCCGGTACACCTGGGCCTCGTACAGATATATGAGGTAGAGCACCGGGACGAGAAACGCCGAAACCAGGATCGCCGCCGAGATCAGGCCGGCGAGATAGAGCACCAGGATGCCCGCCAGGCCGGCGATGAACGCCCAGCGAAACTCGTGGATCTTGTGGTGGCCGAGGTGAGGGAATAGCGTTGTGAACACCGAGGGCTGCGCCACGTGCTCGCCGGGATGGGCTGCGTAGCGGTGCTCACGGGTCTTGGCGTCGCCGATCTCCTTGGTCGTCCCCTGGTGAGCTCCACAGCGCGTGCAGAAGACACCGTCCGGGACGTCGTTGGAACAATGGTCACACCGCACCGGCTATCCTCCCGTCCGGGCTGCGGCGATCGGTCCGCTAGCTGGGCGGTAAGGATAGGGCGCTCCGCCGCCGTTTAGTACCCGATTAGCGGGCCGGTTCTGCCTCGGCGGGCTGCTTGGGCACCCATCCGCGGATGAAATGGCACGAGTAGTGGCCCGAGTGCTTGTCGAAGTAGTGCTGGTGGTAGTCCTCGGCGGGCCAGAAATGCGCCAGCGGAACGATCTCGGTCACGATCGGCCGGTCGAAATAGCGCTGCGCCTGCTCCTTCGACTTGAGCGCCGCCTTCTCCTGCTCAGGGTTGTGGAAGAAGATGGCCGACCGGTACTGATGCCCGTGGTCGGGTCCCTGGTAGTTGAGCGTCGTCGGATCGTGCATGTTCCAGAACGCGTTCAGGAGCTCGTCGTACGAGACCTTGGCCGGATCGTAGGTGACCTCGACCGCCTCGGCGTGGCCAGTTCGCCCGGAGCAAACCTGCTCGTAGGTGGGGTTGTCTCGCGTGCCGCCCGAGTAGCCGGAGACCGCGTCGATCACACCCGGGATCTCGTTGAACAGGTGCTCTACGCCCCAGAAGCAACCGCCCGCAAACGTAGCTTTCTCCATCTCGTCTCCTTTAATGCGCCCTGCGCGCGCTCGCCTAGCATCGCACGCAACCCGCGCTTCATCTACTGTGCCCAAAATCGGCGCTCCGTTACCATCTGCCGCCTCATGACGAGCACGCCCGGCCCTCCGCCCCCCAAACGTCGATGGCTCCAGATGGTCACCGTCGACATCACTCCGCTGCGGCGCCATCGCGATTTCCGCCTCCTGTTCATCGGCCAGCTGGTGTCGTTCTTCGGCACCATGATCACGTCGGTCGCCGTCCCGTACCAGGTGTACCAGCTCTCCCATAGCGTCTTGTTCGTCGGCATGCTGGGGCTCGCGGAGCTGGCGGCCATCCTCATCTTTGCCCTGCTGGGAGGTGCGCTGGCCGACGCGGCCGATCGGCGATTGATGGTCCTCCTCACCGAGGCCGGCCTCATGGCAGGCAGCCTGCTGCTCGCCGGGAACTCGCTGCTCACCCATCCCGCGCTGTGGCTGATATTTGCCATCGTCATCGTTCAAGCGTCGATCGACTCTCTTCAGCGACCTTCCCTCGGAGCGATGCTGCCAAGGCTCGTGGACCGCGACGAGCTGCCAGCCGCGGCGGCCCTGGGCAACGTGCGAGGCACGTTGGGGATGATCGCCGGGCCTTCCATCGCGGGGGTGCTGGTCGCGGTGGCCGGGTTGCCGGCGACGTATCTGATCGATGTGGCGACATTCGTGGTCGGGCTCGCCTGTCTCACACTCATGAAGGAGGTGCCGCCGCCGGCCGATGCCGAGCGGCCGAGCCTGCGCCGTGTCGTGGAGGGAATCCAGTACGCGCGCAGCCGCCCCGAGCTGATCGGCACGTACGTGGTCGACATCGTGGCGATGCTCTTTGGCATGCCGATGGCCCTGTTCCCGGCCATCGCCCAGACCCTGGGTGGTCCCAGCGTCCTGGGTTTTCTCTACGCCGCGCCTTCGGTGGGCGCGTTTCTGTTCGCGGCCACGAGCGGATGGACGCGGAAGGTCCACCGCCACGGCATGGGCGTGATCGTCGCCGCGACGGTGTGGGGACTCGCGATCGTCGGTTTTGGAATCGTTCCAGGCCTGGCGGCCGCCCTCGCCTTCCTGGCGCTGGCCGGCGCGGCGGACTCCGCGAGCGGAGTCTTCCGGCAGACGATCTGGAACCAGACGATCCCGGACTCGTTGCGTGGACGCCTGGCCTCGATCGAGCTGCTCAGCTATTCCGTGGGGCCAACGTTGGGCAACTTCGAAGCCGGTGTTGTGGCTTCGCTGACGAGCATCCGGTTCTCGATCCTTTCGGGCGGCGTCTTGTGCGTGGCCGGCTGCGTGCTGTGTGCCCTGGCCCTCCCCGCCTTCCGCAATTACGACGCGCGGCGCTACCATCAGGCGCCAGATCCTCGTACTTGAGGCGTCAAGCCGGAGTAGCGATGAGCTCAGAACAGCTGTTGATCGGTCTGGCCGCGGCGGCGGTGCTGCTCGCCCTGTGGGCAGCAGTGTTCGCAACGCGCGGAGACATGGCCGCTCGCCGCGCGCTCAAGTCCGCGGATGCGAGGTGGGAGGCGACCACCCGGCCTGTGCCCCACCTGACGTTCATCGGAACGCCAGGCGCAGGCCAGCCGATAGAGCTCGAGGTCGAGAACCTGGGCGGAACGCTGACAGCCGGCGGCGTGATCGTGCAGGCGTCCGACGACCTTTATGCCGGGGAGCTCGTCCTACCCGAGAAGGCGCCGCCGCGCAGGATCTTGCTGCAGCCTGCAATGAAGGCCTGGCAGCGCAGCCTCGAGCCGCGCTGCCTGCTGCTTGTCGCCCGCGATGTCAGTGGTCGATCCTGGGACTGCGTGGACGGCAACAAGCCGATCAAGGACCCACGCAAGTGGCTCGCCGCCCAGCTCAAGGAGCTCCGGCTCCAGGGCGTCGTCGACTTCCCGGGGTTTACCGGTCCGGCGCGCTAAGTCCTCTAGTCCGCTAAGTCCTCTAGTGCGATAAGTCCAAGCGGGCGATGAGCTTCAGCGTGACGTTGCCGTGCAGCGCCTTGGAGATCGGGCAGCCGTCTTTCGCCGCCTCGGCCTCTTTCTGAAACTCGGCGGCGTCGATGCCGTGAATGTGGCCGACGGTCGTCAGAGTGATCGTGGTGATGCCGGTTCCGGGCACGAACTCAACCTCGGCGGAGGTGTTCAGCCGTTCGACCTTGTGGCCGGCCTTGCTCAGGCCGTTCGAGAACGCCATGGAGTAGCACGCCGCGTGCGCGGCGGCCAGGAGCTCCTCGGGGCTGGTGCCGCCGTGGTGGCGCTCCGCCCGGGTTGCCCACGTGACGGGGAACTCGTCGAACGTGCCGCTTGCCACCTTGACCCGACCCTTCCCCGTGGGCAGGTCACCCTCCCAGACCGCATCCGCTCGACTCACTGCCGCCATGGACTTCACCCCCAATCACAAACCGACCTATGCGCCGTCGCCAAAACGTACTACTTCTCAAACCCAGGAATTCCAGCTAGGGACCCCTAACAAGTCTTAACGGGTTAATTGAAGTGTGTCCGCGAACTCGAGCCTAGGCTGACGTCCTCATGATCATCGGCGCAAGCCCCACGCTGCTGCCCCCCCAGCTCTCGCCGGATGGCAAGTGGATCTGGGACGGGCACCAATGGCAGCCGCTCCCGGAGGCAACCTGGGAGCCGGCCGCGGAGGTCGTGCTCCCGCAGGCGGTTGGTCCGGTGGTCGCTCCGATGCCGCCCAGGGTTCAGCCCCGCCCGGTCGAGATTCAGCCACAACCAGCACCTGTCCGGCAGGCCGCGGCCCCTTATCCCGTGGCCGATTACCCCGTGGTGAATCCGCCCGTCACGCCGCTGTGGGCAGAGCCCGCCCGGTCAGGAATGACCATCTACATGTATGCCGGGGCGGCCGCGGTGGTGCTGATCATGCTCATGATGGTCTTGAACTCGACGAACATCATTCAACTGCCATGGCCGGGCAACTCGAGCTCAGCCGCGGTCCAGCAGCCGTCAAGGCCAAAGACCTCGGATTACACGCGCGCCGATCGATTCTTGAACGTCTTTCTCGCACCCGCGCTCCCCAGCGTCGGCCACACCCTGCCCGCCCTCCAGGCAGCGTGCACCGGGACCCTTTCGAGTGGCTGCCTGACCGCCCTCAACTCAGCTCGGCAGCAGATGACCACCCTCCTTTCGACGATCGATCACGGGGATGTCCCCCCGTGCATTTCCGGCGGAGCGAAAGCCGCTCGATTCGACCTTCAGAGCATGGCCGACGGCCTCGACATGTCCCTCAACGGGTACCAGGACAACAATGGCGCGGAGGTCTACAAGGGCATCTACCGGTTCGCATACTTCGGCCGGTCCCTCAAAGCAGACCCCGCCGCCATCAACGCCCAGAAGGCGCATTGCAGCAAGGTGCTGCCCACGCCATGAACGAGTTATGAGCGTCGGCCTCGGTCCTCCGCAGGTTTCGCCCGACGGCAAGTGGATCTGGGACGGCCAGAGGTGGCTGCCGATACCGCCGGCGGACCCAGTCGCGCCGGTCGCGCCTGTCGCATCGATGCCGTACTCCGCGCCCCAACCGGAGCCGGTCGCGTTCGTCTATCCCGCCGAGGTCAGCCCGCCACTCTGGCAGGAGCCCGCCGGGCCGACTCAGCTCAGCCCCTACCGGATCGGGGCCGCCGGTGCGGTCGTGCTGGTTCTCATCCTGGTGCTGTTGAACGTGACCAACATCATTTCGATCCCGTGGCCCTGGGTCGAAGCCGGCCCAACGGTGACCATGATTCACGCGTCCCCGAGGCCGATCGTGTCGGATTACGTCCTGGCCGATCGCTTCCTGAACGGCGAGCTCGGACCCGCGATAGCGAGCCTCGCGAACACATTGCCGGCCGTCCAGGCCTCTTGCGCTCCCGCTAACAACCTGTCCAGCGCTTGCCGCGCGGCAGTCAACGCGACCAACACGCAGAACCTCAACGTCCTGTCCGTCATGGACCATGCGGGCGTCCCGAACTGCATTGCGGTCGGCACCAAGGCGCTGCGCAACGATCTGCAGGGCATGTCCGGCGGTATTGGCGTCGCGCTGCACGGCTTCCAGGACTCCAGCAGCGACGAGGTCAACACCGGCATCTACCACTTCGCCTACGTTGCCCAATCGCTGCAAACGGACGCCAACATGATCAATGCCGAGGTGCCGGCGTGCTCCAAGGTACTTCCCACCTAGAGGCTGGGGTAGGCGCGTGGCGGCCGGCGCCGCCACGCGCTACAGGTAGATCAGGAGTCCGCGCGCGCCGACTTGGGCTCGGGTTTGCTCCCCTCCGCCCCGTTCGATCCATGGTCGCCGTTCAGGGCCCGCATGAAGGTCGCCGCCAGGCCCTCGATCGCGCCGCCGCCCCCGGTCACGAGGACCTCCGGCACGACGGTGATCTTGCCTTCAGAGACCGCGTTTGCGATTGCGACCGCCGCCGTGGGCCCAGCCCCCAGACTGCGAATCTGAGCCTGATAGCCTTTCGCCCTCGCCAGGCCGAGCGCCTGCGTGGCCGCGGCGTCGCCGAGGCCGATGGCGCGCCTGCGCGAACCCTCGGCCGCCCCGGTCAGCTCTACGAATGCCGCCTCGCCGTCCGCCTCCGCCTTGCGCGCGGCGGCTCGGGCGCGATTGATGTCCACCGAGACCTGCGCCTGCGCGAGCGCGGCTTGCATGTCAGCCGTTCCGCGCGCCTTCTCCAGGTCGATACGGATCGTCTGCGCGTCCTTCTGCTGCTCGTAGGTCGCCTTCTCCTGGTTCGCGATTTCGCGGCGCGTGAGCACGCCGACGAGCTCCTCCGGGAAGGTCACGTCCTGGATGTAGACGCCGCGCGTTTCCACCTCGTAGGCCGCCAGGTAGCGGGAGATCGCCTCCATCGCGGCGGCCTGCACCGAATCGCGGGTCTCGATGAAGCGGACGGCTTCGAGACCCTGCAGCGTGTTCCGGAAGTGGTTGCCGACGGCAGCCTGCAGCACCTCGTTGACGAGGTTCTGCATCGAGCCAACCATCGAGATCACCTTGGGCGCCTTGGTGTCGGGCACATGGATCTGGACCTGCAGGTCGATCGTGAAGATGAATCCCTCGCGGCTCTTACCCTCGATCGGGCTCAGCTGCGCGTCCAGGTTGTGCGCGACCGAGCTCGCGTTGGCCCAGTTCAACGTCAGGATGAAGGTCGGCACCTTCTCCGCCGCGTAGATGCGCGGGTTCAGCGGGTACTTGCCCGTGCGCAGCGCCTCGCGCCAGATTCCACGGTGGCCCGGTTGCACGATCGAGCCGAACTTGAACTCCGGCCCGGACGTGTCGAGAGTGGGCAGCCCCACGTAGCCCTTGATGACCGCCACCTCACCCTGGTTCACGACCAGCATGCCGGCCGGTTCGACCCGAACCAGGAACGGGTTCAATAGGTAGGCGCCATATAGCAGCGGGTCGTGCTGGAGGCCGATCCGGCCGCCGTTGTCCAGGAACGCCTGGAAGTCCTGGTAGTTGTTGTGGAGACCGTTCTTGGCGCCCAGCAACCTCTCGATCAGCTCCGAGTCACTCACGCTCGCGTCCTTCTCGAGCGCCTCGATGTCGGCGAAGCCGCCGATCCGGCCCGCGATGTCGGCAGGCGGCAGCGGCGCGCCGTCCAGCGTGGTCACGATTCCCACGAGGTCCTGGTCTCCCTCGGGCGCGATGACGGTCACCTTCAGCTGCTTCGGCAGCAGGCCAAAAGACTCAGGGCTCAAGGGACCGCGCACGAGCAGCTGCTTGTCGATCGGCAGCCCATACGCCTTGCTCGCCGTGATCACCAGGAACGCGACGGGGTGGACGGGAATCAACGTGCCCGGAGGCAGCACCGGCCGCTGAACACCTTTCTCGCCGCCGTTATCGAGGAACCTGCGGAGGTCGGTGAAGTTGCCGAACTCCGGCCGGTAGGCGGCTGACTTTGCGCCCGTCTCCAGGGGCTTGCCGATCTGCGAGATCACGACGCCGATCTCGCCCGCCGGAACCTGGACCCACGGATACTTCGCGACCGAATACGTCGGCCACAGCTTGAACCGGACGCCCGGCATCAACAGGTCCGACTGGTAGCCCGCTTCGCCGGCGAACGCGATCGGATCGTCCGTCGCGTTGTGACGGGATGCGACCCGCTTCGTGACCAGCCCGACCTGGGCGGGCCCGATCACGATGAACGACCTGACGACCACCAGCAACAAGAGCAGGCCCAGCAGCGTCGCGACAACACCGAAAACCAACACCAAAAAGGCGCCCATTTCCGTGCCTCGATTGGGCTTCCATCAGCCCATTGAAAGGCCGGGCCGGATAGGCCCAGTCGATCAGTTATTCATTCCCGGAAACGGCCTGCATCAAGCAAAAATCGATGGTGCGAAGCGTTTAGTTGATGCGCGATGCCGGTAATGCCACTAACGTCGTTATGACTTTCATGGACCTGCCCTCCGGTTGATGAGCACCCACGCCGCCGGCTTCCGCTCGTGGGCTTCGCGTACCTCGGGCATCCGGAACGTCAGGATCGCGGGCGCGGCGATCCTGATCTCGGCCGCCATCGTGGTGTCCGCGATCCTGCAGGGCGACGTGCCGGACGTCTTGGAGTGGGGCACGTTCTGGATGCGGCACGTCCTCCACCGCTACACCTACCTCGCGAGCTACGGTCTGCTCTACATAGAGGAGTCGGGCATCCCGCTGCCCGCTCCGGGCGACGTTTTCGTGATGTACGTGGGCGCGCATGTTCCCCGCAACCTTGCCGCCTGGCTGACCGCCTGGCTTGGCCTAATCGGCGTGGTCGTGCTCGGGGCCACGAACCTGTTTTTCATCTCGAAACGCTACGGCCGCCGGCTCGCCGAAGGCCGCCTTGGCGAAGTGGTGCATCTCAGCCCCGAGCGATTGAAGAGGGCCGAGGAATGGTTCAAGCGCTACGGGGTCTTGGCGATCATTTTCGGCCGGCACATCCCCGGGTTCAGGGTGCCCATCACCGTGGCGGCCGGAGTGTTGAAGGTGCGGTACCCAGTGTTCGCGGCCAGCGTCGCGGTATCGACCGCGATCTGGGCCGGCATCGTCATGGTCATCGGAATCAACTACGGCCCCCGCATGGAAGCCTTCCTGAACGTGCACCGCGTGACGTACTGGATCTGGGCCGGCGTCGTGCTGGTGATGATCGGTGTGATCGTGTACCGGGTCGCGACAGCCAATCCAAACGCGGCCCGCTCCGCCTCCCCCGGCGCGTAAGTCCGGTTCGCCCTTTGTGAAACCGTCCTGGATCGACCGGTACGTCAATCAGTCGTTGACGGGAACTCTCTGTGCGAATTCGCTGAGCTCGTCCAGCCGTTCGGCCACCAGCGCAAAGCCACGCTGCAAGCGTCGATAGAAGGTGGGCCGTGACAGGTGGAGGCGTTCCATGATCACCTCGTGGCTGCCCACGCGCTTGACGTAGTAGTCGAGCAGCAGCTTCCCCGCCTCCGCGTCGCGCGGGCCGCTGGATGTGGCCAGCTCGCCGATCACGTCGACAAGCACAGACCTGAGATCGGCGGCCGCCGAGCCGCCCCGCGAAACGCCAGGAAGCTGACCGAGCGGGCTGCGGCCGAGGGCTTCGGGGGTGCCGAGGTCGTCGAGCGCGGCCCGCACCAGCTGAGGGCGGATCGTGCTCTGCGGATCGCGGGTCCACCGCACCTCTCCGGGCGCCACCACCTGGCCAGGCACCACCTCCAGCAGGGGAGGTATGGCCGCGGCTGAATCCGGCATGCCGGCCCGCAGCAACCGGCCGATCGACCAGCTCACGATCGTCGCCGCCAGCACCACGCCGGCCCACAAGGACCCGTTCCAGAAGGTCCCGACGGCATACATCTCGATCAAGTAAGTGAGGGTGAACGCGCCCGCGATCACCGCGCACAGCGACGCGGTCGGGCGCCCGGCCCTGCGTGCCGACCACGCCAGCCACGCGTCTCCCGCCACTCCCGCCACGAAGGGTGCCGGCAGCAGGTAAAAGTGAGTCTTGGTCACGAGAACGAGGAGACCGTTGACCGTAAAAACCAGCGTCAGAGATCCAGGTCGCAGCCGGAAGGTGCTCTTCAACACGAGGCCGGTCACGGCGAGGATCGTGGACTGGACGAGCAAGGCCGACACACCGAGGTTCTGCGCCACCCAGGCGTCCACATGCGCCGGAATCTGCGCCGGGTCGTTTGACGACCACGGGTCGATCAGCGGGTGAATGAACTGAGTCGCAAAGGTGAACACGGACAGCAGCAACGCCGTCGACAGGAGCGTGATCACGCTCGCCGTGACCTCGCCACGTCGCGCCGCGGAACGCAATGGCCCGCTCACCATCACAGCCGACGCAGCGATCTTGATTACGTTGGGAGGGGTGAACAGAAGATCAAGCCCAAGCGCATTGGTGGGGATGGCCTGGGTCCAGTAGTTGTCCGCGATCAGAGCGGCCCCGAAAACGAGTGCCGCAGCGAGCGAGCCTGTGTAGCCGTCAGGTAGCGCCCGATTCCAGGGTTTTCCTTCCCGAAGGCCCCGTCCAAGAAGAAAGAAGAGGAAGCCGGTCATGACGAACCAGGAGGCGGTGAGGCCCGCCTGGCCGGCGTAGGCCGCGGCGGAGATCACCGTGCTCGGGACCTTGACGTGGGCGTAGGCGTCGAGGTAGGCGCTGAAGACGAAGCACGCCATCAGAACGACGACCACCGCGTCGACCGCGCGAGGGTCGCCGAACAGCCGGCGAACGCCACTCACTTCTCGCCCAACTCCTTCCCGGGGGCAAAGATACTGCCACCGGCCCGAGTTGGCCTGGCCAACTTTGAGACTGGTCTGAGACTGACCGTGAGACGCACACGGCTGCACGCTGCCACCAGCAATGAAAAGGGCGCTCACGCCAGACCCGATCTCCAGGCTCGAATGGCTCGCGGCCACCTGCTTTGCGGGGACCATCCTGGTCTGGGCTTTCATCGATCTCGGCACCGAGACGCAGCTGCAGTGGCTCACCGAGACGGCTTTCCTCCCCGTGGTCGGCCTGCTCATACCCCTGGCCGGTTTGATCACGGGCAGCATCGCCGGTCTCAAGGAACGGGGTCTGATCCAGCCCGCGTTCCTCATGGGGGCATGCTCGCCGCTGGTCGCGATCGCCGGGTTCGTCATCGGTCTGTCGATCGCGATGGGGCGCTTCGAAGCGGTCATCTACAGCGGGCCGTAGGCGGGGTATCGTCTCCCTTTAGTGAGCACGACACGGCAGGGAGTCCCCAAGACGCAGGCGCCGCGGCCCCTGGTCTATTCGTTCCCCCACACGACACGCCGCTACTCGGGGCCGTCACCACTCGCCTTCTCCCCCGACGGTTCGACCCTCGCTTTCATTTCGCCGAAGGACGGCCCGGCGGTGGTGTGCGAGATTCCCGTCGCCGGAGGCGAGTCACGAACCTCGATTGCGATGGAGGGGTACGTGCTGCACGGCCTCGCGTGGTCGAGCTCAGGCGATCTGTACTTCACCGCGGACCGTGGAGGGACGGAGCGGTGGCAGGTCTTCGTGCGCCACCCGGACGGCCGGATCGAGGACTTTGCCGTGAGCGATGGCGACCGTGTGCAGCATCACTTGTCGCGCAACGCTGTATCGCCCGATGGGAAGTCGGTCGCGATCAGCACGAACGCGCGCGAAGAGGCGGACGTAGACATGGCCGTGGTGGATGCGACGAGCAAAGAGCAGAGGCTGATCGTCTCCGAGCCGGCGTGGCACGTCGCGGGGGGTTGGTCGCCAGATGGTCGATGGCTCTGCGCGATGCGCGTGGCGCAGAACACCGACCAGGACCTTTTCGCGATCGACGTTGCGTCCGGCGAGGTGGCGGACCTGACAGGTCACGAAGGCGAGATGCAGAACACACCGGCGGGGTGGCTTGCCGACGGTAGGGTCCTCGAGATCACCGACAACGGGAGCGACTTCCTGCACCTCGAGGCGATCGAAGTCTCGACCAGCGAGCGCGAAGTGTTCGACCAGGCCGGCTGGGATGTCGAGCTGGCCACGACCTCAGCCGACGGGCGAGGAGTCGCATGGAGCGTCAATGAGGACGGCTATTCGCGCCTGAGATGGCGGTTCGGCGAAGGCCCGGCCGGCGAGCGCGCGACGGGCGGTTGGGTGGGCGACCTCGTGGTCTCGCAAGACGGCACGAGGATGGCCTACACCTTCGTACCGGTTGACGGGCCCCAGGAGATCCGCACCGTGGACCTGCGCACGGGTGAGGACCGGCGCCTGCTCACAGGCGATCGCGCCCCTTCCTACGCCGGGCGCCCCGAGTCGATCCGGATACCCGGAACGGAGGGCGGCATCCCGGCTTACGTCTGGCGGCCGGATGGTAAGGAGGGTCGCGGGCCGGCGCTGCTCGTGATCCACGGCGGACCCGAGGGCCAGTCTCGACCCGTGCTCGGGTTCCCTGTGCTCCTGGAGCTGCTCAGCCGAGGGGTGACGATCGTCGTCCCCAACGTTCATGGCAGCACCGGCTACGGGAAGGCCTGGCAGACCCGCATCCATCGCGATTGGGGCGGCATAGACCTTGCCGATTTTCGATCGATCGCCCAGTGGATGCGCAAGCAGCCAGATCTCGACCCTGACCGGCTTGGAGTTTGGGGCGGATCCTATGGCGGCTTCGCCACTCTCACCTGCATTACGCGGCTGCCCGAGTACTGGCGATGCGCGGTCGAGCTCTTCGGTCCGTGCAACCTCGTGACGATGTTGGAGAACGATCCGCCCAACTGGCGCCGCTGGAATCGCCTGTGGATTGGCGACCTGGAGACCGATCGCGAGAAGCTGATCGAGCGCTCGCCGATCACTTACGTGGGGAACGTGCGCTGCCCGCTGCTCGTGTTCCAGGGAGACAACGATCCACGCATCCCACGCGAGGAGTCCGATCAGATGGTCGGCCGCCTCCGTGAGCTGGGACGCGAGGTGGAGTACGTGACGTTCGAAGGCGAAGGTCACGGGTTCACCGGCCGCGACGCGGCGCAGCTCGTACACGACAGGACCATCGATTTCTTCGAACGCAACTTGCTCGCCTAGGGCCCCGAGCCATGCTTTCGTCTGGGCCGCGCACACTGGTTTTCCAGGGCGTGGGACTGTGATATTTGCCGACGACATCCGGATCGGCATTGTGTATACATTGGCCATGTCGATCGCAAAAGCGGGTGACGAGGTGTACCTGGACAAGCCGTACCTCACCATCCGCTGGCGCAGCATTCCCCAGATCCTCTACGCGGAATGGAAAGGGTTCGCCACGAGCGCTGAGTTCCGGGCTGCCCTGCTTACCGGGGTGCGCGCCATCCGTGAGCGGCACATCGTCGGTTACGTGAGTGACGCCCGCATGGCGAAGCTGGTGCTACCTGAAGACGAGAAATGGGCCCGGGACGTGTGGTTGCCGCAAGCGGTGGACGCCGGCCTGAAACGCATGGCGATCGTGACGGCGTCAGCCGGGCTCGGCAAGATGGCATACGAAGACGCGGCGACCGCCATGGACAGCCATGGGCTTTCGATGCGGACGTTCGACTCGGTCGCCTCGGCGACAACCTGGGCTCTGACGGGTCTGAAACCCTCGCCTCTCTAACCGCCGGCAACGCCTGCGCCACACAGCGGCGCATCAGCGCTCAAGTCGATGGTTGAGCCGGCTACCGGGCTTCGGTCGCGATCTCCGCCAGCTGCCTCGGGTGGTAGGCGCTGAGTGCGTTCTCGAACTCCACCATGAGCTCGTCGCCGGCGTCCATGGCGTCTCGCCTGGAGCCTGCCTCGACTTCAAATGTCAGCGTGTACCGGTCGTCGTGCCCGATCGCCTGCTCGAGGCGAATGAAGCCGGGAACGCGGGTGATCGAACGCACGTCGGGATCTGCCTGGGAAAGCGGTCTATCGATCTCTAGCGGAACGGAAACGAGGAATTTCATGCGGGTGACGATAACACGAAGTTACGCCAATTAAAATTGTGTGACCCACACGTTGTTATTCGGTAAATGACGTGTGATGGCGATGGCTGGTGAGCCCGAGAACCAGTACGGCCCCGGCACATAAGGCCGCCAGCACCAATCAAAAGGTGACTTCCCCGCTCGCAAATCAAAAGGTGACTTCCCCGCTCGCGAATCAAAAGGTGACTTCCCCGCTCGCAAATCAAAATGTGACTTCCCCGCTCGCAAATCAAAAGGTGACTTCCCCGCTCGCGGGGAAGGTGGCGCGCCAGCGCCGGATGGGGAGATGGGGGTTGCTCCGAGCAGCAGCGCCGGATGGGGAGCTGGAGTGACGCATAGCGGCGCGCGCCGGATGGGGAGATGGGGGTTGCTCCGAGCAGCAGCGCCGGATGGGGAGATGGGGTTGCTCCGAGCAGCAGCGCCGGATGGGGAGATGGGGGTTGCTCAGGGCGCCAGCGCCGGATGGGGAGATGGGGGTTGCTCCGAGCGGCAGCGCCGGATGGTGGCCACTCCGTACCCGCAGATCGTGAGAGTCAGGTGGCGCTGGCGAACAGGACCATCACCCCTCGCGCCTCGTCGAAGGCCATCGGCATGGCGAACGCGCCCGAGCGCGTCACCGGCAGCCGCGGCCCGCTCGAGACCTGAACACTCGCCCAGGTGATCGAGTTCCAGGACCACGTGGTCGATTGGCAGGCGGTTTCATCGCAGGCCGAACTGTCCTCTTGAACAAGCAGGACGTGGGCGCTCGCTTGGTCGTACGCCACGGTTCCGGCGGATATCCCCTCCTGGGAATGCCACTGCCACCGCGAGCCGTCCCAGGTCCACGTGGCATCGCGACCAACGTAAACGAGCTGGCGGTGCACCCTGTCATAGACGGCATGCGCGTCCGCCCGCGCCTCGCCTGCCTCGATTCCGCCGGGCACCCGCTTCCAGGCGCTTCCATCCCACAGCCACGTGGCAGTCGCCAGCACGAAAACCAGAGCGGCGCGAGCTTCGTCGTAACCGACGGCAAAGGTCGATGATGCGGAGCCCGACCCAGGCACCGGGATGCTTGGGCCGCCCGGGAGCGCCAGCGACGCCCAGCTAGAGCCATCCCACGCCCAGGCCCGGCCCGCGCCGTTGACATACACCACCTGCCCGAGCTTGCCGTCGAACAGCATCGCCCCCTGCCCCAAGACGGTTGGGCTGGATTGCGTTTGGTGTGCGGTCCAGGCGCTGCCATCCCATGTCCACGTGCGATTGACGTGCGCAGAGCAGCCTCCCTGGAATCCCATCACCAGGCTGGTGCACCCGTGATCCCAGAGCACGATCACGCTGTGCATCGGGTCGTACGCCATGTCCGCGTAGTTGCTGGACGGCCCCGCCGCCGGCACCGGGCGTGTCGTATACGTGTTTCCGTCCCACAGCCAGAGCGCAGCGGGGCCCGGGTGCGCAGCGCCGTAAAGAGGCAGCGTGGAGGGCAGCCCGCCCCGAATGGAGAGCCAGGTCGCGATCGACCCTCCAACCAGCAGCGCGGCGATCCCGACGATCGCGAGCACACGAGATCGCAGACTGCGGTCCGACCACCGGCTTGCCGGCGGGCTTGATCCGGACACGTCCGTCGGCCACATTCATCGCACTCTAAGGCCGAGCTTTCGCCTGCGTCAGCGTGGGGACGCTACGGTCTAGAGGCGCGACCGAAAAGCCGTCGACGGATCTTCGGCGCCCAGGCGGCCCATCTCCGGGTTCAGCGACTGCGCTGCTCGCTCACGCATGCACGATGCGCTCGCTCCGCTGCTCGTCGCTTCACCCGGATCTGGGCCACCGGGATCGCCGAACCTCTCGCCGAAGGTTTTCGGCCGCGCCTCTGGCAACCCTCGCCTTGTGTCAACCACCCGGTAAACACCGGGGTCTTTCCGGTTTGAAGCACCGTAGGAGGCGGCCCCTCGCCAAACCTAGGCTGCTATCTCAAGCGAACCGCAAAGCTCAGAGCGCAATCGCGAGCGAAATCTTGACCAAGCCTGGGAGGAGAAACGATTGAGTCTTTCTATTTATCTGGATATCGTGCCCACGCCGACGTGGCTGGACCCAGGTCACACGGCCTGGCAGCTGGTCGCCGCAACTCTGGTCGGGCTGATGAGCGTGCCGGGCCTGGCGATCCTCTACTCCGGGCTGATGAAGCGCAAGTGGGCGCTCAACTCCGCGCTCATGGTCCTGTACGCATTCGGCGCGACACTCCTCGTCTGGAGCTTCTGGGCCTACAAGATGTCGTTCGGAGCGCCGCTCACCGACGCGCTGCATTTCATCGGCACGCCGGGAACGATCCTTTCTCCGACCGACCTGCAGGGACAGGCGGTGATCCCTCTCCTTGTGGGCGCTATCCCCGACTTGAAGTTTCCTCTCTCGGCGCTCGCCTATTTCCAGTTCGTTTTCGCGGCCATCACCGTCATCCTGCTCGCCGGCTCGATCCTCGGCCGCACGAGCTTCAAGGCGTGGATGCTCTTCGTCCCGATCTGGATCACCGTCGTCTACTCGGTGAACGCGTTCAGCATCTGGGGCGGCGGATGGATAGGGGCTTTCCCCTCATGGCTCAGCAAGTACGCCGGAGCGGGCGCGCTTGACTTCTCCGGAGGCTACGTAATTCACGTCGCGGCCGGAATTTCGGGCCTCGTGGCGGCTTCCGTCATAGGTCCGCGCCTGCTCACCGACCGCGAGAACAACCGGCCCAGCAACCTGATCGCCGTGATAACTGGCGCGGGCATGCTGTGGCTGGGCTGGAACGGGTTCAACGGAGGCGACCCCTACTTCGCCGGCGCCGACGCCTCGGCCGCCATCCTCAACACGAACCTCGCGGCCGCCACGGCGATGATCGCCTGGATGTTCCTGGACGTCTTCATCGTCGGCCGGGTCACGGTCGGTGGCCTGGTCAACGGAATGGTGGCCGGCCTCGTCGGCATAACGCCGGCCGCCGGTTACGTGGACGGCTACGGCGCGTTCGCGATCGGCATCGCAGCCGGCGTCATCCCCTTCTTCACCTTCAACTACCTGGTCAAGCTGCCTCCGTTCAACCGCATCGACGACACCCTCGGCGTCATGCACACCCACCTGATCGCCGGCGCGGTCGGCGGCCTCATGGTCGGTTTGCTGGCCGATCCCAACGTCGTGGTCTATCCCGGAACGGGCAAGACCGCCTCGATCGCAGCCACCGGTTTGTTCTTCGGCAACCCGCAGCAGTTCTACGCCCAGGTCATCGGGTTGGTCTTCATCCTGATCTGGGACGGCGTCATGACCTTCGCGATCTTGAAGCTGATCTCGATCTTCATCCCGCTCCGGCTCACAGACAAGCAGCTGGAGATCGGTGACGAGGCGGTTCACGGCGATGCGGCCTACGAGCTGATGCCGGTGCCGCCGGCGGCTCACCCCGAATCAAACGGCACACCCCACACGCCGGTAGGGGTGCCGACGACCGCCTGACGCGAAACGCAATTGATTGGGCCGGGACCGTTTGGTCCCGGCCTTTTCTTTTACAGGGCGACGCTTACTCGCTGCAGGCCCACGATCTGCTCGAGCGCGACCACGTCCCCGACGACCAGGGTCGCGGGAGCTGCGATCGCCGCCTCGGTCGCGAGCCGGGCGATGGAGTCGAGTGTTCCGCTGGCGATTCGCTGGTCCGGCAGCGTGGCGTTGCTGATGACGGCTGCCGGGCGCGAACCGCCGACCGCTCGACCGAGGACCGACGCCACAAGAGACAGATCGCCCAGCGCCATGAGCACGACGAGCGTGTCAGCTGAGCGCGCCAGGTCCGCGAGCCGCTCGATGGAGCCGCCTCCCTGCGCGGTGGTGATCGCCACCGAGGACGCGACTCCTCGTCTGGTGACTGGAATGCCCGCCGCGGCGGGCGCCGCCAGCGCGGACGAGATGCCAGGCACGATCAAGACGTCGATGCCCGCGCGCCGCAGGTCGTCGAGCTCTTCTCCGCCGCGGCCGAACACGAATGGATCGCCACCCTTCAGCCGCACCACGTGGTGACCCTCGCCCGCAAGCTCGATAAGCCGGGCGTTGATGTTCGCCTGCCGAGTGCTCGCGTGGCCTCCGCGCTTGCCCACGTTTTCCAGTCGCGCATCCGGACCGCAGAGGGCCAGTGTCTCCGGCGCGATCAGCGCGTCGTGCAGGACGTAATCCGCATCGGCGATCAGGTCGCGCGCCTTCATCGTCAAGAGATCCGGGTCGCCTGGCCCGGCGCCGACCAGCGCCACGCGCCCGGCGCCGTCACCGCGAGCCGCCGCGATCCCGGCGGCAAGCCGGTTCGCTTCAGCGGTTTTCCGGGCGCGCAAGAGGGATCGCACATCCGAGTTGAGCAGCCGCCGGTAGACGCGTGTCTGCTCCGAAATGGGCAGGCCCTGCTCGCGCAGCCGCCTTCGCACCGCGCCTACCAGAGCGACGAATGGACCCCACTCGTGGCCGAGCCACCGCTCGATGCGAGCGCGCAGCATGGAGGCCAGGAAGGGGCTCTCGCCTGAGGTCGAGATGGCGACGAGAAGCGGGTCGCGGCGCACGATCGCGGGCGCGATGAAGCGGCACTGGGCCGGCCGGTCGACGACGTTGATGAGAATCCCGGCAGCCTCCGCCTCCTGCCAGCTCAGGCGGTTGATCTCCTCGTCTTCGCTCGCATCGACCACGAGTCGTGCGCCGGCGAGGTCACCGGGCCTGTAGTCGCGTGACGAGATCACCCGCACGTCCGCTCCGGCTTCGCGGAGCGCGGCTGCCTTCTCGACGGCGAACTTCCCGTCACCGAGAACAATGCAGAGCTGGCCGGCAAGATCGAGGAAGACTGGGTAGTACTTCATGCGGTGGCTTCCGCTTTCGCGGCTTCCAGCAGGACGCGCGCAACCTCCGGTCGCGCGAACTCCACTGGCAAATCCTTGCCCTCGGCCAGCAGCTTGCGCACGGCGGTCCCGCTCAGCGTCTGGTGCAGGCCTGCCGGGTGTGGACAGGTTCGCGTCGACGCCATGCCGCCGCAGGCCGAGCAATAGAAGGTGTGCTCGAACCGCAGGATCTCGATCCCCAGCTCACCGGGCCGGTACTCCTCGAAGATGCGATGGGCCGCATACGTGTCGTAGTAGCTGCCGACGCCGGCATGGTCGCGTCCCACGATGAAATGCGTGCATCCGTAGTTGCGGCGCACGATGGCATGGAAGACCGCCTCCTTGGGACCCGCGTAGCGCATCCACGCCGGGTTGGTGGCGAGCAGCACCCGGTCCGCCGGGAAGTAGCCGCGGAGCAGCTCCTCGTAGCAGCTCATCCGGACCGAAGCCGGGATGTCGTCGCTCTTGGTCTCGCCGACCAACGGGTGCAGGAGCAGCCCATCCACGATCTCGAGCGCCACCTTCTGCAGGTATTCGTGCGCGCGGTGCACGGGGTTGCGCGTCTGGAACCCGACCATCGTCTTCCACCCGCGCGCGGCCTTCACCGCGCGGACCTGCACCGGCGTGAGGTCGTACTCTGGGAACCCGGAGGTGGGACGCGTCAGCGCGGTGACCGTGCCTTCCACAGCCCAGCGCCCGGAGTCCTGGAGCACTCGTACGCCGGGGTGGGCGAGGTCGGTGGTCCCGTAGACGCCGATCGCTTCTGCCTCGGGCGATGTCTTGAAGGCGGATCTGACGTCGAGGAAGCCCACCGGCTGATCGCCGATGAAAAGACCAATGCGGTCCGCACTCGGAGCTGACTCCGCCCGAAGCACGATCGGGATGGTGAACGGCTGCCCGGCGGCGAGCCGCCCGGTCTCGATCACGGACCTGTAGTCGATCTCGCCCATGAAGGAGTCCAGTGGCGACAGTGCACCGGCGGCGAGCATGAAGAGGTCCGAGAGCTCTCGCTGGCCGACCTCGAGACGGGGCAGCGTCCGGGCCTCGGCCCGCAGAGCGTTGAGCTCCTCGCCTCCCGGCAGCCTCTCCCCCACCGCGCGATCCAGATGGCCGAGCCGCTCGAGCGCGGCGATCACCTTCGACAGCGACTGGGCCAGGGATTCGCGCGACGTGTCGCACACGACCTCGGGATGCAGCGGCTCCTCGTACGGGTCGCTCACGCCGGTGAAGTTGGCGATCTCGCCGGCGATTGCCTTCTTGTAGAGGCCCTTGACGTCTCGTTCGACGAGCGTGTCGAGCGGAGCGCGCGCGAACACCTCCACGAACCCAGGAGTCTGTGCTCGGATTTCGTCGCGCACCTCTCGATAGGGCGAGATGGCCGCAGTGATGGCGACGCCGCCACTGCGCGCGACCAGCCGCGCTACGTAGCCGATACGCCGGATGTTGGTGTCGCGGTCTTCCTTTGAGAATCCCAACCCCTTTGACAGGTGCGTGCGCACCTCATCGCCGTCGAGCAGCTCCACATGCCGCCCGCGCGCCTCGAGCTCCGCCTTCAGCACGTTGGCGATGGTCGACTTGCCGGCGCCGGACAGCCCGGTGAACCACACGACGAATCCTCTGTTCATGCATCTGCTCCAAGCAGGCCCCAGCGGCGCCTTATCACACGATCGAGAGAGGTGAACAGCGAGTCGATGACGACTCCGATCACGAAGATCACGACGATGATCGCGAGCAGCTGCTCCATGTCAGCGAAGTCTCGAGCGATCTGGATCTGCTGCCCGATTCCGATCTGGCGGCTCGCGATGCCGAGGATGATCTCGCCTGCCATCAGGCTTCGCCAGGCGAAGGCCCAACCTTGCTTGAGGCCGCCCACGAACGAAGGCAGCGCGGCGGGCAGGATGACGTGCCGGTACAGGCTCATACCCCGCGCTCCCATCACCCGGCCGACGCGGACCAGGAGCGGCTGGACGTGGTCGACTCCGCTCAGCAATCCGCCCGCAATTGAGGGAGCTGCGCCCAGGATCACGACGAAGAAGATGGCCTTCTCGTTGATCCCGAAGAGAAGGAGCGCCACCGGAAACCATACGATCGAGGGCATCGATTGGAGCCCGAGGATGGCCGAACCGATGGCCCTGCGCAGCACCGCGATGCGGGCGATGAGAATGCCGGTAACGCTGCCGATCCCTACTGCAATCGCGTAGCCCGTGAGCGCGCGCCGCAAGGTAATCGCGATGCCCAGGTCGAAATTCGAATTGCCCAGGTCCTGTGCGAGACGTTGGAAAACCGGGCCAGGCCCGGGCAAAATGTAGTCGGGCTGCCAGCCCGACCACACTGTGGCCTGCCACCCGGCCAGCACGAGCGCGACGGCGGCCAGCTTCGGCCACAGCCATGACCAGGCGCGCCGGAGTGGCATGCGCGCCGGCCGTCGCGGGGCGGTCTCCGCCACCTCCCTGGTGGCGATTCCCGCCGCGAGCTCAGTGGCCATTGATCTCACTGGTCATCTCGTGCTTCAGTCGGTCGGTGATGCGGCCGGCGATAACCGCCAGCTCTGGCGAATCGAGCGACCGCGGCCGCGGAAGGTCCACCCTGACCTCGTGGGCGACGCGTCCGGGCCGGCTGGCGAAAACGAGCACGCGGTCGCCGAGCCGGACGGCTTCGCGTGCGTTGTGCGTCACGAACAGGATCGTCAGCCCACTCTCCGTCCAGATCCGCTCGAGCTCCTCGTGCAGGCGATCCCGCGTGATCGCGTCGAGCGCGCCGAAGGGCTCGTCCATCAGCAGGACGTCTGCATCCTGGGCTAGGGCCCGAGCAAGCGCGACGCGCTGCCGCATGCCGCCTGACAGCTCATGGGGCAAACGCCGCGCGAAGCCGTCGAGGTGAACGCGGTGCAGAAGCTCGCGCGCAGCTTCGCCGCGTTGCGAGCGCCTCACACCGCGAAGCTCCAGCGCGAGCTCGACATTGCCCGATGCGCTCAGCCATGGTAGGAGCGCGGCCTCCTGGAACATGAGGGCCACGCGGCCGTGGACGTGAGCCCGCCCACCGGTCGGTTCGTCCAGCCCCGCGAGGATGTTCAGCAGCGTGCTCTTCCCGGAGCCAGAGGCTCCGACGATGCAGACAAGCTCTCCCCGTTCGACCTCCAGGGTCACACCCTGGAGAGCGACCAGCAGCCGCCCGTCGTGAGGGAACGACATGGTCAGGCGATCGACGCTGAGCGAGTGCTTCTCCGAAAGCTGTAGGACGTTGCTCACAAGCCGGCCACCGGTGGTTCGTTGTGGGCGGCGAGCACCGCGTTCAGGGGGGCAAGATCGAAGAGGCCGTTGAGGTTGACGTTGGGCAAGAGGCCGAGGCTGTGAGCGTGGTCCGCCGACGTCTTCAGCGTTGGCGCCAAGGGATCGAGCGTGAAAGTCATGTGCTGCCACGCGGCTGAGACGACGCCGCTTGCGAGCTTCTTGCCCGTGAGCTCCGTCAGCGCGTCGTTGGTCACGCTCTGCGCGTCGCTCGGGTTGGAGTTCAGGTACGCGATGGACTGGTGGAGACCCTCCAGCAAAGCCCGGATTCGCTTGGGGTGCGCCTGCAGGAAGTCTGTGCGCACGACCAGGTCGGTGGTCACGAACTTGCCCTGTGGCCAGAGGTCGCGCTCGTCAACGAGGACCTTGCCATTCCCTTCTTGCAGCAACCGGCTTGCCCAGGGCTCTGGCACCCACGCGCCATCGAGCTTGCCCTGCTTGAACGCGGTCAGCGTCTGCGCGTTGTCCTGGGGCAGGACGTTGACGTCACCGCCGCCGGCGATATCCGTCGCGAATCCATTGCTCTTGAGGAACCAGCGCAGGGCCACGTCCTGCGTGGCGCCAAACTGTGGATCCGCGATCGTCTTGCCTTTGAGGCCGGCGACGGAAGCGATGCTGGGCTTGACGACGAGCAGCGCGCCGCCGGAAGTGGAGCCGGCGATCACGCGGATCGCCTCACCATGGGACTGGACGAATGCATTGGTCGTGGGGCTGGGACCGACGAAGGTGGCGTCGATCGAATTCGACAGGATCGCTGTGATGGCGTCCCCGCCGGCATTGAACGTGTGGGTCTCGATCGTGACGTTGCTGCCAAGCGCCGAAGCGAAGTAGCCCTTCTTGAGGCCGGCGAGCGCCGGGGCGTGCGTGAGATTCGGGAAGTAACCAAGCCGCAATGTGAGCGGTTGGTCGTCGTTGGGCGCGGCCGAGCTGACGGCCTGGCCGCATGCCGCCAGGACAATTACGGCGCCGGCAATTGCAAGTGCAACCCGGCTTCTCATTTCGGCGCCCAATGGAGGCCGCACTCTTTGACCTCGTCCTGCTCCCACCACCAGCGCCCCGCCCGCTCGTCCTCGCCGGCAGTCGTCGCGCGCGTGCAAGGTGCGCAGCCGATCGACGTATATCCGGCGTCGTACAGCGAGTGGTACGGCAGGTCGTTCTCGCGGATGTAGGCCCAGACCTGGTCCTTCGTCCAGCCGGCCAGTGGCGCGATCTTGGTCAGGCTTCGGTGCTCAGGGTCGGGTGCCACGACCGCCGTCTGCGAGCGGGTTTCCGCTTGCTGCCTGCGCAGGCCGGTGACCCACGCGTCGTACCCGGCCAGCGCCCGAGCCAGCGGCCGCGATTTGCGCACGTCGCAGCAGAGGCGCCGCATTTCCACCGACTTGAGGAAGAGATTCGCCCCGTGGCCTCCGACCATCTCCTCGAGGTCGGCTGCGTCGGGTGATACCACCTTGACGTCGATCCCGTAGCGATCGCGGACGCGATCGATCATGTCGTAGGTCTGCTGTGGCAGCCGGCCGGTGTCGAGCGTGATGACGGTGGCGTCCGGTCGAACCCGGGACGCCATGTCGATCAGCACGGACGACTCGGCCTGGAAGCTCGCGACGATCGCCACGCGCGGAAATGTCTCGTAGGCCCATCGCAAGACGGTTTCAGGCGCGGCGCCTTCCGAGATCTCGGCCGGCGCGATCATGCCGTGACCTCGCTTGCGGCGATCGCGCGAACGGAGTCGAAGCCGGCGCGATCGACCCAGTCGCCGAACCCCTCGCCCGGCCGACGGTGGGAGCGAAACGCCACAAAAATCGGACGCAGCAGGTCCGGGATGCCGGCGATTGGAACATTGGATGTATAGACGCGGTTGAGGCGCGTGCCGTTGAAATCGCCGGCCAGCATCACGTCGTACTTGCCGAGCGTCGTGCCGACAAACCCGACGTCCCCGAGGTACGGCCGCGAGCAGCCGTTGGGGCAGCCGCTCATGCGGAAGCTGATGCGCTCGCCGGCGAGTCCGAGCTCGTCGAGCATCCTCGCGAGCGTGCGGATCAGGGTCGGCAGCGCCCGCTCGGCTTCTGCAACAGCAAGCCCGCATGTGGGGATGGCCGGGCAGGCCATCGAATTGCGAATCGCCTGGGGGATCGATTCGACCGAGGCGATCCCGTGCTCCGCCATCAGCTCTTCCACGCGGGGGCGGTCCGCCGGGTCGATGTCTGCGAGGATGACGTTCTGTTGGGCGGTCAGCCGGACGTTCGGACGCAGCTCGTCGACGATCTTGCGCAGCCCGGTCCGCGATCGCACGTCATCGACATCGGCGATGCGACCGTTCTCGATGAAGATGCCGACGTAGAGCCGGCCGTCGCCCTGCTCGTGCCACCCCAGATGGTCGTCGACCGGCTTCCACGAGAGCGGTTCCGGCGGTTGGAGCTTGAAATTCACGCGGCTCTGCACCTCGTCGCGGAACCAGTCCAGCCCGCGGTCCGCAATCGTGTACTTGAGCCGTGCATGCCGCCGGTTGGTCCGGTCCCCGTAGTCGCGCTGGACGGCGACGACCTCGCGTGCCAGGTCGACCACCTGGTCCGGCTCCACGAAGCAGAGCGGCACCGCGGCCGCCACGAACGTCTCGGGCTTGTTGTGCGTGCGGCCGAGTCCACCGCCGACCAGCGCGTTGAACCCGCGCAGCGTTCCGCTTGACGTGCGCATCGCCACGAGGGACAGGTCGTGCGCATGCACGTCGACGCAGTTGTCGGCCTCGAGCGCGACGGTGGTCTTGAACTTGCGCGGCAGGTACTGCTCGCGATACAGGGGCTCGACCTCAGGCTCGGAGGTCTTGACCACCTCGCCGTCGAGCCAGATCTCGTGGTACGCGCGCGTACGGGGCGTGAGCTCGGCCACCATCGAGCCGATGGCGCGGTTCACCTCGTCGTGAAATAGATCGGCCACCGGCTCGGGGCAGCACATGATGTTGCGCTCGACGTCTCCGCAACCGCCCAGCGTCGTGAGGAGCGCGTCGTTGATGGCGCGGATCGACTTCTTGATGTCGCCTTTGAGGACTCCGTGCAGCTGGAAGTCCTGCCGCGTGGTGACGCGCAGGGTCCCGTTGGCCCACTGACGGCTGATGTCGTCGTGCGCGATGTAAGCGTCGGGCGATACGACGCCGCCCGGTATGCGAGTCCTGATCATCAGCTGGTGGTGCTTGTCGAGGCCCTTCGCCCGCGCCTCCTTGCGACGGTCCCGATCGTCCTGCTGATAGATGCCGTGGAACTTGAGCAGCGTCTCCGAGGCGTCCCCGAACGCAGGCGTGTCTTCGAGGAGCTCTTCTTTGATGAGCCCTCGAAGGTGATTGCTCGTGGCCTTGACCGTCTCGTTCCCCGACATGCCGTCGAGGGATGAGAGGTCCGCGAGATTCGACAAATGGATGCGCCTCCGAAGAACTAGCTGATGCCGACAACAACGCGCCCGAGGGACGCGGAGGGACCAGGGGCCCCGTCAGAGAGGTCGGCTAGCTACAGAAGCAGCTGGCGCAGAGGACGTAGTCGATCGCTCGTCGCCGAGTGAGGCAGATGTCGCGAGCCATAGATCTACGCACGGTCAAGGTAGCTTAGCCGATCAAAACGCCGATCGGTCTGTCGCTATTCCACCAACCAGGGCGCACTCGCCTTATGCCCGGGATCCAACTGGCCTGCGACCTGTTCGCAATAGACAAGTGACTTCCCCGCTCGCGGTGTGCTCGCGGGGCCTTCGATAAGTCACTTCCCAGTTCGCGGGCATCTGGCGCGCAGCGCCGGACCGGATATTCAATCAGTGACTTCCCCGCTCGCGGGGCATCTGGCGCGCAGCGCCGGATATTCAATCAGTGACTTCCCCGCTCGCGGGGCATCTGGCGCGCAGCGCCGGATATTCAATCAGTGACTTCCCCGCTCGCGGGGAAGGTGGCGCGAAGCGCCGGATGGGGAGACCCGACCTTTTGTACGGCAAGGCGCCGGATGGGGAGACCCGAGCTTTTGTACGGCGAGGTGCCGGATGGGGAGACCCGAGCTTTGTACGGCAAGGCGCCGGATGGGGAGACCCGAGCTTTGTACGGCAAGGCGCCGGATGGGGATGGCGGTCTACCGAAGCCCCTACCGAAACACCTGCGCCGAGGCTCATCGCGAACCCCGGCGCAGAAAGGCTAAAAGCGGAAGAAGCTCGTTACTTCTTCTTCTTCGTGGCCTTCTTGACTGCCTTCTTGACTGCCTTCTTGATTGCCTTCTTCTTCCCGGCCATGTCCTGCACCTCCTTGCTTTGTGATGCTGCCCGGCCAGATCAATCGCCGGGCGCGTGCGATCTCACGATGAGACTCACACGTTCGATTGTGCTTCTTTTGCGTTACGAGACGCAAATCGGCAGAAAAGAAATGACCCCAACGGATCGCCTCTCCGACTTCGGTTCCAGTCTTGCGACCGGATCCGACTCCGTCGAACGTGTCCCTCGGGGCCGCAACGAACACTAACCGAAATCCAGAGCCGTGCCGATTCGTGATTTTTCAGTAGCCTGGCTACTGCGCGTGGTTTTCGAGGCGCGGCCGAAAAGCCGTCGAAGGAGCTTCGGCGCCCATGCGGCCCATCTGCGGGTTCAGCGACTGCGCTACTCGCTCACGCATGCACGATGCGCTCGCTCCGCTGCTCGTCGCTTCACCCGGATCTGGGCCACCTGGATCGCCGAATCTCTCGCCGAAGGTTTTCGGCCGCGCCTCCTAGAGTTCGATCAGGCCGAGACGGGCGGCGGCGATCACCGCCTGGAGCTTCGAGTGCACGCGCAGCTTTTCGATCACGTGGGTCACGTGCCACTCAACTGTGTGAGGCGCGATACCGAGAAGCCTCGCCAGGGCCTGCGTGTCGTGACCGTTTGCCAGCAACCGCAGCACGTCCAGCTCGCGCGGGGTGAATTCCGCCAGTAGCTTCTCCCTGGCGTGCTTTTCGGTGCCGACCCTGCGCTGGCGGGCGATCGCCTTGGCGAAAAGACCGACAGGGATCAGGACCTCGCCGACTGAGGCTTTGCGGACCGCTTCGATGATCTCGTCGGCCGTCGCCGACTTGGTCAGGTAGGCGATGGCGCCGGCGTCGATCGCGTCAAGCAAGGCGTCCTCGGACTCCTCCGCGCTGTGAAAAACGATTGCCGCGGTCGGCACGGCGGTCCGGATCTTCGCCGCGGCGGCGGGCCCGCTCACGTCGGGAAGCCTGAAGTCCATCAGCACGACCGATGGTTTCCGCTCGGCCGCCAGGGTCGCCGCCTCGTCGCCGCGCCGCGCTATGCCGACAACAGTCAGGTCGTCCTCGCTGTCGAGGACGCGCGCGATCGCAGACGCCAGGAGGGGATGATCCTGAACCACCAGCACACGAACTGGGCTGACAGATGATTGGTTCAAGCCCGAAACGTCGACGAAATTCGAGTGGATGCGGGCGTCATGCGGAGAAGCTAGTCAGAGTGGACCGGCATTCACCGTGACCTGCGTCGCATTTGTGACTTAAATCACGAACGCGCGCACGATGGCGGCAAGCCGTCCGGGGTCCAAAACCCGGATCACCCTTGGAGCGGTCTCCAGGATTCCTTCAGCGCGCAGATCTCTGAGGGCCCGGCTCATCACCTCGCGTGAGGAGCCGATCGAATCGGCCAGGTCCTCCTGCGTGGCCATGACCTCGAGCCGCCCGACCACCAGCTGCGATTGCGCCGCGCGATCGAGCAAGTCATAAGCCATCCGTTCCCTGATGTTGCCGAGGGTGCGAACGGCAATCAGCCTGTATGCGTCCCGGAGTCCCATTGCCAGGTGCAAGGAAATGGCCGCCGCGACCTCCATCTCCGTGCTCGCCAGATTGCGAAGCGCGAGTGGGTCTAGGGTCGTCATTGTGGATTCGGTGATGACCTGCATGAAGATCCATGGCGGCCAGTTAAGGGCCGAAGTCGCGCCGACCAGCTCCTTAGACCGAACGATTGCGATGGTGGTCTGCCTGCCATCCGGGAGGTTCCAGAACGCCCTGGCCAATCCGCTATCGACCAGGTAGGTCATCGAGGGCCCCCGAGGGCGGAGGGCGATGGTCCCGGCGGGATGCACGACTCGCGTCGAGCCCTGCAGCAAGCGGCGGCGGTTGGCGACACTCAAAAGCGACAGGAAATCGACGGCCGTCGAGACTGGCGGCTCCTGCTGCGTCGAGGCGCCCACGTCGGTGCTCTCGGGATTCACCATTGGCCTGCTAGTTCAGGAAACCTCCCATGTGCTGCCCGAGCATGTCGGGATGGGACTTGAGCACTCGCAGAATGAGCTCTCCATCGAACTCGCGAGCGTCGTACTGACACAGCGTCACGGCGGGGAACCGGCTGGCCATGACCTCATAGGCCTGCTCGTAAGCCATCATTTCGGTGATTGATCCGAATACCGAGAGCTCAGACGCCATCTCGCCCGCAACCCGCAAGACGGTTGGACCGGCCGCGAGAGCCCGCCCGAAAAGCTGCTCCCAATTGGAGATGGCTTCGGCGACACTGGAGCCCGGGCCCGGAATGATGACCAGCCGGCCGCTGTCCCTGGCTGCGTCAAAATCTATCGATTGATCTTCGGTCAGGGCCGTCTTATAGCGCTCGAGGAGCTCTCCGCCGGCGACCAGGAAACAGGGTTGCCCGGCCCGCAGCCCGTCAGCCAGGAAGGGAATCGAGAGCCGGAGGCGCCCATGATCTGTGCTGTAGATCGGAGCGAGGTGGGTCCTCAGCGGAACCGCGGTACCGCCGACGTTGACCGCCGTGACCTCGTGGGCGGCCTGCCGTAAGTCGCCCGAGGGCTTCCCGAGGAATCCCCGCAGGTCGGCCGGCGCAAAACGCCGCTCCCGGCGGCGCCCCACCCGCTGAGCCGGCAGCAATCCTGTGTCGCTCCAGCGGCGGATCGAAGCTTCGCTCACTCTGAGGAACTTCGCGGCTTCCTTCGTGTTCAACAGACTATGACTATCCACGACTTTGCTGTCTGAGCTGCAGAGTATTGCAGATCACTGGGGGTTTTTCAAGGTCCCCCCCGGTGGCGCTAACTAAAACTTACAGCGCTTAACCCCCAACGCTCAGGGAACCCGATGATTTCCCGTTAGGAGATGTGTATTGCGCCCGATCCTCGAGTTCGCTGCTGTGACTCGAGCGTATGGCCCACGCCTTGCGCTCGATGACGTCAACCTGGCCCTGGAGCCGGGTGAGCTGACGTTCCTGGTCGGCCCAAGCGGCGCCGGCAAGACCACGCTTCTGAAGCTGATCAACCGCGAGATCCGCCCCACATCGGGCGAGATCTGGGTGGACGGCATCGCGGCGCATTCCTTGAAGGCATCCCGGGTGTCGCAGCTGCGCCGGCATGTCGGCGTCGTCTTCCAGGACTTCAAGCTGCTGCCTCGCCTGACCGCGAAGGAAAACGTTGCCCTCGCCCTGCAGGTCGGCGACCTGCGCATCTCCGATGACGAGGCTTCGGAGCGCGCGATGGACGCGCTCGAGGCGGTTGGCCTGGGCGACCGCGGAGGCTCATTTCCTCACCAGCTCTCCGGCGGCCAGCAGCAGCGCGTCTCCGTGGCACGGGCCGTGGTCGGTCAACCGCGCCTGCTGATTGCGGACGAGCCAACCGGCAACCTCGACCTGGACACCTCGTGGCAGATGATGGATCTGTTCGCTGACATCGCGACCTTTGGCACGGCGGTGCTGATCGCGACTCACAACGTTGAGATCGTGACGCGCCTGCAGCGCCGCGTGATGACGCTGGTCCAGGGCCGCCTGGTGCGTGACCAGCCCGCGGGCCGGACCGGGAGGATGGCGTGGCTGGCGTCGTCGTAAAGGGCCGTTTCCCGCGCCGGCGGATCGTTCAGATCGTGGTCGCCAACGTGACCAGATACCTGTTTCGCGGGGCCGCCCGGAACTGGTTGCGCAACATCGGCAGCACGGCGCCGGCGCTGAGCTCGATGACGCTCCTCCTCCTCTTGTCGGGCCTGGTCGGGATGGTTGGCTTCGCGCTCCACAACCTGGAGCAAGCCCAGGCCTCGCAGGCCTCGCTCCTCCACGTGTACATGCGCGACGGCGTCCCCGCCACCGACATCGACGTCCTCTGGGATCGGCTGGCGAGAGACCCCCGCGTCGCGAGCGTCACATACGTGACCAAGGCCGAGGCGCTCGCGCGCGCACAGAAGATGCCCGGGCTGCCGCAGCTCGCCGCCGCCAGCGATGGCAATCCGTTTCCAGCGAGTCTCGACGTTCGCGTGAAGAGCATCGATGACGCCGCAGCGATCGACAGCCTGGTGCGCACCGACATCGCGGTCGATCCACTCGATCCGACGTCGTACGACCGCGGCGCGTACCAGCGCATCCAGGCGGTCCTGTTCGGCCTTGCGGTGGCCGGGTCTGCGTTCCTGCTGCTGCTTGGGTTCGTGGCGGTCACGGTAACGATGAACAGCATCCGCGCCGCGATTCACTCCCGTCGCGACGAGGTCACGATCATGCAGCTTGTCGGCGCACCCCGCTGGATGGTGCGCGGACCGTTTGTCGTCGAAGGAGCCATCACGGGTGCGCTGTCGGGCGCGCTGGCCGGTCTGCTCACCTTCGGGTTGGCCGTGGCGGGGATGTCGGCTGCGTCCGCTTCGTTCACGCAGTTCGCGCCCGGGGTCACCGTCACGGTGGCGGCGATCGCCTCGGCAATCGTGTTCGCGACCGGGCTGGGCCTGGGTTCGGGGTCATCGCTGGTCAGCGTGCGGCGGCACCTCGAGTCTTGAGAAACCTGCTGATAGCGATTGGCGTGGCGCTGCTCGTCCTGGGCGCAGCGCCCTCAGGCGTGAGCGCGGACGCCGGCCCGACCGATCCCCAGCAGCAGAAGGCCCTGATCGACCAGATCCGCGCCCAGCTCGGCAGCAATCTGGCCGATGCGGTCGCCGCCCAGGACCAGCTGAAGCAATCGCTCGTCGACAACGCAGCCCAGCAGGAGGTGCTGCAGGGACAGATCGCCGATGTCGAGGCCAAGATCGCCGCACTCGACGTGCAGATCGCCGATGCTCAGCGGCTCGAGGTGGTTTTCACGAATCGAATCACCGCCGAGCGAGCGCAGCTGCGCCAGCTTGCGCGAGCGATCTACGAGCAGCCCGGTTCGGTACTCGTGGTAATCGCCGAGGCGAACAGCTTGAGCGACCTGCTAACCCGCGTCGCCGATCTCAATGTGGCGGGAACACGCTCGTCAGAGGTCAAAGCCTCACTCGCGCGCGACCTCACCGCGCTGCAGGCTCAGCGCGAGAGGGAACAGGCCGCGCGCGACGAGCAGGTCAAGCAGAAAGACCAGCTCGACTCTGAGCTTGCGCAGCTGAAGGTGCTGCAGGCGCAGCAGGAGACCTCGGTGGCCCAGCTCCAGGAGAAGATCGCGGAGACGCAGGGTGAGCTCTACCTGCTCAACCGGCAGTCCACGCAGCTGGCGCAGCAGGTCACCGACATGCTGCAGCAGCAGCAGGACGCGATCATCTCCGCGGCCATGCAGGCGGTGTGGACGCAGGTGCAGCTGTGGAGCCAGACGAACAACGTCGGACAGATCCCAACGAGCGCCGGCCATTCGGTGAAGTACCGCTTCATCTGGCCGGAGCCGCAGGCCTCGATCTCCCAGGGATTCGGCCCGAGCACGTTCTGGTTCGAGCCCGCCTATGGCCAGTACCCGCACTTCCACACCGGCATCGACCTCGTGGAACCGTTCGGTTCGCCGGTCTACGCCGCCGACGACGGTGTGGTGGCGCTGGTCGGCAGCTCGAGCAGCGGATACGGGAATTACGTGGTCATCGCCCACGCCGGTGGCCTCGACACCCTTTACGGCCACCTTTCGACGGCGGTGGTCAAAGTCGGCCAGCCCGTGACGCAGGGCCAGCCGGTGGGCCTGGAGGGATCGAGCGGCAACTCGACGGGTGCACACGTGCACTTCGAGCTCAGGATCAACCAGCGCCCTGTCGACCCGACGCCTTACCTCCCGCCCGGCGCGCCCTCCGCCTTCAAGGGCTGAACCGGACACGGCGTCGTAGACAGCGGGCGCGCCCGCGAGCAGTATTTGGTGATCGATGAAGGTCATCAACACGACGAAGATCCTGGCTGCGGTCCTTGTGGTGTTCCTCGTCCTCGGATTCCTTCTAACTCCCGCGGGTCAGCTCGAGACCCGCTCACCTTCAAAGGTGACCATCCTCGGCATAGTCACGCTGGTCGTGTACTTCGTCGGGTTGTTCGCTGCCATCGCCGCGCTGGTTCTTCTCTTCCGAAGGTCACGACGAGCACCGCTGCTGGCAGTGATCGCCGGGGTCCTCTATTTCCCGGTGATGGTGGCCGATCAGACTGGTGCCTTCTCGAGCCTTCGACCGCCGGCTGCGATCTCCGGTGTCGAATGGGTCGAAGCGATCGTGGCTCTGGCAGCGGTCGGGGTCGGTGCGTGGATGAACGGGAGGGCTGCCGGCGCGACGCCTCGCTGACGAGGCTCTTTTCAACGAGCCAGGTCATGTCGCACGTCCGGGTGTGGTCGGATTTGAATAGATTGCCTTTAGAAGGCGAAGCACTCCATCAAATTGCCGATCTCGCGTCGCCCATCGCGGGGAGGCGCGGGAGGCCCCGCCGCCGCGCCGCCGGCCGCCTGGTAGTTCGAACCCACGGGCGTAGCGACGTCGAACGTGTGGTTGACGGAGGCCAGAGTGGGCAACCCGAACACCGCCTCGATGAACTTGAGAATCGAGCTGTGCTCGTACACCGTCGGCTCGAGGTGGCCGGGCTTCGCCCAGGGTGAGATGACCCAGGTCGGGAGCCTGATGCCGAGGCCGAACGCATCGAGCTGCGGCGGGGACACGTGGTCGAAGAAGCCGCCTGACTCGTCGTACGTGAGGATGTAGGCCGAGCTGTCCCACGCCGACGACTGCATCAGAGCGGTTATGAGCTCTTGCTGGATACCCATCCCCACCGACACGGCCGCCGGCGGGTGCTCGTCCCAGCCCCGCGCAAAGCTCGGGATGATGAACGAGACCTGAGGGAGTCTTCCAAGCCTGAGGTCATCGAGGTATTCGCCCTGGCTGCCGCGCGTCCGCTGGTCGTGGGCCCAGCGCTTCCAGAAGACGAAGACGTTGTCTGAGTTGCCGAACGGCACGCTGTCCCAACCGATGTTGTAGACCTTCCAGGTCACGCCCGCGTCTTCGAGGAGGTCGAGGATGATCGGGTAGTCGAACACCCCGTAGCCCCAGATGCCGTTGGTCGTGATGCCGCCTGACGTGCCGGCAGCGAGGTAGAAGCGATTCGGCCAGGTCGGGCCCATCAGCGAGCAGAAGTAGTTGGTGCAAAGGCTGGAGGTCTGGAACAGGCTGTAGTAGAAAGGCAGGTCCGCCTGCGTGTAGTAGCCCATGCAGTTGATTCCGTCGGTGGTGTAGAAGCCATCCATCTTTCCGCCGTCGTATTCGCTGTGCATCGCTCCCCATGAGTGGCCGATGTCGGGCGTCGCAAGACTCGTGAAGTGGAAGGGCGGGACCGCGCCGCCGTTTCCGTCAGGCTGCGTGTAGCCGGAGGGCACGCCGTACGGGCCAACGAAGGGAGCGAACCCGAAGTAGTGGTCGAAGGATCGGTTCTCCTGCATGTCGACGACAACGTGCTTGATCGGGATGCCGCGCGAGCTGTTTCCCACGGCGGCCAGCCCCTTGGCCGCAGACAGCCACGGCATGGTCAGGCCGACCCCGAGCGCCCCGGCGCCCTTGAGCAGGTCGCGACGTCCTATTCGGTGGTCAAAGATCGAAGGTCTGGTACCGCCCATTTCTCCTCCTGGAACGAAACGTTCTGGCCGCCTTCCCAGTCAAACCCGCGCCGGTTGTTAGGCCAATCATGCGCGGCTAAGGCGAGGGGTGGACTGGGTTAGCAGGTACCCCGAATCACGTACCGCAAGGGCCGGATTCAGGTATTTCTCACCTTCTCGACTGCCGGCGTCGCCTCCTACGGTGAATTCCACGCTCCTTGGGCACCAGAAAACGAGATTTGGAGGATGACGCGGATGAGCACCAATTACCGGTTGTACGCGGCGAAGATGGCCGAGCTTCGCGCGCAACGCGAGGCCAATCGGCCACTCCGCAGGCAGCTTCAAGAGCTCCTGCTCTTCGTCGAGAAATGTGAGATGCGGTGGGACTCGATTGCCCCGCGATAGCCCCGTTTTAGAGCGGCGAGGTCAGCTCCAGCTGGATGTTGTCGGGATCGCGAAACGGAAGGACGCAGATCCCGAAGGACGTGAGCTCTCTGACCTCGCCCCGGGGCACGCCGCGCTCGTCGAGCTTCCGGATCGCCTCATCGAGCGCCGCCCTGCTCTCCACGCTGAAGCTCAGGTGGTCGAGCCCGACCCGGTTCTCGTCGAACTGGTCGCCCTTTTTCGCCACCGGCCGCAGCCCCAGCAGGTAGCTGCCCCGGCTCATGACGCACCCACCCCAGAGCACCGGGTAGCTGGGGTCGGACTTGGGGTCGTCTGACGCGGGCGCCTCGACCGCCACGTTGAATCCCAGCAAGCTCGTGTAGAACTCGCGGCTTCGCTCGATATCCGTGACGGTCAACCGCACGTGATGTATCTCGCCTAATCCGATCTGACCAGCCATGTGTTCCCCCTTTCGGTCAATGCCGGCGTTGGTCCCATTATCGAAGGCTATGTGACGGATTTGAGGTCGGGTTTCGGGCGCAGACCCGGCGCCTGGGCGAGGGCCCGGACGAACAGGGGAAGCGCAAGGCTCAGGAGGGCAGCGCTGCCGACCAACGCGGCGCGGATCGAGATTCCGGAGGCGACCACCCCGATGATCGGCCCTCCGACGATCTGCCCCAACGCATCCGCCTGGCCGTCCACTGAGAACAATGTCGCCCGGTTGGTAGAGTCGAGCGACCTGTTGAGCCAGGCACGCTGGACTGGTGAGAACGCCTGTCGCATCACGGTCGCCAACCAGAAGAACCCGATCGCAGCGTAGAGATTGCGCGCCACAGCGAAGCCGGCCAGCATCAAGGCTTGAACCAACGTAAGGGCGAAAAGCAGTCGGGTCACGTGCGTGTGGTTCTCGAGGTCGAGCCTCCGTCGGATCACCTGGGTTGTGGCGATCCCGATCAGCGCCGAGCCACCGCTGATCAGGCCAAACCAGAGGACAGGCGAAAACCCGGCGAAGCTCGGAAGTCCGATGTCCCGGAGAAAGTGAACCTGGTATAGCCGGTCGACACCCTCGCTCGAAAGGCCGAGCACGACAGTGATGGCAAGGATCGTGAGTATCAGTGGGCGGCTGCGTACGGACTTGATCGACGAACGAGCTCCGGCGGCCATGCCCGCAAGGCTGCCTGCCGCCTCGCGCGGGATGGCGCGGAATCCGGCCTCCGTCATCGCAAAAAAGAGGTAGACACCAAGCGCCACGAGCAGCGCGCCTCCGGCCACGATCGGAAGGTTCAGGCGGATCGACGCCAGGCCGACTCCCACAAAGATGCCAACGAGGGCTGTCACCTGACCAACTTGTGACCCTCGGAGGAACAAACGGCCCGCCGCCTCTTCGCCAACCTCATCGGTGATCCACGCGTCCTCCGCCCCGCTCGAGAGGGTTGCGCCAATTCCCCATACGACTTGGGCCAGGAGGATGGCTGTGAACTGTGGGATCGAGCCCTCGAGAATGAAGCCCGCCCCCACGAGCCCGCACCCGGCCGCCACGGACCAGCGGCGGCTGAAAGCATCCGCGAAAAGTCCGGTCGGGACCTGGAAGACGAGGCACGTGAGCTCCAGGACGCTCCCCACCAGGAGCAGCCGGAGCGGGTCGAGGTGAGCCACCTGGACCTGGTAAACGAGGTTCGTGACCGCGAGCATGCTGAAGAAAAGGGGCCAGCCCGCGCACAAAACGAGATAGACAAAGGTCGGGTCTTTGGAACGAATGGACAACTGGACGGTCTCCTCCCGCCGGCCGGATGGCGCGGCGAATCAATTGCTGATCGGGAGGAAACTCCAGCGGCTAGGCCCTGGTCTCCCCACATCGTGGGGAGAAGGCGCGAAGCGCCAGAGGGGACCGGGCTAGGAGGCTAGAGGTCTCCCGCGACGTCAGAGACGATCGCGGGGGCTTTCATGAGCGGAATCCTAGCCGGAATTCATGCGTTCTGCGCGGCGGGAGTGATCGCGACCACCGTCCAGCCGGTCTGCAACTGAGGGGGCGGCAGCAGCGTCCTGCAGTAACGGCATATCCGCCCGGTGTCGACGTCGATCGGCGCCCCGCAGATCGGACACTCCGCGCGCTGCTGCGCGTCGGTCGAGGCGCCCAGAGGGCGGCTGAACGTCCAGTACTCCGAGAAAGGCATCGACAACGGCATCGGGATCGCGTCTGGAGAATCGTTCTCGCTGAGCGTGAACTCCATGGCCACGCATAGAAAGAGGACCGTGATGTGGTCACCCTGGCTCGTGTGCTCCGCCGCGACGATGCTGGATCGCCTGATGTCAAGGAGGTCGTTGTACTGGACTGCGCCCCGCGCATACAGGCTCATGACGTCCGAGCGGAGGTCGTCGTAGACGGAAGCGGACACGAGGTCGCGCATGTCCGCCGGTTCCCGCGCTTGCATCGCCGATTTCACCGCGAACAACGACTTTCCCGCTTCCTTCAGAAAGGCATCCTTGTCGAAGTCCGGGTCGGAGGCCTGGATCTGGCCCAGGCCGATCGCCGGGTCGATCACGGAGTGGCGATAGGCTGCTCTGCGCCGCAACTGGGACAGAACTTTGCCCCGGCCGCGACCTGGACGCCGCATTTGGGACAGGGCGCCGTCCGTGTGGCGTTGGCCGCCGAGAATACAGCGCCGGCCATGCCCATACCCGCGACCACAGCGGGCGCCGAACCTTCGCCGCCCTTGGCCGCTCCTTCGCCGATGCCTTCCATGGCTTCGCCCGCGGCCGCGCCCTGGAAGCTGCCGGCGAGCTTCGTGTACTGAACGTCGCGGCGGTACTTCTTGAGCGTCTCCTCGTCCTCCGGCTTGATCGAGATCACGAAGTTGCCCATCCGGGCGACGCTGATGCCGTAGGCATCGAGGACCTTGGCAGCCGCCGCCAGCGTTTCTTGCTCGATCACCGCGTTCTGGCTTGCAATGCCCAGGATGGGCCAACGCTCGTTGGTGATGTGGGCCACCACATCGGTGCGAAAAACTTTCAGGAGCTGGTCGCGCATCCAGTCCGTGATCTGGTCGTTGCTCAGAAGCCCCTGGGTGCCGACGAGGTTGAGGATGAGGCGGTCGGGAGCCACGACCTTGAGCGAGTAATCCCCGAACACGCGAAGTCCGATCGCCAGGCCCGTCTCGGGGTCTACCACGTTGTCCACCATCCCGCCGAAGGGCAGGTTCGCAAACTCTCGCGTCGACACGAAGTAAAGCTCGGTCTTCAAGAACTTGCCGCCGGTGGCCGCGTCGACGAGGTTGCCGAGGAACGGGATCTCGCTCGAGTCCAGCGTGCTCACCCCGGGCTGGATCACGCCGTTGACCTTGCCGTCGCGGAAGAAGACCGCCAGCTCGTCTTGCTCGACCGTGAGCTGAGTGCGGTTCCGGATGTTGGTGTCTGGCCATTTGAAAAGGATCGATCCCTTGTAGTCGTCCGGCCGGACGATGAACTCGCGACGGAAGTTGCTGAAGAGGCCCAAGGTGCGCTCAGTATGGTCTCGGGCCTCGAAATCGGCTCTCGTTAGCGGCTACTTCCAGAGCTTCTCCGTAACCATCCACCCCGCCTGGGGTGTTGAACGTCTTGATGTCCGGGGAGTCCTTCACACACGTCGGGCAGCTGTCCTCGGACGGTCGGTGGCGCTGGGACGGCGCCTCCTGGCGACCGGTCGTGGCCCGGCCCCATCCGCGCTGGCTCAATCGAGAGCTGAAAGCCGGGGCGACCTGGCTCACTCTGGTGGCGGCGGTGGCCGTCGGCCTCGTAGCCGATCAAGCGCTGCGCGTCGCAACTTTTGGGCTGGCAGCGAGCCTGACCCTGGCGCTCATCGCCCTCGCTCTCGTGTTTGCGGGCAGGATTGCTTCGTTCGAGTCACGTGTGCTCGTCGGGGCGTCGGTCTTGTTCTCCGCCTGGTTGACGCTGCGGGCGAGCCCATGGCTGTTGTGGCCGGACCTCGCGATGTCGTTCGCGCTCATCGGTCTGGCCGCGTCCGTGACGAGTCGGGGTTCGCTCCTCGACCTGGGGATCGCCGAAGCGGCGGCCCGCTCGGCGCACGCTTTGATCCACGTCGGGTCGGGTGCGGGCTTCGCCGCGCAGCCACTGGCGCAAGCGCGGAATCGGATGGGGCTCGTGGTCCCGATCGCGCGTGGCGCGCTCATCGCGGCGCCGATCGCGACCCTGCTCGTCGTCCTGCTCGCGGCCGCCGACCCGGTCTTTGCCTCCTTCTTCAACCTGAACCTGGATCTCGGCCGGCTGGCGCTGGATGTCACGTTCGTGGGGGCCGGGGCGCTGGTTGCGGCGGGTCTGCTGAGGTTGGCCGCGGCTGTGCCGCTCGCTCGGGTGGATGGGCCTGCCTGGCGGCTGGGTTCGATCGAAGGATTGGTCGTGCTCGCTGTGCTTGACGCAGTTTTCGCGGCTTTCGCGGTGGCGCAGGCCATCGCGGCGGCCGGGGCCGCGGGCGACGCGCTGCGGACCGCCGGCGTCACGTATTCCGATTACGCGCGATCTGGATTTTTCGAGCTGCTGTGGGTCGCCGGCCTCACCGCCGTCGTCCTGATCCTATTCAGCCGGATCACCAACCTGACCGAACGGACCACCAGGCGAGCGTTTCAAGTTCTCGCCCTGGTGGCTATCGGATTGACCCTTCTCATCGTGTTGGTCGCCTTCCAACGTCTGCAGCTATACGAGCAGGCTTACGGCTTCACGATGCTGCGGCTCTACAGCCACATCTTCGCGGTGTGGATTGCGCTGATCTTCCTCTTCCTTGCCGCGGACTTCGCCGGCATGTTCAGGCGGTGTCGGTGGTTCGTGGGCGCCGTTTCCGTTTCCGCGATGGCCGTCCTCCTGGTGCTCAATGTCGTGAACCCCGAGGCGATCGTGGTCTCGCTCAACATCGACCGCGCTCAAACCACTCACAAGATCGACGCCCAGTACCTCGCCACGCTGTCGAACGACGCGACTCCCACGTTGATAGCCTCCGGCTCGCCGGACATCAGGCGCATCGCGTGCGAGGGCCCGCAGACGTATTCAGTGGCCGCGGCCGCGTTCAACTGGTCTGACGCCGCCGCCGCAACCTCGCGCCGCGCCCGCTGCTGAAACTGTCAAGATCGCGGCGTGACGAGGGTCAAGATCTCCGTCGGCGGCATGCGGTTCGAGGCGCGGCTCGAGGCCGAGCGGGCGCCCAAGACATGTGCCAAGTTCGTTGCCATGCTGCCGCTGAAAACGCGCCTGATCCAGGCACGCTGGAGCGGCGAGGCGGCCTGGATTCCGCTCGGCGAACTGGACGTGGGCCTCGGCTATGAGAACCACACGAGCTATCCCGCGCCCGGCCAGCTGCTGCTGTATCCGGGCGGCATCAGCGAGACGGAGATCCTGTTTCCCTACGGCGGGACGGTGTTCGGAAGCAAGATGGGCCAACTCGCGGGCAACCACTTCGCGACGATCGAGGATGGCGCCGAGCAGCTGCCGGCGCTCGGCAAGCTCGTCCTGTGGGAAGGTGCGCAGGACATCGTTTTCGAAGCCATCTGATGATGGATCGCGCTGCTTCGGTTGTGATGCAGCGATGCGAGGCGCTCGGCTCGATCAGCGAGGAACCTGACTGCCTCACCAGGCCATTCGCGTCTGATGCGATGCGCCGAGCGCAGGAGCAGGTGACCGGATGGATGCGCGAGGCCGGGATGGAAGTGGGCCGGGACAACATCGGCAACCTTCGCGGCCGGTACGAGGGAGCGTTAGACGCCCACGAAGTGCTTCTGCTCGGCTCCCATCTCGACTCGGTGCGGGATGCAGGAAAGTACGACGGGCCGCTCGGCGTGCTGGTGGCGATTGCGGTCGTGCAGCGCTTTCACGAGCGAGGCTTGCGGCTGCCGTTCGCGATCGAGGTGATCGCGTTCGCGGACGAGGAGGGCCTCCGGTATGGGACCACCTACCTGGGCAGCCGGGCGGTGGCGGGCAGCTTTGACGCCGCCGATCTCGGCCGCACCGACGCCGGGGGTGTGACGATGGCGCAGGCGATCCGCGGCTTCGGAGGCGATCCGGACAGCATCGCGAAGGATCGAACGATCGAGGGCGAGCTGCTCGGCTACTGCGAGGTCCACATCGAGCAGGGGCCGGTGCTCGAAGCTCGAGGACTGCCTGTGGCTGTCGTTTCCGCCATCGCCGGCCAGACGCGCCATCAGGTCACCTTCAAGGGCGAGGCGGCTCACGCGGGCACGACTCCGATGGCCCAGCGTAAGGACGCGCTCGTCGCCGCATCAGTGTTCGTGCAAGCCGTGGCGGACCATGCCGAAAGTCAGGCGGGACTGGTCGCCACGGTCGGGCAGCTCATCGTGCAGCCCGGCGCCGCGAACGTCGTGCCGGGAGAGGCGACCCTGAGCCTTGACGTCCGCCACGCTCATGACGCCGAGCGCCTCAAAGCCTCGAAGCTCCTGGTGGATGTCGCAGGCAAGATCGCGCACCAAAGGGGCATCGAGCTCACGACCAGGCAGGTCAGCGAAAACGGCTCGGTTCTGTGCTCGGCACGCTTGACCGCGGTGCTTGCGCAAGCCGTCAAGGACCTGGGCCAGCCGGTCGTTCATCTTGCGAGCGGTGCGGGTCACGACGCGGTCGAGATGGCCGGCGTCACGGAGATCGCGATGCTCTTCGTGCGCTGCAAAGGGGGCATCAGCCACAACCCGGCCGAATCGGTGCTGGAGGAGGATGTCGCCGTCGCGATCGAGGTTCTTGCGAAGTTTCTGGAGCTGCTGGCGGCCGGGCGTTGAGCAACCTGGTCATCCGCGGCGGGACCGTCGTGACGAGCTCGTCTGTCGGTCTCGCCGACGTCGCCATCACAGGCGGTCGGATCAGCGAAGTGGGACCGAACTTGAACGAAGGCGCCCAAGAAATCGACGCCTCGGGCCTGCACATCTTCCCGGGTGGCATCGACTCGCACGTCCACTTCAATGAGCCTGGGCGGACGGAATGGGAGACCATCGCCAACGGCTCGGCTGCGCTCGCCGCCGGCGGCTACACGTCGTACGTTGACATGCCGCTGAACAACCTGCCAGTCACGACCGACGGCGCTGCTTTCGATCTCAAGCTCGCTGCCGCGAAGCGTTCTTCGGTAGTCGACTTCGGTTTTTGGGGCGGCCTCGTGCCCGGCAACCTCGATCGCCTCACGGAGCTCGCGGAGTGCGGCGTGATCGGGTTCAAGGCGTTTATGTGCCCCAGCGGCATCGACGAATTCCCGGCGTGTGACGAGAAGACGCTGCGCGAAGGCATGAAGCGAATCGCGGAGCTTGACTCCACCTTGCTGGTGCACGCGGAGGATCCGTCAAAGCTCTCAGATCCACAGGGCACCACCGCGAGAGATTTCCTCGAGTCCCGCCCCTGGGAGGCCGAACTCTCGGCGGTCCACAACGCCATCGCGTGGGCGCGTGAAGCCGGGTGCCGGCTGCACATCGTGCACGTCAGCTGGGCCCCCAGCGCCGCCTTGATCCAGGTGGCGCGCCAAAACGGCGCTGACGTCAGCGGCGAGACCTGCCCCCACTACCTTCTCTATTCCGAGGACGACCTGGAGCGGCTGGGCGGGCTCGGGAAATGCGCGCCTCCGTTTCGTTCGGCGGGGAGCCTCGATGCTTTGTGGACAGCGCTCGCCGACGGCTGGCTTCAAATGGTCGTTTCGGACCACTCGCCCAGCACGCTGGCGCTGAAGCAAGGAGAGAACTTTCTCAGGATCTGGGGCGGCATCTCAGGGTGCCAGTCGACCCGGCTGCTGCTGCTCGCACAGAACCGCCTCGATCGACCGCTGATCGCGGCCCTTACGTCCACGAACGTCGCAAATCGATTTGGCCTCGAGCACAAGGGCGATGTGGCTCTCGGTTTCGATGCTGACCTGTGGCTCGTGGACCTCAGTCATGAGGATGTCGTTCGAAAGGAGGACCTCCTCTATCGCAATCCCTTCAGCGCGCACGAGGGACAGCCGATCCGTGGCCGCACCGCGCGAACGCTGGTGCGCGGCCACACCGTGTTTGTGGACAGAGGGATCGCGCCCGGCTCGGCTGGCCGGCTCCTCACACACCGCACCTAAAGAGGCACCTGCGCTCGCAGCCGTTTGCTCTCTGCAGCAATATCGCGAGCGATCCTAGTTTCGTCGCCGGTGAGCAGTCGCCCGTCCCGCACGACAACCTTTCCGTTGACGACGACCGCCTCGGCTCGAGCGGGCGGAGCAAGGGCAAGTGCGGCCAGTGGATCTTCGATGCCGGCGTGGGCCAGGTCGTCGATTCGAAAGAATGCGACGTCCGCGCACTTGCCTGGCTCCAGCGAGCCGCAGTCGTCGCGGCCGAGGCAGGCGGCCCCTCCGGCCGTCGCCAGCCGCCACGCTCCTCGCGCGTCCAGCGCGGTTGCGGCATCCGGATCGCTTTGTAGAGCGGCTCGGCCGCGAGCCAGCAGCAAGGCCTGATGAAGCTCCATCGCAAGGTTCGCATCCTCGTTGCTCGCCGCGCCGTCCACGCCCAGGCCCACTTTCGCGCCGGCCCGCACGAGGTCCGCCACGCGGCACAGGCCGGCTCCGAGTCGCAGGTTGCTCGATGGACAGTGCGCCACCCCCGTGCCGCTCGCGGCCACCGCTGCGACGTCCGCGTCATTGAAATGGACGCCGTGGGCGAACCACACGTCGTCCCCGGTCCAGCCCAGGTCCTGCATGAGCTCGACCGGGCGCTTCCCGAATTTCTCCAGGCAGAATCGCTCTTCGTCCAGAGTCTCCGCGACGTGGGTGTGCAGCCGTACGCCATGCCGGCGCGCGAGCGCCGCCGAGTCGCGCATCAGCTCGGGCGTCACCGAAAACGGCGAGCACGGCGCCACCACCACGCGGCACATCGAGCCGCGCGCCGGGTCGTGGAAGTCGTGGATCTTCTGCTCCGTGTCCGCGAGGATCGCGTCCTCGTCCTCGACCACGCTGTCCGGAGGGAGTCCGCCCTTCGATTCGCCGAGGGACATCGAACCGCGACATGGATGGAAGCGCAGTCCGAGCTCGCTCGCCGTTTCGACCAGCGCGTCGAAGATGCCTTCGCGACCGTGAGGAAAGACGTAGTGATGATCCGTGGACAGCGTGCATCCACTCAGGAGCAGCCGGGCCATCGCCGCGCGGGCGGCGATACGGACCGTGTCGGCGTCGATCTGCGCCCACACCGGATAGAGCGCGCGCAGCCACTCGAACAGGCCCCCGTCAGGCACGTATCCGCGGGTCGCCCACTGGTACATGTGGTCGTGCGCGTTGACCAGGCCGGGCACGGCGACGCAGTTCGGCAGATTGAGCACCTCGTCTGCGGGGGGCGGTGAGGTCGAGCCCACCTCGGCGATGAAACCATCGCGAGCGAGCACCCAGCCGTTCTCCAGCTCTTGCCCGGCGCCTGTGAACACCAGGCCCGCGCGCAGAAGCAGGGTTGACACTACGTGTCCACTATGTCTTGAGGTCGGACGGGCACGCGCGTGATCGGCTTTCCCGTCGCGGCACGGATCGCCGCGACAATCGCAGGGCCCGACGAGATGGCCGGGGGCTCCCCCACCCCCTTCAATCCGTACGGCGAATGCGGGTCGCCCAGCTCGAGGATCTCCATCAGCAATGGAGGCATGTCCAGGATCGTCGGGAGCAGGTAGTCCGTGAACGAGGCGTTGCGGATCACCCCGTCCTTGACCTGGATCTCCTCCATCACGGCGAGCCCGAGCCCCTGCGCCGCCCCGCCCTCGAGCTGGCCCTCCACCGCCTGCGGGTTGATCGCTTTACCGACGTCCTGCGCCGTGGCGAGCTCGACCACCTTGACCAGCCCGAGCTCGGTGTCGACGTCGACCACCGCGCGATGCGCGGCGAACGCGTACTGCAGGTGTGCGTTCGCCTGGCCCGTTTCGGGATCGAGGCGGTGCGTGCGCCTGGGTCGAAACTCGCGGGTCTCCTCGACAACCGCGTCCCCCAGGAGCGTAGCCAGAGTGACGATTACCTCGCCTTCGGACGAGACGACCGCCTCGTTTTCGAGGCGGGCCGCTGTGCTGCGCCCGAGCTCTGACCGCGCCATCGCCAGCACGCGTTCACGCACCGCCTCGGAGGCGGCCTTGACGGCGCCGCCGGTGATGTATGTCTGCCGTGAGGCAGATGAGGAGCCCGCCGAGCCCACCTGCGTGTCGGCCTGGAGCACGACGACGTCGTCCACGCTCAGCTCCGTGGCCGCGATTTGCGCCTGCACAGAGATCAGCCCCTGTCCGACTTCGGCCGCGGCCGTGTGGACCTCGGCGCGCGGGCGGCCGTCCACGATGAAGAGCCGGACCCTGGCGGTCGAGTGGTCGTCAAATCCCTCCGAGTAGCCGACGTTCTTGAACCCGACGGCGTAACCCACGCCGCGCACCACGCCTTCTCCATGGGTGGTGTTGCTGACCCCGCCGGGCATCTGGGTGAGGTCTGCCGCTGCGATCCGCCCTCTCCCCGACGCTCTCCCCTGGGGGGAGAGGGGGAAACTTCCGCTCGACCCTCCCCCCTGCGGGGGGAGGGGGAAGCTCTTGACTCGGTCAAGCAGCTCTTCGACTGGCGCCGGGCCCTCGACCACTTGCCCTGTGATAAGCCGGCTCCCGGTCTTCATTGCATTTCGCTTGCGCAGCTCGACCGGGTCCATCTGGAGCGCAGCCGCCAGCTTGTCCATCTGCGCTTCGTGCGCGTAGCAGTTCTGGACCGAGCCGAAGCCGCGCATCGCGCCGCACGGCGGGTTGTTCGTGTACATCACCCATCCGTCGACCGTCGCGCTCGGACACTCGTACGGTCCCAGGGCGAAGCAGCATGCGTTGGCGATCACCGCCGTCGAGCTGGATGCATACGCCCCGCCGTCAAGCATCACCCGCGCCTTGACGTACACGAGCTTGCCGTCACGCGTGGCGCCGTGCTCGTAGGTCAACCTTCCTGGATGCCGGTGCACGTGGCCTACGAACGACTCTGAGCGCGAGTAGCTCATCTTCACGGCGCGTCCTGTGCGCAGCGCGAGCAAACAGGCATGCGCCTGCATCGAGAGATCCTCGCGCGCACCGAACGCGCCACCCACACCGGCCATCGTCAGCTTCACCTTCTCCGGGGGTAGCGCCAGGATTTCGGAGAGCTGGTCGCGGTCGACGTGCAGCCATTGCGTGGCGATATGAAGGTCGACCCCGCCGTCGCCGTCCGGAATCGCCAGGCCCGACTCAGGCCCCAGCGGCGCCTGGTCCTGCATGCCGATCTCGTATTCGCCGCTCACCACCACGTCCGCCCGCGCGTCCTGGTCTCCGTGCCGGATCCTCACGTGGCGGGTGACGTTGCCGCCGGCGTGCAGCCGCGGCGCGGAATCGGTTAGGGCGCGCTCTGGATCGGTGAGCGGCTCGAGCACCTCGTATGTCACCCGGACTTTTTGAGCCGCGCGTCGCGCATGCTCGGGGTGATCGGCGGCGACGAGGGCTACGGCCTCGCCCCAGTAGCGCACGACGTCGAAGGCGAGGACGGGCTGGTCCTGGATCTCGAGGCCGTACAGCTTCTGGCCCGGCACGTCCTCGTGCGTGAGCACCGCCACCACACCTGGCATCCCATTTGCCTCGGTCGTATCGATGGCGAGGATGCGCGCGTACGGGTGCGGGCTTCGCACGGTCGCGCCCCAGAGCATTCCCCGGGCGGTGAGATCGGATGAGTATGTGAAGTCCCCGCGAACCTTTCCCTCTCCATCGGCCCGCCGCGGCGACTCGCCGATCCGGCCGCTCACCGCGGCGCCATCCTCTCCGCCGCCAGGTGCACGGCGTCGATGATCTTCGCGTAGCCGGTGCAGCGGCAGATGTTGCCGGCCAGGGCCTCGCGGATCTGCATCGTGGTCGGGTGCGGCGTACGCGTGAGCAGGTCGTGCGTCGCCACCACAAATCCCGGCGTGCAGAAACCGCACTGGACGGCGCCGGCTTCGAGGAACGCCTCCTGCACCGGGTGCAGCACCCCGCCGGACGCGATCCCCTCGACCGTCACCACCTCGCGACCTTGAGCCTGCCCGCCCAGGACCAGGCAGGAGCACACCAGGCTGCCGTCCAGGTACACCGAGCACGAGCCGCACTCGCCCTGCTCGCAAGCGTTCTTTGAGCCGGGAAGCTCCAGGTGTTCGCGCAGCACCGCAAGCAGGCTCGATCCCTCCCACACGCCATGGGCAACACGCGGACGGCCGTTGACCGTGCACGCGATCTTCATGCCGCTCCGAGATATTCGTTCCAGGCCCACGTGAAGCTGCGCCGCGCCATCACAGCGAGCGCGTACCGGCGGTAGGCCGCAGTCCCGCGCACGTCGTCGATGGGCCGCGCCGCGGCCGCGACGAGCTCGCCAAAACGAGCCAGCGCGGACTCGGCAACCGGCGCTCGTTTCTGCCACAGGTCGTCCTCGTCGAGCACGCCTTGAATGAAGCTCTCCGCCTCGGGCGCTCCCACCGGGGTCGGGGCGGCTGACCCGATGCCCGTGCCCACCCAGCGGCGTTCGGCGTCGATGGCAAGCCCAAACGAGCACACGGCGATGACCATCGCGTTGCGCGTGCCAACCTTCGAGAACTGCTGTGGTCCGTGGGCGGGCTCGATGAGAAATGCGGCGATCAGCTCGTCCTTGCGCATCGCGTTGCGCTTGGGTCCGACGAAGAACTCGTGGACGGGAACGCGCCGGGTGCCGGCAGCCGAGGCAAGCTCGACCACGGCTCGCGACGCGAGCAGCGCCGGGTGGGCGTCACCCGCCGGCGAGGCGGAGCCCAGGTTTCCTCCGACCGTGCCACGGTTGCGGATCTGCGGCGACCCGACCGTCCTGGACGCCATGGCCAGGCCGGGAATCCGGTCGCCGAGCTCCTCGATCAGACGTGTGTACGTGACCCCGGCCCCGATCCGGAGCACGCCGTCCTCCAGTCCCCACTCCGAGAGCTCCGCGACACGGGTCAGGTCGAGAAATGCGGGCGGCCTGTGGCGGTCGAAGTTGATCTCTACCATGACGTCGGTTCCACCCGCGATCGGCAGCGCATCCGGGTGCGCCGCCTTCATGGCAAGTGCCTCAGTCCAGGTGGCGGGCTGCAGAAAATCCACTTGCGATCACCATGCGTCATCGGCCGGCGACACGTCGTCTCGCGTGACGGTGCCCTCGATCAGGCCGTACGGGCGGTCCGACGCGTAGAACACCTCGTTTTCGTTGTTGAGCCCGAAAGGCTCGAGATCGACCACGAAGTGATGCTTGTTCGCCATCGTCAGGCGGATCTCCGCGATGTCGGGTCGCGCCTCGAGCACGGCCTCCCCCATCGCGTAGAGCGTTTGCTGCAGCGAAAGGCTGTGCGTGGTCGCGAATGTCTCGACCAGCAGGCGCCGCGCCTCGACGTGAGCCTCCATCCACGCGGCGCTTTCGCTCCCGTACCGCCAGCGCGCCTCGACGGCGGTCGCGAGCATGCGGTCGCGGGTCTCGGGCAGCGTCGTGTAGTGGTCCTCCCGGTAGCCCCAGAACTCCGAGCCTGTCGACTTGAGGAGGGTGAGCCCGGTGATGCCGGACACCACCCAGGCGGACTCGTCCGTACAGGTCACAATCGCGAGGCGCAGCTCGGACCCGTTTCTCGCGAACGAGTGGGGATGCGCTTTGCCGCCGACCGTTATGCGCTCCCAGGGTTGCTCGGCGATCGAGATTCGGGCCCGGCGCACCGCCCCGTGGGCGCTTACGAAATGCCGGCCGAGGCGCAGCGCGAAATCCTCGATCTCGCCGACCGGATCCTTGGCAAATGCGAACACGGTGTTCTTCTGGGTGTCGGTTGGGACCACGTGGCTGTTGTCGCCCGTCAGGTGGGTTTCGCTGAAGTCGCCGGCGAGCGCGATGCTGACCGTCATGTCCTTGACGTCATGCATGGCGCCCCGCGTGACCCGGACGACATGTGTCTCGGCCTTTCCGTACTGGTTGCCGCCGAGGCGGATTGTCATTGGCCTTTGTAGGTTGAGTAGCCGAACGGGCTCAGCAGCAGCGGCACGTGAAGGTGCGCGCCCCCATCGCCGGCGACCACCGTGACGAACACCTCGGGGTAGAACACGTCGGTTGCGGACTCGCTGAAATATTTGCCGGTGGCAAACTCCAGGCGGTAGTCGCCTGCCGCGACCGGTCCGTTGGACAGGTCCCTGACCCGCCCGTCGGCGTCGGTGACGGCGCGCGCGACGACCGTCCATTCCCCGTCCGGCCCGCGGCGCCGGAGAGTCACGGCCAGGCCGGCGGCCGGGCGGCCGTGCGTGGTGTCGAGCACGTGGGTCGAGATGATCATTCGCTAAACACTCGGCCAAGGCGCATGCGTGCGATCTTGCGATGCTCGGCGGCCGCCACGCGCGCCTCGGTCACTGGGTCGTTGTCCATGCGCGTCCGCAGTGAGGCCAGGATCTCATCCGCGCTCATGTCGGCGGCCGCGATGAGAAAGACTTGCCCAAAGCGGGTTTCATAACGGCGATTCTCCTGGGCCAGCTGCTCGAGGACGTCGGCACTCGCCGCCCGAACTCCGAGCTGCTCCCGTTCGGAGGCGGCTGGCGCGCTGCCACCGCTTTCGCCAATGCGCGGGTGACCTTGAAGCGCCTCGGCCCAATCCGATGGAGAGAGGTCCGCCCACGCCAGCTCGGCGGCCTCGAGCAGCGCTGGAAGATCGGCGTACGGCCATCCAGCCGCCACCTGGTGCGACCATTTCCGCGAGGCGAAACAAGAGTAGAGGCGCTGCTCGGAATCATTCAATCCCCAACGGCACCAGCTCGAAGCGCGCCACGTCGACCAGGCCCTGATCGGTGATCTTCAGCTCCGGGATCACGGACAGGGCCAGGAAGCTCAACGTCATGAAGGGCGCTGCCATCGTCACGCCCATCCCGGCCAGGCGCTGCTCCATCGAGCGCATCCTGTCGTGCACAAACGCGAGCGGTTGGTCGCTCATCAAACCCGCCACCGGCAGCGCCAGCTCCTCCACCACGCGGCCGCCCTCGGCGATCACGATCCCGCCACCGATCGCCGCGAGGCGCTGCGCGCACGCGGCCATGTCCGCGTCATCGACCCCCAGCACGACCACGTTGTGCGCGTCATGGGCAACGGTCGAGGCGAACGCCCCTCGCGTGAGCCCGACGCTCGTCGCAAAACCCAGGCCGACCCGGCCGCTTGCATGGTGCCGCTCGAGCACCGCGATCTTCACGAGGTCGCGCTTTGGGTCGGCCACGATGCTCCCGTCCCGGGTGGCCGGCTCGATGAGCTCGATGCCCGTCAAGAGCTGTGACGGGATGACCCGGATGACTCGGATGCGCCGTGGGCCGGCACTCACATAAAAGGTCGAGGCGGACACTTCCCCCAGGTGCACGGTCTGGCGGACCCACTCCGGCACCTCGAGCTTGACGAACCTCGGGGCCGCTCCTCGTTTGAGCACCTGGCGCGGGACGAACGAGGTCAGGTCGTCGAGGACCAGGATGTCTGCCTGGTAGCCGGGGGCGATAGCGCCCAGGTTGCGAAGTCGGTGATAGATCGCGGGGTGAATCGTCGCCATCACCAGGGCGTCTTCCGGCGTGATGCCCTCGGAGACGGCGACCCGCACCATCTGGTTGATATGACCCTCCTCGACGATGAAGCTCGGTTCGCGATCGTCGGTGCAGAACATGCATCGCGCGGGCCCGTAGCGTTTGATCAGCGGCAGCAGGTCGCGCAGGTTGCGCGCGATCGACGCCTCGCGAAGCATCACCCACATGCCCAGGCGGCGCTTCTCGAGGGCTTCTTCATAGGTGGTGGCCTCGTGGTCGGAGCGAATGCCGGCGGCGATGTACGCGTTCAGGGCCGGCCCCCGGACGCCGGGCGCGTGGCCGTCGACGTGATCAGTCAGGCCGGTCTGGAGCTTTGAGACTTCGGCCGGGTCGCCGGCGATCACCCCGGGGAAGTTCATCATCTCCGCGATTCCGATAACGCGATGGCGCCGCAGGAGGCTCGCGATGTCGCCGGTGGTGAACGGCCGGTGCGGCGACTCGAACTTCGACGCTGGCACGCATGACGACGCCATGACGAAGACGTCGAGCGGCAATCCGGAGCAGGAGTCGAGCAGCCAGTGGATCCCGTCGGTGCCCAGCACGTTGGCGATCTCGTGCGGGTCGGCGACCACGGCGGTGGTGCCCTGCGCCAGGACGGCGCGCGCGAACTCGTCCACGGTGAGCTTCGAAGACTCGATGTGCATGTGGGCGTCGATGAAACCTGGCACCAGGTAGGCTCCCGCCACGTCCATTCGCTCGCGGCCCTGGTAGCTGCCCAACCCGACGATATGGCCGTCGGCGATCGCCACGTCGACCTCCAACCATTCCTTGGTGAAGACCGAGAAAACCCTGCCGCCCGCCAGCACGACGTCGGCAGGCTCATCGCCGCGCGCGACAGCCATCCAGCGAGGATCCATGCCGGTCAGGATAGTTCGACCGTGCCGTGTGCATTCCGCACGTCTGGCGGGCGGCCGTGCGGTCAGGCGCCGGGCTTCAAGAAGTCAACAGCCTCCTCGCGCCCGTCCCAGACCACTGTCGTTTGAGCGGGCTCGGTGCGCGCCACGACCTTGCCGCCCCGCAGCACCAGCTTGCGCGGCGCGACCAGGCGGATCGCGTCTACCTCGGTCGGCGCCGCAAATGCGCAGAGGTCGGCTTTGCAGCCGGGCTCGAGGCCGTAGCCTTCCAGACCCAGGGCCGCGGCGGGGTTGACGGTGATCATGTCGATCAGGGTGCGGAGCTCGTGGTGGCCTGACATCTGGCCGTAATGCGCGAGCACGAACGCCGCCTGGAGCGGGTCTCCATAGCCGAGCGGGTACCAGGGGTCCATCACCGAGTCGTGGCCGATGCAGACGTTCACCCCGGCCGCCAGGAGCTCCTTCACGCGCGTGTGGCCGCGCCGGATGGGGTAGCTGTCGAAACGACCCTGCAGCGTCGAGTTGTCAAGGGGGTTGGTGACCATGTGCATCTGGGCCCGCTTCAGGTTGTTGATCAGCCGGTAGGCGTAGGCGTTGTTGTAGGAGTGCATAGCCGTCGTATGGCTGGCCGTGACGCGGCCGCCCATTCCGAGCCTGATCGTCTCTGCGGCCATCACCTCGGTAAAGCGCGAGTGATCGTCATCGGTCTCGTCGCAATGAATGTCGACCCGGAGGCCCCTATCCGCGGCGAGCGACATGGCGAACTTGACCGAACGCTCGCCGTACTCGCGCGTCAGCTCGAAATGCGGGATCGCGCCGACCACATCGACGCCCATGTCGACCGCGCGTTTCATCAGCTCCTCGCCGCCGTCAAACGACATGATGCCCTGTTGAGGAAAGGCGACGAGCTGGAGCACCATCTGGTCGCCGATCTCCTCGCGCAGCTCGAGGAGGGCCCGGACGGCTGTCAGGTTCGGATCGCAGACGTCCACGTGGCTGCGCACGAACTGCACCCCGCTGGCCAGCTGCCAGCGCAGCACGGTGCGCACCCGGCGCTTGACGTCGTCAACCGTCAGGTGCTTCACGCGCTCCGCCCAGATCGCGATGCCCTCGAACAGCGAGCCGGTCTCGTTGTGGCGGGGCTCGCCCACCGTCAGCACCGCGTCGAGGTGGATGTGAGGCTCGACCAGCGCCGGCGTGACCAGGGCCCCGCCAAGATCGATGACCTGCCGCGCCTCTGGTTCGGCGGCGGCGATCAGGCCGTCGCGAACTCCGATTTCGCGATTTTCCGACTGCCCCGGCAGGCGCGCGCCTTTGAGGAGCAAATCGAGCATTCACGCGAGGCTAACAGAGACCTAAACTCTGCGGAACGGAGGCGGCCGGTTTCGAAAGGGGATAGCGCATGCAGACAGCCGAGCAAGTAGGCAAGGACGTCCCGATTCGTGAAGGCGACTACGGCGAAAGAGTCGCCACCATCGAGCCGGGCGGGGTTGAGTACATCGCGCTGAAGGAGCGCCACGGCAAGCCGATCGACCTTTTCTGGACGTGGCTTTCACCCAACCTGGAGTTCGCGACAGTCTTCATCGGCGTCATCGCCGTGGCTTTTGAAGGGCTCAACCTATGGCAGGCGGCCACCGCCATCCTCCTCGGCACTGGGCTCGGCTCGCTCAGCCACGCCGTTCTCTCCTCGTGGGGCCCGAAGTTCGGCGTCCCCATGATGATCGTGAGCCGCGGCCCGTTCGGGTTCCTGGGCAACATCCTGCCCGCGGCGCTAAACGGACTCACCGCCTCCTTTGGCTGGTTCATCGTCAACAGCGTCAGCGGCGCCTTCGCGGTGCAGTCGCTCTTCCCGTCGTTCAACTTTCCGTTCTGGCTGGCGTTTCTCGTGATCGTGGTGGCCCAGGTGCTGATCGCCACGCTGGGACACAACCTGATCCACGTCTTCGAGCGCCTTGTCGTGCCGCTGCTCGGCATCGTCTTCATCGTCGCGTGCTTCTACATCTTCATCAATGGCAACTACGGGTACTCACCCAAACCAGTGCCTGGCGGCTGGCTGCTCGCCTTCACCGCGGCATTCGGGTACGCGGTCGGCTGGAATCCCTTTGCGGCGGACTACACGCGCTATCTGCCGCCGACCGTGAACCGCCGCATGGTCGGTTTCTGGGCCGGGTTCGGCGTCCTCCTCTCGTGCGTGGTCCTCGAAATGGCCGGGGCGGTGCTCGCAACCGTCGCGAAGACAGACTTTTTCAACGGCATTCCGACGGCTCAGCTTCAAAAGGCGATGCCGGATCCCGTGTACTACGCGGCGCTGCTGTGCATCGCCATCGGGGCGGTCGCCGCGAATGCGATCAACATCTACAGCGGCACGATGGCGCTCGTGTCGCTGGGCATCCGCGAGATGGGCATGACGCTTCGCCAGCGTCGCGCGGTGATCGCAGTCGTCGTCGGCGTGATCGGGTTCCTGGGCGGCGTCATCCTGCAGGCGCAGGTCGCGCCGGGCAGCAAGTACGAGAGTTTCCTGCTCTTGATCAGCTACTGGATCGCCCCCTGGCTCGCCGTCATGTTCGTGGACTACTGGCTGCGCGGTGGCGATTACGGCGACGAGAGCATGTTCTACAACACCGCGTTCAACCGTTGGCAAGGCGTGGTCGCCATGGGAGTCGGGCTCGTGGTCTCGGTGTATTTCTTCGCCAACGTGTTCGGCCTGTACGTCGGTCCGGTACCAAACGGCAATCCCGACTTCGGCGACATCACTTTCATCGTCGGCTTCCTTCTTAGCGGCGCCCTCTACTACGTTTTCAACATGAACCTCCGCAAGGAGACGGCCGCCAGGCGAGCGTCGATGGGCTCTCGGGCGGCCTGAGGATTCAAGACCGGCGCCGCTGCCCTCTTGGGTGGCGGCGCCCCCATTCTTGAAATGACCGGCATCGAGCCCGAGTGGCTGTCCTCGAGCGACATCGTGAACCGCGTCAGCACGCGCGAGCTGGATCCGCAGGCCGTGGTACGCGCGCATCTCAATGCGATCGACCGCCTCGATTCGCACATCCATGCCTACGTACACGTGGATCGCAATGCCCGAGCCGGAACCGGGTCGCTGAGCGGCATAACCCTGGCCGTCAAGGACAACCTGCCCGTGGCGGGCATGCCGTGGACGGATGGCAGCGCCGTGTGGCGCGATCGCGTCCCCGACCACGACACCGTCCCAGTGGCATGGGCGAGGGCGGCGGGGGCAGCCGTGCTGGGAAAGACAAACCTGCCGGAGCTCGCCGCGGCGGTCGGGACGACCAACGCCATCTTCCCCGCCACGAACAATCCGTGGCGGACAGGCGTCACGCCCGGTGGCTCGAGCGGTGGCAGCGCCGCGGCGGTCGCGGCCGGGATGGCCACGGTCGCGATGGGCACCGACATGGGCGGCTCGATCCGCATCCCCGCGTCCTGCTGCGGGGTCGTCGGCCTGCGCCCCTCGCCGGACCGCGTGCCATCCGAGATCGCCGACCCGGCCGGGCTGTCGGTCGTCGCACCACTCGGCCGGACCGTCGCCGATGTGAAATTTCTGTACTCCGTGATGGCGGAGCCTGCTCCCTACCTGGCGCCAATGACGAATCGCATGCGCATCGGTGTCGTCGACACGACGGCTCTCGGCATGGACGCTGCCTGCGCCGATGCCTCCCGCCGGGCCGCTGCCGCCCTCGAGTCGATGGGCCATCGCGTCGAGCACATCGAGTGGGGATCGGAGGCGGTCGCCGCGGGCTACGGCGTCGTGCGGCGAGCGAGCATGGCGTCGTTCCCGGCCAACCCTGAGCTGTTCGCTCAAGGCATCCGCAAGCTGGTCGAGCAGGGCCGCGCATTGTCGGCGCTCGATTACTTCCAGGCGTTTGAACGCGCCACCGCGGCGGCTCATGCGGTCGTGGTCAAACCGCTACTGGCCGATTTCGACTTCCTCCTCACCCCCACCCTGGGCCTGGTCCCCATGCCGATCGAAGAGGTGCCGCCTTTTCTG
>Ga0073928_10000805_pt1 | contig 66718 bp, 49 predicted proteins | sample PaiPotPPA55metaG_FD_76969 | JGI IMG/M metagenome (GOLD analysis project Ga0073928, IMG submission 76969) | Iron sulfur acid spring bacterial and archeal communities from Banff, Canada, to study Microbial Dark Matter (Phase II) - Paint Pots PPA... ... | reverse complement strand
TTTCATGCAGAGTGGCTGAGGGACGAGCCCTGTGACGCCACGGCAACCGGATCGGGATCATATATCCCGACCGCCAGGTGCCAACTCCCGCCCGGAAACGGGGAACATGAGATTCGGATGCGAAGCATCATTTGCATTCCGATACCCTCTTTTCCTTTTTCCTGGGAAAGAGGCCGTTGTATTTATGGGCGCTTTTTCCTCGGCTCGTCCTCAGCTATTCGCTGGTGAATTAAGAAAGCGAGTAGCCCATGCCGAATTACAATGCTCACTACGAACTGCGCTGCCGGGAGTGCGGCCGGCGCTGGGGAAATCAACCCCGCTCAATCTGCGACGAGTGTTTCTCCCCTCTCGAAATTACTTACGACTACGACTGGATCCGGTACCTACTTGGCGAGGGCTCGATTGACAAGCCCAGGTCCACTCGCGAGCGAATTTCGCAGCGGCCGCCAAATATGTGGCGTTATGCCGAATTACTACCGCTGCCCGCGGGTTTTGAGCCACGGCTGCCGGTTGGGTTTACGCCTCTTTTGCAGGCGCCGCGTCTGGCACAGCGATTGGTGGGCAGCGGGAGCGATGCCACCACCGCCGCTCCCAATCTCTATATCAAGAATGACGCCGTCTGCCTGCCCACGCTGAGCTTTAAGGACCGCGTGGTTGCCGTGGCGTTGGCCCAGGCGCGCGCTTTTGGTTTCGACACGGTCGCCTGCTCTTCCACCGGAAACCTGGCCAACGCCGTGGCGGCGCATGCGGCTCGACTGGGCCTGAAGGCCTGGATTTTCATCCCCTCCGATCTTGAGCCGGCAAAGATTCTTGGCACGCAGGTTTTCGGCGCGACCGTGGTGCGCATCGCGGGCAACTACGACCAAGTGAACCGCCTGTGCTCGCAAATTGCCGAAGAGCGGCGTTGGGGCTTCGTTAACGTGAACCTGCGACCCTACTATGCCGAAGGATCGAAGACCGTCGGCTTCGAGATTGCGGAACAACTGGGCTGGCGCTTGCCGGACAACGTAGTGGTTCCCATGGCCGGCGGCTCGTTGATTACGAAGATCAAGAAGGCGTTTGACGAATTCGTTAAGCTCGACTTGGTGGAGGAGAAGCCGGTCAAATTCTTCGGTGCACAGGCCACCGGATGCTCGCCGATTTCGACGGCGGTCAAAATTGGCAGCGCGGAGATCGATCCGCAGAAGCCGGCGACCATCGCGCGTTCGCTCGCCATCGGGAACCCAGCTGACGGGCACTATGCCATCAAGACGATCAAGCACAGCGGCGGATGGAGCGAGGATGTAAGCGATCCGGAAGTGATCGATTCGATCCGCCTGCTGGCGCAAACGGAAGGCATCTTCACCGAAACCGCTGGCGGCGTGACCGTGGGCACGGCGGGCAAGCTCTATCGCCAGGACCGTATTCTGCCTGAAGAAACGACCGTCCTCTGCATCACCGGAAACGGCCTGAAGACCACCGATGTGCTGGCGGGCGTGTATGAGACCGAGCGGCCGATTGCGCCCAAGCTGGCCGACTTCGAAAAGTACGTACAGGAAACGTTGGACAACGTCGAGGTCGCGAAACAAGCCGCAGCCACGGTGGGCGCGTAGAGCCTGCGGCGAAATCATAAAGTTGTAATCCGCGTGTGTTTGAAAGGGCGCGGCTTTTAGCCGCGCCGCAAGGGCCAGAAAAATGTGCGGCTTTAGCCGCTGAGGGTACATCCATGGCGATCACTGTGCAAATTCCAACCGCGCTGCGGCGACACACGGCGGGCATAGACTCGATTACGTGTGCGGCGACGAACCTGACGGAGCTGTTCTTCGTGCTCGATGAGAAGTTTCCGGAACTCAAGCCTCACCTGCGAGACCAAGCCGGACAAGTGCGCCGCTTCCTCAATATTTATGTGAACGAGGAAGATATTCGCTTCCTGGGCGGGCCAAGCTACGTCTTCAGCGACGGCGACGAAGTCCTGCTCGTGCCGTCGATCGCAGGCGGCACAAAATAAAACTCCGTAGGTCGCTCGGGTTCCAAGAACGGCCGGGAGCAAGAGGCTGCATCTCAGAAACACTCTGGCCAGCGGCCGCGGTTGTGTTATAATCTAACTAACTGGTTAATTAAGAATGCCTCAGACCCTGCAGCACCGCCAGCACGCTCCCCGCATGGGATCCCGTGGTCAGCCGGAGGAGAGCCGCGCGGCCATCCTGCAGGCGGCTGCGAAGGAGTTTGGCGAACTCGGCATTGCCGGAGCCCGCACCGATGCAATTGCCCGCGCTGCGCGAGTGAACAAAGCCCTGCTCTACTACTACTTCAAGGACAAGGAAACGCTCTACGGTGCGGTACTGGACGGCGCGTTTTCCGGCATGAAAGCCAAGGTTTTCCAGGCGCTCGACAGCGACCTTCCGCCGCGCGAGAAAATCATGGCCTATGCGGGCTCATATTTCGATTTCATCGCCTCCAATCAGATCTATCCCAAGCTGATGCAATGCGAGATGATGCGCGCGCGCGAAGGCCATTCGCACCATATCGACAGGCTGGTTAAGACTTACTTTCAGCCGATCTACCGGAGGGTGGGCAAGCTGTTACAAAAAGGAATCGCAGAAGGCGAATTCCGGAGGGTTGATCCGGCGCACTTCGTTCCCTCCATGGTGGCGATAATCGTTTTCTATTTCAGCAGCGCCCCGGTGATGCGGAGGATCGTGCGCTTCAATCCGCTCGCGCCGGAGCGGATTGCGGAGCGGCGGGCCGCCGTTCTGGACTTTATCTCCGCCGCGTTATTTCAGCCCCGTGCCGGCGCGGCAACAGGAGTAAGCAAATGAGCGCTCGTAACCGATTCTTTATACTTCTAGGCATTATTTTCGTGATTGCCGCGATTTACTATTTTTTCTCCACCGATCATTCCAAGGATCTGGTGTTGATTGGCACCGTCGACTCGAACCAGGTGATCGTCAGCGCGCAGGTGGAAGGCCGCATCCAGAAACTGCTCGTGGATGAAGGCACACCCGTGAAGGCGGGAGATTTGATTGCCGTCCTGGACCCCTCCGAATTGCAGACGCAGGAGGCCGCAGCTGCTGCGAACATTACCAGCCTGCAACACAAAGTTTCCGAAATGGAGCACACTGAACAATCCACGTCGGGTTCCACCTCAAGCGATGTGGCCAACGCGCGCGCCAAACTTTCTTCCGCAAAGGCGCAGCTATTGCAGGCGAAAGCTACGCTTGATCGTACCGAAAGTGACAGCCGGCGCATGATCGAACTGGCCAAGGCTGGGGTCCAATCCGATCAGGACCGGGTGCAAGCCGAAACTAACTTGCAGGCGTCGCAAGCCACTGTGCAGGCTCAACAAGAGCTGGTGAAAGCGGCGGAAGCGGACTTGACCTCCGCCATTGCCCGGACGCAGCAAGCCAACGCCGCGAAGAGCACGGTGCAATCGACTGAAGCTGATCTCAAAAACGCCATCGCCCAAAAGAATCAGGCTGCCGTGCGCCTAGGCTATACGAATGTTTATGCGCCGGTGACGGGAACCGTCTCAGTGCGCGCGGCGCGCCAGGGAGAGGTAGTCAACATCGGCGCTCCCATTGTGACCATCGTCGATCTGAGCGATACCTGGGCGCGAGCCGCGATTCCTGAGACTTACGCCGATCACATTGGCTACGGCGATGTGTTGCGCGTCCGAATGCCCGGAGGAACGATCACCACCGGCAAGGTTTTTTTCAAAGGGGTGGAGGGCGATTTCGCCACGCAGCGCGATGTCAGCCGCCGCAAACGCGATATCAAGACCATCGTGTTGAAAATCCGGCTTGAGAACCCCAAAGGGGCGTATGTGCCGGGAATGACGGCGGAGGTGCTGGTTTCACCGGGGCAACTGAAGGGCGAGAGCAATCCTCAGAGCGCGGCGGCGGGGCAGCAATAATGGCAGACGTTAAGGTAAATGCGAAGAACGGCAGCGCTTCTGCCCCGGCGGACGAAAGGCCCTCTGCGATCGAAGTTGATCACATCGTCAAGAAATACGGCGACTTCACGGCTGTTGACGATGTGTCATTCGACGTGAAGGAAGGCGAGATTTTCGGCCTGCTGGGGCCAAACGGAGCCGGAAAATCAACTCTGATCCGCATGATGACGACGCTGATTCCTATCACCTCCGGAGTTGCGCGCATTGCGGGTCACGACGTTGCAAAGGAGCCGGACGCCGCGCGCCGCCTCATTGGAGTGATTCCCCAGGCGCTGACCAGCGATCTGGATCTCACCGTGGAAGAAAACCTCAACATTTATGCCAAGCTCTACGACGTGGGCGCGAAAGAAAGGAAGCGCTCGATCGACGAACTGCTCGAGCTCGTGGATTTAACCAAGTGGCGCGATGCGCAAACCAAGACGCTTTCTGGCGGCATGCGGAGGCGCCTGGAGATCGCGCGCGGCCTGGTGCATCATCCCAGGATATTTTTTCTCGATGAGCCGACTACGGGATTGGATCCGGTATCGCGCGTGGCCGTATGGGAGATGCTGGGCAACATCAAGAGCCAGCGGCAGCTCACCATCCTTATCACCACGCATTACATGGACGAGGCCGACCGGTTGTGCGAGCGCATCGCCATCGTGGATCACGGGAAGCTTGTCGCGCTGGACGCTCCGATGGCGTTGAAGGCGAGCGTGCCGGGCTCAAATGTGATCGAAGCGCAATTCGAGAATCCGCCGGACGATTGGGAGCAACGCCTGCACGCTCTCGACGATGTGACCTCTGTGCAACACGAGGGTGCGGGAATGTATCGTGTGCTAACCGGCAACGGCTCTCGAACCACCACCGAACTGGTCGAGATGGCGGTCGCAGCCGGAGTTTCGGTGAAGTCGCTTTCGGTGCAAAACACAACGCTGGACGATGTGTTTGTGCACTACACCGGCAGGCAGTTGCGGGACGAACTGCAGAAAGCGTTTGCCTTCACCATGCCGCAGCGGCCGGGGTTGCAGCCATGAACCGAATCATGGCTATCGTCGAGCGCGAAATGCGCAAGTTCTTTCGTTCGCCGGCGCTCATGCTGGCGTCGATGGTTTTCCCCCTGGTGCAGCTCATCATCCTGGGCAACGCATTTGGGGGAAAGATTCGCGATGCTCGCCTCGCCATTGTCGACCAGGACGGTGGGACACAGGCGCTAAAGATTCGCGAAGCCTTCGACTCGGTACGCTCCAATATTCGCACCTTCGTGCCGGTTTATTACGACAACGAAAAGAAAGCGGTAGAGGACGTGCGCGACGGAAAGCTGGATGGAGCAGTGATTATCCCCCCGCAGTTTTCGCGGCGTGTGTATGAGGACAATCACCCGCAGGTCGCATTAGTGGTAGATAACAGCGACAACTTTATGAGCTCCGCGTTGGAGTCGGAGCTCACCGACCTCACGAACTCACTGAATCAACCAACGGTTGAGCCGCGCATCCTGCAGCAGACCGCACTCTCGATTGTCGAACTCTACCCTTACATCGAATACATGAAGTATCTGCTGCCAGGTTCGCTTACGCTGGCGATGTTTGTGTCGGTGATGATCGGCGGCGGAATGCTTTACATCGACGACAAAGCTCGCGGCGTGCACGAGGGCTATCTGGTGACGCCGATTACCAAGCTCGAGCTGGTGTTGGGACTCAACCTGGCGGGCGCGATTAAAGCCGTAATGACGGGCGTGATCATCACGGTGATCGGCGCGCTGATATCAGGGGTAAACACGATTTTCAATCCGCTTACCATGCTGGGTCTGCTGGTGATGATCGTGCTAACCTCGCTCGCTTTCAACACCATGATGTTTCTCCTGATGGTGCGCATAGAAGACCCGCTGGTCCCGCGGGCAATGTTTGGCATTCTGAATACACTATTGTTTTTTCCTAGCGGGTCAATCTACCCCATCCAGGCATTTCCGCCGTGGCTGCGAGCCATCGCGAAAGTCGATCCCTTCACTTACGCCGTCGATGGCTTCAAATGCCTGCTGCTGAAAGAGACGACGCTGGCTGCAGTTTGGGGAGACATGCTCTTTCTTTCGATATTTGCCGCCGTCACGCTGGGCATCGCGATACCGCTGTTCAAGCGCACTCTGTAGAAAAGCATGTACCGCCGAGATCGCAGAGGCCGCCCGAGAAAATTTGGCCAATCGAATCTCGCGTTGGCTGAATTCTCGGCGTACTCGGCGGTCAATGAGTTGTGTGTCGGTGTTGGGGAACTTTTGATTTACCGGCCGCGTCCGTTATTCTAGAGAGTCATGACCCTGCTGGACGCGAAAGAGTACCATCCCGAAAAAGAGCGGAAGAAAAAGATCCGTATGATTTCGGCCATTGTCCTCATTCTGGTCCTGGCTTTGATTGGATGGCTCAACCGCTTCTGGCCGGAAAAGCGCGTCGCTGATAAATTCTTTGCTGCACTGCAAAAGCAAGATTTCGAGACTGCCTACGGTATCTACTACGCCGATCCAGGTTGGCGGCAGCATCCTCAAAATCACTCGCAGTATCCATTCAACGAGTTCAATCAGGACTGGGGACCGGGTGGCCAGTGGGGCCTGGTAAAGAGTTATAAGACTTATGGGGCCAGCAACTGTCCAGGCGGAGGAACCGGCGTGGTTATCGACCTGATCGTGAACGATCGCGCCCAACACGCTCAGCTTTACGTGGACAAGTCGGATAAGACGATCAGCTCTCCGCCCTGCGATCTGGAATTTCGCTAGTGAGATCGCGGCTTAACTCAAGAGTGGATTGCGAAACCTAGCTCTGCAAACCGCATTCTTCGCTCGCGACCTGTTCCAGGATTTTGTTCAAGGACGCTTCGTCGCTGGCATTGAGGCAAGCCTTGGTTCGGTCGATCTGCCGCATCAGCCCGCATAGAACTTTTCCCGGTCCGATCTCAACAAACGTTTCCACACCTTCGCCAATTAGCAGCCGCATGGATTGTTCCCACCTCACTGCGCCTGTCACCTGGGCCACAAGAGTTGCCCGCGCCCGCAGGGCGTCGGTCACCAACGACGCTTCCACGTTGCACGCAACCGGGTACACGGGCGTCTCCATCTTCAGCTTGTTCAAGTCCGGTTCCAGGCGGTCTTGCGCCGGCTTCATCAGCGAACAGTGAAACGGTGCGCTCACCGGCAACAGCTTCGCGCGCTTGGCTCCGCGTTCGCTGGCCAGCTTCGCTCCCCGTTCCACCGCCGCAGTGTTGCCGGAGATGACAATCTGCTCGGCTGAATTGATGTTCGCCGGGGCGCAGACTTCGCCTTGTTCCGCGTCTTGGCAAACCGCGACCACCTTATCCAGTGCCATGCCCAGAATCGCCGCCATCGTTCCCACTCCTACCGGGACGGCCTCCTGCATATACCTGCCGCGACGGCACACCGTTCGCACCGCGTCGGCAAAGCTCATGGTCCCAGCAGCGACATGCGCCGAATACTCGCCCAGGCTGTGCCCTGCCACAAAACTCGGCTTGGGGATGCGGCCCTCTAGTACTCGAAGCGCCGCGATCGACGCGGTCAGAATCGCAGGCTGCGTGATCTCGGTGAGGCGCAACTTTTCTTCTGGCCCGGCGAAACAAATTTGCGACAATCTGTAGCCCAGCGCCTCGTCGGCCTCTTCAAATGTCCGCCGTGCGATCGGATACTTTTCGGCCAGATCCATCCCCATGCCGACGGCCTGCGATCCCTGGCCGGGGAAAATGAATGCGATCTTTGAGGGGCCAATCTTGGCGGCATCTCTCGATTCATTCATGATTTGATTTCGCGCCAGGCTACGGAACCGGTGCGGCCTCCACTTCTGCCGGTGCAGGGGAAAGCGCGGCCAGTCCCTGCTCGATCGACGTATTGATGTGCCGCTCCGAGAATTCAGCGGCCACGCGCACCGCGTTCTTGATGGCGTTCGCATTGGAAGAACCGTGCGTGATAATGCATACGCCCTTGATGCCTAACAGCGGTGCGCCGCCGTATTCGGTGTGGTCGATGCGCTTCTTAAAGTCCCCGAATGCGCTGCGCGAAAGCATGGCTCCGACCTGACTGGTAATCGTCGCTTTCAGCGATTCCTTCAAAACCGTGCGCACCAGGTTGGCCACGCCCTCAGAAACCTTGAGCGCTACGTTGCCCACGAATCCATCGGCTACGATCACATCTACGTGGCCATTGAAGAGGTCACGGCCTTCGACGTTGCCAACAAAGTTCAAAGGCAGGCGTTTTAAGAGCTGGAACGATTCGCGGGTCAATTCGTTGCCTTTGGTTTCTTCTTCGCCAATCGAGAGCAATCCCACACGCGGCCGCCGTCCAGAGGCAAAGGTAGGGCGGCCGGGAGTATTTCCAAACATGGAGCGAAAATAAATCTCGCCCATCACCGCGAATTGCTCCAGGTTATGCGGCTTGCAATCGACGTTCGCGCCGACATCGAGCAAAATCGCGGCCGTGCCTGGTGCCGTGGGAAAAACCGCTGCCAGCGCCGGACGGTCCACACCCCGCAATGCGCCTAAGACCATCTTGGCCGAGGCCATGGCAGCGCCGGTGTTGCCAGCCGTTACGAAGCCCGCCGCTCGTCCCTCGCGCACCAGGCGCAACCCTACCCGCATGGAGGAGTCGCGCTTCGAGCGGACCGCCTGCACCGCCTTATCTTCCATGGCAATAACTTGGCTGGCATGCACGATCTCGATGGGCAGCCGTGAGGCTGAAGCGTGGCGATCGAGTTCCGCTTTGACGATCGCTTCCGGACCGACAAGCAGTACTCGCACGCCGTAGCTGCGAACAGCATGGATCGCGCCCTCGATTTCAGGCTTGGGCGACCGGTCCGAACCCATCGCATCCAGCGCGATTACGCTAGGCATGGCGGCAAGGATTTAGCTGGCTTCTTCGACTTCGAGAACTTCACGGCCTTTGTAGTAGCCGCACTTGACGCAGGCGCGATGCGGCATCTTCTTTTCGTGGCAGTTTGGACACTCAGAGAGAGAGTGGCTCTTCAAGGCGTCGTGCGCCCGCCGGGTCGAGGTGCGCTTCTGAGAATGTCTCCGTTTTGGATTCGGCATAGTATGAAAATTCCTCTCGTCGAGGCACTTGCCCCGTGCAATCAATTGCTCAACATCAAAATGAGCTTAATGCGCCAACTTGCCGCGGATTTCCTTCAGCGCCGCCCATCGCGGTTCTTCCACGGCCACTGCGCAGGTGCATTGTTCCCGGTTCAGATTCTTGCCGCAGTGCGGACATAGCCCTTTGCAATCTTCGCGGCAAATCACCTTCAAAGGCGCGGCCAGCAATACCTGCTCGCGAATCACGTCGTCGAGCAGAAGACCTTCGCCCTCATAATAGCTGATCTCGGCTTCCGCGTCGGTGACGGACATCTCATCCCGCCCCGCGTCCGCACCCTGGGGACGATACAACAGGTCGAAATCGCGTTTCACATCCTGGGTATGAGGCTCCAGACACCGGGCGCAACTCATTTCGAGGCAGGTTGCCAGCCGGCCCTTAACGTGAATGTCCTGAATTATCTTGTGCTTGCCGTGATGTTCCTCGAGCAGATCCGCTCGACCGCTGCTCTCAATGGGAGTGACTTGGCGATAATCCTCTCCCAAGTCGATGACTCCCGGCGCAAACTTCTCCGTAAACTCTACCGGATGAAGCTCTAAATCTTTGATCTCGAAGAACATCGGAAACCTCCGCGCCCCGTCCAATTGCCGCCCCAGGCCCGCGGAAGCACGCCAAGAAGGCGCAAGTACCGCAAGGAGCAACTTAAAGCATAAAGCGCGAAAGAAAGGGGTGTCAAGCGTGGGCAACTCTTTGAACCGGTTATTATGGCTGGACCCACCATGGTGATTTCACGAGCGAAGGAAAGGGAAAATGGGTGGTTCCAAAGCCACGCCAATCTCGCGGTCCTTATCACGCTGTTGGGATTTGTGGCGCGCCTCTGGACCGCCTCGGGGACTTTCCTCAATCCTGACGAGGCGCTTCATTTCCGGTTGGCAAACCAACTTACCTTGAAACTTGCATACAAAGAGAGTCTCACTGCTTCTCATCCTCCGCTTCTCACCTTCGTACTCTATGTCTGGCGCCTGGCGGGTACCTCAGAGCTTTGCCTCCGTATGCCCTTAGTTCTCGCTGGGGTTGCTTTCTGTTGGATGTTTTACAAGTGGCTCGCCTATGCCGCGGGTGATCTTGCCGCAGTCATCGGACTCCTTTTCGTCGCACTCCTTCCGCCGATAGTTTTACTCTCGGCGGAGATCCGGCAATACCCCTTGCTGCTGGCGTTTCTCGCTAGCGCTCTGTATTTTCTGGACGATGCACTCGCGAAAAACTCTTTAGGCAGAATGGCGTCATTTTCTCTGTGCCTGTACCTCGCGATGCTGTCGCATTACTCAGCTTTCTTGTTCGCTGCGGCTCTCGGCGTCTATGCCCTGCTTAGAATTCTTCGGGACCGCCCGCCCGCCAGGCTGATTACCCTCTGGGTGATTGGACAACTTGGCGCGCTGGCGCTCGCGATTCTTCTTTATAAGACCCACATTTCGAAGCTGGGAGTGGGCGAATCGAGAACCGCGCTGCAAGGCTGGATGAGTGAGTTTTTTCTTCGCCGTTCATATTTTGATCCTGCTCATGACAACCGGATGACCTTTCTGGTGGGCCACAGTTTTGGTGTCTTTCAATACTTTTTTGGACAGCTTGCCGTGGGTGACGTCATGGGCATCTTGTACATCGTTGGACTCGCGCTGCTTCTGCGCACGAAGAAATCGCCCGAGGATCACAGCTCGTCTCGCCAGCTGGGATTATTTCTGCCTCTCCCGTTTGCGCTTGCCGCCGGCGCCAGCTTGGCTCATGTTTATCCCTATGGGGGCACGAGGCATGTAGCATTCTTAGTGATTCCAGGCGTCGCCGGTGTCAGCGTGGCAATCGCTCGATTGGCAAGCGGAAGACGGGCGCGCGGACTCGCGATCGCCGCATTCGTTCTCGTTGTCTGCATCGTTTTCGGCAAGCCGCGCCCGCCCCGAATGGACCGTGCCGACCAAAGCCGGGTCCATATGTCGGCTGCAATTGAGTTCCTGCAGCGGAATATTGACCCGAACGATGTGATCTTCACCGATTACCAGACCGATCTTATTGTTGGTCACTATCTGTGCCGCCAACGTCCCATTGTTTTCGATGCCGCACCCGCTGGCTTCCAACAGTTTTCCTGCGCAGGTCACCGCATCGTTTCCGCAGACTACCAGACATGGATGTTTTGGGCAGACAATTTCACGCAAGAATGGCCCCAACTCGTGCAGGCCTATGACCTCAAACCCGGTGACGCCGTCTGGATTGTTCAGGCTGGGTGGGGAGTGGAACTTCCTGAGGATCTGCGCAGTCACTTCGCGGAATTTCACGACCTGCGCTTCGAGTCGTTTGGCAAGAACATCAAAATCTTCAAAATGATGGTAGGGCAGCCGATGCCTGCGACCGCCCAGCAGGCGCCTTCCTGATCGGCGGGGAAACCCTTTGGAGCCTAATATTCTCGTCTGTACCTTCGCACAACCCTGCCCAACCAGCGTGGAAAGCCTAATGGCTGCGGAGCCTGCGCCTCACGCCTAAAGTCCCGCCAGGGGCTGCCGATAAGGGATACATCAAAGAGAGTCAATTAAGAGTTGGAAACTGGAGACCGAGCAACAGCCGGTGTAGTTCCAAGCGTGGTGGATGCCCGGCGCCATCGTCGGTTCAAACTTGAGGTTGATATCAGAATCAGTTCGCGCACTTGCGGTTTGCTGAAAGGCTACACCGTGGACATCAGCGAATCAGGAATCTCAGCCATTCTGACAGTTGAAGTTCCGTTGGATGAACTCGTGGAACTGGATTTCGTGCTCCCCTTCGGTCCAGTTACGGTCTACGCCATGGTTCGACAGAAGAACGCTTTTCGCTATGGTTTTCAGTTTGTGCAGTCGAATCTTGTAGAAGATGTTATTCGTTCCACAGTGCCGTCAGCTTGCCATGGAACAATCCCTGCTTGGCGGACGTTAAGCGGTACGCATTAACGTTCAGCCTCTGAACTCATCACTGCCACGACCTGGCGCCCAAGTTCCTCTGCCAACCTCTGAAATGCGGGAATCTCGAAGAGCCGGAATCCAATTTCTTCCTGCCACAAGGCCGCGGCATGCACGGGCCCCACGCCATCCCGCAGCGCCGTCCGTAGCTTGGCGGCCGTCGCGGTATCGAAGCTTTCGGAAACAATGACGGTGTTATCTGCCCAACGCTCCACGATCACCGGACCCTCCTCGGTCGTAATCTGCGCGATCGAGACCGGACAATTCGTACCGGAGCAGGCTTGCACTTCCTGCGCCGTTGCGTCGTGATAGCGCTGGGACACAGCACTCGCATAGAAACGCGCGAACCGCTCGGCGGCCTGTGGAGTTTTCCATCGCGAAACGTAGAGTAAAGACAAGTCTCCTGTGCTGGCAGTCACATCCGCCACCACTTTGTCCCGTCGGCGGAACGTCACATAAGCTCCTCCCTGCCACGCGGATGAAACTTCATCCGCGATTTTCCGTCCGCCATACTGCTTCAACAACGCGCGTACATCCAGTTCACCAATACCGCCCGAGTCGTAGACGTCATACTGGTTGCTCAACACTTCCCGCATATCCGGGATGCGCACGGGCGGCAGCTTCTCGCTTCCGATATAAGCCTCCGGCTGCAACACCTCGTGCGAGTTCCGCGGCGGACGCGTGAACGCGCCCGCAAACGCCATCTTCTTGCCGCCTTTGTGCAGCAGCTCACCTTCAAAGATCAAGCCTTCCTGATAGGCAAACGTTCCCATTTCGCGCAGGATCATTGGCGCATCATGCATGAGCTGTGAATCGATCACAGCTTTCACCGCCGGCTCTTCCATCTGGTAGACCAAGCCGGGCGTGTCCTCCAAACTACGCCCCAAAGGTCTGAGAAGGTAATCCACATACACCACCATGGCCTGACCCTCCACCACGGCTTTGCGCGCCACGGCGCTGTCATCAGTAGCGCCGGTCTCGCCCGTTTTCTTCTCAGCTTTCATCCAATGCGCTAGATCGTAGTTCTGGTCCTGCAGCGCATGGGTCAACTCGTGCGCGAGGATCGGCTCCTGGCGGTCGAGAGGCACCCAGTTCAGCATCGAGATAGTCTTTGTCTCGGGGTCATAGTAGGCTGCAATCTGCTGGCCTGTGGACTTGACCAGAAATTCCTTCAGATTGAAATCCCGCGGCAGGAGCCCCAGCTTCTTCATGCTCAGCTCTTCTTCCGCGAAGCTCTTCGCGAATTCTTCCTTCGCCAATTGTCCGGCGGCATATTTTTCCACATCCGCCTTGCTTACGAGCCGGCGCTTCACTACAGCGTGCTTTGGCATTTCTGTATCTTCGGCCGCGAAGGCGAAAATCCTGTCCACGGACTCGAACAGCTTCTTTGTGTCCGCATCCGTCATTTTGACTTCGTTGGTAGTGTCTTTGCGGAGTTTGCGCGCCACGTCGCCCAGGCTCTGTCCGGCGTTTGCCTCCTGACCAAACGCGTAAAACGCGAACCATGTCAAAAAGCAGATCGCGAGGAATCCCGATTGGCGAAATGTCTTCATTGGCCCTCACTTACGGAAAAGAATGCGCTTTCGTCAATTCTCGTTTAGCCGGGACGCCAACGGGTTGCAAAAGTATGGATCGTGCTTACGAAAGTAAGCGGACTGGGGGGATGACGGCGTGCTTATTGGCCCCCGATGGCCTTGGATGTGCCTACTTCAGTTCGGCTAACTTTTGCGTCGCCAGTTGCCCGGCTTCCGTGGTGGGATTGTCTTTCTTGATTTGTTCGTAGAGACGTTTGGCGTCGAGCGGTTGGTTACTGCTCTGGTAGAGTTCCGCCAGTTGTAATTGCGCCGTCACTTTGCTCACGGAAGCCGTTGGATGGTTGATCAAATCCTGGTAGAGCGCCACCGCATCCTTGGTGCGGTTTGTGTTGCCATCGAGAGCGGCCAGCGCCAGCTTCGCCACCGATGCCAGTTCTTTGTTTCCTGTCGAAGCGATCGTCTTGAAGTTATTCTCGGCGCCGGCGTTGTCGCCCATGCTCGCTGAGGTGACTCCAAGGAAGTAGCGCGCCATATCGGCGGTGCGGGTATGCGGATACTTGTTCACGATCGCCCGAAATTGAATCCCAGCAGCTTCCGCGCGTTCCTTCGCTGAGGTAAAACTGGGAACATCCGGCTGTGCCGGAACTCCCGCAGGACGAAGCTGTGCTTCGAGAGTCCTGGTCCCCTGCGTCAAATCGAAGCTGGCCTTTTCATCCTGCACACTCTGGTAATACCATCCGCCCGCTACCACCCCAGCGACTATAACAACTGCGACGGCAGCAATGGCCAGGGTATTCCTGTGCTCCACGCTCCAGTGGGCGGTCTTCTCGGCAGCTCCGATGGTGACTCGGCTGAATGCATCCTGTTTAAGTTGATGGCGGGTTTGTGCGCGCACGACTACCTTCCAGTCTCAGTCTTGTGAGTCTATTTCGATGACTCGCTGTCTTGGTGGGACGAATAACTAGTTTATCAGCCGGAAAATAGCACCGTCAAAGCCATGTGTGCTTAACAAGGTCACTCGGAATGATTTTGGGAAGGCTTGAGTGCACCAGCGACAGCGGTAACCAGCCCGATTAACAGCCCGGATCAGGAGCAGCCGCGAGCACTCAATTCGAGCTGAAAGTCTCGGTCAAGGACATTACCTTCAGAGCATCCTTAACTTGCTCAGCGGTCGCAGCGGACTTAAGGCGTATGGTGACGGGCTCGGTTGGAAGCAGATCGAAATAGTTATCCGAACTTTGAACATCGAGGTCGCCGAACGCCAGATAGACATTGCGGGCCAGCTTCGCTGACTGAAGCGTGAGCGTGTACTCGTCGCCGGTTTTGTTGAGGGTCGTTTCAATCCTAGGCGCAACCGGTAATTCCAGATTGTGCGTTACATCGAGAAATACAAGGTTGCGCGACACTCGCTTTCCGTCTACATCGAGGTCAAACACCAGAAAGCTTCGCTTTGGATCGCCCTTTGCCAAAACAGCGGCCTTGTCCATGCTGAAGTAAATCGCGCTCGATTGTGCCTGAATTTGAACGTCTTTGGTTTGGTCGAGCAAAACCTCTCCGGAAAAGCCGAGCAGCCGCGTGTGGATTGTCCCAGCAAATGGCTTCAGCTTATCCGAAACAACGTATACGTCAACTTTATCGTCGTGGAGGAAAGGCGAGATCAGCACATCGTCGTAGAAGCGGCGGGCATAGTAGTGCAAGGCCTTCCAGCGTCCGTAGTAGTCGATGCTGGCCCAGGAAGCCACCGGCCAGCAATCGTTCAACTGCCAGTAAAGCGAACCCATAGTGCGCGGTCGTTGCCGGCGCAAATGCTCCGCGCCGATCTTGATGATCTCCGCCTGCTGCACCTGGCTTAGATAAACGAACGAAGCAAAGTCCTTCGGTTCGCGGTACTCGCGCAGCATGTAAGTCAGAATGCGTTCATTCCCGCCTTTATTCTTCTGGTGAGCCTGCATCACGGTCGAACGAATGTCAAAGTCCTCAGGTTTGGCAAATGTGCGAATGGTGCGCATCTCGGGAAACGATTGGAAACCGTACTCCGTCATAAAGCGCGGAAATTGCAGCGTGTAGTCCGATGCTGGAGCTTGTTGATGCCACACCGCCCAGTAGTGCATGTCGCCGTCGTGCTGGTTATCCGGAATCTCTTCAAAGTTGGCGCTCGGCGAACTTGGCGTGTAGGGCACGGGATCGGCATACTCCGCGACCGCGCTCTTGAGCACGTCTGCAAACAGAATTACATAATCCTGCCAGACCCGATCGCGAGTGTCAGGCGAGATCGCCGCCTTGAAGTCCTGGCGATCGCCCCAGTGCCACCAGCCAGTTTCGACCTCATTGTTTCCGCACCAGATTACGATGCTGGGATGATCGCGCAGGCGCTTGATCTGGTCGATGGCCTCTTGGCGAACGTTTTCCTGAAAGGCAACATCACCCGGAACCATGTCGCCGCCAAACATGAATTCCTGCCAAACCATAATGCCGAGTTCATCGCAGATATCGTAGAAATCATCGGACTCGTAGTACCCGCCGCCCCATTCCCGAACCATATTCATGTGGGCGTCGCGAGCGGCTTGCAGAATGTTGCGATGAATCTCCGGAGTCACACGGTTGGGAAAACTGTCGAATGGAATAACGTCGGCGCCCTTGCCGAATATAGAAATCCCATTTACGGCGAACTCGAAGCTCTTGCCCCATTGATCGGGAACGCGGCGCAGTTCGATAGAGCGAAGTCCAGTCCTGATGTCGGTGTGAGCCGCAACTTCGCGTCCCATACGGATCGAGGCCGAGAACCGGTAGCGGCTCTGAGCGCCGTATCCAACCGGATACCAGAGCTTGGGTGACGAAATACGCAGAGGGAACGAGACACGGTTGATGCCGGCATTGAGCTGCAGCGTCTGAGTTCCATCCGCCGTTTGCGGCCCGGACATTTCGTCGTGGGCCAAAGTGAGCGTGGCGGTTGTGGGCCGGCTGGATTCGATCTCAAGCTCCGCCGTCACATTGGCTAAGTTGGCAGTGATGCTTTGCTGATGAATATGGAAATCTTCGATGCGGAGCGCGTCCCAGCTCTCCAGACGCACCGGTTGCCAGATACCTTCAGTCATGTATCGCGGCCCCCAATCCCAGCCATAGTTATACGGAGCTTTGCGTGTGTAAGGTGCCGTAGCGATGTTCTCTTCGTTTCCGTAATTGTGAGTTGATATCGAAGGCAGAACATAAGGTAACGACTTAACGTAAGGAAGCATCTTCTCGACGGCTGAGTGAAATACGATACGCATCGTATTGGAACCAGGTTTCAGCAATGTTTTGGCGGGGACGCGCCAATGCCGGAACATATTGTCGGCCTGCAGGATCGCTTTATCGTTCAGATAAACGTCGGCAAACGTATCCAACCCGGCAAAAACCAGGTCGACATGATCATGCGCGAGTGTGGCGGCGTCGACTTGAAACGTCGTTTGATACTCCCAGTCGGCCAGACCGATCCACTGCAAATGAAACTCATTGTCTTTATCGAACGGGTCGGGGATGAGGTTGTTGTGCAACAGGTCAGTCTGGACCACGCCAGGAACCTGCGCGAGATGCCATTCCTTTAGGTCGGATCGATCGGTATTGGCCACGGCTCGAAACTGCCAGCCCGAATTCAGAGTCATAGAAGATGGTTCGGCCGCTTCGAGGGGCAAAGCTGCGAGAGAAACTAAGAACACAGAGCCAAGACAATAAAACAGCACCCTCCACATCCATCGATTCCTCATTACTTCCATATCCTCCGTCGTAGCGGCCTGCAATATCAGCGTCAAGACGCAGGATGCACGAAGCAAGGGATTCAGCAACTTGGGCTTCCTTCAGTCGTCCGGCATATCGCGGAACTTCGCAGGCCACGCACAGTTCTATGGTTGCCGCCGCGTCGATTCCCGTTCCACGAGTCTGGGCGGAATCAATATTTTCTGGGGATGCATCGGGCGCTTGGACGCGATCCGCGCAATGAGAAGATCTGCGGCGAGCGCTCCAATCCGGCACGTTCCCTGATCAACCGTGGTGAGTGGAACGGCCAATATGTCGCCGTAGTGAACATTGCCGGCGCCAACTACCGCAATATCTTTGGGCAATTCTAGTCCAGCCTCTACGATCGCCTTAATTGCGCCGATGGCAACCGGGTCGTTGTAGCAGAAAACGCCGTCTGGAAGCGGCAGAAGCTGCAGCATTTTCCGCATGCCTTCGTATCCAGTGTCGTCTCCATGGCCACCAGCGACAATGTAACTTGGATGCGGACAGAAACCGCGCTGCGCCAGCGCAGAGCGGTATCCGTCCAGACGTTGGGCCGCAATTCCCACCTCCGGGCCGCGTAGGTGGCCAATGCGCCTGCAACCTCGTGCGATCAGGTGCTCCGTGGCCAACTTCCCAATCGCGTGGTTATCGACTCCCACGAAGCACGCCCGCACGCCGGGAATGGGGCGGTCAATCAGAACATACGGAGTTTTCCGCTCTTGCACTCGCTTGAATACATCGAGGCGGCGTGCCGGCTGCGCGGAAGCGATGATTAATCCATCCACCTGCCGAGCCAGCAGGCAATCGACTTCGCTGGCTTCCAATTCGGGATCTTCCTCAAACGACGAAATCACCACATGATAGCCGTGAGGCCGAACGGTCCGCGCCACGGCGCGGGCAATCTCGGCAAAAAAAGGATGGGCAAATTCCGGCAGCAGCAAGCCGATGGTGTAGGTGCGCCGTGTTACCAGGCTGCGCGCCACCCAATTCATCTGATAGTTAAGTTTCTTGGCACGCTGCAGTACGCGCTTGCGCGTGGCCTCGCTGATCCGCCCCTGATTTCGCAAGACCTTCGACACAGTGACTACCGAAACGTTCAGGTCTTTTGCGATATCCATCATGGTCGCGGGCATGACCGGGGAAGCATACCACTGTTCAAGGGTTAACGATTAATCTATGCGCAAATCAACTATTTTCTGCTTGACAACTGTTGTTCCCGTGTTCAAGAATTCACGGCACCGAAAGTTTTGCAAATTTGGGGCACTCCTGCATCGGAAAGAGTCTCTTATGCCACGTCGCATACTGTGGAGTAAAGCTGCGAATTCTACCGCTTCTCTTAGCCCTTCTTGGAATTTCAATCACGTGCTGCAAGACAATCGAGGTGTGAATTTGAGCGATTACTTGGGAAAGTCAGTCTATCTCTTCGGCGTGCTGCTGCTATTGGCAGTTTCTGCATACGCGCAAGTCACCACCGCCGACGTTGTCGGCACAGTGCACGATGCCAGCGGAGCCGTCATAGCCAATGCGAAAGTCGAAGTCACGAATTCCGGTACTGGACTGACGCGTACTGCTGAGACTGGCTCGGGCGGCGACTTTGTGATCAATTCGCTGGCCCCGGGAACCTATTCAGTAAAGGTTGAGGCGCCGAGTTTCAAGACCTTTACCGTCCCGTCCCTGACCCTCGCCTCCGGCGACCGCAGTCGCGTTGACGCCAACATGCAGCCCGGGCAAGCTAGCGAAACCGTGGAAGTCACTGCTGCCACTCCTCTGCTGCAGACCGACAGTTCCACGCTTCAAAGCACGGTTACAACGCAGGCGGTGCAGGACCTCCCGCTAAATGGCCGTAACTTCGTTCAGCTCGCACAATCGGTTCCTGGAGCCAACCAGGGTCCAGGAAATGGACTGACCAGCGGCAACCGTCCCGATGACCGCCGTCAGTCGTCTGCGGTCTCTGTCAATGGACAGACCGAAGTCATCAACAACGAGATGATTGACGGGATGGACAACAATGAACGCATCATCGGTGGCCTCGGTGTGCGCCCGTCGGTCGATGCAATTGGCGAATTCACGGTTCAGACTAACGACTATACCGCCGAGGTTGGACGTACCGCCGGCGGCGTGATCAATGTGATCACCAAGTCCGGGAGCAATAAATTCCACGGGTCGCTCTACGAGTATTTCCGCAACGATAAGTTCGATGCTCATTCTTACTTCGACCAGGCAGGTTCGGCCAAACCTGAACTTCGCCAGAACCAGTTTGGGGGCAGCGTCGGTGGCCCCATCATCAAGGACAAGACCTTCTTCTTTTTCGACTACGAGGGTTTGCGGCAGGTCAGCGGTCAAGCGGCTCAAGTATTGCCCGTGCCGACCTTGTTTGAAGAACAAAATCCCGGAAACTTTTCCGATAGGCCCACCACCGGGCTCCCCACCATCATTCCTACCGCCGCCATTGACCCGATTGGTCTTGATTATTTCAAAATGTATCCCGCGCCCAACGACGGACCTGCGAGCTTCATCACGCCGGCTCTCAATAAAACCCAGGACAGCACCACGTATGATGCTCGCGTCGACCATAAATTCAATGAGCAGAACCAGATGTTCGTCCGCTACACCTACAACCACGTAACCACGTTCATCCCTGGGGGGCTTCCCATCACGACCGTTAACAGCGTGACTGTAAATCCCAATGGATTGTTCTTTGCTTTCGCAGGAAACGCCCCAGATAAAGCACAGCAAATACAGATCGACTACACCCACATATTCAATTCCAACTTGTTGCTCGAATTAAAGGCGGGATATCTTAGAACGAACAATGGATCGTTCCCCCTGAATTTCGGCACCAATGTGGCCACGAAATTGGGAATGCCCGGGGTCGACGTCGATGCTCTGGACTCGGGTTTATCGCAGGTTACGTTTGACGACAACAGTGCCGCCGTATTGGGCGACGATCAATTTGTCCCTATTTCCGACATCGACAACACTTATCAATACGGTGGGGTCGTCACCTACACTCGCGGCCCCCACAACATCAAGATTGGCTCTACGCTCATTCGCAGGCTCGCCACAGAAGGGCAAAGCAACTCCGGCGTGGGTACCTGGGCATTTCCGACGTTAGAAAGCTTGCTGATCGGAACCTCTCGCCAAACCACGCGCAACAACGAACTGAATGTTCCCCACTATCGTTTTTGGGAACCCAGCGTTTTCATACAGGATGACTGGCGCGTCAGGAACTGGCTCACTTTGAATCTCGGCGTTCGCTATGAAGTATTCACGCCACTCGAAGAGGAGAAAAACAGAATCGCGAACTTCGATCCCGCCACGGGCACTATCATTCCCGCCGGCGTCAACGGTGTGAGTAGCGGCGGAGGCATCACTACTCAATACAACAATATCGCTCCACGGATCGGGTTCGCCGCAACGGTTGCGCCGGGAACCGTCATACGCGGAGGCTTTGGAATTAGCTACGTTCCCTTGAACTACACGTCCAATGTTACCCAGAAAGATCCACCGTTCATTTCGGTGTTCGTCTACAACGGAAACCGTGCGCTGTCGCAGGGGCTGCAGCCACCTGTTCCGGCCAGCGCAACCGCTCCTCCATCGATTCCTGACGCGGTAGCTTTGAATTTCAAGAACACCGAAATACAGCAATTCAATCTGAATGTGCAGAAAGACTTTCACGGCAATGTTCTGACAGTAGGTTATGTGGGGGTGTTAGGGCGGCACGTGGCGACCACCATAGGCGATCTTGACTCGCCTCCGCTGGGACCGGCTACTACAGCCTGCTTGGGGCTCACTGGCGCGGCGGCTCAGAGCGCGTGTCTGGCACCACTGCGCCCGTTCAACGCCACGTTACCCAACTTTACGGGAGATATTGGCGAATACTTTACTTCAGGGACCTCCTCCTATCACGCGCTCCAGGCATCTTTTGAGCGGCGATTGCAGCGCGGTCTTACTTTCAACGCAAATTACACTTGGGCGCACTCCATCGACGACGTTACCGGTCTCAGCAACGAGAACGGAGACGGAGCGACCGTGCTTCCCAACAATCTCCAACTTGATAAAGGGAACAGCGACCTCGACCTCCGGCAACGCATAGTGGCAACTGCCAACTACGCAGTTCCTCTCGGCAACACTTTGAACGGCTACCAGGGTGCGGCCCTGAAAGGATGGTCGGTGAACTTCATCAATGTCTGGGAAACCGGTTCTCCCTTCAGCATTGTGAACGCAAACCCCGGTCTGTCTGGAGCGCATTTCTTTGGCGGAAATACCGACCGGCCGGATCAAATTAGCGATCCCCTTTCGAACGTCCCTCACGGTTTTTTGTTCAACCCTGCGGCGTTCGCTCCTCAGCCCTTGGGAACCATTGGGGATGTACGCAAGAACTCGCTCTTTGGTCCCCATTTCCGGCACTTTGATTTCTCGCTCTTCAAGAACTTCAAGGTGACGGAAGGATCGAGCCTGCAATTCCGGGCGGAGTTCTTCAACTTATTCAACCAGTCCAGCTTTGGAAATCCGGGCGTTAACAATGGAAATAACAACATCACCTCGACCACGTTGGGCCAAATCTCAACCGTGTCGACGAACTACACGCCGCGGCAGATTCAATTTGTCTTGAAGTACCTCTTCTAACCGACTCTCAATGCGCTCCGGCCTGCTGCAGCAATGCAGGTCGGAGCGTTCTTTCCTTAGAGCGAGTTCTCGTACTGCAGTCCCGCAGCGCTCTGTATCCTCCTATCGATGCGTACACTCCACACAATCGACTACTCCGAAGCCAGGAAGGTCGTCGATCTCATCGTGACTGAGGCTCTACAGATGCAGAAGGCGGCCGCGATCGCGGTCGCCGATGCGCACGGCGATCTCATTTATTTTGTGCGCATGGACGGGGCTCCCGTTTCATCCATTCACGTTGCTATGAATAAAGCCTGGACCGCCGCCCGCGAGCGCAAGCCCACCAAAGAAATCGGAGATAAGGTGAAGCATAGAGAAAAAGGTCATGACATTGCCTACTACGGCGACCCGAAATATGTCGGATGGGGCGGCGGGCTGCCGATCTGGAAGGCCGGCGAAGTGGTTGGGGCGATCGCGGTCAGCGGCCTGTCCTCGAATGAAGATGTCGCTTTGGCTACGCTGGGCGCGGAACTGATCGCCGGTTCGTAACTGGAATGGGCTCTGTCGCGCACCTTCTGATCACAGGCAATCTGTGGTTGCGTCTGGCATTCATCCTCGTGCGGATAGTGCCGCTTTTACACGATCGGGCGTGAAGGGCACTTGCCGGATTCGTCCTCCCGTCGCGTCGAAAACTGCGTTGCCGATGGCAGCAGCGACCAGTGTAATCGCCGTCTCTCCCGCGCCAGTCGCCTGTACGGACGGGCGGTCGATGAAAACAATGTCGATGGAAGGCAATTCGATCCCAAGGAACAGTGTGCGATAGCTCTCCCAATCAATCGAAGTCACTTTACGTTCGTCCCAGGTGACTTCTTCCCCGAGCGCGCGGCTCATTCCTTGTAATATTCCGCCTTCGATCTGGTTGCGCAAGCCGTCGGGGTTGGAGATTGGTCCGCAATCGTGTGCCACAAAAAATCGTTTGGGTTGCACCACGCCGCTCGCCTGATTCACTTCCACTTGAGCCACGAGCGCGGCATATCCGTTGTCGCCCTCATAGGCGACGCAAGCGATACCACGCCCTGTAACCGTGCCGGTGTGCGCGATACCGCGTTTGGGAGACGGGCGTGCATCCCAGTTTGCCGCCTTGGCAACGGCTTTCACCACATCAATGATTCGCGCCTCGCTCAGGTGCTGCAACCGATGGGCGACCGGATCAACCTTCACCTGCGAGCTGATCTCGTCTATAAAACACTCGTGCGCGAAGGTGTTTTGCAGGCGCAACGGCGAACGCAGCGGTCCGGTAAAGAACGGCGACTTCACCCCGTGAGTCAGTACACGTTCGCTGCGGATCGAACCTTCTCCCCCACATTTGCCGCTGACGCATCCCGCCAGGTAGGACGGGACCGCGTTGCTCCCGTTGCGCAGTTCTCCGCTGGGCTCGCTCGCCGCCCGCGGAGCTATGCTCTCCGGATCAAAGCCGACCAGCATGCCCGTGATCACGTTTCCAGGGTTGTCATACCCGGGTCTTCCCCCGAGCGATGCCGCCCACGTCTCGCAGTCCCATGTCGTGATTGCGCCACTCGTATCGATTCCAACCCGTTGCGCGATCACGCACGCGGAGCCGTAATTTTCGGAGATAAATTCATCCTGCCGCGTAAGCTGCACGCGAACGGGCCTGTGAACCGCCTGCGACAACAGCGCCGCATCGAACGACACGGTATCTGCGGCATTGAGCCCGTAACAGCCGGCGCCACGAACGAAGATCACGCGCACGTTCTCGAGCCGCAGGCCCGTAATCGCTGACACCCCGTGCTGCGTCGGATATACCGACTGCGTCGCCGACCAGACCGTTGCATGATCCGCCTGCACGTCGGCGACTGCGCATGAGGAACCAATGGAACCATGCGCTTGATAAGGATGGGAATACGTGGCGGTCAAAACCTGACTGGCCGCCTTCAACTTTTCATCTACGTCTTTGGAGTTGACAAGCATCGCGTCGCGCGATGGCTGCTTCTGCATGTAATTGTAGAAGTCTCGTTGTGCTGGCAGCCCGGGGGCGGGCTTCCACGTGACCTTCAGGTTTTTTGCAGCTTGCGCCGCCTGCCATTGTTTCTCCGCCACGACGCCGACGAAATTATTCCGCACCACAACCTTTAGGAGTCCGGGAATTTGATCTACCGACTTCTCGTCCACATGCGCAACCGTTGCTCCAGTCTCTGGTGGACGCACCACTCGGCCGTGAACCATTCCAGCGATGTGCACGTTATGAACGAATTCGAACCTCCCCGTCATCAGCGCAACCCTGTCCATCGACGGCACGGGCTTTCCGAGCACGTTCCACTGGTTCGGCGATCTGCGTTTCGCCGTCGAGTTCACCGTTATGTCGAAATGCTTGCCCCCAATGAGTTCTCCGTAACTGATATGGCGGCCACCTGCCGCGCTGACCACGCCATCCTCGACGGTAAGGTGGGCTGCAGGCAGGCCTAATTTCTGCGCCGCCATTCCGACCAGGGCTTCCCGAGCCGTTGCCGCCGCCTGCGCGAGATTCCGAGTATTGAAATTGGTCGGCGTGGACTGACTGCCTGATGTCGTTCCCTGATCTGGTGTCACCGACGTGTCGCACTGAATCAGTTTTACCTTTTCAATCGGTACGCACAGTTCTTCGGCGACTAACTGCGTTTGCACCGTATACATGCCCTGCCCGAAATCGCACTTTCCGGTGTACGCAGTAACCGTTCCATCGGATGCTACCGCCAGCCATGAATCCAGCTTCGCCGGATCAACATGCGATGGATGCGTATCGAACGGACCCTGGGCCGTCGAAAACGGTGCCATCACCGACGCCGCGCTGAAGCTCACCACCAGCGCTCCGGAAGCCTTGAGAAAGTCGCGTCGGGAGAATTCCTTCTTCATGCGCTCTTCCCCTGGCAGCGCTTGATTGCGCGAATCATTCGGGTGTGCGTAAAGCAGCGGCACAACACGTTCGACATTGCCTCCTGTATCTGTTCTTCCGAAGGCTTCGGATTCTCCTCCAGCAACACCTTTGCGGTAAGGATCACTCCGCTGAGGCAGAACCCGCATTGGGCCGCTCCCTCATCGATAAATGCTTGCTGAATTGCATGCGGTTTTTCCGGGCTTCCCAGGCCCTCCAGCGTAGTAATCTCCCGATCTCTTACCGCACTAACGGGCATCACGCAGGAACGCACTACCTTCCCTTGAACCAGAACGGTGCAGGCTCCGCACTGCGCCAGGCCGCATCCGAACTTAGGCCCGCGCAGGTACAGTTCGTCGCCGAGCACATACAGCAGAGGCGTTTCCGGATCGACATCCACTGCGTGAACCCCACCGTTCACCTTCAGAGAAAAAACAGCCACATTTCACTCCTACCAGAAATTGTATAAGCCTGACCTCGAGTGCGTCTTCTACGCGCCCCTCATTTCAAGATCGAGCGACACTCCGACTGCAGCAAGGCAAATAGCTCGTCCATGTGTGCCTGGCGCGTGCGAAAGTTGACCGGATTGATGCGAAACCACGTTTTCCCCTTTAGTTCGGTGGTTGAAATCCAGAAACGTCCGCTTCGCTCCACGCGCTGTGCGACCTCGGCATGCAGATTCTTCGAGTCATCGTCAGAAATGTCCGCTCCCTTATAGCGAATGCAGATCGCCGACATCGGCGGAACGCAGGCCGGCTCGAACTCCGGATCCTTCGCAGCCAGCTCGTAAAGATGCTTCGCCTGCTGCACATTGTTGTCAATCCATTCTGCGATCTGGCGCGCGCCGTACCGTTTAAAGCTCATCCAGACTTTCAGGCTCCGGAAGCGCCGCGATTGCTCAAACCCGTGTACGTAGTACTGATAGCGTTCGTTTGCCTGGTCGAATTCATCGGTGAGATAAGAGGGTTTCATGCCAAAAGAAGCCGTCAGCCGCCGCTGGTCCTTCACCAATACGGCTCCCGCATCGAGCGGAGCGTAGAACCACTTATGCGGATCGATCGTGATCGAATCCGCGAGATCGAGACCGCGATCGCGCATCACCCAGCCGTGTGAAAGCAGCATACCGCCGCCGTATGCGGCATCCGCGTGCAGCCACATGCCTTCGCGATCCGCAATCCGCCGCAGTTCCCGGATATCGTCGACCGCGCCCGTATTCGTGGTTCCGAAGATACCCACAATGCACATCGGAGTGACGCGGTTTTTCTTGTCATGGGCAATCGCCTCTTCAAGCGCATCGATCCGAACCTGGAAATTCGCATCCGTCGGCAACGCCCGCAGCGCATTCCGCCCGAGACCGATGCAGTCCACCGCTTTATCGACCGACACGTGCCGCTCCTCCGACGCATATACGCCCCAGCGATCCCTCACGCCTTCTAGCTGCGCCTGATCGCGCGTCACCCCGTCGCGCGCCAGTTTCAGCCCAATAAAGTTCGCCATCATTCCGCCGCTCGTGAGATTGCCTCCCGCATTCTCACCGTAACCACACAGGTCGGTGAGCCAGCGCACCACTCGCCGCTCCATGGCGACTGCCGACGGCCCAATCGAATATGCTCCGACGTTCTGATTAATCGCCGAACAGATAAAATCCGCAATCACGCCCATGGGATTCGGCGACGGCGTGATCAATCCCATGTATCCCGGATGGCCCACGTTCGTGCAATAAGGCAGCAGCTTTTCCTTCAATTCCTCCAGCACGCTCTCCGGTGAACTCGGCTCAACTGGCAGCGGTTCATTGAAGAGTTGGTTCACCGTCCGCGGCTCTGCGTCCGGAAATACACGCCTTTCCTCGATATGTTCGAGGTATTCCGCCAGCAGGTCGACGACCTGGTGGCCCAAATCGCGAAACTCTTTCCGATCCATTTGTGATCACCTTGAACTTATTTTACGGTTCGCTGTGGCAAGCCGCACTCCGCTTCTTGCGCTCTATTCGCGCAATGTCCTGAACAACTTGAGCTCAATCATGCCCTTATAGGGCATTGACAACTTTTCGCGCAGACCCGGCCGAACCGTGTGGGACTCATACTCCTGTCCGTCGCCTTTGACCTGCCGCTGTCATCCTGAGGAAGCGGAGTCGCGCGCAACGCAAGAGTCCCGACGAAGGACCTATGCAACCCGACGACGGTCACGCTCCACACGCTGTTATAATCAAAGATTGCGCCTATGTCGACGAAACGCCTGATTCGCTCCACAACAGTCTTGTCCATCCGCCGCAACGGCAGCGTGGTTCTCGCCGGCGACGGACAGGTTACGCTTGGCGAGTCCGTCATTAAACATACGGCCAAAAAGATCCGCCGCCTCTACAACGATAAAATTCTCGCCGGATTCGCCGGATCCACCGCCGACGCCTTCACCCTGTTCAGCCGCTTCGAATCGAAACTCGAGCAATACCACGGCAACCTGGGGCGCGGCGCCGTCGAGCTGGCGAAAGATTGGCGCACCGATAAATTTCTGCGCCACCTCGAAGCGCTGCTGCTGGTGAGCGACAAAGAGCAAACTTTTCTGCTCAGCGGGCAAGGCGACGTGATTGAGCCCGACGGCGGAGTGGCCGCCATTGGCAGCGGCGGTCCCTATGCCCAAGCCGCTGCGCAAGCCCTGGCGCAGCACACCCAACTCACCGCCCGCCAGATCGCCGAGGAAGCAATGAAGATTGCGGGCAAAATGTGCATCTATACAAATGATGCGGTAACCATAGAGGAACTCTAGACCTCGAACTTCGGATCTCAGACGGCAGCAGGACCAAACCGAAGGCCAGGCGTCTGAAGTCCGAGGTAAGAAAGTATTATGGCCATCTATTTACCCAGCACCGCCGAAGAAGAACAACTCGCCCTCGACGAACTCACGCCTCGCGAGATCGTAGTCGAACTCGACAAACACGTGATCGGCCAAAAGGATGCCAAACGCGCTGTCGCCATTGCCCTGCGCAACCGCACCCGCCGCCAAAAGCTAACCCCCGAATTAGCCGAAGAAATCATCCCCAAAAACATAATTATGATTGGGCCGACGGGGGTGGGGAAGACGGAGATTGCGCGCCGACTGGCCAAGCTGGCGAATTCTCCGTTCTTGAAAGTGGAGGCTTCGAAATTTACCGAGGTCGGATACGTTGGGCGCGATGTCGAGTCGATGGTGCGCGACCTGGTGGAGATTGCGATCGACAATGTTCGCGAAGAGAAGTTGGAGGATGTCGCGGACAAGGCCGAGTTGAATGCGGAGGAGCGGTTGCTCGATATTCTTCTTCCGCCCTCTCCGCCGACGCGGCCGGTGGAGCCCACTACCGCGGGCGGAGTGGTGATCGATGGCAATACTGCTTTGGCTGAATCTTCTTCCCGCACGCGGGAAAAACTGCGGCAACAATTGCGCGAGGGCAAACTTGACGAGCGCCAAGTGGAGATTGATGTGCGCGAGCGCAACTTTCCATCTTTCGAAATCATGACAAACCAAGGCGTCGAGGAGATGGATATCAACATTAAGGACATGTTGCCAAACATCTTCGGGGCGCGGACCAAGAAACGGAAGATGAAGGTGAACGAGGCCTTTGAATATCTGATTCAGGAAGAAGAGCAGCGCCTCATCGATATGGACCAGGTTACGCGTATGGCGATCGATCGAGTGGAGAATTCGGGCATCGTGTTCCTCGATGAGATCGACAAGATTGCGGGGCGCGAGGGCGGGCATGGTCCGGATGTTTCGCGCGAGGGCGTGCAGCGCGACATTCTGCCGATCGTCGAAGGAACTACGGTCAACACGCGCTACGGCATGGTGCGCACCGACCACGTACTCTTCATCGCTGCCGGAGCGTTTCATGTTTCGAAGCCCAGCGACCTGATTCCGGAGTTGCAGGGGCGGTTTCCGATTCGCGTGGAGTTGCAGTCGCTGACCATGGAAGACTTTGTGCGCATCCTTACGGAGCCGAAGTCTTCATTGGTGAAGCAGTACACGGCGCTGCTTGAAACCGAAGGTGTGAAGCTGGAGTTTACTCCGGAGGCGTTGTCGGAGATTGCTCATTTTGCGTTTCGGGTGAATGAGAGCACCGAGAATATTGGGGCTCGGCGGCTGCACACCATTATGGAGCGGGTGCTCGACGAGTTGAGCTTCGATGCTCCCGAGAGAAAAGGCGAGCATGTGATCATCGACGCCGATTATGTGCGGAAGATGTTGACAGATATTGTGAAGGATCAGGATTTGTCGAGGTACATTCTGTAGGGGCGTTGGGAGTTGTGCTGCGATGGCGCCCTAGATGGAATCGCAGTCGGCGTGGCCTATCCATTGTGTCCTTCGCCGGGCTAGGCATTCCCGTTGGGAATTGTCTTTGAGATTTTATCGTCTATTTTCTCTAGCTTCCCCGAATCTCAGCTCCTAGGGCCGAGGCATGACCACCGATCCTCCGCGGCTAAAGCCGGTTTGAGTTCGGTCTGGTTACGGCGCGGCTGAAGCCGCGCCCTTTCAATGCGGAATCGTTCCCGAAGTTAGGCGAGTGATGTACTCTGTTCATTCTGCGCATGAAGAGGCTACGAGTACATTTCCTGCTGGGGCTGGCGTTGCTGTGGACGGGCGGCTGTGCTTCGATTGGGCCGCCGCTGCCGCCTTCGCTGGAGTTGCCGAAGCCGCCGACTGATTTGCACGCGGCACGCAAGGGCGATAAGGTCACGCTCACGTGGACTATCCCTGCGCGAACGACAGACCGGCAGCGCTTGCGCTATCTGGGAAAGACGCGCATCTGCAGGAGCCTTGATCCGGTTCTTAAGGAATGCGTTGCGCCCGTGGGAGACGCCGCGCCGCCAGCGGATTTCAAGGGCAGAGAGAAATCGTCTGCGAAGAAACTTACCGCGACCTTCGTCGACACTTTGCCTTCCGCAATCGAGCAGGAACATCCGACGGGTTTTGCAACCTATGCCGTCGAAGTTATGAATACCGCGGGGCGAGGCGCTGGAATCTCGAATCAAGTGCATGTTCCGCTGGTTCCGACCTTGCCGCCATTTCGTAATTTTTCCACTCAGGTTACTGCTCGAGGCGTCATGATCACATGGCCGTGTCCTCCCGGGGGGGGAAGACGAACCGACGTGAAATATTTGTTCCGCATCTACCGGCGTCCGGAATTGAGTTCAAGCGAGACCAGAATTGCCGAGATTGATGCTACGGAGTGCGCCGCCGGACCAAGCGGCCCCGTGCCGTTGGCCGGACAGCCTTCCAATACCGCGACCAATGCGCCGCAAGAGCAAGGCAATATCATTACCTCGTTTCTTGATCAGAGTTTCGAATGGGAGCACACGTATCTTTATCGCAGTGCGGCGGTAAGCGTGGTCGAAGCGGCGGGAAAGCCAGCGATTGAAGTGGAAGGCGATGACACTCCTGAGGTGAAAGTATTCGCACACGATATCTTCCCACCCGCGGTGCCGGCGGGATTGCAGGCTGTGTTCTCCGGTCCGGGGCAACAGCCGTTTATCGATTTGATCTGGGCGCCCGTTGCAGATGCCGATCTCGCTGGTTACAACATCTATCGTCACGAAAGCGGGGGGGTCGTGGCGAAGATTAATTCTGAACCGGTGAAAGATCCGGCATTCCGCGATATGCAGGTTATCTCGGGGAAAATTTACTGTTATTCGGTATCGGCTGTTGATGCGCGGGGGAATGAGAGTGGGCGGTCGGAAGAGGCTGCGGAGACGGTGCCTTAGCTCGGCGATGCAGGCAGACAGAAATTCCCCGTCGAGGTGCACCCGGGCATGGGATCCTTCGACTGCGCAGACCGGTTCGCTTTGCTCACCGGTTTGCTGCGCTCAGGATGACAGGGCGTTGTTGACTCGCCTATTTTTTGGCGAACTCGCTGCGGTGACGGCTGTAGAAAATGTAGATCAGGAGGCCAAGGCCGAGCCACACCACGAAGCGCAGCCATGTGATGATGGTCAGTCCGGTCATGAGGCCGCCGCAGAGAATGATTGAGATCAGGGGGAACCAAGGGACAAACGGGACGCGGAACGCGCGCTTGCGATCGGGCTGCCTGCGGCGCAGGATGATCACTCCCAGCGAAACCAGAACGAAGGCAAACAACGTCCCAATGTTGGCGAGGTCGGCGGCATCTCCGATGTCCACGAGGCCTGCTGGAATTCCTACGGCGAAACAGGCGATCCAGGTGGACCAGTACGGTGTCTTATATTTCGGATGCACCACGGAGAACAGCTTCGGCAACAAGCCGTCGCGGGACATAGCGTACCAGATGCGTGCCTGCCCGTACTGAAACACGAGCAAAGAAGAGATCATGCCCGTCAGCGCCCCGATCACGATGACCGAGCGGAACAGTGGGTGCACACCCAGATATTTCATCGCATAGGCCACGGGCGCTTCGGCGGCTGCACCAGACACGAAGGTGGTGTACTTCATCATGCCGAGCAGGACCACGGCAACGCCGACATACAGCAGCGTGCAGACCACCAGCGACATGATGATGCCGAAGGGCAAATCTTTTTGCGGATTGCACGATTCCTCGGCGGCGGTGGAGACCGAATCGAATCCGATGTAGGTAAAGAAAACGATGGCCCCTCCGGTAACAATTCCGGCGAAGCCAGAAGGCGCGAAGGGCGTCCAGTTCGCGGGCTTCACCAGCATTCCACCGACTACCAGGAAGGTCAGGATGGCGCCGATTTTGACCGCGACCATGATGTTATTGGTCTCCGCCGACTCCTTCACTCCGCGCACCAGCAACAGCGTAAGAATGAAAACGATAAGAAAGCCGGGGAGATTGAAATAGGCGCCCGTCCACTGCCCGCCTGCCCAGACCGGACTGGCAAATTTTTCCGGCAAGTTGAGGCCGAATACAGCCAGTTGCGCTTTCGTATAGCCAGCAAAGCCAACCGCGACTGCGACGTTCGACACTACGTATTCGAGGATGAGGTCCCATCCGATGATCCAGGCAAAAATCTCGCCGAGGGTTGCGTAGGAGTAGGTGTAGGCGCTACCGGCGATGGGAATCATCGAGGCCAGTTCGGCGTAGCACAATCCGGCGAAACTGCAGGCGATCGCGACCAGGAGAAACGAAATCGCAATCGATGGCCCGGCGGGCGGGCGTCCGTGCATGAGCGCTCCCGCCGTGCTGCCGGTGCGCAGTAAATTGACAATAACGTCGAGAGCCTGCGCATGCAGGAGGGATGGGGCCTGGAAAAATTCGCCCGCGGCCGCAGTGCCGGTAAGGATGAAAATTCCCGATCCGATGATTGCGCCGATGCCCAGCGCGGTAAGCGACCAGGGGCCGAGGGTCTTCTGAAGGCGCTGGCCCGGGGCCTCGGATTCGGAGATCAATTTGTCGATCGACTTGCAGCAGAAGAGCTGGTTGTCGGAAGTGCGGATGGTTTCGGCCGGTTCCGTGGTTGATTGGGACAAGTGGTGGTTGTCTCCTGGGCGCAGCATTCAGCATTCAGCACTTAGCATTCAGCCAGTTCGCGTTCCAGCTCGATCGCTGGAACTCTCCGGGTCAATGCTAAGTGCCTTCCGCCTTCGAACGTTACCGTTTCGACTGGCCGCGAGCAAGCTTCTTCACTTTGCGCTTTTTCGATCCGCGAGCGTAATCGCGGGGCTTCTTTGGTTTTTCCGCTTTAGCTTTCTTGCGCGCGGCGCGTTTCGATTTCTTGCGTTCTTCTTTCGATAGAGTTGCTGTATTTGCCATGATTGCTTTCTTGGATCTGTATTTGACTTAAGCGTTCAGCCACGCTCCAACTGGGCATACTTCTCTACCAGCTTCTTCAAGCCGAAGCGAGGAAATTGTACCGTAATCTTGGCTTCTTCGCCTTCCCCTTCTCGCTGATAGACAGTTCCTTCGCCATATTTGGGATGGCGAACCTTCTGGCCGGGGCGGAATCCGCGCTTGCCGGTGGGCTCTTCGAGCGGGGTTTTCGGGATGGTGAACTTTTTGCCGCGGCTGGCAAAGAACTCGGCGATGTTCTCGATTGAGTTGTAGGGCTTGGCGGGGGTGGCGGGCTTTTGGCGCGAAGGTTGCGTCGAGACGCGCTTCCAGGCGGCGCTTTGGTCTTCGTCTTCGTAGGAGTAGTGGGGCGATTCCGAAGCGAAAGCTGCAGGGCGTTGCCCCGCCGGACGGCCGGAGGCGGTCGTCCCCACATGAGTTGTGGTGCCACGGCGGCCTAGTTCTTCGATCAATTGGATCGGGACTTCTTCTAGGAAGCGGGAGGGAACGCTGGCTTCCGGCAGATCGGTGCCGTAGCGCCGCCGGTAGACGGCACGGGTAAGGATGAGCTGATCCATGGCGCGCGTCATGCCGACGTAGCAAAGGCGTCGCTCTTCTTCGACGTCATCGGGCTGCAGCATAGTGCGCGAGTGTGGGAATAAACCTTCTTCGAGGCCGCTGAGAAAGACCAGCGGAAATTCGAGACCTTTCGCGGCGTGCAGGCTCATCAGTGTGATTTGCGAGCGCTCATCGTAGTCGTCAGCGTCGCTGATGAGCGCAGCGTGATCCAGAAACTGGTCAAGCGTTTCTCCACGGTCGCGCGAATCCATGGCGGCATTCACCAGTTCGCGCAGATTGTCGATGCGGGAGAAGGCTTCGGGAGTGTCCTCGGCTTCGAGGAGCTTGATGTAGCCGGTGCGGTCGATGAGAAATTTCAGGATGTCGGCAGTGGAAACCGTGGGCGTGGGGAAGGAGTCTGCGGATAGCGCCGTTTGAGAGCGGAAGTCGTCGGCCACATCATCCTCTTCCGCATACTGGGAGTCGTCCCAAGTGGAGGACTCGGTGCGGCTGGCCACGCGCATTTCGCCCTCGTCAGACGTTTGGATTGATTCAGCAGCAACGTCGGGAACTCCGAGTGTTTTCGACCTTTCCAGCTCGTCGGTTATTTCCATGAGGCGGTCTGAAAGGCGTTTGTATTGAGTAAAATCCTCTCCAGGCAAGAATTTCTTGAGGCACATCCTTCCTACCTGTTGTATCTGTCCGTCCTCACTCTGCAAGACAAACGTATCGTTCCGCTTCCTTTTCAAGTGACAGTGATCGCAATTCGGTGGAGCTTCGCGCAGATCGTCGGGCACTCGTACGCCGAACATGTTATGGCACGCAGTTTGGCCATCTTGGTGATGGAGGATGCCGAGTAACTGCCATCCGCCCAGCCTGAGGCGTGAGACTTCATCTTTCAGTTCCTCGATCCCCTTTTGTAAGGCCGCAATCCTGTTCTCCGGAATCTCCGCTTTCGACGCGATCGTCAGGGGGACCGAACCGGGAGCAGACACGCGTGTAACAGGTTGTTGAAACGGTGACATGCGACTCAGGGGCGATTCGCTGGACTCATCTTCCGCATTCGCTCCGAAATCGAAACTGAATGCGCCGGGATCGAAGGCGGTCGCATCATCGAGCGACGGCGCCACCGCTGCTCGTTGGTCGAGTTGCTCCTCGAACGTTCCGGCAAGCATCGCGCGCGCGTCTTCGATCAGCTGCTCGAAACTCTTTAGCGATGCCAGGGCGCGCTGTGGGAGCAGTTGGCGGCGCAACGCTTCGCTGATCGCTCCCCACAGGGACAATCCGGTTTCGAGTGCGAGACGCTCAACCGTGTCGATGGTGCCCTTGCCGATGCCGCGCGTGGGTGTGTTGATCACGCGCAGCAGAGAGATCGAGTCGTCCGGATTCTGAATAACTTTGAGATACGAGATCAAGTCTTTGATCTCGGAGCGCTCGTAGAAGGAGAATCCGCCAACCACTTTGTATTTCAGGCCGTAGCGGCGCAGCGCTTCTTCGAACAAGCGAGACTGCGAGTTCGTGCGATAGAGTACGGCGGCGCGCGGACTTTCGCCGTGCTCAGCCGCTTGGCGCAGATATTTTGCCATGTGGTCTGCGGCGAAGAGCGCTTCGTTTTCACCGTCGGGGGCTTCGTAGTATCCGAGCTTGGCGCCTCCCTGGCGCGACGTCCAAAGATTCTTGCCTTTGCGGCGGAGGTTGTTGGCGACCACGGACGACGCGGCCTGAAGAATGTTTTGCGTGGAGCGGTAGTTCTGTTCCAGGCGGATGATTTTGGCCTCGGGAAAGTCCTGTTCGAATTCGAGAATGTTGCGAATATCGGCTCCGCGCCAGGAATAAATCGACTGATCTTCATCACCTACAGCGCAGACATTGTGGCGCGTGCCGGCCAGCATCCGCATGAGTTCGTATTGCGGACGATTGGTGTCCTGATATTCGTCGATGAGGAGATATTGAAAGCGGCGATTGTAATACTCGCGCACGGACGCGGAAGTCTTCAACAGGCGCGTGGCTTCGAGCAGCAGATCATCGAAGTCGAGGGCGTTGGCTTTTCGCAGCTCCTTGCGGTACTCCTCGAACAGGTGCGCGATCTTCTCATTCTTCGGGTCAGCCGATTGCAGGTAAAGCTCCTGCGGATCGAGCATGTGATTCTTCGCCCACGAAATGCGCGAGAGCACGGTGCGCGGCGTGAGTTGCTTGTCGTCGAGGCCGAGGCGCTTCATCACCGACTTGACTACGGACTGCATATCGCTTTCGTCGTAGATGACGAATTTCTTGGTGTGGCCGATGGGCGGTTGGCCGGGTGCCGCAGAAGAGATTTGCAGGGCTTCAATGTCACGACGAAGAACGCGCACGCAAAAAGAATGGAATGTGGAGATAACTGGCTTGGCGATGCTGAGGCCGCCCACAAGCTTCTCGACGCGTTCGCCCATCTCCGCGGCAGCTTTGTTGGTGAAGGTCATCGCCAGGATTGATTCGGGCATCACGCCAGCGCGCTCGATCAGGTAGGCGATACGGTAGGTGATGACGCGCGTCTTGCCGCTGCCCGCGCCGGCTAGGATGAGCACCGGACCTTCGGTGGTTTCGACGGCTTCGCGTTGCGGCGGGTTGAGTTGGTCGAGGAAGGACAATGCGGAAGTGGCTCCGGAGTTGATCAGTTAATTTTACAGGGGAATTAGAATTGGCGGCGTGAATCGTCAGGTCGTGGAAGTGGTTAGTTCGCTTTCCGCGACGGACCTAGATAGTTATCCATGGGAAGCTCGAAATACATCAACTCAGTACCCTTTGCGTCGTCTACACCGGTGACGTAAATCCGCGCACCTGGGAGCGGGGCGGAAATGTCTTCGACGTCGAAGAAAAGAAATCCCGATTGCGTGGTGTGAGGCTCGACGGCTTTGGCAGCGAATTGCGAGGATTCAACCTCATCCCTTTCTTTTTGATTGACGCCACCTTTCACCTTCTTTTGCGGGATGGGGAGCGGGATTTGGTTTGTATTGGCGCGGGGATTGGAGAGGCGGCGGTAAATATCGTCGGGAGAAGCCGGGGTCAGTTTGGAGCGGTTGGCCGTGGTGAAGGTGACCTGCATGTTGGCGATGGAGATGGGCTGAGGGCCATCGTTGGTGACGATCAAGAAGATGGGCAGGAATCCGTGTTCGTGAAAATTCACGGAGAAAATCTTCGCCTTGTCGGCAGTGTCGTAGGGGTCGGCGGCGATTGCGACTTTCTCATCGGCATGATCGTCGTGTGCTGGATATGACTTAGCGGGATTGGCCGCAGGCCTGGCAAAATCTTTGGCCAAGAGGCACAGCGAAAATCCTGTAACTATGCACAGCAGTGGGAGAATCCGACGGTACATAATGTGAAACCCCATGTGAAACCCAGCGTCAATGCGGGCTGCCCTGCCTCCGATTATAGAGGCAAAAGTGTGGCCATTCGCAGACGGAGTTTGGTTAGAATGGCTGGACTTGATCTCTTCCCTCTACAGCTTTCTCTACAGCGCGGCGTTGGCGGCCGCGATGTCGGTGAGCATCCCCTACTGGATCTTCCAGGGGGTGTTTCACGGGAAATATCGCAAAGGCTTCGGAGAGCGGATGGGAAGGGTCCCTGGGCGATTACAGTTGCCCGGAGCGGGTGACGCAGTGATTTGGATTCACGCGGTTTCCCTCGGAGAGGTGCTCGCCGTGGCGGGATTAGTGCAACAGCTTCGAGATAATCTCCCGCAGCACAGAATATATGTTTCCACCACAACCGACACAGCTCAGGGGCTCGCGCGCAAACGGTTCGGTGAAGCCAATGTGTTTTATTTTCCGCTGGATTTTGCATTCGCGATCCGTCCTTACCTGCGTGCGCTGAGGCCGCAAATGGTTGTGATTGCAGAGACCGAGTTTTGGCCGAACTTTGTGCGGCTAACGCACGCCAGCGGAGCGCGGATCGCGGTGGTGAATGCACGTATCTCGGATCGCTCGTGGCCGCGGTACAGGCGATTCCGCGGATTGCTGAGAAGAGTATTGGCGAACGTGGACCTGTTTCTGGCACAGACAAAGGCGGACGCTGCGCGGCTGCAGGATATTGGTGGCGGCGCGGAACGGGTGCGGGTCACGGGAAATCTTAAGTTCGATATCCTCACGCCGGCTCCTTCTGCGATCGTTGACAGCTTGCGGAAATCGATCGCGGCAAACGAAAGCGGGCCGGTGCTGGTGGCCGGCAGCACCGTCGAGGGAGAAGAGCCCTTGCTACTCAAGGCGTTTGAGAACCTGCTGGTCCAGCATCCGCGGTCAGTGATGATTCTCGCGCCCAGGCATCCGGAGCGCTTCGCGGCAGTGGCATCGCTGCTGGACAAAATGTCGATTCGCTTCCACAAACGCTCAGTATGGAATGGAGAGCCTTTGACCGGCGGAGTGCTGCTGCTGGATACGATCGGAGAGTTGGCCGCGCTCTATGCGCTGGCGGACGTTGCGTTTGTCGGGGGAAGCCTGGTGCCCCGCGGCGGGCACAACATCATCGAACCGGCGCAGCACGGCGTGGCAACCTTAGTTGGCAATCACACGGAAAACTTTCGCGACATCGTGAGCCTGTTTCAAAGCCGGGACGCGGTGCGTGTGGTTGGCCCGGCCGAGTTGCCGCTGGTGCTTTTGGAGTTGCTGGCAAGCGACAAGGAACGCGAAGCATTGGGGCGGCGCGCCGCTGAAACTGTGCGATCGCAGGTTGGAGCAACCGCCCGAACTGCGGGCGAACTACGCCAGTTGCTGGCGCGGCCATGAGTTTGAATCCACTGTCTGCGATCTACGGTGGTCTGGTTTGGGCGCGGGGTGCGTTCTACGACCACGGGCTGTTGCGTTCACGGCGGCTGCAAGGAAGCGTTATCAGCGTGGGAAATCTTTCAGCTGGAGGCTCGGGAAAGACTCCCTTCGTTATTTTACTGGGAGAGCTGTTGAAAGCGCGTGGAATCAGCTTTGATGTTCTATCGCGCGGATACGGGCGAAAGACTAGCGGAGTGCTGCTGGTAGATCCTGGCGGTTTGCCGCGGAATTTCGGCGACGAACCCCTGCTAATTGCGAGACGGCTGCAGGCACAAGTTGTGGTTGGCGAGGATCGCTATGAGGCGGGGAGATTTGCCGAGTCACGGTTCGGAAGCCAGATTCATCTGCTCGATGATGGTTTTCAGCACCGCGGACTGGCTCGCGACTTCGATATTGTGCTGGTAACGCCGGAGGACGGGCGTGATTGCCTGCTTCCCGCGGGAAGGCTGCGGGAACCTTTGCGTGCGTTGCGGCGAGCGGACGCCGTAGTGCTGGCCGGTGGCGCTTCGCCGGAGGCGTTTCCATTCGCGGGCAAGACGGTGTGGCGAGTGCGGCGCGGGATTCTTCCGCAAAATATTCCGCCACGCCCCGTGGTGTTGTGCGGCATCGCGCGGCCGCAGAGTTTCCTGCTGCAGTTGCGCTCGGCTGGAATTGATCCAGTCGCGGAGGCATTTTTTCGCGATCATCACGCGTATACGGAGAAGGATGTGCGCGACTTACTGCACCTTCAGCAGCGCAGCGAGGCCGGGGGCTTTATCACCACTGAGAAAGATGCGGTGAATCTGGGTGGCTTCTTGGCTTCGCTCGCGCCGCTGGCGGTCATTCCAGTCAAGATGGAGCTTGACGATGCAGCTAACGCTGTGGATATCATGCTGCGCGTGATCAAGGAACGGCGGCGGCGCTCATGAGAAAATGCCGCAGACGGCAACCCGCCGTGAAATCCGATGACGAAACATTTAGATGACGAAACATTTAAAGGAAGTTGAGCGGCTGCGGAAGATTATTGAAGCGTTCCCCAAGATCACGATTACAGTGCTGGGTGATCTCGTGGCCGATGAATTCGTGTATGGAGAAATTTCGCGCGTCTCGCGCGAGGCGCCGGTGCTCATCCTGAAGCATCGCGAACGCACCGTGGTGCCCGGTGGCGGGGCCAACGCGGTGAATAATCTCGCGGACCTGGGAGTGAACGTGCTTCCGGTCGGCGCCATTGGTGACGACGAGCCCGGACGATTGTTGCTAAAGTTCTTTCGCCACAAACGCATCCCCGTCAGTGGAGTGTTGAAGGACAGAAGTTACACAACCGTAACGAAAACCCGCATTCTCGCGGGCATGACGCATAATACGCGCCAGCAGGTGGTGCGTGTGGACCGCGAACCCGAGAAGGCTCCGAACCAGCACCTCACGCGCGAATTGTTTCTGGCAGCGCGAGAATACCTGCGAGCGTCGGATGCGCTGCTGGTTTCCGACTACGGATATGGATCGGCGAGCCCGGCCATCGTGAATGCGCTGCGGCAAGGCGGGCGGCGAAGAGTTGTGAATGTGCCCATGATCCTTGATTCGAGATACCGCCTGTTGGAGTATGCTGGCGCTACCGCCGCCACTCCGAACGAGCCGGAAGTGGAAGTGGCGCTGGGAGCACGCATTGGGCAGGACTGGGAGAAAGTAGTGGAGGCCGGACGGCAGGTTATGGACCGGATGAACTTGCAATCGTTGCTGATTACGCGCGGACGCGACGGCATGGTTGCCTTCGATCAGGGGAATGCGCCGGTGGATATTCCGATCTTCGGCTCCGATCAGGTGGCTGACGTTACAGGCGCCGGCGATACCGTGATTGCGGCATTCAGTGCCGCGCTGGCCGCAGGGGCGAGCACGGTGGAAGCGGCCCAGTTGGCCAATTACGCGGGCGGGATCGTAGTCATGAAGCGCGGCACTGCCACAGTTTCCCGCGAGGAACTGTTGCGTGCGCTCGAACAAGCTCCGCCAGCGACCAGGCCCCATTCGTTGAATCGCCGATTCAAATCGCTGATCAGAAACAAATTCAAAGATGAATGATGGAAAGATTTTGAGTCGTCAGCAAATCCGTGAGCGTGTAGAACAGTGGCGCGGATCGGGCGAACGCATCGTGCTGGCGAATGGGAATTTCGACTTGCTCCATGTTGGTCACGTGCGCTACCTGCGCGGAGCGAAAGCACTGGGCGGCAGATTGATCGTGGCGATTAACTCTGACGATTCGGTGCGTGCGCTGAAGGGCGAGGGCCGCCCCATCATGCCGGCGGAAGAGCGCGCCGAGATAGTTGCAGCACTCGCCGTTGTGGACGCAGTGGTAATTTTCCACGAACTCGATGTGCGTACGCTGATTCGTGAAATTCGCCCGGATATCCAGGCCAAAGGGACGGACTATGCGGTTGATTCTGTTCCGGAGCGGGATGTGGTGGCTGAATGCGGCGGTAGAGTCGCCATTGTGGGAGACGCAAAAGACCATTCCACCAGCGAAATAATCAGAGCGCGGATGCCCCCGAGGCGCTCGTGAGTTCTGAGACGACGCGGCTAGATGCTGCGCCGGGAAAAAAGATCGAACGGCTGCTGATTGTACGGCTCAGCGCCATGGGAGACGTAATCCACACGCTGCCCGCGGTGCATGCCTTGCGGGAAGCATTTCCTCAGGCTTCGATTGGATGGTTGATTGAGGAGCGTTGGGCTGAGTTGCTTTGCGCACCGGGCGCCAGTCGGCGGGGCTGCCGATCTTCGTTGCGGCCGCTGGTGGATGAAGTCCACACCGTAAACCTGAAGGGATGGGGAAAATCATTATTCTCGCTTTCCACTTTGCAGCACATCGCCAGGATTTGGAATGACGTGCGCGACTCACGCTACGACGTTGCCGTAGATCTGCAAGGGGCGATGCGGTCGGCCGTTCTGGCGCGGTGGTCGAGCGCGCGGGTAGTTTATGGCGCAGCCGAGGCGAGGGAATCTCCTGCCAGCCTGTGGTACACGCGAAAAGAACTCGCGCACGGCCAGCATGTGGTTGAGCAGAATCTTTCGATTGCCGAGGCGGTGCTTGGACACCGAGTGAACGTTCCGGCGGTGAAATTTCCCCGCGATCCGCAAGCGGAGGCGCGAATCGAGCGGCGGCTCGCTGAATCTAACGTCGGCGATTTTGCGGTTCTGAATCCGGGTGCGGGATGGGGCGCGAAGCGATGGCCGGCAGGGCGATACGGCGATGTTGCGCGCAAACTTGCAGACCGCGGGGTGCGCTCGATTCTTAATTATGGTCCGGGCGAGGAGGAGTTGGCGCGCGCCGCCGAGGCGGCCAGCGGAGAAACGGCTCGGGCGATGAGTTGCACACTCACAGAATTGATCGCGTTGACGCGGCGTGCCCGGTTATTTATCGGTGGTGATACAGGGCCGTTGCATTTGGCGGCGGCATTGCGAGTTCCGGCGGTGGCGATTTATGGGCCCACCGATCCGGCTCGCAACGGTCCTTACGGGACGCGCAGCATTGTGCTGCGCAATCCGGAGAGCGTTACGTCACATACGCGGCGGGCAGCGGCGGATGAGGCAATGTTGGGAATTGGGAGCGAGGCGGTGGTTGCGGCTGCTGACCTCCTTCTGAGCGGCGACGGGGGCTAAAGTCCGATTCTTTTGTGCGGGACTTTACGGCGCGCCTGAAAAACGCGCCCTTTCAACGCGAATCGCCCCGAGCCTTGAGAAGGCAATGACGAAATAAGCGCATGGCGGAGTGGTCACAAATCGCAAGGCGCATTCGAGTGCCGTTGGGATTTCTTTTCGCCGTCTTTTATTTCTGGCTGGCGCGGCCTACTTGGCGATCGATGGCGTTGGGGGCGATTGTGGTGGTGCCCGGGCTTTTGATTCGCGCGCTGGCTTCCGGGCATGTGCGCAAGAATGAGTCGCTTGCGACTTCCGGTCCTTATGCTTATACGCGCAACCCGCTGTATTTGGGATCGCTGCTGATCGGGGTGGGATTTGCCGTGGCGGCGCGCAGTTGGTGGGTGGGGGTCGCGCTCGTGGTGATGTTCTTTGCTATTTATCTGCCAGTGATTCGGGACGAGGAAACATTTTTGCGGCGGACGTTTCCGCAGTTCGAGGAGTATGCGCGGCGAGTGCCGAGGATTTTGCCTAGACTATCTGCGTATTCAGATCGCGTGGGCGCGTCGGTGGGATTTTCTTTGGATTTATATTTGAAGCATCGCGAGTACAACGCGCTGATCGGGGCGATGGCAATGATAGCGCTGCTGATTCTAGAAATGAAGTTTCTTCGGAGATAGGAATTTGCCCGTTATAGCCGCGTTAGCGAGAAGTGCCTGCCTCAAGCAACTCGACCTGATCCAAGAAAGCAACATATGCTGAGAGCAAGCGATACGTCTGATAATAGTTGTCGAGCTTCATGGCGGAAAACTTGTCCTTCGAGGTGTGAAGGATATGGGCATTCCATGTTTCCTGCGTCAGCGAATGAATTGTGATGCTTGGAACGCCGCGCGCCGCAAACTGTTCGGAATCTGTGCTACCCACCTGCTCCACATTGACCGCCGTGACGGGAATGTTCAACTGTTTCCCAACATTGGCAATAGCCCCCCTCAATCCCTTGTCTGAGTGACTGGCCCAGACCTCTGTCGGCGCCAGACCGAGTGTATCCATATTCACCATGGCGGCGGTCGCGGCAATTTGCTCGTGCGTCATTTGTTGCGCATAGAAGTGCGAGCCGACCTCGCCGCGCTCCTCATCGGTGAACCCAATAAATATGTAGGTATGCTTGCGCGGCTCAATTTTGATCGCCTCGTAGAGGGACGGCAGAAGCGATGCACCACTCCAGTTGTCGACGACTCCGTCCCCTTCCGGTACCCGATCGTAGTGTGCTCCGACGATTATGACTTTGTCCGAGGTGCCTGGAAGAACGCAGATGAGGTTAGGCAGCTTGGATCCTTTCACTGACTGCTCGGAAATGTGCTGGTCGTCACAACCAGCTTCGACAAAAAGCTGCTTCAGTGTCATTTCACGCCGGCGGTTGTCGCCTGTATATCTGCGGAGTCGCATCTCGACGAGCTCGCGCGAAACGGGTTTGCACCGGACGTCGTTAGTTGCGACGCTAGCGAAACAGAGTGCCAGGATCACGACCGCGGTAGCGCAGAGCTTCAAAAGTACAATCTGTTTCGACATAACCCGAAGACTACTTCTGCGCCACCAATTTTCTCGCCTGGCTCAGCTCCGGTCTCGTGGAGTTTGATCCGTCGCAGACTTTCAACAGCAACGCGTAATATTCGCTGGCGTCGGCTTGTTTGCCTGAGGCCTCGGCGGCGCGAGCGGCTCCATACAGGCCATCGAAGCGGTTGGGATTCAGCTTGAGATCGGTCTGGTATTCCGCCATCGCCTGCTGCGGACGTTTAGCCTCCATTAGAATGTCAGCAATCATTTCGCGTGCGGGAATCCGTTCGGGCTCCCCTCCGCTTGAGTCTTCCTTGTCGGCGATTGGCCGCATCGCTTCGACCGCATCGTCGTATTTGTTCTCGGCGAAAGCCAGCCAGGCCTGAGCCTCTTTGCGATCGTCCTCGACTGCGTTGGCAAACTCGGACTTGTCCTTCACCAGCCTCTGATGAATGTCCTCAATCGCGGCGATATTCTTACGGACGTCCTCCGGCTTGCGAAGGTGCGCCGAGCCGATGGCGCGCGCCCAGTAAATTACCGAGTCTTCCGCGGTGTTTGCGACCTCCGTCGGAGGCAGCGCAGCGGCGGTGGGCCAATCATGCATTTCAATCGGATACAACGCGCTCAGGTGCGCCAGGGCCGCGGCGTGCGGATCGAATCCCTTGCCGTACATATCGTCGCGCTTGTCGGGCATGGCGCGAATCTCCTCGATCAACGCCTTGGCGTCGGCATCGCGTCCGCTTTGCATATAGGCATAAAAAAGATAATCCATGGCATGGAACTGATGGCCTTCGCCTCCCATGTGCAGGGCGGCCGTCCTGCGAGTGGCAGCGATGGAGGCGAGGTTGGAGTTGACGTCGTCCTGCCAGAGGCCGACGCGAGCGAAAATGTGCGATGGCATGTGCAAGGCGTGCGGAGCTGCGGGCGCGATCTGCGCGTAACGGCGGGCGGCGGGCAATCCGAGCTGCGCGAGGTCCGGCTTGTCGTAGGTATGGATCAGATAGTGTGCGACTCCGGGGTGATCGGGCTCAATGGCGAATAGCTTTTCGAGAACCGCGGCGGCTGCCTTGCGATTGGCGAAGGTTGCGTCATCGTGCGGCTCCGAGGCAAGCAGCGAGAGCGCGTAGAAGGCGGCCGCCTCGTGATCGTCAGGGTAGGAGTCGTAGACTTTCCTCATCGCGTCCGAATAGGCTTTGGCGCGGGCTTCGTGGTCGAGCTTCTTCGAGTCGCTGTAAAAGGCGGTGATGGCTGCGATGTAGGCCTTTTCGCGCGGGGTGCGGCCGTCGGTGGTTCTTGCCGCGTGAACCTCGTCGAGGCCGCGCTGGATGACTCTGTCATCCGGCTGGTTCCAAAGCTGGTGCCACAGGCTCATGGCAATGCCCCAATGCGCCATCGCGCAATGCGGATCGTTCTCAGCGATCCGTTGAAATTCCTTTTCCGCCTCTTCGTACCAGAACGAGTGCAGCAGCGCCACACCGCGCTCAAACGGTTTTTGCACCGATGGATCACAGGAGACCGGGAAGACAACCGTTCCCAGTTGGGACGCAATCAGGTCCTCGTGGTGAGGATGGTCCTTTTCGTCGTCAGCGAAGATCGAAAGTGCGAACAGGAAACACAATACCAGCAGCCACGCGATACGCTTCATTGGCATAACCCACTTGGTGGGAGTCTAGATCAGCCGGAACAGGAGGGTCAAACGAGTGGGGGGGTGGTGTAAGGAGACGGCAAAATGGAGTGCACTCCAAAATGCCCCCTCCGCCCGCATAACCGCACTCGGTTTTGACTTTGGCCGGGGCAGCATCTTAGCCTCAATTTGAAAGTTGACAATTTGGTTCTGAACACTCACAATCCAGGGACGACTTCAGCGGCGCGCCAGGACGTTCGGGCGTAATGTGGACGTTGCGGAGCCATTTCGGTGACAACCCTTTCGCCGGGCCCACGCCTCAGTTTCAATCCTCTAAAAGCCACCGCGCGCCTGCTCGCTTGCGCTGTCGCATTCTGTTTCTGTAGCAGCCTCCTCGCGCAGGGACAGGGAGATTCCTCATTCTCTTCTCAGGGACTGCCTTTTCTCAACACAGGTGCGGATTCCGTGATGTCACAAGTCGGCATCGTGGAGATATACCTCGAACAACAAAACAAGCACGCCAAGTTCCTGGAGGAGCAAAGATTAGCAGATAAGAAACTGATCGACTCCGGCGTCGTGTCGGCGCTCGACCTGGATGCCCCGAACGGCGCGATCGTGGAGTTCAACCGCGCTCGCACCTTATTGAAAGCGCAGAACTCGAAAGAGGCAATCAAGCACCTGCAAAAGGCGGTTGCGGAGTATCCCAAATTCGTTTCAGCCCACGTCGGTCTCGGGCTTGCTTACGTCGATCAGGAAGACCCGGCCCGAGCCCGGAGTGAATTTGAAACGGCTGCTAAGCTCGACGACAAATTCCCGGGATCGTTCCTGCATCTCGGTCGGTTCGCCTTGTCGCAGAACGATTTTCCGGCTGCGGAATCAGCGCTGGAGAAGGCTGCTGCCCTGCAACCCAAGGATGTCAACATTCTCTCGGTTCTGGCGTTAACGCAAAATGGAACCCGGCAATACCGGAGTACTTTAGAAACAGCTCAACGAGTGCATGCGCTCGACCACAAAGGAATGGCGAACGTGCACTACGTGGCCGCGTCCGCCGCCATGTCTTTGAACGACTTCGAAACCATGGAGAGCGAACTGAGATTCTTCCTGAGCGAGGATCCGACCAATGCTTTCGCTCCGGTCGCGCGCAAGAATCTGGCTGCCCTTGAGCACAATAAGGCTGTTCTCGCGGTACGCGCCGGCAATTCGCAGGCGGCAACAACAGTATCCATTTCGCCAACGCAACAAACTTTCCCCAACACTGACAGATTAAAGGCGCAACTCGCTGCATTGGGCGATGAATCGGACAGTGCGACCTGTAGCGAATGCGGTGCTTTGGCCGAAGCAGACGCTCCTAAGATCGGCGGCGGCAACGGGGCAGCGTCGGATGTGCCGCCGAGCACTGTCGGCCGCGCTGGGGGAGTATGGACAATTCGCAAGAGCGTAGACGATGTGGCCCTGTTTTTCTCTGTTAGCAGCCATGGACACATGGTGAACGATTTGGAGGCATCCAACATCCAGATCCGTGATGACAACAAGCCTCCGGAAAGAATCGTCCAATTTGCCCCGCAATCGAAGCTGCCTTTGCGGCTGGCGCTGCTGGTAGATACCAGCGGTTCGGTGCACGATCGATTCTCCTTCGAAAAGAGCGCGGCGACTAAGTTCGTTCAGAAGGTGCTAAGCAATCCTTCCGACCTCGGGTTTATAGCAGGTTTTGCCACCGAGCCCAGCGTAACCCAGGATTTCAGTGCAGACCCGGTCGAACTGGGAAAGGGGATTGACCAGCTCGCCAACGGAGGCGGGACCGCGCTCTTTGATGCCGTGTTATTCGCGTGTAGAAAACTGGGGGAGTACCCGGATGGCGAGCGCGTGGCGAGAGTCCTGGTAATCCTGAGCGACGGCGAGGATAATTCCAGCCACAGCACCCTGAAGCAGAGCATCCAGGTCGCAGAGAGGATGGGCGTGACCATTTACACCGTCAGCACGAAAGAGGGCCTGGGCAACAAGACGGATGCCGACAAGGTGCTAGAAATACTGGCGGAGCGCACCGGAGGGGAAGCGATGTTTCCTGGCGATCTGCATACCCTGGGTTCGTCCCTCGACAAGCTGCGCGATTTGATTCGCAGCCGCTACTTCATCGACTACAAACCCACCGATTTCCAGCCAAACGGAAGCTACCACACTATCAGCATCATCGCTGAGAAAAACGGCAAGCATCTGCAAGTCCGGGCTCGCAAGGGCTACCACGCTCGCCTCGAAGCGCCTCAGAAGTGAACGGCTCGGAAGCCCAATAGAATTTCTCAACATCGAGATTATCCCCACGCGTTTTTCGCCACCATTGCAAAGACACTCTTCCCTCATCACTGGAAGTGACAACCTCAAAGAAATGGTAAAACGGCTTTATTTTGAATTTCGCCTCCATAGGTGGTCGACGTGCAATTGGCAGAATTTGAATAAAGGTCACAATTTGTATTTGTAGCCCTGTAGCCAACGCGCAAATGCATTGTAGGAATTACGCTTCACTGGCAACCCACGAACCAACTTTCTGACGAAGTTCTTGCGATCAAATCCGCTTTCGCGAGCACATTTATTGATTCCGATGCTGCTGATTTTCGTCTTTACGTCCTCGCTCGCCATAACTTTACCTTTTCGCCCGTATTCGGTTGCTGCGAATTCCAAAACGCTGATTTCGTCTCCCTCTTCCCATTTGCGATCTGTTTCCTTGCCGACGTAACGAATTTCTCCAGCGATCACACGAGCACGCTTTAGCAGTCCTTTGGTGTCTGCGCTGCATGACGTGCTATCAGGCGCTAAACTCTTCGCTTCCGGATGCTGCTGATACTGGATCAACAGATGGGCGAATTGCGAAGGAAAGACCACGTTGTAAGGGATGTTGCCGCTCGTTTTCTTGCAATTGAGCATCTTGTATTTCTTGCCGTTTTGCACATTGATGCATTCCAGATCGAAACATTGCTCCTGTTTCGACGAGAACGCACAAACCAGCAGAACTTTGTCGTTCGACTGGCCGGGGCCCGCTCGCGCGCGGCGAAGCGCTGCGAATGATTGGAAACCTGGGCCTCACTGCGCGAATGGCGTGCGTGCGAGCAGTTGAGTATAAACGCCGGTTTCGCCAACGATCCGCTACAATCTCAGCTCTGCCAAGCAGAGTCGGTGATTTGCTATGAGGAAAAACGCCTGGAGAGCGGTGATTGAGGTAGGGTTCATCGTGTTCCTGTTTTATTCCAATCTTTTGATGGGGGAATTTGAGCGCTCAGGCATGGGGCAGAAGAGGGGCGTAGCTTGGGCAATCGGAGATGTCTTTACCACTGCTAATTTTGCAATTGCCACGATAGCCGCCCTCGTTGGCTATAGCCTTCTCGAATTTCTTCGAAAGAGATTCTAGGTAAACATAGCTCTAATTCTTGGCTGCAAGAGAAACAGTAATAGTGCCCCGGCGATGATGACGCCAGTTCCGCCGCGCAGCCAGTCACCTCTGACGCAGTTAACGAAATCCCCTAGAACCTGTATGCCGATGATCACGACCGCTAGTCTCCATCCCCAAAGGCGGCGTCGGAACCACCCGAGTCCTGCCGTGGCTAGGGCCGCGCCAAGCAGCAAGAAAAGAACCCCAACCATACTACCCAGCGGGGCAAGCTGCTTGTAGGCGCTCGGATTGAGAGCCCAGGCACGATCGAGAGGCGTACCTCGCCAGAGCAAAGTAGTTGCAGCGAAACTCGCCATCACGGCACCAAAGAACAAGAAAATGCCTATCGTAGTGAATCCTCGCGCCTTAGGCCCGACAACGTCTCGCATCTGCTGAATATAAGTCAACGCCGCGCCGTCGACTCGGATCGTAACGAAAAATCCCGCTTACACCAACTACAAATCGCCGTGTGGAAGATTGCAGTCAGTGGGCTATAACTAACCCGAAACCGATGTGGTGCCTGTGGCTCTGAAGCAAGGGGAAATGCTAGGCACTATTGTTTCATCACTTCATGACATTCCGCTCGGACAGTCGCCATTTTCTCCGGCGCTGGCATAGTGAATGTTTCGCCCCATCGTGAAGACATGGCTCGCAGGCATTGCTCAAATGCGGGCTTGCTAAAGAAAAACAGAATCATGGCGGGCTCACTGGACACGTTCGCCACTCCGATCCAGTTTCCATGTGGGATGAAAACCGTCGCTCCCGTTCCCGCGTCGTATTCTGTTCCAGCCAACGTGACGCGCACCGTACCCTTGTGGACGAATATGACTTCGTCTTCGTACAAATGCTTGAGGGTCGGTATTTTGTTTCCCGGTGGCATCTCCTCCGTACCAACTACGAGAGCGTCCGACCCGGTGGTGACAGGATCGACCTTGAAGATGAGCGGCTTGTCGCCGAGTAGCATCCAGCGATCACCTTCGTCAGCCTGAAAGACAGTCGGCGTCGGTTGCTTGGGCACTGCCTTCGAATCTGTGGTCGGTGCGTGGGCCTGAGTGGCACCTGGTGCAGGCACGGGGTTAGTCTGAGCAGATAATGGGACGGCCGCGAGAAGCAGCAACGACGCAATATGAACGTGAATCGCCATACACCCTCCGTTTTCCGAATCGACTTACGGTCCAAAGATAAATCGATGTCCGACCGCCGCACGTAATCAGTTCCGCCTTGCCTCTTACCTAACCTCGGCGCATTCTAGGGGAATGGTCGGAACTGTCGGTCGCTATTGTGATCCTCGGAGCCGGGCTGTTCAGTTCTCTGAACGCAAGACTTGCCGCATGCACTCTTACCGAACCAGGTGTTGCACCCAGGCGGCGAACGCGTGCCAAGCCGCCGTCTTTCCGATCGGCACTCGAGTTTGCAGCACCAATATGAGGAAAGAGCCGGCCCACAGCGTCGCCCGATGGATCCGGCGCGTAGACCATAGATCGTAGCCAACCAAGACGAGCAAAAAGCTTTCGGCGAGCAAAGCTACCACGGGAGACTTATGGTATACAAAAGCGAAAGGCAAGCGTGCGATCGCGGGAGTTAGCAGCGCAATGGTCGCGATGTAGATGAATCGCTTGTGCGTGGGCGGGTCCAAGCGCGTGCGGAAGGCGAAATAAAGCGGGACCGCAAAGATTAGGATATCGGTCAGCCCTATAATGTAAAACATTTGTGGATCCCGGCCCGCCGGAGCGCCCCGAGCCAGAGCATCGGTTGCGGCCACAACACCGAGAACAGTCATGAGACATCCCAGAAAAAATCCCGCCACCCCCAAGCGCCGATGAATGTCTACGCGGCCGGCGGAGATCAGCGAAGTTTGAGCGACGAGCAACAGAATCCAGCAGGAAAACACCGCGCCGTGTATATGAATGATTCGGCTGGGCAGCGGCGCCCGGAAGACTCCGGCAAGATAATAGGTGTGCGCAAAACCGACGAAGACCGTCACCAGCATGACCAGCGCCATGCTCGTAAAGAACACGTGATCGAAACGGCGGCCGGGCAGGTTCGCAGTGCGAGCACCCGTCCGGGAGTATTCCGCAGCTGTGGCCATAGTTCCCCCAGCGCTGTTCCGGGTCTCCCTGGTCCCGAGGGCGTGACCGCCATTGTAGGGTCAATGACCAGATCGCGCAATGTGGGGACGGGTTACAGATCCAAGCACTATAACGGTTGGCAAAATCGTGATTAAACGCATCGTTCCCCTTAGTCTTAGTCGCAACCTGGATTGGCTCTTGGTAAGGAGATGAAATGCCATTGCAGAGCAGACTCGTCTAAGTGTGCAAGAAGCCAAGAATCGCTTCGCAGCAATTACCTGCGCAGGCATTCGTAGCGGGCAGCATGAAGCATCATTGGCCCGAATGCGTATACTGGTGCCGAACGTATGGGCCGCGCTCTATTTGATATCTGGGTTGATCTCATCACGAAGCGCAATGGGAAACTTTCCCGAGCAGATGTTGATTTTGTCGCGCACAAAATAAAACAGTTTGCGGGTGCCCAAAAGTCGAATTTGAGAAAGGTATTCAGTCTGGTACGTGGCGCAGCGGTACCATCTTTGATTCGGGAATCTGATAACCGAATGCATGCGATTGCAGCAAGTACACGACGTGACCTAGCGATCATGGCGCGGGAATATGAGATTTTTCCTAACAAATCCGGGGAATCTATGAAGCAACGTTCAAAGAATAGATTTTCAATCGGTCGTCGCGTACTTGTGGGTTTGGGAATGCAGCCTGCCACAGTGCAAACTGTAGCCGATGCGCCAAGCACCTTGGGTGAATATGCCCACGAAGTACTGGTGGATGGCGAACAAGGGATGCGTCGTATTCTAGGATGCGATCTCAAACCAGTTCCTGACGGGGAGGGAGCATTTTGCCGTCTCCTTACACCACCCCGTCAAACGAGAGGGTTGCAGGGTAGTGGCTTAGTTTGCCAAACTGAACCCCACCCATAAGGGCGTCATCCCGATGCCCCGCGTCTTCAACGGGGCGAGGGATCTCCCAAAGAATGCAGCCCGTCCAGGCGGGGGATTCCTCGCTCCGCCTGAAGAACGGCTGGGCTCTTAATGACGGCCATTGAATCATGCCGAATTCAAATTGAGCCACCACTGGCTGCAATCTGCTGGAACCCATAAAGCGCGGCGGAGAAACCCTGGTAGAAGAAATAGGGAATGTACGCTGGCGTACCATGTTGATTTCTGCTACACTTCGTCGCAATCGGGGCCCAGTTCACTTTTCGCTGCGATCGTGCGGACTCGCCGCCGGTTTGTCAATTCAATCCCGACTTTAGACGCGCGATGATTTAACTGCGGCCGGCCCGCAGGGAGTAGCCATGGATTTGCACCCTGGACCGAAAAATCGTCCATTCGAAGTTGCGCCAGCTAAGACAGACCCCATCCGGCGTGCTCTCCACGAAAGTGAAGATTGGTATCAAGATCTCATGGACCACAGCCAGGACTTGCTGTGCGTGCACGATCTTGAAGGCCGCCTTTTGTCGGTCAATCCCGCTTCGGCGCGACAGCTCGGATATAGCGTTGAAGAAATGCTGCGGATTCCGATGCGCGAACACATTGCTCCAGAATTCCGCAATGAGTTTGATGCCTACCTGAAGAGGATCGAGCGCGAAGGCGAGGCCCGCGGCCTTCTGCTGGTCGTCACGCGGCTGGGGGAGCAGCGGATTTGGGAATACTCGAACAGGTTGCGGCGCGAAGGCACGGCCCTGCCAGTGGTGAGCGGTACGGCTCGCGACGTCACCGAGCTGAGGCAAACCGAAAAACTGCTGCAAGAGGCGACCGAAGGTCTGCTTCACAGGGTGCGGGAAAACGAGCGCGTCATCCGTGAGTTGAAGCTTTTCAGAACTTTGATAGACCAAAGCAATGACGCCATTGAAGTGGTAGATCCGGAGACGCTTCGCTTTCTGGATGCCAACGAGAAGGCCTGTTTGGACTTGGGTTACAGTCGCGGAGAGCTTCTCTCTCTGGGGGTCCTCGACATCGACCCCGCGATCAACGGTCATTCGATCGCGAAGGTTAGAGAGGCGTTGAAGAAATCGGGATTCATGGTAGCGGAAAGCGTCCATCGGCGAAAAAATGGGACGACTTTCCCCGTCGAAGTCAGCATGAAATGGGTTCAGCTTGAGCGGGATTACGTGATCACGATCGCCCGTGATCTCACCCAACGCAAGGAAACCGAGGCACGGCTGCAAGAGAGCGAAAGCCGATATCGGGCAGTTTATGACCGGTCCCCGGTTGGCATTTGCCGGGTTGAAACTCGGAGCGGCCGCTTTCTCGAGGTCAATCCGAAATTCTGCGAAATCGTTGGGCGCACAGAGCAGGACCTGTTGGGACGTAATTTCCAGAGCATCACCCGCCCCGACGATCTAGCGAGGAACCTCGAAAAGCCGCAAAGGCTTTCCCAGGGAGAAGTGCGGCATTACGAAATGGAAAAAAGATTCATCCGTCCGGACGGCTCGGTCCGCTGGGCGGAAATCGAGGTTGTGCCGATGCGGCCCGAAGTGGACGGCACGGTTTGGCACATGGCCATCGTGCAGGACATCACGGAGAGGAAGCGCGCGGAGGAGAGGCTGCGCGAATACGAAAGCGTTGTGGAGGGCTTGGAGGAGTCGATCGTGGTGATAGACCGGGGACTCCGTTACGTAATCGCGAATCGAACATTCCTAAATTGGCAGGGAATGCAAGAAGGGCAAATTCTTGGGAAGCTTGTCCTGGACCGATTGGCCTCGGACCGAGCCAGCGATGAGACGCTACGGCTGATTAAGCAGAAGATGGAGGAATGCTTTCGAGGCAAGGTTGTCCAATTCGAAACCAAGTACAAATTTCCCCGCCTGGGCGAGAAAGACGTGCTCGCGACCTACTTTCCTATCGAAGGGCCCAAGGGGGTGGATCGCATCGCGTGTGTCTTGCGCGACATTACTGAGCGCAAACAGGCGGAGGAAGCACTGAGGAAGTCAGAAGAAACGTTCTCGAAGGCTTTCCGGCAGAGTCCGATGGCGCTCACGCTGTCAAGCATCAAGAACCATCATTACATCGATGTTAACGAAACTTTTGAACGTATGACCGGCTGGCGCCGTGACGAAGTCATCGGACGCACGGCGGTCGACCTCGGGCTGTGGGCACCGGCCGATGGGGCGGACTTGGCGAAGCGGCTTCTGACGGAAGGCAGTGTCCGCAACGTGGAAGCCCGTTATCGCATGAGAGACGAGAGTGTCCGCATCGGCTTGTCAACGGCGGAAGTGATCGAGCTGAATGGTGAACCGTGCATGCTTGCGGTGACTGCGGACATTACTGAGCGCAAACAGGCGGAGGAAGCCCTCCGCACCAGTGAGCGGCAGCAGCAGCGGATCGCAAAGCAATTGGAGACAGAGCGCGCCCGCTTAGTCGAGGCCCAAGCGGTGGCAAAAGTGGGCAGTTGGGAAATCGATTTGCCGAACCTTGAGATAACTTGGTCGGAGCAGACACACCGCATCTTTGAGACTGAACCCTCCCATTTTCGCCCGAGGCGTCCAGACTTTGTGCAGTTTATTCATCCGGAGGATCGTGCGAAAGTGGATGCGAAGTTTGAGGCTTCACTTGAAAAGGGCGCACCCTCCACGGTCGAATATCGGATTGTCATGGCGGACGGCCGCGTCAAACTCTTGGAGGAGCGCTGGAAGGTCTTTCATAATGAACAAGGACGCCCGGCTCGCCTGGTAGGTACCTGCCGCGACATCACGGAGCGCCAACAGGCGGAGGAGGCCCTGCGGAGCAGCGAAGAGAAATACCGTCTGTTTGTTTCGCAAAGTTCGGAAGGCATCTTCCGAGAGGAGCTGGATGCGCCGGTTTCCATCAACCTTCCGGAAGACGAACTGGTTCATCGCATTCTGTTCGATTCGTACCTAGGGGAATGCAACGACGCGCTGGCCAGGATGTACGGGCTGGAGTCGGGCACGGAATTAGTGGGCAAGCGCCTGACGGAAATGGTGGTGCCCGACGATCCGCACAACATCGAGCTGACCCGAGAGTACATCCGTTCCGGTTTTCGCGTGTTGGAACGGGAGTCCCACGAAATCGACATTCATGGCAATCCTAAGATTTTCCTCAATAGCATGATTGGCACCGTGGAGAATGGAATGCTGGTGCGCACCTGGGGCATTCAGCGGGATATTACCGAGAAGGTAAGGCTGGAGGAAGCCCGCGGCAAGGCAGAGGAAACCTTGCGGCAGAATGTGGCGCAGTTGCGGCAAGTCACCGAAGAACTACGGCTGGCCAAAGAGAAGCTGGCGGAAGAAAAGCTCTACCTGCAAGAGTCCATCGACACTGAATTGGGTTTCGGGGAGATCATCGGGCGCAGCGATGCAATCAAAGAAGTTCTGGAGAAAGTGGCTAAGGTTGCGCCCAGCGACGCTACTGTGCTGTTGCTGGGCGAAACCGGCACAGGCAAGGAGTTGGTGGCGCGAGCGCTCCACCGTCTTAGTAAGCGCCAGGGCAACAGCTTCATTAAGTTGAACTGCGCCGCTATTCCATCAGGCTTGCTCGAAAGTGAGCTGTTTGGCCATGAGAAAGGAGCCTTTACCGGTGCTGTGGCCCGCAAACTGGGCCGCCTGGAACTGGCCGATAAGGGCACGCTTTTTCTCGACGAGATCGGAGAGATTCCGCTGAGCCTGCAGCCCAAGCTATTGCGCGTAATTCAGGATCAGGAGTTTGAACGCCTCGGGGGCACGCAAACGTTGAAAGTCAATTTTCGCCTGCTTGCGGCGACCAACCGCGACTTGCTTCAGAGCCTGCAGGCGCGAGAGTTTCGCAGCGATTTGTACTACCGTCTCCGAGTTTTTCCCATCCTCATACCGCCTTTGCGGGAGCGGCGCGAGGACGTCCGGCCTCTCATCGAACACTTTGTGCGCAAATTCGCGGCTCAAATGAAAAAGTCGATCGTCAGCATTCCGTCGAAGACCATGGAAATTCTGGTGCGATGGGAGTGGCCCGGCAATATCCGAGAGTTGGAGAACTTCGTGGAGCGATCCGTCATTCTGACTTCGGGCTCGGTCTTGCAGGCACCGCTCTCCGAATTGCAGGCCGAGAGTGACCATGGCAACGGTAACGGCAGGGACAATCTTCGCGACCAGGAACGGGAACGCATTCTTCGCACGCTTCGAGACTGCCACGGTAAGCTGGGCGGAGCCGACGGCGCTGCCGCACGCCTGGGTTTGAAACGCACAACCCTTCAGTCGAAGCTGGACGGTCTCGGTATCAAGCCGGGACAGTATCGGAGGTAATGTTCCTCACTCTGTGCGCAGGGCGTTCATCGGTTCAACGCTGGCCGCACGTCTCGCCGGGATGAAGCCTGCAACCCCGGCGAATGTGAAAAGCACGAGTACGGCGGCCAATAGCGTGAACGGATCATAGCTGCGCACCGCGTAGAGTTGATTCGCCATGACGTGCGCGCCGAGCAGCGCGGCGGGAACGCCCATGGCAAGGCCAAGCCCGACCTGGAAAAATGCTCCCTGCAACACGAGAGCGACAACATTTCCGCGATTGGCGCCTAGCGCCATGCGCAGGCCAATTTCGCTGGTGCGGCGGGCAACCGAGTAGGCGGTGATGCCATACAGGCCAACCGACGCCAGCAACAGCGCGAGTACTCCAAACAGAGTTGTCAGGCGTGCAATAAGGCGCTCCTGGTTGAAGTTGCCCGCCACCTGATAGTCCATCGACTTGAAATCGCTGAGGATTAGATTGGGATTGATGTTTGAGAGCGTTCGGCGAACCTGGGATTCCAGGCTCGCCGTATCACCCGTGTAGCGAATCGTGATCGAGTTGATAAACATCGAGGCGGTCTCCGCGGAGATCACTCTGGTCTCCTTGAGGCCAGTATTAAATTGAGCTCCCGGCCGGAAGTACATAGGCCGCACTGGATCCCTAGGGTTGGAATACTTCGCGTCGGCGACGACGCCGACGATCTCGTAGTCTCCTGAGTATTTCGGCTCGAATGTTCCGAAGTGGTGGCCGATCGGGTCCTGGTTGGGAAAGAACTTCTTGACGAAGGTTGGATTTACCACTGCAACCATGCGTGAAGTGGCCGTATCCTGCTCGGTGAAGCCCCGGCCGCGGATTACGGGCTGGCCCACGGTCTCGAAGAAATGCGGGCTCACCCGGTCCCACGATGAGTTGTTCTCTGCCTCCGGACCAGGATCGGGCCGGCCCTCCACATAAACGCGTTCCCCCCAATTATCGCCCTCCAGCGGGCTGTAGAGGGCTAGACCCAGACTCTTAATGCCGGGAAGAGCTGACAATTCGCGCTCCAATTGCTCATTTAGCACGGGTACACGAGCGATGGTGTAGCCTGCGCCGGAGGGGTCGAGGTGGATAACGTACCGATGCGCGGTCTCGATTCCGAAGTCCTGATGGGTCACATTACGCAAGCTCTGCGTGAGCAAGCCGGCGCCTACCAGCAACACGAGGGATAGAGCGGCCTGAAACACGATGAGTGACCGTTGCGGTAGCGAAGCACGGTCGCGGGTAGCACGATTGGCTCCGCGAAGAGCTTCCGCCGGGTCGGAATGGGAGCTGATCCAGGCAGGCACGATGCCGAACACCATTCCGGTGATCAACGAAAGGAGAAAGGCAAACGCCAAAACGGCAAGAGACGGACTGGCCTGGATGGGTAGCTGTGTGGCATCAGGGAAGGCGAGGGAGAGGATCATGCGCGCTCCGCCGTAGGCGACGGCAATGCCAATTGCTCCGCCCGCGCAGCCGAGCACTACACTTTCCACCAGCAACTGCCGGATCAGCCGCGAGCGCGCCGCCCCCAACGCTATCCGGATTGAGGTTTCGGTGCGACGGGTTGCACTCTTGGCCAACAGAAGATTCGCCACATTGGCGCATGCCACGAGCAGCACCAGGCCGGAAATCGCCATGAGCAAACGCAGGCCGCTGCCGGTTTCCTGTTGCAGGTTCTGCACGCCCGCTCCACCCGGGGTCAACACCACGTACTGTTTAGGGATCCGGGCATCGTTTCCATTGATCGTGTAACGGGTCTGCGTAGCCAGCCACTGGCGCAGAGTATTGGACAGCTTGGCCTGCAGGCCGCCTATGCCGACCCCGGGCCGCACCCGCCCCAGCGCATACAGCCAGTTGGCTTCCCCCTGTTGGAGGATGCTGGTCTCTCCATTCAGAAGCGGCTCATCGTTCAGCGGAATCCACAGCGCGGGCGGGTCGCTGTCAATTCGATCGCCGAAGAATCCGGGAGGCGCGATCCCCACAATTGTGACCGGTTGGCTTTTGATGTAGAACGTAGAGCCGACGATGCTGGGATCGGCTCCGTGTGCGGCCTGCCAGGCCTGGTAGCTGATAACTGCAACCGGCGCGGCTCCGGGCCGGTCGTCGTTGGGTATAAGCACACGTCCGGCATAAGCCCCCAGGCCAAAGGTCGAGAAGTAGTTGCCGGAAACGTACTCGGTGCGCTCGGAGCGGGCCGACGCAGGTCCGCTTCGGACGTTCATGGTGCCGTGTCCCGACTGAAAGGCAGCCAGTTCCTCAAATTCCGGCGCGGACTCTTCGAAGTGGCGATACAGCTTATAAGAAAACAGGTCGAAATCGCCGTGGTCACTAACGAAGCCCCCACTCACGCAGCAATCGTCCGTGTCACCGATGCGGTACAAGCTCGCAGGATTTGCGACCGGCAATGATTTCAGGAGCACCGCATGGACCAGCGTAAATATGGCGACATTCGCCCCAATTCCCAGCGAGATCGTGAGGATCACTGTAGCGGCAAAGCCCGGCGACTTCCGAAACTGGCGCAGCGCAACCGTAAGATCCTGCATTCGTGAGTCCTCAGCCCGATGGGGAATGAAACCGGCTCGCGCGAGGCCGTCTTCTCTGCTTCTCTGCCCCGAAAGAGGTCGAATGATGGACGGAATAATATCGAATCGGTAAGCAACGACAAAACAGAACCGAAGCGGACTTTGCAGCCGACGCGAAAAAGCCCCTCGCTTGCGCGAGGGGCTTTCTCTGGGGGAGGGACTTGGGCGAGGCGCCCGCGGTCCCGAACGCGATCTGATTCTAGTTATTTTGGCTGTTGCTGTTGGTCTGCGGTTGTTGCTGGGCCCGGAGAGTTGCTGGAGAGCTGTTCAAGATCATTCTTCAGCAAGCTGATTTCCACGCGACCGCCGCTCATGTGCTTCGTCTTCGCATCCTCTTCCGCACCAGCGACTGGGGCATTGCCCATGCCTACGAGGTAGATCCGGTAAACCGGAATTTCGTGGTTGAGGACCATATAGCGAACCACTGACTCGGCCATTTTTTGCGAGTTCGAAATTGCGATCTGACCGCGGCCGGAAGAGAAACCTTGGACTTCGATAATGTATCCTTTCTGTCCCTTCACGGTATTCGCCATCTCATCCAGCGCGTCCTTGGCATTCTTGCTCAAGACAGTCTGGCCGGGCTTGAAGCGAATTTCGGTTTGGTTCGACGCCTTGTACTGATCGATATTGCTGACCACGGTTTCCACGGTCTGGATACGCGTGGAAGCCTGTTGCGCGCTTTGCTGCGCCATGCTGGCCTTGTTGCCGGCATCGATCGCGTGTTGATCGGCCTCATTGGCTTTGTCCGCAGCCATTTTTATGCCGGCTTGGGCACGCGAATCGGTATCCCGAATCGATTTGCTGTTGGCGGCGGTTAGATCGTCCAGTTCATTGATTCTGTCCCGAATGGGCTCGGTCTGCCGCTTAACATAGTTCTTGCGGGCAAATGGATTCACACGACCCCAGAACCCTTCACGACTGGGTGGTTGCAAGGGTTGCTTGCCGGTGGCTGTATCGGTTGACTGAGTGTTCTGCGCCGCCGGCGGATTGGACTGATCCTGGGTAGACGAAGTTTGGGCGAAGGCTGGAAATGCCAGCAATGCGGCCAAAGGCAGAGAAACTAAAATGCGAGTCTTCATAAAAAACTTCCTCCAAGGTTGGGGGAGCGTTTTGGGGCTCCACTCCAGCACGCCAAAACGGGCGTGTTGCGTGATTTTGATTGCGTCCCCGAAAACAGTACGACGTGAGCAAGCGCTGGTCGCTTTGCCGGCATGCGCTGACGCAACGCACACCTGAAAATCTCAAAAACCCGGCACCTGCGAATCCCGCTGGCGCCCGCAGTCTCTGCAGTACTTCTAATACAGTTCGGATGCCAAACCTGCATCCGAGGTTGGAGCGCTAAATCCTTGATATCCATAGACATTGTACCTCCAAGCCAGTTACAGGGATATCCCTGGCGATGCTGGGAGGGTAATTTTGGCAAACCTGATATAAAAACTGCGTGTGCTGGTCAACCGATGTTCGTCAACCTGGAGGGTCCTTGACACCGAACGATGTGAGAATTATCTGGTTGCGGAGGGGATTCCGTACAAAGTTCCGGAGCGCGATGTTTCGACCGTAAGTAGTCCTGCTGAGAGGGGTCGCTGTTTTGCTGAGTACCGCGAATCCGGCTTTCGCCGAACCTTCTCCTGGCGGAATTATTTCGGTCGGTAGGGACCGTTCGACTGCGTTGTCGTCCGCTTCGCGAACGACAACTTCGCTTGATGACAGGGCCCTGTGCAGGGCTCTGTGTGCTGGGTCAGCGCGTTCGTCAGCCCGCACTGCTGCAGTACTTTTCATACTGTTCGATGATGAAGTGATCGGTCATGCCTGCGATGTAATCACAGACTACACGCGGCAGTGATTCCTGTTCCGCCTTTTCCTGGTAGTGGTGGGGCAGGACTGAGGGGCGCTTCATCCAGAAGTCGAACAACTCGTTGACAATGCGTTCAGCGTCGTCTTTTTCTCCCGCCAGCGACGGGCTGTAGTAGAGATTTTCGTAGAGGAAATCTTTGATCTGTTTGCGCTCGGCTTCTACTTCGGGGCTGAAAGCGGCGACGCGCTCCGGGCGCAGACGGATGTCTGCCAGAGTTTCAATTCTGGTTTGGCCTAGCCGCGCTTGTGTGTTGGTGATCAAATCTTCGGCCAGTCGGTTGAACACTCCTTTGAGGGCTTCATTGAATTTCAGCTTCTCCGCGACATTGGGATAGGTCTGTTCGACGGGGCGAAAGAAACGTTCAAAGGCGGGGACGCCGGCGCGAATTTGCTCGAGTGTCAGCAGATGCGCTTCGTATCCGTCGTCTAGATCGGCGGTGCTGTAGCCGATCTCGTCGGTAAGATCGATAAGCTGGGCTTCGAGCGGAGGTCGCTGGTCGAGCAGATACTCGGCGAGTTCCGGATGTTGTGCGGCATCGTAATCGCGTGAGTGTTTGATGATGCCTTCGCGTACTTCGAATGTGAGGTTCAGGCCGCGAAAGGCGGCGTAGCGCTGCTCGAAGTCTTCGACAATGCGCAAGGCGTGCAGGTTGTGGTCGAAGAACAGGCCGTGGGCGCGCATGGCGGTGTCGAGGGCTTTTTCGCCGGCGTGTCCGAATGGAGGATGGCCCAGGTCGTGCACCAGGGCGAGCGCTTCAGCCAGGTCGACGTTGAGCGCAAGCGCTCCGGCAACGGTGCGCGTAATCTGTGCTACCTCGATAGTGTGGGTGAGCCGGTTGCGGAAGTGGTCGGAATAGCGGCGAGTGAAAACCTGGGTCTTGTCTTCGAGGCGGCGAAAAGCGCGCGCGTGGATGACGCGATCGCGGTCGCGCTGGAAATCGTTACGGTAGGGATGGCGTGGTTCAGGGAAGCGGCGGCCGCGGGAGTGTTCCACCTGCACCGCGTAACCGGCGAGCATGGGGAAAGTCTAGCATTGTTGATCGCTAATTGTGGACTTTAGAATGTTGAAGTCGCGGCAGCGTTTATCGCTTATCAATAATCAAGAGCCAGGAATCTGCGGGTCTAGCGTTTGTCCGACTCTTCTCTGGCCAAGCGGACTTTGGCGGCGTCCAGTTTCCTCTGCGTTGCCGTGAAGAGATCGCTATCTACTTCAGAGGCTACGGTCTTGTTCCATTCTGCTACGGCACGCTCCCAGTGAGCAGCAGCCAGCTTCAGGCGGCCAGTCTTCTGGTACAGATCGCCCAGGTGATCCTGCACGGTCGGATCTGAAGCCATGTGCAGAGACGCTTTATTCAAACTCTCCTCGGCGAGATCGTACTTGCCGAGTTTGAAATAAGCCCATCCCAGGGAATCCAAATATGCGCCGTTGGTCGGCTCCAGGCTGACGGCTTGCTTGATGTAGGTGAGCGACTCTTCGAGCTGCACGCCGCGGTCGGCATTCATGTACCCGAGATAGTTAAGCGTGCCGGCGCTTTGCGGGTTGACGGCGAGCACTTTCTTGAATTCAGCTTCAGCTTCGTCGTATTTCTTCTCGCGCTCATAGGTCGAACCGCGCAGGAAATAGACGTACTCTTTGTCCTCGGACTTGGTGGAAAGTTGTTCGGCCTTGTTCAGCGCCTCCTCGGCGTCGCTCCAGCGCTTCAGGCGCTGGTCCATAATGGCAAGCCGAAGGTAAACGTCACGGTCTTCCGGCGTGCCCTTGAGCAGCGAGCGCACATCTGCGAGCGGTTTCTCGGGATCACCCGTGTCCGCAAGTTGAGCATCCAGCACCATGCGCAATTCGCGATCGTTGGGGAGCTTCTGCAGAGCTTCCTTGGCGGCCGCGGTGGCCTCAGGCCACTGTTTGGCTTCGCGGTAGGTATCGATGACGTCCTGATAACCGGTGCGGGCGTTGTCGTCGCCGAGCGGAATCATCTTGCGAAAGGTTTCCACCGCGGCCTGATAGTTTTCCTGGTCGCGGTAGACCATACCGAGGCGCTCGACAAAAATTCCCCGATTGTTGCGGTCGGCCTGGGAGTAGCTGTTATCGGCCTTCTCAGTTTTCTTGAGCAGATCCTGCAAGAGCTTTGCAGCCTCGTCGTAGCGCCCCTGGGCCTGGTAGACCACCGCGATGTTATAAGGAACCTCCAGGGCGTCAGGGACCATCGTCTGTGCCTTCTTCAAACTGTCGAGGGCGTCGTCGTACTTGCCTTGACGGCGGTAGATCTCGGAGATGCGGAGATAAGTCTGCGCGTCCTCGGGATTGGCATCGGCGATCACTTTGTACTGATCGAGGGCGGCATCGACCTGGCCATCGTTTAGGAGGTTTTCGGCGAGGCCACGAATGGCATCGAGGTTATCGCGATCCAGCTGGATGGCGTGTTTGTACGCATCGATCGCACTCTTGTAGTCTTTCCGCTGCTCGTAGGTGGCGCCCAATGCGGCGTAGAGCTTAGCTGAGCGACCCGTATCCGGCACGGCACTGAGCACTTGCAGAGCATGAGCGGTGTCGCCCTCGTCGGTGTAAAGCAAGGCGAGAGTGGTGACAGCCTCTTCAGAATCGGGATCGAGCTTCACCGCGGTCTTGAGTTCGGTTTCGGCTTTCTGCAGATCATTGTTAAGGCGATAGAGGCGGCCTAGCAGAAGATGGTCGTCAACATTGGTGGGCTCAATCTTTACGATCATTTCGTACTGCTCGATGGCCAGCTTGAGCACATTGTCGGATCCGTTGCCGCTGCCGGGCATGTCGCCGAGAGAGCGCAAATAAATCCGGCCCAGCAGCTTGTGCGCTTCGAGATTGCTGGGATCGCGCTTGATAATGTCCTGGGCTTCGAGCACAGCATCGCGGATTCGTCCGGTCTTCACGTAAAGTTCGGCAAGGGCGGAGGTAAGGAACTCAGACGAGGGATCGGCCTCGATGGCGAGCCGGTATTCTTCCATAGACTTGTTGGCCAGCTCACTGCGTCCATAAATCGTCACCTGCTCTTCGTACATGTGAGCGAGAGTGTAGTGGTAATAGGCCGCGGCGCGATCCGTTTTGGAGGCCGGGGACTGCGACGACTTGGACTGGTCGGGCTTTGACTCCGCTGGAGAAGATGGGCTAGTCTGCGCGGTGGCGGCCGCCGCAAGACATAGCGCGAAATAAGAGAAAATTAAAACAGCGCGAGAAATTCTATTCATGCTCGACCCGACTGTGGAGTTATTTTATGGGACTCGATCCTGCTACGTCTGCCCGAACCACCCGGAACCATAACCATTGGATGCAACTTCACCTGCGTTGGTGTCCTTAATTCTAACCCGATCGCGGCGGATTGGGGAAAAACAGTGCATCTGGAGTGGGTAGAAGCCAGGCCCATAAGTACAGGGACCCAGGGGACTTGAACTGTGCCGATTGTCAAGTTTGGTAAATAAAAAGCAATTGTCAATTGGCGATTCTCGATTCATAAGGGTTTCACCGAAAGAACGGGAGAGGTGGCTCGCGAAGCACGCGAAGAACAGCGGCAAGACAAGATCTACCTGTCGGCATCGTGCGACTTTGCGCGCTCGGACTAACCGTCACTCTTTCGTCAATGTTAATGGCGGAAGTGGCGCACGCCCGTAAACAGCATCGCCAGTCCCAGTCGATCCGCTGCGGCGATGACTTCCGGATCGCGCTGCGAGCCCCCGGGTTGAATAATTGCGGTCGCACCGGCCTTGGCAATTTCTTCGACACCGTCGGGAAATGGAAAGAATGCGTCGGAGGCGGCGACCATTCCCTGCAGCGACAGTTGCGCTTTCATGGCTCCGGGCTTCATTGTGGCTAGCTTCATTGTGGCGACCCGGGCGGAATCGACGCGGCTCATCTGGCCGGCGCCGACGCCGAGCGTTTGTCCGTCGCGGGCGTACACGATGGCGTTGGACTTGACGTGCTTGCAGACCTTCCAGGCGAAGAGCATCGCGCGAGTCTCTTCGGGAGTTGGAGCGCGCTGAGTGACGACTTTGAGGTCGACGTCTTGCAGGGTGCGCGAGTCGGCGTCCTGCAACAGGATTCCTCCGGAGACGTCTTTCAGAGTCCACTTCTGCGGTGCGGCTTGCACCTCGACCAGTCGAAGATTTTTCTTGGTGGCGAATGTGGCTTTGGCGGCGTCATCGAATCCGGGGGCCGCGATCACTTCGAGGAAGAGCTTGTGCATTTCTTCGGCAGTCGCGCCGTCTACGGCGCGGTTCACGCCGATCACGCCGCCGAACGCGGAAACGGGATCGCATTCGAGAGCTCGCTTGTAGGCTTCGGCTAGTGTCTCGCCGATCGCAGCGCCAGCGGGGTTGGTGTGTTTCATGATCGCGCAGAATGGTTCATCGTTCGGATCGAATTCCCGAGCGAGATCCCAGGCGGCTTGCAGGTCAACGATGTTGTTGTAGGACAGTTCTTTGCCCTGAAGTTGGCGCGCGTTGGCGACGCCCAACCCGCTGCCATCGGAGTACATCGCAGCCTTCTGGTGCGGGTTCTCGCCATAGCGCAGGTCGAGAATCTTGGTGAATGACAAGCGCAGAACCGGCGGAAACGCTTCAGAGGTTGTGGGGACAGCCCCCCCCGGCTGTCCGGCGGAGCGAAGCTCCGCATCAGTTGCTGGCCTCTGGAAACTATTGACGTCCGGAATCCCCTCGAGCGTTGAGGCGATGGCTGAGTCGTAGGCGGCTGTGGTCGCGAAGGCTTTCTGCGCCAGTCGCCACTTGGTTTCGAGCGAGAGCGCGCCGTCGGAGCGGGCGAGTTCCGCGGCGATGGCCGGGTAATCGGGCGAGGACGTGACGACGGCGACATCATGAAAATTCTTGGCGGCGGAGCGGATCATGGAGGGTCCGCCAATGTCGATGTTCTCGATTAGCTCTTCGAAACTGACGCCCGGCTTGGCGGCGGTTTTCTCGAAGGCGTAGAGATTTACCACCACCATGTCGATTGGCTGGATGCCGTGCTCGGCGACGGCGGCGGTATGCGCGGGATTTTCGCGGCGATGCAGGATGCCGCCGTGGACTTTGGGATGCAGCGTTTTCACGCGGCCATCGAGCATTTCAGGGAAGCCGGTGAGCTCGGAGATGTCCTTGACTTGAATGCCCGCTTCGCGCAGAAGCTTGGCCGTGCCTCCGGTGGAGATGAGTTCGATTCCGAGGGCGGAAAGCTGGCGCGCGAAATCGACGAGGCCGGTCTTGTCAGTGACGCTGAGGATGGCGCGCTGGATGCGGGAAGTGCTGCGGGACATATGAGGCCTCGGAAACGGAGGATGAATGCGGAGCGAGCGAAGATTCTATCAGCTATCGCGCGCGGGGCTTTTGCGTGGTCGCCGGTCGGCGGCTCGGCGGCTCTCATTCTAGAAGGGATTGAGGCCAACCCAACGCACGTAAATGTACCAACCGATGAGCGTCAGCGCGATTGCGCCCCACAAGACATATTGAAAGATACTTCCCTTTGCGAGTCCAAAACAGCTTGCCTTCCGCTCCGGCTCGCATGGTCTTCTCGTCTCGCAGATCCGCAGCAAGCATCGCTATTCCGACATAGAGCAGGGTGATCGGCATGACAAGCCCAAAGGGACTCTGGTGTAGCACGCCGGTGCCATTCGCCTCAATAATTGGCCTCACAATGAAGAAATAGGCTGTCGCAAGGCCTGCCAGGATCGACGCCAGCCCGAGAACCTTTGTTCTCAAAACGCTGACACGCCTGCCGGTCGGATGGGTTCCTTCTGGAGTGGCGATGCCATTAAGATTGAGCCACGCCTTGACAATCTCGGTTCTTCCGCGCATCGAGTCTTCTTAGTCTCGAGATTTTACGCCTGAAGAGGACCGCCAACAACTTAGTGGCGCGGCGAATGCGGCGAACCGCGGCGACCGATGCTACGCTTTCGCCTTGGCCTTCAGCTTGACGTGACCGTCGTTGAGTTCAACGGAGAATTCCACGTCCTGGCAGCCGTACTGCTTGCGGATCTCTTGGGTCTTTTTCTGAACGAAGATGGAAAAAGAATCGAGGCTACCGGAGACATTTTCTCCCGCCTTCTTCTTAGCGGCGACCAGAGTGTTGTATAAGCGCTCGACCTGGTCGCGCTCGGATTGGTCCACGCTGTGCAAAGTGAAGGGCTGCGGAGTTGCCGCCGTTGCCGCCCCGGCGGCTGCGGTTGCGGCATGACTCAAACCATAGACCGGATTGTGCTGGGGTTTGTGTTCATCTTCCGGGCGAACGCCCGCCACGGCGAGAAGCGCATCCTGGGGGCGGCGGTAGCCTTCTTCACGCACGCGCGACTTCTTGCGCCACAGATCGCTATAGATAGCGTAGCGCTGAGCCATTTCGTTGTAGCGGAAGCGCTGGGAAAAGCTCATGCGGCCTCCGTCGGAAAACTTGCGCAGCAGGGAGAGCACCTTCCACTCAATGTCGGTGGGAGGCCTCTTGGTCGGGTTGCTGAAGTAAACTTCGTACTCGATCTTCAGCCGGCGGAGCTGGGTCTCGAGCACGCCTAGTTCTTCGTCGGTAGTCACGTAAGCATCTCCAAGTCAACAGTGTAGTGAGAAGCCGGCGCGGCGGCGAGGTACCCAGTGGTCACCGAAGTCATGGTACGAAAGTAAGGGAGGCAGCTTCTCGCTGCTCGGACCTGGCTCCTAGCTATGGCTCCGTGAGAACTCGGCCAGGGAAAAATGCGACCACGGGGGCTGAAGCCCGTACACTTCTAGAGTCTTACGCGGCGCTGAGAGCGCCGCTCTTCCACGTGCCTACAGGCGGCCGTGTAGGTTAGCTACTTTCCATCGCAAAAATAGAGGATAAGAGGAGCGTAAACAGCGGAGGTGGACCCGAGGGTGGGAGCCAGAACGTTCAGTTTGTGCAGTGGTATTCGAGAAAGTAATAAAACATTTT
>Ga0073928_10000803_pt1 | contig 66720 bp, 54 predicted proteins | sample PaiPotPPA55metaG_FD_76969 | JGI IMG/M metagenome (GOLD analysis project Ga0073928, IMG submission 76969) | Iron sulfur acid spring bacterial and archeal communities from Banff, Canada, to study Microbial Dark Matter (Phase II) - Paint Pots PPA... ... | reverse complement strand
GCCAAAGGAAACACGAATGCCCTTTGGGACCGCGTCGCTGCTTGCGGGCCGGATGACAACGTGAAAACTTCCATGCGCAGCATCGTGATAGATGCGGCATCTTACGATTGGGAAGGCGATATGCCAATCCATCGCCCGATGCGCGACACCGTCATTTACGAGCTGCATGTCGGCAGCTATACGAAGTCGCCCACAAGTGGAGTGACCCATCCGGGAACCTTTTCCGGCCTCATCGAAAAGATTCCTTACCTTAAAGGGTTGGGCATAACCGCCGTAGAACTCATGCCGGTAATGGACTTCGACGACAAGGAAGTAATGCGCGTCAGCCCGGCGGATGGAAAACCCCTAAGGAACTTTTGGGGCTATAGCACACACAGCTTCTTTGCTCCTAAGTGCGCTTACTGCGTTTCGTTCGAAGATGGCAGTCACCTTCGTGACTTCAGAGACATGGTAAAGGCGTTCCACAGAGCCGGGATCGAGGTGATTCTGGATGTGGTGTTTAATCACACCAGCGAGGGAAATCAGGATGGACCCACCATCAATTTCAAAGGCCTGGACAATAGGATTTACTACCATCTGGTACCCTCGGACAAACGATACTATATGGATTACTCCGGCTGCGGTAACACGGTTAACTGTAACCACCCGATCGCCGAAAAGCTAATCGTCGAAGGCCTGGAATTCTGGGTCCGTGATATGCATGTTGATGGGTTCCGCTTCGATGAAGGATCCATCCTCGCACGAGGTCAGTCTGGTGAGCTGTTGTCGTATCCGCCCGTAGTCTGGGCTATCGAGTTGTCCGACGTGCTGGCGGACACCAAGATAATCGCTGAAGCCTGGGATGCGGCGGGTGCATACCAGGTCGGTTATTTTCCGGGTTATCGCTGGGCCGAATGGAACGGGCGGTACCGCGATGATATTCGGCGTTTTGTGAAAGGCGATCCCGGACTGGTGGGCGCGGTAGCAGCGCGCATCGCCGGTAGCGCCGACATCTATCAATGGAGCGGCCATCTGCCGATCAACAGCATCAACTTCGTTACCTGCCATGACGGCTTTACCCTCAACGACCTCGTTTCCTACGACAGTAAGCACAACGAAGCGAACGGCGAAGCTAATCGGGATGGTTCGGATAACAACTTGAGCTGGAACTGCGGCGTCGAAGGTCCGACGAATGATCAGGAGGTCGAGAATCTGCGCCAGAGACAGATCAAAAACTTCATCGCCATCATGATGGTGTCGCAGGGTGTTCCGATGATCTGCGGAGGCGACGAGGTGCGACGTACCCAGCATGGCAACAATAACCCGTATTGCCAGGACAACGAAATCAGCTGGTTTGATTGGAGCCTCCCGGAGAAAAACCGTGAGATGTTTCGGTTCTGCCAGCGCATGATTGATTTTCGCAAACGTAACCGAGCGCTTCGAAGGAGGGAGTTCTTAAAGGGTGAGCAGAGTAAGCCAAACGACCGCGGGCTGATCGATATCGTGTGGCATGGCTGTCGCCTTTCCAGACCTGGTTGGGATGATCCAAATTCTCGAGCGCTTGGGTTTACCCTCGCCGGATTCGAGCAAGATCCGGACATTCATGTCATGATGAATATGTACTGGGAACCGTTAGATTTTGAGTTGCTAACGGTTTCCGGACGAGGTTGGTATCGCGCGCTCGATACTGCGCTCCTGGCGCCGAGTGACATTGCGGACTCGGGCACAGAGGTTGCAATTTCCGGAAATTTTTACTTGGTGACTGCCCGCAGCGTCGTGGTTCTTGTGTCGAAGTGACGAGGCAAATGCCAACGCGCTCCGCTCGTTCGCCGGTAAGCAACGCCTCCCCGCCTAAGGCTCATCCAGAGCCGGCAGCGCGAACTGAAAGACGGCGCCTCGGGGCGCATTTGCCGTCGCCCACAGCCGGCCTCCGTGAGCCTCGATAATAGAACGGCTGATCGCCAGACCCATTCCGAGGCCCTCAGGCTTCGTTGTATAGAAGGCTTCGAAAAGACGATCGAGACTTTTCGGATCGAGTCCTGGCCCCGAATCCCGCACTGCAACGAGTACCTCCGTATAGGCAGTTTTGGCAGAGGCTTTACCCTCGAGGGTGTCTTGCTTCGATTCACCGGGGATCGCAGTAACTTTCTGCGAACTTAACCATAGCTCTCGCGGACCCTGGTCTACTTCAGTCATGGCTTGGATGCCATTTATTAGCAGATTCAGGATCACTTGTTGCAATTGGATTCGATCTCCCAATATGGATGGTAACTCAATGGCGAGCTGAGTCTGGAGTAACACCCGATTCCGTTGCACTTGGCTTTGTGCAAGCATGACAACTTCCTCAATGACCTCGTTTAAATCCAACCGTTCTTTCGTCGTGCTAGCCTTCTTAAAGAGGGTCCGCATCCGTGAGATCACCTCGCCAGCCCGATTTCCGTCGCGAACAATGCGGCGAATCGCTTCGTAGGCTTCGGCGAGGTTAGGCGAATCCCGAGATAGCCACCGCAGGCTGGCGTTAGCATTAGTGACTACCGCGGCTATCGGTTGGCTGATTTCGTGAGCGATAGAGGCGGTCAGCTCTCCGAGTGTTGCCACCCGCGTGACGTGGGCCAGCTCCGCCTGCGCCTTCCGCAACGCCTCTTCAGCCCGCTTTTGTTCGCTTAAATCGAGCACAAAAGCGACGCCCTCGTTCCCACTTCGGGCGAAGGTCGCGGCGCCAATCAGGACGCTCACGCGGCCACCGTCTTTCCGGAAGTACTCCTTCTCGAAGGGTTGGAGCGTCCCAGTCGCCTTTAGCTCCGCCACGGCACGTTCATCGCGGTCGCTCCATTCAGCCGGCGTGAGTTCTGTCCAGCGGACGCGGCCTGAGACGAGATCTTCATGGCTGTATTTCACCATGTGGAGAAATGCTTCGTTTGCCTCGATAATCTCGCCTTGGAAATTCCACATGAAGATTCCCATAATATTGGCGTCAACCAGACGCCGAATCTTCGCTTCGCGTTCTTCCAGATCGCGGTAAAGACGGGTGTTCTCTAGGGATATCGCGGCCTGCGACGCAAGCAGTTTCAGCACCGCGCTCCGGGTCGGAGTGAAAACGTGCGGGGTCAAATTATTTTCGAGATAGAGCACACCGATTAGTTTGCCTTGGTTGATCAACGGCAAGCAGAGAATCGAACGTGGGCGTTGCTGGCGGATGTAGTTATCCGCAGAAAACGGATGCTGTGCTAAAGCGTCGTCGAGAATCACCGTTTCCTGGGTACGAATGACATAATTGACGATCGACTCCGGCACCTCAGTTTCTGCCCTGAACTCTCCTGGTAACCTCACGATGATAGTATCGCCGCTGGTCATGGCTTCCGCCTCGATGCTCTGCTGAACATCTCGAGAAAGAATTAACAGGCCGCGCTCAGCGCCCGCATGCTCAATGGCCGTCCGCATGAGTGTGTCGATCAGTTTCTCCAGTACCATTTCCCCCGACACTGCTTGTAGGACTTTGATTACTGTGACCAAATCCAGCTGTTCGACCGGTGTCCCGATAGTGCTCGTCGGACCAGTTACTGGCTCTTCCTCCCTCAAGCGCGGATATAACTCGTCGAGCTGCCGCACCTTGCCGGTAGCTCCCCAACGGAGATAGCAGTACCGGGCTTCCCGCAAGTAACCATACGCGATCTGCTCGAAGTCGCGTGCGCGATAGAAGCGCGCCGCGAGTTCGTTAGCCAGCGCCTCGTTGTGGACAAAGCCGTTGGCGTGCGCCGAGCGGATGGCCTGCTCGTAAAGGCGCTCTGCATCGAGCTCGCGACCTTCAATGCGTGCGATCTCGGCCCCCACCAGCGCCACGCGAGTTACAAAGTTTTCAGGACAGTTTTCGGCCCGCACCCCGAGTTGTTTATAGTGAGCGGTCACTGTCTGTAAGTGATGCTCTCGCTCGTCAGCCGTCGTGGAGTCCCAGACCGCTGCATGAGACAGCGCGGAATAAAATTCGTACTCCGCCCCTTCGAAAAGAGTGAATCGTGATGTCCAAAGCAGCCTTTGTGCATTTGCTGACGCCTCAATTGCAGAAGAATAGTCCGCCGCCAAGAAACGAGCCTGCAGTTTTCGAATCCAGTACCGGCACTCGGCAAACGCCAAATGCGGATCATTCGCCAGATGACGTTCGAACCGAAGCTCATCAAACTGAGCATCATTGAAGCAGCCGAACTTGGGTGTCAGGCCTCGTAGCGTCCGAATCAGACAGAGTTGAGCCGTGATGGTATCAACCGCGAGACCAAACCGTGTCCTTTGCGCAAACTCGAGGCTATTCTCGGCTTCGCGATGTGTCTCGACGAGCGGGTCTCCCGCCGCGAGCAGATTGGCGTTCAAACTGAAGCAACTATAAGCCGCAAAGGTGAGGTCGCCGATCCGCTCTGCAGTATCAAAGGCTCGACGGATCAAATCTCGGGCGGTTCGGACATGCTTCGTCCACGGAATGACCAGATCTGCCAGAGACAGATAGGTACGGGCTTGAAAGCGTCGCAAGCCACGCTTCTCGACCAAGTCATAGCCGAGCTGGCCAAAACGGACCCCGATTCCATAGCTGCCAAAGCGCTCGCCGGCTATCATGCCAAGATAGACATAGGCGAAGCCAGATCCGTCGCTGTTGCCATGCTTGAGACTTAGGTTGACCATCCGGCATATCACGAGCAAAAGCAGATTCTCGTCAGTGAACTCTGCCGGCGTCACGATCTCAGTCAGAACTTCGAGCTCAGCAAGCGCTTCCGGATCCGTCATCAACGGCAGGTCGACCATCGACTCAATCGAGCGGCTGCCGAGCTGTGACCAGATCCTGTCGTATTCGCGCTGCGCTTGATCTTGTGTCGGGTGGGGTGACCAATCCGTGCCGCCTCTTCGGAGGTATTCAAGGCACACCTCAACACCGCAATCCATCTGGTCCAAGGTCGTGCAGAGGGTAAGGCGCAAGCGCGCAACTGCAGCGATATCCTGCACCGTTTCGGCCCGTCCTGTCAGCATTGAGAGGCGTTGTTCCGCTGCCGCCGTGCTCGCGGTCAGCAATTCACATTCGGCCAATTGAATTTCAATCCCGAATATAAGCTCGTAATTGTGCTTCCAATCTTCCTCGGTCAGCAATGCTCTACCGGCTGTGAGGTACTCGATCGCCGAAGCGTAAGCCGTTGAAAGCCTCGCACGCCGGCCCGCGATGAGATTCAGCCCGGCAACCTGCGTACGTTCGTCGGGAGACGTGATCAGGTGAGATCCGCGGTTGAGCTGATTTACCATCTCAAAGACCCGGCCTTCAATCTCCGCGGGTTCAGTCCGCGACGCGAGTAGGCGGCCAATTTGCAGGTGAGCGCGACAACGCGCCACTTCCGGTACCGGCGAATATGCTGCCTCCTGGACGCGGTCGTGGAGGAATCGATAGGCACCCTCCGACCGGAAGACAAGTCCGGCTTGGACCGCTTCCCAAAGATCATCGCGCAAGTCCTTGCCCAGCCCTTCGTAGGCGGTTTCCAGTAGACCATCCTCAGCGCTGTTGCCGATGCAGGCCAACAGCTGCAAGGCCTTTTGGGTTTTAGCGGACAACCGGTTCAACTTTTCAACCAGAAGGTCCACCACATTATCGGTGTAACCTTTGGCGTGAATGCGATCGAGGTCCCAGGACCATCGCGCGCGGCTATGATCGAAAGTGAGCAGTCCTTCCTCAGCCAGCGCAGAGATGAACTGAATGGCGAAAAAAGGATTACCCGCTGTCTTCTCGTGAACCAGTTGCGCCAGCGAGGCGGTACGTTCTGCTTCGCAATGAAGAGAATCGGAAATCAACTGTCGCAGGTCTCCTTCAGTCAGAGGTGCGAGGATTATCTCGCGCACCATTGCTCCAGAATTGCGGATCGCTTCCAACTTGCGCATCAGCGGATGTGCGGAAGTCACTTCGTTGTCTCGATAAGCACCGATCAACATCAGGTGTCGGACATCTGGCCGAGTCAACAGAGCCTCGAGTAAATCGAGGGTTGCCGCATCTAACCATTGCAAATCATCGAGGAAAAGAACGAGTGGGCGTTCCGGCCGTGCAAAGACGCCAATAAATCGCTGGAACACCAGTTGGAACCGGCCTTGAGCGTCCTGCGGCGAGAGCTCTGGAAGTGGCGGCTGTCCTCCAATGATCAGCTTCAATTGGGGTACTAAGTCCACCATCAACTGTCCGTTCGGACCCAATGCCTCCTGAAAGGCATCGCGCCAAGCGTGTAGCTCGGCTTCACTCCTACTCAGAAGCTGACGAACAACGTTTTGAAAGGCTTCGGCTAAAGTCGCATACGGGATATCATGCTTGTACTGGTCGAATTTGCCCGATCCAAAAAGACCGCGTCGCAGAACCAGCACTTTGTGGAGATCGTTGACGATGGAGGACTTGCCGATCCCAGAATATCCGGACACCAGTACCAACTCCGGCGTGCCATTAGCCACGACGCGCTCGAATGAGGCAAGTAAAGTATCGATCTCGTGCGTTCGCCCGTAGAGTTTCTCGGGAATCAGTAGCCGGTCTGGCGTGTCGTGTTGGCCGAGTGGAAATTCACTGATCTGACCAGGTACTTCGTTCTCGTCCTCGTCGTCGTCGTCCTCGACTCCGGTTGCCGGAGTGATGGAGTATTGGAGTATCGGAGTGCTGTACCTAGTCCGACTGGCACTGAGCGTCGCTGAGTCGGAGCCCCGCTCCCATCGAGCCAAGCACCTCCTGAGATCGCTCTCAACACCGGCCGCTGTCTGGTACCGCTCCTCCGCGGTTTTGGCCAGCAGCTTCATGATGATGGCAGACAAAGGCGCCGGGACGCTATTCAACCGCTCTTCTGGTGGTATCGGCTGCTTGGCAATGTGGCAGTGCACCCATTCCATCGGATCGGAAGCAGTGAAAGGAAGACTCCCAGTCACCATTTCGTAAAGCGTGACGCCGAACGAGTAGAGGTCGCTTCTGGAATCAATAGAACGATTCATCCGTCCCGTCTGCTCGGGCGCCATGTAGGCCAGTGTGCCTTCGACGAATTCAGGAGGTTCGGGCGCCTGGCGCTCACGTTTCAGCCGCGAAGCGACACCAAACCCCCTTAGCCAACATTGGCCTATATCGCAGTCAGCCAGAATGTGAGCCGGCTTGATGTCCTTGTGCACGATGCCCCGCTGATGCAAGTGACCGATCGCGTTCGACAGGCTACTGGCCAGACGCAACGAAAGGTCGATATCCAACGGCTGACCGAGCAATTGATCGAGCGGGATACCGCCGGGATCCTCCATCACGAGCACCGTACGGTTCCAGTGGCGCGCAATTGCAATTGGTCGGGCAGCCCACGCTCGGTCCAGCTCTTCTTTAAAAGAATATGCGTGATCCAGCAGTTTCAGACTTTCCGGCCTGGGATTCTCTAAGACCGGCGCAACCAGGAGAACCCGGCTAAGTCCCGCTGACGCGGAATCACGTCCAAACGAGGGAGCCGCATCCCGACCCAGGTCAGAGGGCGCGCCGTATCCCGAGTCCACTAAAGCTTCCTCCTTCGCTGGAGCTACGGCGTCCTGACTTCGCCCGCGATAAAGGATAAACTCTTCATCCTTCCGCAGCGGTTGGAGGACATATCTGGATAGCTCGATCACGGGGGAGTTTTCCAGTTGCCCACCATATCCATTTTTTTGTCAATGCACAGTCTTGCGAATGAAAGACTTAGCCTGGATCGCTCACAAATCTCGAAAGATTTGTGAGCGATCCAGGCATGACAGATGGCAAATGACAAATGACAAATCGAGGACTCGCCTCGATAGGTCCGGCAGCGATCGGCTCTCGTCATCTGTCATTTTGTCATTTGTCATTTGTCATTGGCCGTCTGCTCGATGCCTTCAATCCAGTGATCATCGACACGATTTCGTTCTTGTCGGTTTGCTTCGTTTGACGTACGCCGATCTGCTTGCCGCGCCTGAGTACACAGATGTGATCCGAAAGGCGGAATACCTGGTCGAGACTGTGGCTGACGATGAGGATGGCCAGATTGCGCTCTTTCAGCCCAGCAATGATATCCTCCACTTTGCACGTTTCTGTAACGCCAAGGGCTGCAGTCGGCTCGTCCATCAGAACCAGATTCGTGGCCCAATGGGTCGCGCGGGCGATGGCGACGGCCTGTCGTTGACCCCCTGATAGCTTGCGAACGGTCGACTTCGCCGATGGAATGCGCACATTGAGTTCGCGCATCAGCTCTTCGGTCTCCGCGATCATGCCAGCTCGGTCGAGCTTACCAAACCATCCTTTTGTTTTCTCCCGGGCCAGAAACAGGTTCATGTAGACCGGCTGGCTTTCAGCGAGCGCGAGATCCTGGTAAACCACCTGTACCCCTTTCGCCTGTGACTGGCTCGCGTTAATGAAATGGACCAGTTCGCCCCCTAGGCGCATCTCGCCTGAACTCGGCTGGTGTATACCCGCAATGATCTTGACTACGGTTGACTTTCCGGCGCCGTTGTCGCCAACCAGGGCAACGATTTCGCCCCGGCTAACGTCAAGGCTGAGGTTCTCGACCGCGACGATACCCCCAAAGGATTTGTGGAGGTTGCGAAGACTTAATGCCGGTGCCGTGCTCATGGCGCTCGGTGTGGTTCGCGCAACGTCAGGGCGATGGCGACGAGGATAATGAAGCCGCGAACCATCATCTGTTCTGAGACGGCGAGGCCCGTCAAAATCAGCCCATTGTTCAACATCCCCATTAACAACGAACCAATCAAAGCGCCGAGAACCGTGCCAGTGCCACCGTCGATCCGCGTGCCACCCACAACAGCAGCGGCAATAACCGTAAGCAGGTCTGTCTCGCCAAGGGTGTAGCGGGCCCCCTGGATTCGCCCCAGATAGAGCAAGCCGGCGAGAGCCGCGCAGGTCGAGCCGAGAATTAAGACTTTAAGCCGCAACCTGTCGACCTTAATACCTGCCGCACGCGCCGCATGCGGGTTGTCGCCGGTTGCGAGCACGCGCGCGCCAAACCGTGTCTCGCGATAGACGTAATGGCCGAGGAAGCCTGCCAGAGCAGTCCATATAACGAGTGACGGGATCCCGAACAGCGAGCCGGACCCGAAGAGATTAGTGAAGGTGGTATCGATCACCGGTACCGATTGGAGATTGGTCATCCAGCGGGCGACGCCTGCGAGAAGGCCCATGGTCGCCAGCGTCACCAGAAAAGACGGTAGTCGTGCGTAGACGACGAGAGCACCGTTAATGAGACCGACGAGGGCACCCGCCCCTAGCCCGGCGGCAACGCCGAGCGTCCAATTGTGGGCGCGCATCACTACAGCCGCCAGAAGCGCCGCGATCGCTACCACAGAGCCGATCGAAAGGTCGATCTCGCCCGCCGACAGCACAAAGACCATACCTATGGCCATCACCGTAACCGGTGTGGTTTCCTGTACGATGTTCAACAGGTTCGAGACGGTCAGGAAACCTTGGTCCCTCAACAGGACGGCAAATACAGCAAAGATTAAGAGGAAGCCAACATAAACAACGTAGGTGCTGGGCTCGAGTTGGCCAACGACCGGAATGCGACGAAACGTGGAATGGACGGACATCAGTGCCCTCCTCTAGACGGCGCCTGATTTGCTTGAAGGGCGTCAAGCACGGACTGTGGCGGCTCGCGGTTGAGCGATTCTCGATAGCCCTCGGCGAGATTTTCTCTAGTGATCGTTAAAGCAGGGGCTACTGTGAAAGCAGGGGCATTTTTGCCGAGCAGGCCGTATCCCGCCGCGATGGCCATGGCACGGCCAAGTTCGAAAGCTTGGTCGGCGACAATGGCGGTTACATTGCCTCCCCGGGCCATGTCGAGAGCGATTGGCTCGGAAAGGTCGAGCGTGACAATTTTTACCTTGGTATTGCCCGCCGAACGCAACGCCGCGAGAACGCCCTCTGCAGGTTCTGCCCAAGTAACGTATATACCGTCCAGGTCGGGATTTTTCGTTAATAGCGCATGCGCGACATCTTCAGCGCGCGCCGGATCACTGATCCCCTGGCTGGCTACAATCGACATGTCCTTATAATCGTTCTCGATTGTCCTCCTGAAAGCGTTGTCGCGCTGGTTAGTGACATAGTATTGGGCGTCATGGAAGATCCAGGCGACCTTCCCCTGGTTGAGCAGCGATTTTGCAAGCGCATCGGCCGCCTGTTTCCCCATCTGGAACAGGTCGTCAGTAACCACCGACACATAGTCCACTCCCTGCCGGTAGCCCGCTGGAACATTGGACAGGAATACGAGCTTGACGCCCTTCTCTTTTGCAGCCTGAAAAGCCTTGGCCGAACCAATCGGGTCAAGGGGCAAGGCGAGGATCACGCTCGGCGACTTCGCCATGACCGTCTCGACATCGCTGAGCTGTCGTGCCGAATCGAACCCCGCATCGGTGGTTGCCACAACTTTGATCCCAGCCCGATCGAACTCATGGATAGTGCCTGCCGTGACAGCGGAGATGAAATCCGACGAGGTGTGCCAGACAAGTGCAGCCGAATACTTGCCTTCTTTTAGCTTTGCCACCTCTGCATCGGTCAAGGTGAGTGCACTGGACGGGGTCGCGGCCTCACCATTGGGACCCATAGTCTGCGCCACGGCCAAGTTTGAATTACCCAGCACCACGATCGCACCAAGCGCGGCAGTCAAGAAGTAATGCTTGGATAACATTAGTTTCTTGGGTCTAAGTTTGGGATAGGGCACTAGGTGCGACATTGATAGCCTCACTCCCGTCAAACGCGGCAATGAAGGCGGCGAAGGCAACTATGCCGTCAAGGTAATCTTTTACGAGCACGCGTTCTTCCAAAGTGTGACAATTGCGGATATCGCCAGGAGCCCAATAGACAGCGGGGACTCCGAGGCGATTGATCAGAAACGGTGCTTCAGACCAGTAAGGCGCTCCCTCGATGACTCCGCGATCGGCACGCACCGCCTGAACCGCCCGTCCAAGGAGACGGACGGGGCCCAAGTCCGGCGAGACCTCGGTTGGCGTACCTCCGAGTCGATGGTCCCTCCCGGCGGGATAGGCGAAAGAAACGACGATTCCGTCAGCAACAGGTGCGTTTCTAACCGCGGCCTCAAGGCCTTGTACCGCGTCGTCCAGACTTTCTCCCGGTAGCAGCTTCAAGATCAGACTGATGCGGCTCGCTCCGGGCACCGCAATATAACCGCCACTCTCCAGTCCGGTTGCGAGAACGAAGGGTCTACCGACGAGCGCGTGGGGTGTGCGGCCTTCCAAGACGGCCGAATGCGCCCAGACAGCTGACAATACCGCGTGCGCAGCCGTGAGCGCATCCAAACCAAGCTCGGGCACGCCAAAATACGCGGAACGGCCAATGACGTTGATCTCGCAGATCACAAATCCCATCTGCGCAGCATAGATGTTCAGCCCGGTCGGTTCGACATAGACGGCGAACTCAGGTTTGGGTAACTTCCCCGCTTCGATTTCTTCGATAAGCAACTTGATGCCAGCGCTGACGCCGGTGCCCGGCTCGCCGCTTTCCTCATCGCCGATAAAGCCGAAGAGAAGGTCGGCAGGCGGCGTTAGACCGGCTGCAGCCAGCAGTCTCGCCGCTGCGAGCGTGGTGGCGATTCCTGCTTTCAGGTCACCTGCCCCGCGTCCCCAGACAGCGCCGTCTACGATAGTGGCCGAGAAAGGATTTTCGCGTTCTGTTCCGGCCCAGTGCTCGGACCAACCGCGGACGTGTACAGTGTCGGTATGACCGATGACTAACAGGCATGGGCCTGCACCCGTTTGTTGCCCCCGCAACAGACCGCGGACATTCGGCCGACCCGGCGCGAAGTCCACAAGCTTCACCTCGTCGGCACCAAGCGACCTGAGCTCATCCGCAAGGACCTGCGCGAACGTAGCCTCAGCACCAGTGACACTCGGTGTACCAATAAAGCGTCGCAACAAGCCGATGGCTTCATCCTCGTTGAGAGACGACTGAAGGCGAGAAACGAGTGTCGGATCGATTTGCACTCTACCACCAGCACTTTACACAATTTCCGTTAGGCGAAAGATCTTCATTCAGTTTGATTAAGGTGCCGCTCTCGACCAGTTAGCCAAATGACGGCCTCGCGTTGAAGTTCAGCCCCGCCCTGGTGATGGCGACCGCAAAGACCAAGGTCGGCCCTCGCGACTTGTCCTTCGTAGCCACATCCTTGACCCTGGCACGCCCTCAATGTCGGCCTCGCAAGCGAGGCGCGCTCCATGGGTGGTACACTTGGCGGAGGAGGAAGCGAGGCAGCGCTCCATAAAACTCGCTAAATTCAGGCTCGACACCCCTTTAAAGCCTACTAATCATGTCGGCATTGTGAGCGAAGTTACAACTGAAGACACCGTTTCGCCATCAGCCCCAGGCTGGAAAGAGTTGTGGTCGAAGGAAGATTGGTGGGCTGTCTGGCTAGGTCTCGGAACCGTCATTATTGCTTACGCTTTTTTTAAAGGCGGCTCGACCTATTTCCTGGCTGGCCGTTGCTCCGGCGAAGTGGTCAACGCTTTCCCAACTCGGCGGCCAACTCTACGCTGATGCCGGACGCTACGTGGTACAGTTCATCGTCTTTCTGGGTGTACTGACTTTCGCGGCGGCCTCTATCGGCCAGAAGCCGAAAGCATTCATTCCATCGTTTCTTTTCGTCTACGTTCTATCACTGATCCTTTTCGCGGCCGGGAACTGGGACCAGGCAAATCGTTATAATCTCGAACCTCCTCTCCTCGGGCTGGTGCTGGGACTCGTTATTTCCAACCTGATCGGGTTGCCAAAGTGGCTCGACGCCGGGTTTCGCGTGGAGTTTTATATCAAGGTTGGGATCGTGCTACTCGGGGCGACGCTACCCTTTACCTTGATTATTTGGGCAGGTCCGGTTGCCATTATCCAGGCATCGATTGTTTCGATCGTAACGTTTTCCGTGATCTTTTTTGTTAGTCGCCGATTGGGATTGGATCGTCGATTAGCCGCTGTCCTGGGCGCGGGAGGAGCAGTTTGCGGCGTTTCTGCAGCTATTGCTGTAGCCGGAGCAGTGCGGGCGAAGAAAGAGTACGCGCCGATTGCGATCAGCCTCGTCGTATTATGGGCGATCGTTCTAATCTTTGTTCTCCCCTTAGTTTCCCGTGCCATGCATTTGCCGGCAGGCGTCGGGGGAGCGTGGATCGGTACTTCGGAGTTCGCCGATGCCGCAGGCTTGGCTGCCGCCCAGACCTACGGCAACCTCGCCGGCCCCGAAACCGGCATACCCGGAACCCCCGACCAAGCGCTGGCAGCATACACTCTCATAAAAGTGATCGGCCGCGATATGTGGATCGGCATCTGGTCTTTGGTTCTGGCTTTGATCGCGGTCACCAAATGGGAAAAGCAGGAGGCCGGGGGCCGCGTTCAAGTGAGCCAGATCTGGTGGCGATTCCCAAAATTCATTATTGGATTCTTGATCGCTTCTTTGCTGACCACCTTAATCGTGCACGCGTATACGCTCGGCGACTACAATAAGTTAGTGAAACCAGGCCTCATCGCGCCAATCACGGCACTGCGCACTTGGGCGTTTACCTTCAGTTTCCTTAGCATCGGTCTTACCACCCGCGTGAAGGATTTTGTCTCGGCTGGAAGCAAGCCTTTCCTGGCCTTTGCTGTAGGAGCCATCGTTAGCATCGTTCTCGGATTCATACTCTCGGTCTTGGTCTTCGGCCCCTACTGGGCATCGACTGATTTATGAGCCAAGTCCATAACCAACGAGGCACGCCGGCTTGCCGGGACTGCCGGCATTTCGAAAACGACCCTTCCGTGATTGAGAAGGAATATCCCGGCCTCACGGCGATGAGTTCAGGATTTGCCTCCGTCCGAGCAGATGATGGATTTTGCCGGCTGCACGATCTCTATCTCTCCAGCTGGGATACGTGCTCGAGCCACGCGCGCTCGCCCGCATGATTCGGCGGCTGGCACCCGGCCGCTTCAAGCCCCTGCCGGGTGGGACTCAATTTGGGGCGACACGCTGTTAAGACCTGGCCCTGACTCTGGCTCGCCGTCAGGTCGTTTCCAGTGATTAACCAGGCTGGCCGTTTCGTTGATCACAGACAACCGAGGTAGCTTTTGGCGAAGAGAATTGCGCAGAAGCGGGAGCCATCTGGGACAGGCTCAACAGAATGCTGATCGCGCTGCTTGTAGCAAAGACTGCCCACACGGCAGACTCTGCCAGACCGGTACGACGAACCGCTTTTTGGGATTCCTTTTGAAATTCCATGGCCGAAGAGAATGGGATCATTTTCATAATAACAAGCTTCGTCGTACTCATACGCATTTGCCGTGCCACGCCCGGAAACTCTGACTTAAGTTCCTAGTTATTAGGATCTTACGGAGATAGGCGTATATAACTTCTCCTACGGAAAACGATGTCAAAATAGGATTCGGATTCTCAATTTGAGAAGGCGCTGGTGGATCCTCGACGCATCAACGCGACTAGCTCTGCAAACGCGGATCGCGGGAGGGCAGGGAGGGCGCGCTGCCTGTCCGACGAAGCAATGTGATTCGACGAGCGACGCTATTCGAGTACGTAGCGAAGCCGGATCCCCGCGCGCCATGAACGTGTGGCAAGATATTAGGCGTCGCATGATCTAGCGTTGGGAACGTGGTGGAACTTCGCGAACGATCCGGCGGCTGCCAGACGAGGACGCGATCCCTCCAGGTCTGGGCATGCGGTTTCCATATCAGCGATTTGCTATTTGCGATTCGCCGTAGTCGAATAAGGGGCATGCATTCGGTTCCTTTTGTGGATTCGCACACGGCAGGAGAGCCAACCCGAGTCATTTTGGAAGCTCCTTTTGATCTGGGATCAGGCAGCTTGTCGGAACGCCGCGAGGTATTTGCCAGCCAATACGATTCTTATCGGTGCGCTTTCTGCACCGAACCGCGAGCAGGTGATACAACCGTCGGAGCGCTTCTGGTCCCGCCTTCCGATCCTACCTGCTCAGCCGGCGTCATTTTTTTCAATAACATCGGCTATCTCAATATGTGTGGCCATGGGACGATCGGACTTATCCGGACATTGGAGTATCTCGGAAGACTGGAACCTGGAGCGCATCGAATCGAGACACCGGTCGGCGTGGTTGGCGCTACGCTACACGCAGATGGACGGGTCTCGGTCGAGAACGTTGCTTCCTATCGCGTTGAAAAAGATTTTGTCTTGCCGGTCGACGGTTTAGGGAAGGTAGTAGGCGATATCGCCTGGGGCGGGAATTGGTTTTTCTTGATCGAAAATCACGGCTTGGAGATTACCCTGAAAAATCGCGCGGCGTTAGTGGACTATTGTATGCGCGTTAAGCGAGCGCTCGCGCTTGAGCCCGTTCGACAAGCTCAGGGCAGGCCCGTTCGGCAAGCTCAGGGCGGGCCGGAAACACAACAGATTGACCATATCGAGCTCTACGGACCCTCACAGGTCGCTGATAGCAGGAACTTTGTGCTCTGCCCCGGAGGCGCTTATGACCGCAGTCCCTGCGGTACAGGCACGAGCGCCAAACTGGCTTGCCTCGCCGCCGAAGGAAAACTTTCCCCAGGCCAGATCTGGCGGCAAGAAAGCGTCATCGGAACCATATTCGAAGCGGTTTATCGGCTTGACGACGCAGGTTCAGTCATTCCGACTATCACCGGCTCAGCTTTTGTAACGGCTGAGGGCAAAATTGTTCTCGATGAGCAGGATCCGTTTCAGTTCGGGATCCCTTAACCGCATCCCGAAGATCGAAAAACTAACCGCGAATGGACACGAATTGACGCTAAAGGATCCGAAGAAAGAAAACGAACCGCAGATGAACACGGATACACGCAGATATGGTGTATAAAACCCCAAAGGGTGATCCCGAGGGTGCATCTGCGTACATCTGCGTTACTCCGCGGTTCGCTTGCTTTCGCGAATCCTTTCGCGCCTGTCGCGCCGTAGGCTTGGCGAAGGCGGATCAATTCGTGTGCATTCGCGGTTGTTATTTTGTTCGCTCGGGGCTCCGTCGCGCGGTGAAATCTGCGGATCTTAACCTCTGTTTTTGGCCTCGATGATGGATGTCTTAGTCGTTGGAGCCGGGATCGTGGGGGCAGCCTGCGCCCAGGAATTAGCCGCGGCAGGTTTGTCAGTCTGCGTTCTGGAACGAAATGACCCCGGCTCTGGGGCAACTGCTGCGGGGATGGGACACATCCTGGCGCTGGACGACAGCGAGGCTCAAATCAAGCTCACCGCTTATGCCCGGCGTCTCTGGCACGCGTTCTCGCCTTCGGATCGAACTGAGTTTCGGACAACGGGGACATTGTGGGTCGCAGCGAATGCAGAAGAAATGGGAGCGATTGAACTGCGCCGCGATTTTTACCGTAAATACGGCGTCGACGCGGATGTGGTGGAACAGGATCAGTTGTACGAACTCGAGGCGGCATTGGCTCCCGGTTTTACCGGAGGGATGAGAATCCCATCGGATGCCGTGCTATATCCTCCGACCGCGACCAGCGAACTACTGGATCGGGCCTTTCGGTCCGGAGCTAAATATTTCCGTTCTGCAGTCAAAAGGGTTGGCCCGCATTCGGTTGAGTTGATGAACGGAGAAATCATGGGCGCGTCGCACATCGTGTTGGCCGCGGGCGCCGATGCCACCGACCTGGTTCCGGGCCTGCCGCTCCGAAAACGGAAAGGGCATCTAGCGATTACCGACCGGTTACAGCGACCGCTGATTCGGCATCAACTGATCGAGACCGGCTACTTGCAAAGTGCGCACGGCTCAGAACAGGCGTCGGTGGCTTTTAATCTGCAGCCGCGCAGTACCGGGCAGTTACTTATCGGTTCTAGCCGCCAGTTCGAGTCCAACCCCGAGGTCGAACTGCCAATTGTCGATCGAATGTTAAAACGAGCCGTCGCATACGTCCCGGCACTTCGCCATTGTGTTGTAACCAGGATCTGGACAGGATTTCGAGCCGCGACACCCGATGGCCTGCCGTTGATTGGTCCGCATCCTAACGTGCCCGGGCTAATTCTGGCGACTGGGCACGAGGGGCTTGGCATCACCACTTCTTTAGCGACAGGCAAGCTGGTCCTCCAGCATATTACCGGCACCAAGGCTGAAATCGATCCGGCGCCTTATTTGCCCGAACGACCGTTCTCAGCGACATGAAACAGATCTTGATCAACGGAAAGCGGCAAGAAATCGAAGAAGGCGCCAGTCTTCTCGTGGTCCTCCTGAATAACGGACTGCCTGCTCAACGACTCAGTGTGAGTGGCGCTCACAGATCCGGAATTTGCGGCATGGGCATTTGTTTTGAATGCCGGGTAACCGTTGACGGAAAAGTCGTTCGCGCCTGTCAAACCGGTTGTCGGGAAGGAATGGAGGTCTGGGTTGACGCGGGCTGAAGTCGCAATTATCGGGGCGGGACCGGCGGGAATCTCAGCAGCACGTGCCGCCGCCAGAAAAGCGCGGGTATTGCTTCTCGATGATAACCTTCGTCCAGGCGGCCAAATCTGGCGGAGAAATCCTCACCTGACGGCCCTTCCCGAAAACGTCACACTCAAAACGGGGGTTCGCGGGTTGGGCCCGTGGCAAGAGGGTTCCCTTCTACTTGAGACTCCCGATGGACCAACCATTTTGCAATACGATCGTCTGATCCTGGCAACGGGGGCTCGCGAAATGTTTCTCCCGTTCAAAGACTGGACATTACCCGGTGTGATCGGGGCCGGAGCGCTACAAGCGCTGATCAAGGAGGGCTGGAATATCCGCGGCAAACGAATTGTCATCGGCGGAACCGGGCCGTTACTTTTGGCCGTCGCCTCGCTCGCGCGGAGACAGGGCGGGAAGGTTCTATCTATCCTCGAACAAGCGCCGGCTAACCGGGTGTTGGCTTTCGCCGCCCAGACTGCTCTTTACCCCGGTAAAGCGTCCCAGGCCATTAAACTAGGTTCCGGAGCTTTGCCGGCCTATCGAACAAGTTCTTTTATGGTTGAAGCAATCGGCAAAGACCGGCTAACCGCTGTCACCTATCAAGTCGGAGAGAAGCGGTATCAGGTTGACTGCGATATCGCTGCGGTAGGATACGGTCTGGTGCCGAATAACGAGTTGGCCGTATTGATGGGATGCGAGACTCGGGACCGTTATGTTCTCGTCGACAACGATCAACGAACTACGGTTGATAACGTATTTGCGGCCGGCGAAATCACTGGAATCGGGGGCATCGAAAAATCGATGATCGAAGGAGAGATCGCGGGGCTACGCGCCACCGGGCAGTCTGCGGATCATTGTCAGCGACGCCGTAATCTCAGCTGGAAATTCGCCAAACTTCTGGAAACGACTTTCCGGCTTTCTCCCGCTCTTAAAGATTTGGTGGCTGAGGACACCGTTCTCTGTCGCTGCGAAGATGTTAGATTCGGCGAAGTTAATCAGTTCCAAAATTGGCGGCTGGCGAAATTGCAGCGCCGGATCGGGATGGGCCCGTGCCAAGGCAGAGTCTGTGGCCCGGCATTTTCATTTCTCTGTGGCCGCGAACTTGGTGGCGCCGAACCGGTGTCGGTTAGACCGCCGGTCTTTGCCACTACCTTGGGGAATCTAATACCGAAAGAAGAACTATGAATTGGAAAGGCGTTGTCCCTGCCGTCACGACTCCATTTGATTCAAATGGAGAGGTAAACCAGAACTGGATGAAGAAACATCTCCGATGGTTAATTGCTGCCGGTTCTAGTGGGGTCGTACCGCTCGGCTCTTTGGGCGAAGGCGCTACTTTGACCTTTGACGAAAAACGGGCGGTCTTGAGTCTCAGTTGTGAAGCGGTGGGAACGGCGGGCTTTGTTGTAGCCGGAGTCGCCGCGTTGTCGACTCGGGACGCGGTAAAATTGGCCCAGGAAGCGGAGAAAATTGGTTGCCACGGTCTGATGGTTCTTCCGCCTTATGCCTATTCGTCTGATTGGTTCGAAATGAAAAGTCATGTGCGAGCGGTGATCGAGTCAACTGCTCTGCCTTGCATCTTGTATAACAATCCCATCGCTTATAAGACTGATTTTTTGCCCGCGCAGATAGCCGAACTTGCGCAGGAATGCCCGGGCCTCCAAGCAGTAAAGGAATCGTCGAGTGATGTTAGGCGGATTGCCGCGCTCAAGGAGCTACTAGACGAAAGGTTACAACTGCTCGTTGGGGTTGATGATCTTATCGTGGAGGGAATAAAAGCCGGAGCGACCGGCTGGATTGCGGGATTGGCTAACGCTTTTCCTAAAGAATCTGTAGAACTTTTCCGCCTGGCTTCGATTCAAGGAGACGAAGATGCTTGGAAGTTGTACCGATGGTTCCTGCCGTTATTACGTCTGGACACCATCGTTAAATTTGTTCAAGCCATTAAGTTTGTTCAGGAAGAAGTAGGCGCTGGGTTCGCTTTAACGCGACCTCCTCGCCTGGCACTCACCGAAGCGGAACGCAGCCAGGTGCAGCGCATTTTAAAGAAGGCTCTCTCCGAGCCGGTTTCAGAACCCTTCCCATTCCCGGCATAGGTTCACCGTTCACTGTTCGCCGTTCGCCGTTCGCCGTGGAGCGCTGCCTCGCTTGCGAGGCCGATTCGTTGGGACGCGTAAGCCCTAACGATTTGTTACTCGCTAACCGCTAACCGCTAACCGCTAACCGCGAACCGCGAACCGCGAACCGCGAACCGTGAACCGTGAACAGTGAACAGTGAACGGTGAACGGCGAACCGCGCCCCGCCTCACCAACCCTTTGCGGAGTCCAGTGGCCGGCCGTCGAAATCGTAGACAATCCAACCATACTCTGCTCTCGCCGAGTCTTCTGGTATGTCCCTGACACGGACCTCGATTTCCCGCGCGCCGGCCTTGTGAACGATTAGATGAGCGCCAATGCTAACACTCTCCAGGTACACCTGTTTGTTTCCACCGAGCCTTTTCATGGCATCGGCCTCAAGCGCCGCAATCTTTTGCTCGGTGAACGACGCCACGTCCGGCACACCAAAACGCGGTCCCTTCGAATTGAGGGTGAACGTCATTGACGCGCGGGATACGCCATCCCCTGAAAGATCGAAGGTTGCCGCGTTACCTCCGCTGGACGGATCGTCGATAGTAATCCTACCGCCCCGGTCATCGGCCACAATCGACGCGATCTTGGTATTTGGACCGAACGTCGTACCGATACGAGCAATCGCGCTTGCCAATGTAGCGGGGTCGGTCCAAACGAGCTTGGGGCGACGGCTCTCGGGCAACACGACGCGTTGAATGGCGCCTTTGGTGTCCGCGATGACAGAGGTCTCCTCACTGTCTCCATCTGTGATCTTGATCGTCCACGCAAGAATAGCCTGGCCCGGCTGCGAAGACGACCTTCCTACTTTTAGACCCGTGATCTGTGCTTGCGATAGGTTAACTTTCGCCAGCGCGTCTGCCTCCAGCTTGGCAATTATCGTCCAGTCGACATCGTTGACACTGAATGGCACTGCCGCAGGACCCGTGTTTAGCTTTTGGGTCAGCGCGCTGGTATCGATGGTGGGGAAGCGACTCTTCAGTCCACTCAGGTCCCAACCATAACTGGCGACCTGGGCAAGCCCGCCCCCAAGTTTGCCCAATCTGTTGTCGGCGATGTTTGTGACGAAGCTCACGCTTTGCGTATCGATTCCCACCGAGGTGAGTACCGGGTCCGGGCCTACGGTGTCACGAAATGCCGCCGCCGCGTCTACGATCGGTTCCGGCTCCTTGAACAGGTTCAGCGTCTTTGCCCGCTGCGTATTGCTGAGATCGGCGCCGGTAATATCGCCTCCGGCATTGGCGACCACGTCGGCGGTTTCCCGGCCACTCGCGATGTGTAAGGTCCAACGGACGTCGCCACTACTTGGTTTCGCCAGTATGTACGTTTGCCGCTCGATTTCCATGCGGGTAATCACTCCTGGATCTTGCAGGTGCGCGCGCTCGATCGCCGCCTTCGTCAGTTTTTTTGTCGCGGAAAATGCGACTGCGTCGAGATCGAACAGATTCGCTTCGATGTCCGGGTTCAGAAGTGACCCCAGGTCCACCGGCTGAGGCCCGGTCACCCAATGCATCGGAATGAAACCCAGAACGCGATCCGCGCATTGCCACCGATTGATGTGGTTGTGATTGTTTGGATCCTGCGCCTCGATGGTAACGAAATTCGGCGAAACTTCGACCCGGAGGACCCGCGGGTGAGCACCGATGGAGGAGCGCAACGCCTGGATCGTCTGAGCCAATGCGTTATCGTCGTCCAGCAGGCCGGCCTCCGCGGTTCCGCAAACGACCATGAACGCCAGACCGACGAGTGCCGAAAGATCTTTCATGAGGCGCCCATGGTGCCTTTCTTAACTCTTTCCTGCAATACATAACCACTTCCTTTTGTTAATCTTATGGGCTTCTACCAACGCCGCGGAGAGCCAGCGGATTCAGCGCCGGGAGGGATCGCGTCCGGCAACGGCCAATGCGCGTCAATATAAGGAAACTAACCTTCATCCCGAAGGGACCGAACGAGGGTAGCCAGGCATGAAATGCCTGGTAAAGGGCAACCGGGATCCGTCCCGTAGGGCACGGCGTGAACTGTGGCACCACGCTTTGTCCACCATCCGAGAAAATAGCCCCGTCTCGCCAACCGATCATACCGTACCCTACGGGACGGGCTTCTGGACGGCACGTTCCAGGCATTCCATGCCTGGCTACCATCATCTAGTCCCTCCGGGACGAACGCACCTGCGTCCTTATGTTGACGCCCATCGCATCACTCCTTGACCGCACCCGACGTCATCCCGCTGACCACAAATTTCTGGCACAACAAAAAGACGATGGTAATGGGAAGCCCTCCCAATACCGCCAGTGCTGAAAACGTCCCCCAGAGTTTCTCTTGCTCATAAAGAAACGAGTTCGCTCCCACAGCTAACGTCCAGGTATCGCTGGTTTGGAGCACAACGGATGCAACCGGGTATTCCGACATCGCGTAGATGAAGGACAGGATAAAAACCACGGCGAAAATCGGTGCACTCATCGGCAGCAGAATCCGGACAAAGGTCTGAAATTGAGAGGCGCCATCGATGCGTGCGGATTCCTCCATGCTGGCTGGAACCGTGTCGAAATAACCTTTGATCATCCAGATATTAACCGAGATCCCTGCCAGATAAATTGCGATCAAGCCCGGAATCGTGTTGAGGCCAATCAATCGAAAATGCTGACCCATATAGTCGAGCAGCACATAATAAGCGATCAGACACAGGACCGCCGGAAACATCTGCAAGATCAGCAACGCGCGTAAAATCGAACCACGGAACTTGAAACGCATCCTGGCGAAAGCATATGCGGCCGTTCCCGAGAGCAAAATAATCCCAAGAGAGGAACAGCCTGACACCAGAACGGAATTCCAGAGCCAGAGAAGCGGTGATGGCGATGCTTGGATCACCCGGGTCTCCCCAGTGGCTGGATTCACCAGTTCCCGACAGGGAATACCCAATACAAACTGCCAATGCTCCAAGCTCAGTTGATCAGGTTTTACCAAGAGAGCGCTAGGAGGAAACTGACCCTTCCGGAGCGAAGCGATTGCTACCATCACAAACGGAATTAACACCAGTGTGATGATCGAGATCAGACAGATATGCGCGAGAGCCTTGCGCAGTTTGAGCTTTAGTTGCGGCCCCACTACGCCGGGCCTTCGTCGCGGCCAGGTCGTCATGCTGTGACCTTTCTAGCGCTCAGACGGAGATTAAGCCAGGCCAATGTGCCTACGATAAAGAAGAGCAAAGTGGCGATGGCGCTCGCTAATCCATAGTTCGTTCCGGAATCTCGAAACGCCAAATTGAATGTGTAAGTGACCAGCAGATCGGTCTCACCAGCGATCCCGCCTCCTACCATCCTTGGTCCCCCGGCAGTTAGTAGGTAGATTAAAGTGAAGTTGTTAAAGTTGAAAGCAAAGCTGGCAACCAGCAACGGAGCCAACGGAGGAAAAACCAAAGGTAGAGTCAACCGAAAGAAATCCTTTAGCGGGTTACTTCCATCGACTGCGCTGGCTTCATAGATGGCCGACGGCACGGATTTAAGCATCCCCGTGCACACTAACATCATATAGGGATAACCGAGCCAAAGATTCACCAGCAAAATCATCCCCCGTGAGCCCCAGGGGTCGGTTTCCCAGTCCGGCGCAAAAAGATGTAACGCGCGCAAAAATTCATTTACCGCGCCGAACTCCTGATTGAAAAGACCTTTGAAGATTAGAATCGATAAAACAGACGGCACGGCATAAGGCAAAATCAGAAGGGTGCGATAAACGTTCCGGAACCGAAGCTCCTTCCATTCCAGAAGCACGGCCAGGAACATCCCGATTGCCAACCCGCCGGCAACGGACAAAGCGGAGAACAAAATCGTCCACAAAAAGATCTTCAGAAACGGCCCCTGAATTCTCGGGTCGGTGATGATCTGAGCGTAGTTCTCGAAGCCGCTGAATGCTCGGAATCCGACTCCGACCCTTTCACCTTTTTGATTAACAAAGCATCCCTGCTTAAAATCAGGCCGAACCATCGATCCATCCTGTAGATTGGTCAACGACCCGTCGGCATTGATTTTCCACAGGCGTTGTCGAGCGGTAAACTTTTGCAATCCTTCCAAGGCAATCAAGGTGCCGTCCGGCAACAGGAAATGACGGTTACGCAGCGGCAAGTAGAGCTTTTGCCGGGTGATCTGAGCGAGCGCTAGCGGCTGTCCCGGTGGCGTGGCGCCTTCAGCAAAGACACTTACCTTGACCGGTGCTTCACCAGGACCCGATGGTTTGGCGCTTAACTCGAATGGTTCAGAGATGAATCGCCTGGCCGAATTCTTATCCTCTTCGAGGTAAAGCAAGAAACCCGCATCCGGCTGCAGCAGAAGCTTATAGTTATAGACGGAGCCACCATTGGAAAATGTCTCCTGCTGGAACAGGCTTAATGCGCGTTCGTAGGGAAGGAGATGAGACGAGCTATATCGAGTTAGACTGACCCCGACCGTGTACAGCAGCGGAAAAATGACGAATAACCCAAACCCGATTAACCCTGGAAAAAGATACCGATACGCCTCTAGCCGGTTATCGAGATAAACGTAAGCGCCGAGCCCAATGATAATTAGAAGCCCCAGCGCCACCCACGTACTGCCGCTCTCATAGGCAAGAAAATCGAGATAAAGAGCCGGCAAGACGACGAGAACGACTAGAAAGGGGCGTAGTGACATCGCCTTCGCGTGAGAGGTGAAAGGTTAAGGTAAAAGGTAAAAACGAGCCTAATAGAGCCGCGAAGCGGCGGAAAGATTATAGCCTAGGGTGAGTCTGCGAGCCCTAGGTAAATGGAATATGAACGGCCAGCGCTGAAAGCGCGTCACAAAAGGTTTTCTCAGCGGACTAGCTCAAGTTATAACGAAGGCTTCCTCCCACAGCCACATTTCTTGCGCGCCTTCAGCGCTAGGCGCTTTTTGCCTCGGATACCTAGGGCTCGCAAGCTCACCCTAGGCTATAATCTTTCATCGCTTCGCGGCTCCACTAGGGCGCCACCAATCACCTTTCACCTTTCACTTTTCACGTATTACTTAGCCATGTTCTTTTTGGCGTCAGTAAGCGCTGCCTCAGGAGAAGCTTGCCCGCCGGTGGCGATTTGAAATGCTGAAGCCATAGAGCTCCAGAACTTGCCCATCTGCGGAATATTCGGCATTACGACGCCGTTTTGCGCGTTATCGTAGGTCACCTTGACCAAGGGATTTTTGTTCGCCATTTCGTCATAGAGCGCTTTAAGCGCCGGCACACCGATCGGAATATCTGCGTCGATGGTTTTCAGACCGTCAGCAGTGCACACGTATTTTTCGATGAATTGGGTGGCAAGATCCGCATTGGGCGTAGAACGATTAATGAGCGCGGCCAACACGCCGACGAAAGGTTTGCCCGGGTTGCCGCCGACCCCAGGAACTGGGGCTAAGCCGAAATCGATGCCATTCTTGCGAAGATTCGCCCACGCCCACGGTCCGCTGATCATCATGGCCAGCTCGCCGCTGTTCATCTTCTGTTCCATCACACTATAAGATGCTCCCTTCGGCATGATCCCCGCGGTGATGAGGCTGACGACTTCATTGAGCCCATTTATTGCCCCGGGGTTGGCAACACCGATATCGTTGGTGTCATATCCGCCATCGACAACCTTGTAGGGATAGCCTCCACCGCTGGCCAAGAACGGCCAGGTGAAATAAGGAGTGTCGTAGTCCCACATGATCGGGATCACGTTCGGAAACTTCGCTTTCAGTTCTTTCGCAAACGCAGGGACCTCAGACAGCTGGGCCGGCGGTTTACCCGTTACATATTTCTTGTTGTAAATGAGGGAGACAGCTTCCAATGCCAGGGGGTAACCCCAGATCTGTTTATTATGGGTGACCGCATCCCAAGACATCGGCAGGAACTCCGCTTTGAATTCGTCGGAGATACTCAATGGCTTCAGGAGGCCGGCGTCCGCCCATTCGCCAATACGGTCATGAGCCCAGAGCATGATGTCCGGGCCTTTACCGGTTTGGGCGGCGGCCTGGAATTTGTCCGTCGCGCCTTCGGGTGCTTCCACCTTCACCGGAATCCCGAGCTCTTTCTCGAATTTTTTGCCCACTTCGGCTAGCCCGCGATAGCCTTTGTCGCCGTTGATCCAAACCAACAGTTCACCTTCGGTCCACGCAAACGTTGGCAACACCGAGGCGACAAGAAAAATCCCGCACAGGAGTCTTCTGATCATATTTTCTGGGGGAGAAAAACGTGGGGTTAAGGGGACCTCTCCGTCGAGGAGAGGAAGTTGGACAAGCCTAAAATGTGTCTTCGGAAAGACAACCAACATTTTCTTTCTCTCGAAGGATAACTCATAGGGATGGCGGCTAGCGCCCGGAGCTATTCGAGGTAAATTCGTGCCTTGAGTCGTCCGTTCATAGAAAAGCAACCCTTATGGAACCCGAAGCAGAGGATCAATCCGTGCTAAAATCCATCCACCGGCTCGCCGAGGAGGAGCATCGGCTGTACTCACATGAGGCGCTTACCGACGCCGATCGTGAGCGATTAGCAAAGATTAATGTCGAATTAGATCAGTGCTGGGACCTGTTGCGGCAGCGTCAGGCTTTGCGGGACGCCGGTGATAACCCAGACGAAGCGCAGGTGCGACCGCCCGAGATCGTCGAGAATTACGAGCAGTGAGCGGGAATTCACCACTGAGCCCCAGAGAGCAGGGAGGTTAGCACCAAAAGGATTCGGGTCAGAACAGCTATTCTCTTTGTGTCGTTTGTGACGTTACGATGAATTTAAAAATCAGGCGCCGGCGTCCTTCAATTCGCGGAGCTTTTCCGGGCTGAGTCCTCGAAGCCATTCCTGCTCGGCTCCCGGCTCTGGCAGGACTCGTCCGAACTCGACCATCTGGGCTGCGGGTATCTCCTGCAGATAGACCCAGACATCCTCGGGTCTTAGACCGGCAATCTCAGCGACCTTTTCTGCAATATCTTTTATGAGATTGCTCTTAGCGTCCGCACTGCGTCCCGCTCGGATTAGCCCGTGGACGAACACCTGCGACGTTCGGGAAATCTTCCCCCCAATAAAATGCTTTCCCGCGGCAATCGCGTTGAAAAGTACCTGGGCGAAGAACCCAGGCGCGCCGGTGTTGGCGTGATGAGATTCGGTAATCGCCCCGGCAATGGAGTTCTCTTGCTCCGCTGTGAGCGAAAGGTTAGCTACGGTGACGGTGTAGGTGGGCATGGAAGGGTGGAGTAATGGAGTAATGGAGTAATGGAGTAATGGAGTAATGGAGTAATGGAGTAATGGAGTAATGGAGTGGTGGAGTGGTGGAGTGGTGGAGTGGTGGAGTGGTGGAGTGGTGGAGTGATGGAGTGATGGAGTGATGGAGTGATGGAGTAGGGAGTAGGGAGTAACGGGGCGGCGCTCAAGGAGCGCTACGGTAGTGTTTAAAAGCCTAATAGAAACACGCAACAAAAGGGCAGAACAGGCACTCTGGAACGCGGGGCAGAGATTAGATTACTCCAACACTCCAACACTCCATCACTCCATCACTCCATCATCACCTGACGAGTTAAGGACCTTTCTCCCTCAGACCGCGTACTGGGCCACACCGTTACCGAATGACCAGTTCTCTTTTTTGACTTCAATCAGATTAATGAAGACGTCCTCGCGCCGGAGGCCGACTGCCGAGTGCAGACCGTTAGCGATCACTTGGTAGAGCGCCTTTTTTTGTTCCGGGTTCCGTCCTTCGTTCCAGGTGATCTGGATGATCACCAGGTCGTCGGTGCGATGGATACCGATATAGTCGGGATCGAAAAGAAAGCGATCGGCGTCGTACTCACTAATGACTTGGAAGCGGTCATCCTTAGGTACGCCGACGCCGACCAACGCCTCATAAACGACTCGGCCGATTTCTTGCCGGTAAGCAGCGTCTTTACCTTTGCGAACATCAATACGAACCAATGGCATAAATGGTTACTCCTCACATGTCAACTGCTTGCATACGCAAGTATTTATCGTATTAGCATATGCTGACAACCAGTCAACCGGTATTCCTGCCAAATCGATAAATGCCCAACCTTAACCAGCCAAACTCTCCAGGCAGCCGGTGCCATTGCACCACGCTGCGAAAAGCTTCCCGCCGTATTTCCCAGCTTTACGACGCGGCGTTGGCGCCGAGCGGCCTGAAAACCACCCAGAGAGCGATCCTCGCACAGATTCATCGAAGCGAGCCAACCACAGTCGGCAAGCTGGCCGAGGCGCTGGTGATGGACGCGGGCGCGCTGGCCCACACCCTTAAGCCGTTAGCAAGAGACCGCCTGGTTTCGATCGATATTGACTCCGATGACCGGCGAAACCGAGTGGCTAAACTCACACCCGCAGGCCGCGCCCGGCTCGCTCAATCTGACAAGCTTTGGGAAAGCGCCCAGCGCGGCTTCGAAACCGCTTTCGGCCGGGCAAAATCGGAAGCTTTACGTGAAGCCATGCAATTCCTGGTGTCCGCCGAGTTCGTTCAACAATTCACCGCCGAGACACAGAGAGCACAGAGAAAAAGAGTCGCTTCTTACGCCCCGAAGGGGCAACAAGAACTTAGCCCAGGGTTTTAACCCTGGGTAGCTGTTCAAAGTGAGTGCGCCCTGAAAGTGGCGCCAGAAGGCGTGGTTTTACGGACGTTTGTGACTTAGTGATCACCGGCCGTACCAGATCTGGTGCCCCGTCAGGGCACATCGCAAAAAAACGTCAACCCAGGGTTAAAACCCTGGGCTATGTTCTTTCGCCGCTTCGCGGCATTGGGCATCCTGCCTCCTCAATTAACCTTAGGCTAATGCTTATGGGCTGCTGCGACACGAGTACTGACAGCCAATCACGAATCGCCAATCAAACCCGCAGATCGATGCACGCCTGACCGCTCTGCTATTTGCTATCTGCTATTTGCTATTGTCCCCGGCAGGCGCCGGGACCAGCACAGGCTTCCCCTTGATCTTGGACTCATTCATGTCCCGGTAAACTGTGGGACCCTGTTCAAGCGGATACGTCTCCACCTGGGGTGCAGGAAAATCACCACTCTCGAATCCGGAAGTTAATCGACGAAGAATATCGCCCGTGTCTTGGAAACTGAGTTTAAGCGAGTCGACGCCGAAAAGCCTGGATTCGTTATGATAAAAGTCGACGAGGTTAAAATTGACGCGCGGTTCTGGGCTCGAGCTAATAGCGATCTGACGGCCCCGCCACGCCAGAGCGCCCAGGCTAGCCTCAAACATCTGGCCGCCAACAACATCAAACACAACATCCGCTCCTCGGCCATTGGTCACTTGCCGCGCGCCAGTTCCGAGATCCGTGCTCTCCAGGTCAATCCAATGGTCAACGGGCAAGAATCCGGCTGGCGGGATATTTGATTTCTTCCGCGCGGTACCAATCACTCGCGCTCCCAGACTATGCGCGATGCGGGCCGCAGCGCTTCCCACAGCACCGGTTGTCCCGAGTATGAGGACGTTCTCATCCGGCTTGATCTCGGCAGCATTCACCAGAGCCGCCCAAGCCGTTAGATAAGCTACGCCAATGCCGGCAGCCTGAGCAAAACTCAGATTCTTGGGCAAAGGCACTACCGCGCTAGCAGGAACCGCGACAAATTCCGCATGACTACCGTCACGGCCGAAGCCGAGGTCGCCGCCTGAACCAAAGACCGGCTGGCCCACGACTTGGCCCTCTGAACCTCTAACGATCAGGCCGGCAAAATCACGGCCAGGAATCCGTGGCACGGTGGTCACATGCATCTTGCCCTGCACGTTTTTGAGGTCGCTCGGATTGACAGCAGCGGCCTTTACCTGCACGAGCACCTCATCGGGCCCGGGCACCGGGATCGGAACGTCTTCGACAATGAGATTATCTAAGCTGCCAGTTTTATGAAATCTTAGCGCGCGCATAGCTCGGTGACATCAGAAACCCGCTCCATAGGAGCTAAATCTCTATAGTGACTGCGCGCATGTCTACAAGAGGGAATCTTCGCAGCTAGCTCTACGCCTCGAGATTCCGCTCCTACGGAGCTCACGACTTTTCGTGGACCCCGGTAACTATAAAGATGTTGCTTCTACGGAGCAATTCGCTATGCGAAAGCAACTCGCGGCCGCAGGTCCTCGCCCGCGACGTCCTGCAAAAATCCGTTTACTTCTTCGCGCCCAGAATCGCGTCCTTGGCAGCTTTGGCGACTCGAAACTTAACCACCGTCTTAGCCGGAATTTTGATCTTTTGTTGGGTCTTCGGGTTGATACCGAGACGCGCCTTCCGCTTCTGTTTAACTAGCTTGCCGAAGCCCGGCAGCGTAAATTCGCCTTCTTTCTTGATGGCTTTATAAGCAAGGCTACTAAGGGTATCGAGGAAAAGCGCGGCCGTTCGTTTATTGGTTTGAGTCGCCGTGGCGACTTCGTTTAGGAGTTCGGTTTTGGTCATCTCTGTGGTGTGTTATGACAACAGAACCGCGTTTTTTCAAGAGAATCGCCCTATTTTCGAGGAAAATGGGCGTTTTTGGGCCTTTTACGAGGCGAAAATGAGGAGTTCAGGGACTTGCAGGAGTTCAAGGAGTTGCAGGAGTTCAAGGAGTTCAAGGAGAAGATTCAGGAGCCAGAATCCAGGAATGAGCGGGACGGTGCCCGCTGGGCACGGCAAACATTTCGTTCCAAACGTACCCCCCCGATTCCTGATTTACAGCAATAATAGAGACTACTGATTACTGATTACCGACTCCGGTAAACGCTGGTGAAGTGTCCAGCGCGCTCCCACTGCACGCCTGCTGCCTCGTCTCCTTGAACGCCTGTAACTCCTCGGACTCCTTGAACTCCTTTTTTTAGGCGTTAGCAGCTGATAACCCCTGTCAATTATTCAGCGCTCCGGAGTTAGTTCGGTTATTGCGGTCGCTTTGCCGGCGGCAAAGAATCGGACTTGGCATTGACGCGGCTAGCCCACCAAGCCGTAACTAGGGGCACCACGATCGCGGTCACCACCACGCTGGCAGCGACCAGGATCGTCGCTGATTTGGCCGCTTCCTGATAGGCCGGATTGGCGGCGGCCACGATTGCGGGCACGGCGGCGGCATTGCCGGCAGTCGAAGCGGCAGCCAGACCGGCAACCCCATTACCGCCCGTGAGCCGGTCGGTCACCATCAGGGCAGCGCCCGTGATGCCTACTACGAAGAGCCCCAGAAACACACCTAGAAGACCAGCCTGGATGACCCGATGTAAATCGAGGGTGCTTCCGAGTGCGAAAGCGAAAAATGGGATCAGCGGCGGCGCCGCCTTACCGAAAAACGAGCGACAATCGGGATCTAAATTGCCCTAGACAATCCCTACGAGCAATGGAAGCACCGCCCCAAGTAAGGTCTGCCAAGGAAACGCCGACAGACCGGCGGCGCCGAGGGTAACCATCGTGAGGAACGGCCCGCTCTCGACGGTCATGGAGACGCGCTTTCCCACGGCCGCGCCGCGAGCGTCGCTACAAGAATGCAGATAATTTGTCCCTTAGGGACTCCATGATGGTAGCCAGGCATGAAATGCCTGGAAATGCCCCGTTCAAAAGCCTCGTCCCGTAGGGTACGGTATGATCGGTCGCGAGGGGTTTTGCATTGCTTTGGACGATCGAGATGCTCCGGCGCAGCGGATCATACCGTCCCTCCGGGACGGGTCATGTTTTTGGTTCTCCCAGGCATTTCATGCCGGGCTACCATCATGGAGTCCCTACGGGACCACTTAGTCCCGACAAGGCCACCATATCGCCGTCTGAGATCTTGCTGGCGAAGCGTTTCGAACGGTCTTTGTTTAGCACCCGAGCTTATGACACCAATCAACCAGCGTTTCCTTTCCACCACCGCAGCTCAGCTTCCGACCACCTATCATGCGTCGACCACCCGCTACGATCAGATGCCCTTTCGGCGAGCCGGTCGAAGCGGATTGTTGTTGCCGTCGATCTCAATCGGGCTTTGGCAGAATTTCGGAGATGCCGACCCGATCGCCAATAGCCAAGCTGTGTTACGCTGCTCGTTCGACCTTGGTGTCACCCATTTTGATCTGGCCAATAATTATGGGCCTCCGCAAGGTGCTGCTGAACGAACCTTTGGCCAGATTTTTGCAGGCGATTTCAAAGCTTATCGAGACGAAATGGTGATCTCAACCAAGGCCGGCTACGATATGTGGCCAGGCCCGTATGGTGAGTGGGGTTCACGGAAATATTTGATCGCAAGCCTCGATCAAAGCTTGAAGCGGATGGAGCTGGATTACGTGGATATCTTTTATTCACATCGTCCGGACCCGGAGACTCCACTGGAAGAAACCATGGGAGCGCTCGACCACATCGTCCGTAGCGGCAGAGCGCTGTATGTCGGTATCTCGAATTATTCTCCAGAACAAACGCGCGACGCTTCCCGAATCCTCCGCGCCCTGGGTACGCCATGTCTGCTGCATCAACCGCGATATAATATGTTTGATCGGCACATCGAGAATGGCTTGCTGGATGTACTAAAAGAAGAAGGGATCGGCTGCATCGTTTTCTCCCCGTTAGCTCAAGGTCTGCTGACTGAACGGTATTTGGACGGTATCCCCGCAGATTCACGGGCAGGGAAAGCAGGCCGATTCTTAAAACCGGAAAACGTTAACCAGGAAATAATTGGACGTGTTCAAAAATTGGCAGAGCTGGCCCGGCAACGTGGCCAGAGCTTGGCCCAACTGGCGGTCACTTGGATCCTGCGCCAACCGCAGATCACCTCGGTCCTGATCGGCGCCAGCCGCCTTACCCAGGTTGAGGAACTGCATAACGGGCTCGTACATCCGCCGCTTACCGATAGCGAGCTCGCAGAAATCGAGAAGTGCCTGCAATAGCGGTGTAGGCCAGGAGGCATGTCCGCCGGTGCAGCAGCGAAGCCGGCGCCTGGCTCCGTAGGAGTCGAATATTTATAGCGGGCGACGCAGACAAACCCGGCCAGCTCCGTAGGAGCGACATCTAATCGGGAACATTGGTTAGCTTAGGATGTGCCGTTCGATGTCGCTCCTAACGGAGCTGATCGCTAGTAGGTTGCTATAAATATTTAACTCCTACGGACACAATCGCAGCTTCGCTGCTTGACAACACGCGAAAAAGGAATAGACGGTTACGATCTTTAAGCTGGGAAAGCAGAAGGATGGAAACGATATGGTTTCGTTTCCCGGCAGAGGGGTTCTCGCTTAAGGCCGGATGAAAGGGAAGTGAAGTATCGGGATGGTAAGGGTTGGGTTAGTTGGGTTAATTATTTTAGCTTTTTGTTCCTGTAAGAAGTTAGCAACACCGCTCGAATTCGCAGAGTCGCAGCTCGGTGTCCAAGAGGGTTCTCCCTCTATCTGGCGTTACCTTCTAGCCGCACCCGATCGGCAGAATGTTTCCGAAGACGAATGGTGCGCCGCATTCGCAGATTGGTGCCTGCGTTCTGCGGGTTATGCTTTGCCCAAGAGCTCACTTGTTTCCGGTTGGCAAGATTATGGCGTGGAAGTCACCGAACCAAAGCTTGGTGATATTGCGATACTGTGGGGTCATGTCGGCTTTTATTACGGACGAAATGATGGTGGCCAGGTTCTACTCTTGGGCGGCAATCAAGGCTATCAGAGGCAATCGCACACCAGCGTTTGCGTGATCCCGGTCGACGAATCATCCGTGTGGGAATACCGCCGGCCAGTCAGGACGAGCAAAGGTCAAACGTTAGAGGTGCGGTGAAGTAGCGGACAGGACCGCTTATTTGTAGAGAAACGAATCGAAGCTCTAAGCGTCGAATCGAGAGGGCGAAGAATGAGAAACAGGGAAAAGGGAATATGCTCAGACTGTTAATGGTACTTGCGGTCGTCGTGAGTCCGCTGTTAGCCGAAGGTGATACGTCTTACAACCTCGACCAACTAACGCCGCTGGAACAACAACTGCAGCCGCTGATCTACGACGTTTTCAGTGTCCGCTATTTTGGGGTTGATCCGGTCTACACGCAGGTCCCGGATAAAGCGACTAAACTGTGGGAGAAAACCCGCACGTATCCAACTCATCCACTCGATTTCGTTATTACCTACATTAAGGTAACGCGCTCTCACCAGGATAAGTTAGATGTCCATTGTGTTGGCTGGCTAACCTTAATTGACGAAAGCGGTGACGGTAAGATAACCGGGACCATCTATGCCGAGTGGGACCTGGCTTTTAGCGGGACCGGACCATGGTCGACACAGCCAGCTTCGGATCCCGGCGCTAAGCCAGTCCTAGGGGCATTCAACGAATCGAGTAGCAGCGATTTCGTGAAAGAATATCCCGATCGGTAGTGTCCCGAGGCGCAAAGCGCCTGGTAGGGCGAAAACCACGCCCGCAACGCTTCGCGTAGCGATGCGGGCGGGACTCGGCGCGCCGGCATCTTGAGGCGCGAAGCGCTAGCATAAACAGAGTCCGGCGGCTGCCGGATGAGTCTGCGAGCCCTAGGTTCGCGTTCAACCAACCTTTAGCGCTGAAGGCGCGTAAGAAGTCGGGACCACGGGACGAGGCATGGCTTATCTCTGTCGCGCCTTCAGCGCTGAACGCCTTTTGACTTACCATCCCCAAAAATTGGGACAAACCCGGCGTCGTGATTTCAGGCACATCGTAGGAGCTGCCACCGCACACGCCACGGCTTAAAACCGGCGCGATTTCACCCAACTGGAAATCCAAATCAGCAGCGCGCCGAGTCCCGCCCGCATCGCTACGCGAAGCGTTGCGGGCGTGGTTTTCGCCCTAGCGGGCGCTTCGCGCCTCTACCCCGCCGGATTCTTGATGCGCGTGTATTTGGTCACCCAATTCACTTCCCAAGTTTTTCCACCGTCATCTGAAAATGCCTGTTCCGATTGGGCGACGTCCGGCGTGACTCCCCAGATGCAAAAAGACCCAGAATCCTGGCAAGAACCAGGGATCATAGGCGAAAAGATGGTTTCATTGGGTTCGAAGTTCAGTCGGACGGTGGTACTTTCAAAGAGCCACGTGGCGCGCATTTGCTGATACCAAGTTTTTGGGGGGCGCGAAGCGACGCCTTGAAACCCGCAGAGCAGCCCGACTCACACCGCACTCTCCGGTTCTTGCGCGCCTTCAGCGCCCCCAACCCGCTAAGCGGGTGCAATTCGGACTTGGCGCAGTACTCCACGAATTCGCCAACCCAACCCCACCTTTCGAGCACAGCCTGCCCGACGTAGCCTCCTGGAGTTTCAGACGACGGGGCGAAGTCGGGAGGACGAGCACAGCTTGTCCGCCGTAGCCACCGCTCTATGATGCACGCCGCTCAAGGTCGGCCTCGCGACTTGTCCTCCGTAGCCTCAATGTCGGCCTCGCAAGCGAGGCAGCGCTCCACGGGTGGCACGCTTGGCGAAGGAGGAAGCGAGGCAGCGCTCCACGGGTGGCACGCTTAGCGAAGGAGGAAGCGAGGCGCGCTCCACAACTGGGGCTCGGGCGAAGGCGGAAGCACGAGGACGATTTCGATGCGCCTTCAGCGCAGGACGATGCCGGTTGCAAACCGAGCAATCCTTGCCATCCTCTTCGGGCCGTTATGCCACCACAACCATCTCTCACCCTTAACGACGGAACGGTTATTCCTCAGCTCGGTCTCGGAGTTTGGCAGGTTCCCGACGAGCAGGCTGCCGGAGTTGTCAGTCATGCCATTTCTACCGGATATCGTTTGATCGACACGGCCGCCATTTACGACAACGAGCTTGGCACCGGTAGCGGGATCGCCAAAGCCGCCGTGCCTCGCGCAGAGCTGTTCATCACAACTAAGCTCTGGAATTCACAGCATAGAAACGCAGCCCGAGCGTTCCCGGAAAGTCTGCGACGCTTGAAGCTTGACTATCTGGATCTCTATCTCATTCATTGGCCGAAGCCGCGACAGAACGCGTATGTCGAGGCTTGGAGAGCATTGGTCGAACTCAAAGCTGCAGGCCAGGTCAAATCGATCGGCGTTTCCAACTTCACCATTGCTCATTTGCAAACGATTCTTGATGACACCGGCATCGTTCCCAGCGTTAACCAGATCCAACTGCACCCGCGTTTTCAACAAAGCGAACTGGTCGAGTTTCACGCAAAACTCGGAATCACGACCGAATCCTGGAGTCCGCTCGGTCAAGGAACCTTGTTCGATGACAAGGAGCTGAAAAGCCTTGCGAGTAAGTACGGCAAGAGGGTAGCCCAGGTGATTATCAGGTGGCATCTCGACCGTGGGTTCATCGTGATCCCGAAATCGGTGACGCCTAGCCGGATCGATGAAAATTTCGATGTGCTCGACTTCGAACTCGAGAAAGAAGACATCGCAAAGATCGCCGCTCTCGACCGCCGCGACGGACGGATCGGTCCTGATCCGGATACCGCGAATTTTTGATCAGGCGTGGCGGACGTGTTGCAGTAGCACCAAGATCATAACGACAGACAAATCCACGAACGGGTTTACTTAAATCCTTTGTGACCTTGGTGATCTTCTGTAAAAGCCTAAGATTCGCTTCTTTGGAAGCCCCATAGCCGATGCGCCAATTATCCGACACCGCTTCGCAGTAAAATTTAGATTGACGGTTACGTGATTTTTCAAATAACACTAACTTTCGATCGCGAGGATAACCGCTTCCCAAAAAGGACGGGGACCCATTGAGCGCGGAATTAGGAGAAGTCTTATGCGTTCGGTTTCTGAATGGTACAGGTTCGGTCTAGCAATTAGACCTTCTTTGGTTCTTCCGGATCCTATCTAAGGGTTCGGATCTGTTTGGTTAGTTTCTTCAGACGTCCGCTGACCTCCGTTTTGGAGCAAGCATTGATTTAAAGTGCTTGCGCTGCACGGAGCATTGTGTCCGCCCTTTGCAGAAAAGCCGGCGCCAGCACGCAACGAGTCTGTTCAGCGATTGTTAACGCATTCGCTGTCTTTGAGTAAAAGGCTGAGATTTTTAACTAAGAGAAGTTAACAGCTTACTATTTTTAGCTAAATCAGCCGCCAAACAGATAGTTTGTTAAAAGCAGCCATTTTGTTAGCTATCCGTGTGTAACTAGAAGGTTCGTTACCCACCTTAACCCTTCACTCTTTGAGGTACCCTACAACCTCATGGCGACTCTCCACCCTCCTGAGACGCCGCATTTTCCCGTTATACTACCATGCAAGATCTACCTGATAGAAAGAGTCGTTTTCAGTCGACTCGTCGTAATCGTCATGTTTCCGCCTGGCGCCAGCTTGGAACTGCCGCCCTCGGCGTCACCATAACCACCATGATCGCAGCAGACGCTTTCTGTGCCGCACCAGCCAGCGTCGAAATCTCGCCCATGGTTGGTAAATCCACGTTTTTAAATCCGGTCGCTGGCGACCAACAAATCAGTGTGGCGCTGACCCTGCCGTTATCCGACCCGGCCGGCGCCGCCGGCTTTGTCCAACATGTCTCTCAGCGAGGAGATCCGCTTTTTCACCAATACCTGACGCCACAAGAATTCGCAGCCAGGTTTGGTGCTAGTGCAGGAGATTATGCAGCCCTGAAGGAATGGGCCACCGCCAACGGGCTTACTATATCCCAGGAGTCGATTGCCCGGACCTGTTTGACCGTACGAGGTACGGTCAAACAGTTTGAAACCCTGTTCAATACGCAGATCAACAACTACCGGTCACCGGCCGGCGATCAGTTTTATTCTGCCTCAAGCAAGCTCACGGTTCCGAGCGCCATTGCCTCTAAGATCTCGGGCATCGTCGGTCTAACGAGCAGCAAACATTCCGCGCCCCTAGTAACGGTGGGGAAAACTCTCGGCGAAAACCCGGCAGAAGCTGCCACTCCGGAAAATAAGACCGCTGATAGCGGTACCGGCCCGGGCGGAAGTTATTCTCCGGCCGATCTGCAAAGAGCCTACTTTATCCCGACCTTCGGCAACCTGGACAAGACCGCGGTAGTCGCTGTTTTTGAACAAGGCGGATTTACCGAGTCGGATGTTGTGAAGTTTCTTGATCACAACAAGCTGCCTCACCGGAAAGTGACGCCGGTCAGCGTCAATGGTTCACCGACAACGGTGGTCACCAGCGACCTCCGAATCGAGCTGGAGGCGGTGCTCGACATCGACATGGTGATTGGGACCAATCCGGATGTATCGGAGGTGCGGGTCTATGAAGATTCGGTTGATCCGTTTCCGGTCGCGCTTCTCGATGCATTGAACCAGGTCGCAGACGACAAAGTCGCCGAGATCCTGAGTATCTCTTACGGAGCAGATGAGGCCGCCCAAGGTGACGCCGCGATGAACGCTGAACAGACCGCCATCACAGAATTGGCCGCGCTAGGTATTACCGTTACGACTAGTTCGGGAGACAAGGGAGCCTACGGGGACGGTACCTTGGACGATTACAACGTGTCGGACCCAGCTTCCCAACCGTACGTCACCGGAGTCGGTGGTACGACCTTACTTACCGGTCCCCACCAAGCCTGGTCTGAAGAGACTGTCTGGAACAGCTCGACACCTCCTGCCACAGCCGCAACCGGGGGTGGGATCAGCTGGTACTGGCCGATTCCTACCTATCAGTCAACGACGGTTAGCCCTTATTATGTAACCTATAATGGTGGTTCTTCGACTTACCGTAACGTGCCGGATGTCTCCGCGGTCGGTGACCCAAACACCGGCGTCGGCGTTTACTCCAAGGTCAACGGGGGCTGGCTTACCGTCGGCGGGACCAGTGTCGGGGCGCCGATCTGGGGTGGTTATCTGAGCATCATCAATGCCGGCCTCAAATATGCCGGGCTGGGAACGCTGGGCTACTTTAACCCTATCTTATACAACATCGGATATTGGGTGCGTCCGTTCGTGGTCAAGTTAGCCAAAGGCGGGATCACCACCGACTACTACGGTAATCCCGGTGATTTCCTTTATCCTATCTTCTATGGCAATAACGGAGACACCACGATCTACCCAGGCTATCCTGGTTACAGCGCGGGTGGTACCCTGTTTCAGCCTGCCTATTGTAATGCCACCGGTTGTGGGTCGCTTTTCGGTGGCGGGTTAGCGGCTCAGCTCCTGATTTCGGGATTAGGCTCGGGAACTGCTCCCGGCGCGCTTTCAGCGCCAAAGGTGACTCCGGGAACCACCACCGCCGTGGTCAAATGGAACGCCGCCACTGCCGCGGCAGCCTACGCCGTCACCGTCCAGACCCCGGGTTACGTTCTTAACGACGTAAAGACCTACATAACCAAGGCTACCTCCATGAAATTGACCGACTTGGTTCCGCACGACAGTAATTATCAGGTCACGGTCTGGGCGTTCAATGCCAACGGGTTCACCTACGCGTTTACCGATTTCACTACCAAGTGAGTCGATGGTCCCGACTTCGCCAGCCAATGGAACTTGCTACCTACAGACCAGAAGCTTCGTGGGGCAGGCCTGATTGATCCTTTCCTGTTTTTGTAGCTCATAAGGCTACAAAAACATCCCGGCAGCGGGGACCGCGTGGAGGGCGCGTGTCCCCGCTCCACTACGAAATTTTGACGGCAGGTAACAACGCCGCTGGTCCGATTAATTTAACGATTTCCAGGTTCATTGCGGAGTGATATCGATCACCGTAACCGAGCCTGCGCCGTACCGCTCGCTAACCACATACAGGGTTTGTCCGTCGGGCGAAATCTGGGTCCAATATGGATAATAATCCACTGTGATTGGGGCACCGACAATCTTGCCGGTGCTAACGTCGAGCATGACTACCTGGTTTGCCTCAGTTTCTGTCGCATAGTCATAGTAGTAGGGTACATAGAGATACTTCCCGTTCTTGGTCACCGCGGGCTGACCCAGCTCATAGCTAGCGTAGACGTTCGATACGGCTGACAGTTGCGCCGTCTGGGCGCCATGAATCGCGTCGCACACGCTGACATAGTTAACTGCGTCCGCGATGTAGAGTATGCTGCCGCTAGCATCAATGGTCATTCCGTCCGGATAAATCAGCTGTCCGGCGGCTCCCACCGACGGAGACACCTTTCCAGAAACCGTATTAATGAATTGGATCAGGCCGCTTCCGGTATAATTCAGTACGTCGGCTTGCTTTCCTTTCTTAGCAAATGCGATAAGCCAAGGACTGCCATTAGTGGCGATGGTACTTTTTAAATTGCCGCTTGCGGTGTCGAACACCGAGATCGTGCCCGGAATTTGGTTGTAGGTCGATCCATAGTTGGCCACCCAGAGCTCGGTCCCATCTGGGGTTATAGCCAAGGCCGTCGGGTACGCGCCAGTGTTTAACGTTGCCACAACTGGATAGCTTGTTTGGGTAGTGTCAACCACTGAGACGGTTCCCTGTTCGGCGTAATTGGACACATACAATTTTTTCCCATCCGGAGACACCGCGAGATATTCCGGTTCTGATCCCACGGTGGTCGTTGCCTTGATAGCATAGTTATTGGTTACGTCGATCACGATAACCGTTCCTGCCTCCTCGTTGGCGACATAGACGGTGCTGCTATCCGGGCTGACAGCCAAAGACGGCAAGTAACCCCCAACGTTCACGGTCGTGGTGACAGTGTTCTTCGGCAGTTTGCCGTCGGTCTTTAAAGTGCTGGTTGATTGAGCTAACCCAGCTGACACAGTTCCTAGCAGGCTGCTCAAGAAGATAAATTTCTTGAGCGCGTTGGTAAACGGCATTATCCAATGGCTGGCGCGGGTTCCGATGTTAATCTGACAAACCCGGTCTGCGCCGGGAGATGCTAGTTGATAAAGGAGAGTTTTCATTTTGGTGGTCGCAAGACTACCACCGGCGCACGGATAATCGATGGCTCGAGGGAACCGATATTCTTAGTTCTTTCGAACTAATTCCACGAAAGCTTACTTCGAGCAGCCCAGTACATCTCCGGCGGTTCAGCAATTACTGATAGATGCGCTGCCCGATCTGCATCGACGTTCACGCGCCACGCCTGCTCGTTAGATAATATTTGCGCTGCGTTGGTCGCACCACTTAGAACGACATCCACAAAAGATTGGCTGAGACAGACCGCCAAAGCCACCGCGTCAATCGAGGTACGCAACTCTCGAGCTACGTTCCGCAGGATCGCTAGTTTCGGAGCAAAGTCCGGTTCCTGATTCCGATCGGTCAATCGTCCATTCGCGAGTGCTTCCTTGATGATGACTCCGATTCCGGCAGCATGGGCTTCCGTCAAAGCGGGGCCAGCCGACGGTTCGAGCAAATTCCAGGTCGCTTGTACCGAGTCGAATAAACGGGTTCCTTCCACCTCTATCTCGATAGCTCTGCGTAAGGTTTCGCCTTGGCCGGGACCGCTTAGGGTAAGACCGATCCGGATACCCTCAGACTTGAGCTCAGCCAATTTCTGCAGCACCGGTCGATTTTCTAACACTCCACTTTCCGCGGTGGCCGAATGGATCTGGTATATTTTTAAATAGCCATCTAACAGCGCGAGGCTCTCCGGCCATTGCCGGTTCAGCGTAGCCAAGGAATGTTCTTTAATTTCGTGGGTACGAGCCTCGATTTTCCAATCGGCGGTATAAGTGTAACCCCATTTCGACCCAACCGTAACGAACCCCGGTGACACAACGCGCGACTTCAACCAATCGGCCAAGAACTTTTCACCTAAACCGTAAGATCTCGCCGCATCGAAGTAGCGAACCCCAGCATTCCAGGCTGCATCCAATACTTCATGGGCTCGGCGTTCCATGCCCGCGACCTCATAATCGTGACCCAGATCGTAGGCGTGTCCTAGATTGATGTACCCAGGACGGCCCAATGCCGCCATTCCTAGACCGATGGGTGATACCACTAATCCGGTGCTGCCAAATGCTCGCAATTCCACAGATCAAGAATCGCACGCGAAGCAGACTTCGCCCATCTCCCCCTTTAGCTACGTCGGCCAGGGACGCTAAGACGCAAAGATAAGACCGAGTTCGCAAAGGTTGCCGCGTCAAGCCGCCCTCACCAGGCAGTTCGTTCTCCTAAGGGACACGGGCTGATCGTAAGCCCACCGGCCTGGAGGGGAGCCGCTTTAGAAAGATGGCAGCTCTATCGGTTAGTAGCAGGCGGCTCCCGGGAATGACCCAGCGCAATGTTTTGCCCATCGCGTCTGTTCCGTGCGGCGGCTACAACGGGCCCATAGAACTGCCACACCTCGAGACGTTCCCGGGAGCCGCCTGCTACTAACCCATAGAGCTGCCACGTTACAAAGCGGCTCCCCTCCAGGCGTTCGGTTCCGCTCAACCCGCGGCTTGTTTGCAACCCACTAATTTCACCTTCTTTTCTCCTATCGTTCACACCCGTTTCATACGGACTGTCCAGAATCGGGATCGATGATAAAACGATTCGGTCTGCTCGTTTCTACGGCGGCGAGCTTGCTCGTCCTGTCACCTCCAGGTTTTGCAGATGAAGCCCCTGCCGGCGATCCGGGGAAAAACTTCGCGGCTCAAGTCACGATTCCATACCAGGAATTTCGGCGATTACTCGATGCTGCCTCAGTATCTACCAAACCCGAGGATACCCCAGATCTGCCCGGCGCCGTCACCCGCGCACTGATCAAATTGTCTTTGGACCCCGCGCATCCCTCAGGACAGGCAGAGTTCGATATCAATACTTTCGGGCGTAAATGGGTTTTTGTACCATTCGCTGGTCTCGATCTGCCAATTACTAACGTCGCTTGCGAAAATGCGGCCATCGTTCCACGCGATGGACTTCTCTGTCTTTTAACGAACCGAGCAGGCCTTTCTAAAGTAATCCTTGATTTCGATATCCCAACCTCGCTCTTGGCCGGAGGGGGAGAAACTGTCTCGATTCGATTAGCGGCTGCGGCCTCCGGGCAACTGGAGTTCAGCAACGTGCCGGCCAGTAAGCGCATTCTACTTGGGGGCAAAATAGTGGACACAAGTAGGCCGTTACCGCTTCTGCTGAAAGGTGGCGAGATCAAGATCGCTTGCGTCGGGGATAACCCTGAGTCACCCACGGTCTGGTCACAGATCACCCAAATCCTCGTTAGACCGACCTCCGAGGCAATCGGAGTCGAAAGCCATATTCATTTGTCGAGCCACTTAGGCAGCGGTCTTTCTGCGGATACCGAATTACCGGTGACCGCTTCGAAGCTCGAAGTTGAAGGGCCTGATCTCCAACCTGCGCAGATCAGTATGTCTGGATCAGGCCGCAGAAAGATCTCTCTAACCTGGGAGACAGCCGGCGTCCTAGACCGGAACATCATCATTCGTTATCAGCTTCCCAATCCAGAGCCCGGTCGCTCTTGGGAGATTGAACATCCGCGCTTCGGTGAAGAATTAAGTCCACAAACCAGCCTGACCGTTATCGCACCGTTACCCGGCAACGCCATTCAGAGTGACCAGGGACAAGCTGGATCTGACATCACGCAATTGCCGTATTGGATTCAGTCAAAACTAGTAACACCCGACTTCTACATAATTCGATCGGCTGATCCGGTCGCGGTATCAACGCGGCTATTACCGGTGCTGAAACCCGACAACGCTCGGATCTCGGTCGCTTCCTATCAGACCAGTCTGGTACTGGACGGCTCGCTGAAATGCGAGGCTGGATTCAAAATCGAATACCGGAGCGCCTTCTCCTGGCGTTTTCGATTGCCGGACGGGAGTGCTCTCTTGGATTGCCAGGTGAACTCGAATCCGGCGAGCCCAGTGGTAATGGCAGACGGCGAACTGGAGCTATCCATCCCCGCCCCGCCTAACGCAGGGAATGTCAACTCGCTTCAGATTCTGATTACTTACACGGCACGCAGTTCCAAGTTCGAACCGGTTGAAGGTAAACTTACTCTCTCACTGCCTTCTACCCAGCTCTTTATCGAACAGCTCGAATGGCGACTCTATCTGCCTGATAACTATGAGGCGACCGCATTTGAAGGAAATGTTGAGCCCGGCTCAGGAGACGACACCTCGATCGTTTTCAAGAAACGCCTGGTGAGAGCCGAAACTCCTAACCTCGATGTCTATTACCGAAGGAAGGAACGGTAGACAACGCCGTGAACGGAATCGGCCGGAACCCTGGAGCGCTGCCTCGCTTCCGCCTTCGCAAAGCCTACGGGCGCGACAGGTTGCGAGGCCGTGGTAAGCGGCGGGATATCGTCACTCACGCCCTGGCTCTATCTACGCTCTATATCGCGTCGATCAGAGATTTGGATCGCGATCCGCTTTTACACCCATGACGCCTCCAAGCTCAATCGGAAGCGGTAGAGCACGGCACGCGGAAGGACACTATCAACAACGTTCCCTGGCTCACCACGGCCTCGCAAGCGAGGCAGCGCTCCAAATTTTCTCACTGAAATCCTAATTCTTTATGAAAAACTCCAATTACTCTTTTAAAAAACTATTAGCGGTCGGTTTTATCATTGTTTGTACCAGCGTTGGCTGGGCATTCCTCGGGGCTGCCCTGGTATTTCGTACCGGTCAAGCCGCAGCAACTTTGAACGACGCGGTTCAAGCCGGATGGGGTGCACCGCTTACGCAGATGCATCCGTACGCTTGGTATGAGTCTCCTACCGGCAAAGACGGACGAAAAGCGATTAACCCGGACAGCTCACAGGTCACGGTTCATTTAAACTCTAACCCGAAACAGAAAGGGTTGCTCTGGTTCCGAACTTATAACGTCGATTTCGCCGGCGTTTATGAAATTGCTAACCCGACCCCGATTGAACAAATGATCTACGTGGCATTTCAATTGCCGCACAATGCTGGAGGCTGTTACGATGTGTCCTTTGCCCTCGGAGATCGAACTGAGCTCGTGAACCCAACAGAGAACGGCGTTTTGTCCGACGCAGTGATTGTGCCGCCGGGCAAATCGCGAACGCTTAAGGTCGCATTTAAAACCCGCGGCTTAGATCAATGGTCATACGATTTCCGCGATAGAAATCGGATCCACAATTTCGTTCTGACCATGGGCACGGATTTTCGCGAAATTAACTTTCCGCAAGGGACAGGTTCTCCGACCCAGACAACCCAAACCGACACTGGCTGGCAACTCCAATGGAGCTATCCGGATGTGATCGGTGCGCAAGCGATCGGCATGAGTATGCCGGATGTCCTCAACCCGGGACCAGTGGCAGAGCGAGTAAGCTTTTACGCGCCGGTATCTCTGCTTTTCTTTGCCACCGTTTTGCTGGTAGTGGGCATGGCCCGAAATACACCCTTTCATCCCATGAATTTTTTCTTCATTTCGGCCGGCTTCTTTTCATTCCATCTATTGTTTGCTTACCTCGTGGATGTGCTTCCGTTACATGCCAGTTTCCTGATTGCGGCCGGAGTTTCTTTGCTCCTCGTGTCTGGTTATATTCACGGCTTTGCCGGGAGAGCACTTTCACTGTGGGCGATCGGCGCACAGATTGCCTATATGGTGCTGTTCAGTTACAGTTTTTTCATTGAGGGTTACAGCGGGTTGACCATCGCAATCGGTTCCGTGTTAACTCTGGCATTCTTGATGGTAAAAACTGCGAAAATCGATTGGTCACAGAAATTTGGGCGCCATCCGGTGACACCGCCACCGATCTCCGCACAATGAAATCGCCTGCCGCCGGACCTCGCATCTTGATCGTTGAAGATGAACCTTCCATCGCGGATACCATTCAGTTTCCGCTAGAGACCGACGGTTGCGTCGCTGACTGCTGCGGCACCGGCGGTGAAGCTCTGAACCGCCTTGCGAAACAGAGGTACGATCTCGTGGTGTTGGACATTGGCCTGCCGGATATGAATGGGTTCGAGGTCTGCCGCCAGATACGGATGACTTCGAATGTCCCGATTCTTTTTCTAACTGCGCGATCCGAAGAGGTTGATCGGGTGGTAGGCCTCGAGATCGGAGGTGACGATTATGTCTCCAAGCCTTTCCGGCCACGAGAGTTAAGCGCTCGGATCCGGGCCATCTTGCGGCGGGCGCCGTGGAGCGCTGCCTCGCTTGCGACGCCGATTCGGTCGGAGCCATCGGGTGATAGCAAGGAAGCGTCGGATACGGAAACCGGCGCTGTCCAACGAGCGTTATCCATCGATCAGCAACGCAAGGTGGTACGCTATTTTGGCGAACAACTGAGCTTGTCCCGATACGAATTTCGTCTGCTCGAAGTTCTGGCGAGCGCACCCGGGCGAGTGTATTCGCGGGCACAGCTTATGGAAGCAGCCTGGGAAGAACCGGAAGCTTCCATGGAGCGCACCGTAGATGCTCACATCAAGAGTTTAAGGTCGAAATTGCGTCAGGTTCGTCCTGAGATCGATGCGATCCAGACTCGGCGTGGCTTCGGTTATTCGTTGCTTGAAGAATTGTGAGCATCAGCGCACGCATCCTTCTGGGATCTCTGATCCTATCAGTCGCCGGTGTATTTCTATTTCTTAGTCTTGTCTCCAAGCGAGTCGGACAAGCTTATCGTGAAGCGGTGGAAGAACCGATGGTTGACACCGCCGAAGTGATAGCCGGCGTCATCGCTGACGAAGTGAAGTCGACCGGAAGTTTTAGCACTGCCTGGGAACACGGGTTCAGTGCCGCCAACCAGAGACATTTGCACGCGCAAATTTATAGCCGGCTTAAAACTCGCATCTCGATGGATCTCTATGTCACCGACGCCACTGGAATCGTGCAGTTCGATTCCGGGCACCCAGAAAATGTCGGACGTAATTTTAAGGCGTTTCACGATGTGTCCATGACCTTGCAAGGACATTACGGAGCGCGCACAACGACACAGGAATCCGATCCCAAAGGGTCGATCCTCTACGTAGCGGCTCCGGTTATGGTAGACGGACATCTTTGGGGGGTTGTCTCGGTATACAAACCCCAGCGCGACGTGGAAGAGTTCCTGGCGGACACTGAGCGCACGCTGACGCTCGTTGGACTGAGTGTCGTGGCGGTGTGTACCATGATTGGCGCCGCCTTGTCGCGGTGGGTTACCGCGCCGCTTGCTCAACTCACCCAACATGCCATCGCGATCTCGAAGGGCGAACGACCGGCGCCGTTGCGGCTTCCCGGACGGCATCTGCGGGTTCTCGGAGAGTCCCTGGAGCAGATGCGAGACGCATTGGAAGGACGAAAGTATGTCCAAGCTTATGTCCAAACCTTAAGCCACGAAATGAAGGCGCCAGTGGCGGCGATCAGCGGCGCGTCGGAATTACTCCAAGAAGAGATGGCGACCGAACAGCGAGCCCGCTTCTTAACAAACATCCGGACCGAAGCCACCCGCCTGCAACGTTTGATCGACGAATTGGTTGCGCTTTCCGTGATCGAAAGCCGCAAGAAATTGGATGCGCCGCAACGGGTCGACTTGTCCAGGATCGTCGAACGCGTTGTTAATCAGATCCGGGAACGCGCATCTTCGGTGAGAATTGACTTTACTGCCAACCCGCAGGCCATGGTGATCGGAGACGAGTTTTTGCTAGAAAACGCGGTTACTAACTTGCTCCAGAATGCGATCGAATTTTCGCCGGCGAATGGAACCGTCACGATGTCGGTTGAGCGAGACGATAAAAAGGTTCTGACCCGGATTTCAGACGAAGGACCCGGGATACCGGACTACGCTTTGGCTAAGATTTTCGATCGTTTTTACTCGTTAGCTCGGCCATCGACCGGCAAGAAGAGCTCAGGACTCGGGCTTTGCTTCGCCCGAGAGGTCGCTCATTTGCATCACGGCTCGGTGATGGTTCGGAACCGCAGAGACGGTCAGGGCGCCGAGGCGGTGTTGAGTTTGCGTGCGGCGGAGCATTTGTAGCGCAGGTTTACCCTGTACCCCGAAGATGAAATATCCGCAGATTACACAGATTACGCAGATTTTAGTGGGTTAAGACGGAGCAGGGCTAGTTAGGCCCAAGACTGGTGGGGCGAGGCTCCGGATCTTTCTCGAAGTGCGTGCAGGGCGATCGAGGTTGTCGAATCTGCAGTCTCCAGGGCCTAAAGGTTGCCGAGCCGCGGCTTATCGTGTGGCATCCCCATTCTGAATCAAGCGGACCGAACGCCAACCTAGGTCAACGCGTCGGATCAAAGTCACGCGATCGGCACGACTCGGCGCATTACGCAGAGTAGGAGAAAGCTGTGTCTACGGCGGAACATCGCGTTCCGGTAGTTCGTTTTCGCTCACCGGTGGAGCCACAGTTTGCTCACCGGCGACTTTAAGACGTGACCGGGAAGAAAAGCGGGCACCGGTAGCGGGGCGAATCGGCGCGAAACCCATAAGACCTAGCGGTGGCGGGACGTCACCGTAGATGGCTTCCATCCCGCCTCGTATGAAATAGGTCTCATGCCAAAGGCCGTACCCACTGGGCTTCTCAACAAAATTTTTCCACCAACTTGCGTGCGCACCGGAGCGAGCCCAACGCTCCAGGCTCTCAAAGTTTTCCCAGTACTGACGAATCCCAAGGTGGAGCGGATAAAGCGAGAACAATAGTAATTCATGGCGCAACAAACCCGACGGATGATCTTTAACAGCTTGTTTAAGTTTTGGGCCGAATTCTAGCGCCGGTAACAGACCTCGCACGGCATTAACCCTTAGTCCTAGATAAATAACGACCAGGTCCGGGTACGCAGAAAGATCAACCGTGAACCGCGTTCTTGGTTGGGCACGATCATTGTTCATCGGGGAATTCCGAATGGGCCGACGTGGAAGGCAGCAATCTCGGTTCCGACCGCATCGGCCTCGCAACTTGTCCTCCGTAGCCACACCCTCGTCCCTGCCGCACCCTCAATGTCGGCCTCGCAAGCGAGGCGCGCTCCACGGGTGGCACGCTTGGCGAAGGAGGAAGCGAGGTAGCGCTCCACCTTGTTTAACCGTAGAAGTTACGCTCCCAACGATGAGCCTTGAGGTGGTTAACCTGTTCTTTAGGCAATCCCTTGCCATCTCCCGCCCGGCAATTTGCTTCCACGTTGCGAACTGAACGCATCCCTGGGATCACGGTCGAAACCGCAGGATGGCTCAGGACATATCGTAAGGCGGTTTCCGGCGTCTGATCCAAGGTGATACCGAGATCGGAAACGATTCTTTGCACCCGATCGTACACTTGTTGTTTCCGGTCATCTCGGAAATAGCGGCTCCGGAAATCGCTCGAGTCGAACTCGGTGTCGGGAGTGATTTTCCCGGTGAGGCTGCCTTCGTCAAACGGCACCCGGACGATGACGCCCACCTGATGCTGTTCGCACGCGGGGTACAGGCGATCTTCCGGAGCTTGCTCGAAAACGTTGTGGATGACCTGCACCGTATCCACTACGCCCGTTTCAATTAATCGGATCGCGTTCTCCGGCTGGTTGTCATTGATGGAGACGCCAAAAAATCGGATCTTCCCCTCTTTCTTGAGCTTCTGGATCGCTTCGAGCCAATCACCTTGATCAGCCCATTCATCCGACCAAACGTGGAACTGCTGTACATCAATGATTTCTAACCCAAGATTACTTAGGCTTTCTTCTGTGGATGCGATGACATGATCGCCGGGAAACGCTTCCCCGACTGGCACTCCGGACTGAGCCGGCCATTGATAGTTCTTCGGAGGAATTTTGCTAGCCACATAAATCGTTTCGGAACGTTCTCTAACGACTTGGCCCACGAGTCTTTCGCTGTGGCCATCCCCATACACCAAGGCGGTGTCGACAAAGTTTAGCCCGAGATCAACGGCTTTATTCAGCGCGTTGATTGATTCATCGTCCGAGGCGCCAACCCACATCCCCTTCCCAATTCCCCACGCGCCGTATCCGATCTCCGAGACTTTCATTCCGGTTTTTCCGAGTGTCCGATAGTTCATTTCTTGGTCGTGCTCCTTCAGTTCATGAAATACACCGATCTTAGCGATTGGAAAGGGCTTCCGTTCCAGCGAGGCGCTGTCCAATATATTTCCTTGCGGAGTGTAAACCTTTACACTAATATGCGGACCAATTCGGCTAGGAAACTGGCCGGGCAACCCCGTGTTTGTATTGCTGGGTCGATCCTAAATATGAACATCGCCGATATTCACTTTGGAAGTTTGCCAGTCTCGAGAGAGACCACGGATGAAAACTTTCCTACAAGAGGGGTCCGCGATCAGCTCGGGTCATGGCGGCGCTTGCCGTCCAGCACGTTGGAACTCATGACGATAACGGTGTTCCCGAAACCGACGCTCAGCACATGGCGTCAAGTAATGGACACCGAAGAGGGGCTCTGGATCCCCGGTGGGGTTTTTTCCGGCCCGGTCTTGAACGGAACAGTCGATCACACCTCGGTCAAGGGAAGATATGATGCGCCGGGACGTTGCATTCATATTCTCGCTCGAGCGAAGATGATAACCAACGATGGGGTAGTCATTTATAAGACTGATCGCAGTCGTTGGCTCGGCAGAGACAACGCCATAGAGCGTCTCGTTAACGGTGAAGAGGTGCCCGACCGCGAATATTATTTAGTCGGTGTCATCGAATACTCCGTTTCTGATCCGTCGTACGCTTGGCTTGAAAAAGGGCAGTTCCTCAGTCGAGGGTTAGTCGACGGCGATCTACTCCACGTGGCTCAGTTTAGAGCCATTCCATCGCCTTGAGCCTTGCTGCCAGCCTGCTCGCCGATCCCGCACCAACGCTTGCCGCTTTCAGGACAAGACCTGGAACCAGACCCTGCACAAGCTTCCGACAGAGGGCCGCTAGCGTCCTGGCCAATAAATAACACGGCTTTCGTCCGGCCACAGCCGCAGCGCTACTCGTGGTACGCAGATGCGTTCGGGAAAGGATTGTAAAGGCCGCTGCTATCCTGCCCCGGGGCGTACACAAATCCGTAAAGATCCTTCTTGATATCGACCGGCTCGAGGAGAAGGCCTAGGTTGCGAGTCGCCTTGGTGTATTCGATCAGAACTCGAGCGGTGCCGTTGATGCCCCACATCCTGAATCCGGTCCCCAGAAATCCGCCGTTAGGATAAAGTTCTTCCAGGCCCGCCATCGCATGGAAACAATTGATTGCCACTCGATCCTTCCGAGTAATCCGGTCATCGGCTTTGTATCGGATAGTTCCTCCGTCGAGCAGCAGCTTCCGTTTCACGCCAAGATCAAACGCCGCTTTCTTGATCTCGTAAGGTCCCCACATGCCGACGGCAACTTTCTCGTTTACCGCGAGTTTCAGGGTCTCATCCAGTCTGAAGCTTCTTCCGACGGAGATAGGACACGTGTTCCATAGCGGAACGACTCGGCCACCGAAGCCACTGAAAACGCACAGGTCCGAATTAGTATCAAAATCGTGCGGCAGCCAACTGATGGTAAATGCTTCAAAATCCCGATTCTTGAATTGCCCTCGTCTGAATCCGGGCGTCAGCCTGGGCTGCTTACCGTCGGCGAGCACGCGTACCACCGAGAGGAACGAGTGTGAAAACGCCGGGTTATTCAATTTGTTCTGGTAAGCGAAAGGAATAATAAAAAAGCGGTCCTGTCTATTTAGGCCCTGTCCTAAGCGCGCCGCCACCTTTTCCTTGATGCGATTGACGATCTGCTCGAATAACGGCGTGTCATAGTTTGAGAAGTCGACATCCGTTTTTAGTAATCCGGCATGAAGCGGAACGCAGGGACCGAATAGCAATGCCAACAGCGCGACCCAGGTAGCCATCGCTTTGGTTCGCCGGCCGGTTTTCCACTGCGCTCTGCGGCCGTAGGAGAGCAGCCGTTTAACTTTAGTATGTACGAGCTGATTGGATCGCCGAGCGCGCAGCGGGATGAGCAGCGCCGTCCAAATGGTGCGCATAGGTCTGGGATATTCCATAGTGTGCTCGTTTGCGGATTTCTTCCGCCGAAGTTAGACCAATTTGCGCGTGGGCAGTCTATTGGACCTTGGTCTCATATACCTGTTAGCGCCGATCAGGCAGATTTCGCTGGTCGGCCTGCAGTCGACCTCATGAAATCGTCTTTGCCATCGCCGCAAGACATTATGCTGATGGACCACGAACCGCGCCTGATTGGGCCTTAGAGCAACCCTGACGTTTTTGTTTCCAGCTAAAGGAGGCACAGCGAAGATTGCGTACCCTGAACAATCATTGCGGAAAGCGGATAGCGGATTCGATCGCAATTTGCTAGGTTGGGCTCTCCGAGGTAATTTTCGCTATCGGTTCCCTCCTGTGTGCCTCATAGTTTCTTCCAGCTACCGCTAGGGCGCGGCCCGCGTGCTGGGGCCTTCCTAATTCTTTTTGGGTTTCCTTTCCTACCTCTCTCGATCACGGCTGATCAATTCTCAACGAGGTCGGTAGTGATCCTATACAACGCCACCATCCGCTTGGGTGAACGCTCCTTGTGGGAAGAGCACGGAGGATTCGTAATCGGCCTCATTCTTTTCGCCGTCTTTGCAACCGTTCTCATTTTAATTCTGCTCCGCAACCTCTCTCGCCTTCGTCGGACGCGTCGTGAGCTGAACGATCGCCTTCGGTTCGAGCGCCTGATTGCGATGTTATCAGCGCGGTTTGTCAATATTCTGCCGGAAAAAGTCGATGACGAGATCGAGACGGGATTAGACGAGGTCGTTGAAATGATGAAGCTGGATCGTTGCGCATTTTTCGAGCTTTCCGCCGAGGATGGCAGCCTGCGGTTTACCCATCGGAAGCAGACGCTGGGTACCGACGCCGCGCCGTTTCCGCTTTCCAAACAGCGATTGCCTTGGCTCTTCGAACAAGCCTCGCACGGAAAGGCCGTGGTTCTCCCGGACGTCGCGAAGGATTTGCCCGCGAATGCAAATGCAGAGACGGAATTTTTTCGAGACTTCGGGATCAATTCGGCGCTGGCTTTTCCGTTCTTTCAAGCTGGAGCCCCAACCCGGGCGATTTTATACACGTCAGCGAGCCGGCAGCAGAAATGGTCGGATGAGAGCATCCATGACTTGCATTCAATCGGCCAAATTCTCGCTTCAGCTCTCGCCCGAAAGGAAGCAGATGAATCGCTGCGAGAAAATGAAGCAACGGTTAGCTTAGCGGCGCAATCGGCCGACCTTGGTCTCTGGTCGCGTGACATGCAAACGGGCAAGATCTGGGCCACAGAGCGGACCAGGACGTTGTATAATTTCTCCGCGGGTGCAGAAGTGACTTTTGGCCAGTTCTTGGAGTCATTGCATCCGGACGATCGATCAGGTACTGAGAAAGCGATTGCCGAAGCCGTAGCGGACGTTGGCGATTACAACGTTGTGCATCGAGTTGTTCGACCCGATGGGGCAGACCGCTGGATAGCCGCCCGAGGACGGGCGATCTACAGTGCGACGGGAGAACCTCTAAAGATGATGGGGGCTTCCTTCGATATCACCGAGCGACGACAGCGTGCGCTTCAGACAGAGGGTCACCGACAGGAACTCGCTCATCTCGGTCGGGTCGCATTGATGGGAGAAATGGCCAGTTCTTTGGCGCATGAACTAAACCAACCGTTGACCGCAATCGTCACTAATGCGGCGGCCGGTCAGCGGTTCGTTGCTCGCGGTGTAATCGACGCTCGAGAACTGCATGAGCTTTTGCTCGACATTGCAATGGACGGCGAACGGGCGGGTAAAATCATCCGCGGGATTCGAGAAATGGTGAGAAAAAGCAACACCGCCCGTGAGCCGGTGGATATGAACCAAGTCGTAAAAGATGTGGTCCGGTTAACTAACTCGGACGCACTCAGAAACGGCTGCGTGGTGGTTACAGAGCTTGATTCCCAACTCCCGCCCGTCGAGGCGGACGCAGTTCAACTTCAGCAAGTACTGCTCAATCTGATTTTGAATGCTTTCGAGGCGATGCAGGGGACACCGGTCGATCACCGCCGGGTGGTGCTCTCCACTACTTCCCTAGGGCCAACTTCTCAAGCGAACGGTGCTGTCCGTACAACCGTGCGCGACTTCGGGACGGGGTTCTCTGAAAAGGTACGCCAACGGATCTTCGAACATTTCTTTTCGACGAAGCGAGAGGGTTTGGGTATGGGCCTGGCTATCGCCCGATCGATCGTAGAATCGTTCGGCGGAGTCCTCGACGCCACCAATGCCATCGACGGAGGTGCGATCTTCCATTTCACACTGCCCGCCTTACATTGACTAAACCAAAATGAACCCGCAAACCGAGGGTGTGGTCTTCGTAATCGACGACGATGCGTCGATCCGAAGGGCCCTGGCTCGTCTTCTGCGATCGGTCGGGTATGCTTATGAATGTTTCCCATCGGCTGGGGCTTTTCTAGCTCGACCAACATCCTCCGTCCCTACCTGCGTGTTGCTCGATTATCGGATGCCCGGATTCAACGGCTTGGAGCTGCAGAACGCGCTCATCGCCGCCGGCCGTAACGAATCAATCATCTTCATCACCGGCCACGGCGACATACCGACCTGTGCTAACGCGATGAAAGCCGGCGCCATTGACTTCCTTCCCAAGCCTTTTCGGGACGAAGATTTGCTCAACGCCATCGCCCGCTCCCTGCGAGTGGCTCAGCGCCTCATGCGCCAACATGCTGAAAGAACCAGAATCCAGGCTCTCGTAGACTGCCTAACGCCGCGAGAACGTGAGGTCCTGGAATTGGTAGTTCTCGGGAAATTAAACAAGCAGATTGCCGCCAAACTAGGCGCGAGCGAAAAAACCATCAAAGTGCATCGTGGCCGGGTGATGCAAAAAATGCAGGTGTTTTCAGTGGCAGAATTGGTGAGGCTTACAGAATTTGTCGCGCTAGTAGGCCCGGCGAAGCCGGAAAGCCTGGGTATTCTCTCGGAACTGCCTGGAGATGCGACTAAGGTCTAATATCGCCGGTTTAGCATTTCGCTTAGCTTAGCTGAGCAGGGTTGGCGACAGCCGGGCTGAATTTTCGATACAGCCGGTTGCAACGCAGGAAGCGGTTGGTGCAACGTTTTTTGAAGTTATGAAGGAATGCCCCTGGTGCCGAATCGGCTACAGACCATCTGTGTAATAGACGACGACAGGTCTGTCTTAAAAGCGTTGGGCCGTCTCCTTTCCTCAGCCGGATTGGGCATGACGGGTTTCAGCGATCCGCGCCTGTTCCTCGAACACGCCAAGGAGCACCGGGTTGCGCTGGTGATTATCGATGTCTGGATGCCGGAGCTAAGCGGTTTGGAAGTTCAGCGGTTACTTCAGACAATCGCGCCAGCTACCCCAGTCATTGTCATGACCGCAAGAGACGATCCTGGGATGGATCGCATCGCATTTGCTCAAGGCGCCGTCGCATTTTTTGCCAAGCCGTTTAGCGATACCGTCTTTTTGGAAGCCGTTTTTCGGGCTCTTCCGGAGGCGGAATAGCATCGCCGCCTCTATCGGACTTTAGTCCCATAGACGGGCCGGTAGGCGCCGCTCTAGACTCCTCTAAATGCCTGATACTGCATCTCACGGGCGGTACAATCGGAGAGTAAGTGTTCTTGGGAAACTAATTCCGGCAGCCGTTCTGACGCTCCTCTTTGCCGGCTGCGCCTCGTTTGGGCCGTATCACGCAGATACTCCCGAGCAACCTTTTAACTCAGTACGAGGGGCCAAGGACGGGCGCTACCAATTAGCATTTATCGAATTCGGGGACCAGGGCTCGCCTTTAGATAACTCACAACGAAAAGCTGCGCTCGAGGTGATCCGCAGGGCGGAACGTCCGTTTCTTTTCGTCTATATTCACGGTTGGCAAAATAACGCGAACTCAGGCGACGTCTGCAAATTTGAACACTTCCTCGATACGGTATCGAGTTTCCCCGAGGTCGCCGGACAAAAGGCGAACGTGATTGGTATTTATATTGCCTGGCGTGGCAAAGACCTCACGATACCTGGTCTGAACCTACTCACGTTCTACAGCCGCAAGGCAGTGGGTGGACAGATCGCCGCTCAAAACAGCTGCCTGGCAACGATTAATGAACTCGCTTTGGCAGCTCGGGAGCCAAGCAAAAAATTACATCACTGCATCCTGCTCGGCCATTCCTTTGGCGCATTGTTGCTTGGGAATACGATCGCGCATTCGATTCTCGATGCTAGCGGTACCGGAGCGCGTAACATCAGTCCCTGGGATATGGCCGTAGCATTCAATTCGGCAGACAGTTCCATCGGCACTCGACAGTTGATGAAGGAACTCGATTACCTCTATCAGTATGACTCAACCCGACATGCTTACGTCGGTAGATCTCCTGGCGAGGAACAGGGCACGGCCGTGCCAGAAAACCGGCCGTTTCTGGTATTCCTGCAATCGGAGAACGATATGGCTACCGGGACATTCTTTCCCATTGGTACCGGGTTCTATAACACGATCGGTCTGCGGTATCACTGGGAAAAAGTGCCGGTGCCCGGCCACCACGGAGAAAAAGTTTCTGAACGGGAATTTTATACCCGCACACCCGGCAACAATCCGTATCTGGTCAATTATCACGTGGTTCCGCTGGGTGAAACCAGTCCGCCCCCAGGTCTGAGAGCGACTGAGAACCGGGCATTTGAGGCGAATTTCAGAGAAAATCACCCCGACTATAGTTTTTACACGAGCGAACATAACGACGGTCACGAAGATCGCTTCTGCCACAACGGTAGTTACAATCCGGATGACGTCCGGCCTTCAACAGGACGGGAGCTATGGCGACGTTGGCAATTTGTTTATACCGGCAATGCCCGCGTGCCAATTTGGATTGTGCGTGTACCGAAGGACATTATCTGGGGGCACGGCGGACTATGGAGCGACAACTCCGTCGCAATGTTAGCCGCTCTCTTTCGGATGCAGTTTCCGTTGACAGCCGCGGGCAAGGTGGCTCCACCACCATCGGTCCGCGCTCCGAAGACCCCGGACCTGCAAAATCTGAACCAAGACTGAATGCACTGTCCCCAGTGTCCCGCATTATATCTCGTCGCCTAAAACTTAAGCCCAACGGTGATCTGGGCGCCGTGCACTGACATCTGATACAGAAAATCGTTAGCGCCTTCATCCCGGAAATCGTCATAAAGATACCGATAACCAACCTCGCTATAAATGTTACGGGTCAGGTCGCACCCTAAAGCAGCGTAAGCCTCCACTGCAATGTCGGATCCAATTCCAAACCCACCAACATCGGTTTCGGCAGTAAGATAGAACGCCTTGGTCAGATTCAATCGCCCTCGTAAACCGATCAAGGGATCGATCCAATTATCGTAAAAAGAAAAGCTTCGATTCAATTGGCCGGTTAGATAGTTGGAAATGCGATTCTCCAGTCCGGTCTTTAATTGAGTCACTCTGGCTTGAACTTTCGCCTGGATTGCCGCTTCCAGCGCAGGTAGCCGGCTTTGGATCTGTTGTTGGACCGCATCTAATATTCTACCCTTTAGAAACTCAGCGACCGGGCCCACCGGCAATATCGGGGTGCGATTATCAAGCGCGGTTAGCCTATCTGTGATGTCTGCACGGATGAGAGTTCCCAAATCCGAGGCGCGGATGGCCACCCGTTGAGCAACCGCATCCACCAATTGGGTACTCGCGGCGTCAATTGCCAGGTTGTTGGCTTGTAAACCCACCTGCTGGCCGACGTAGGTATCTCTGAACCCCACTAGCAAGTCCAGCCAGCCGCGTGGCCCATCGATGACCCGGTAGGACCCGAAAAGCTGGCCACCGAATTGTTGCAAGCCAAGATCTACCTTTGATACCAGACCTGACCTCTCCGGGGTACCAGCTTGAGCATTCAAGTAGAGGAGGCCACCAAATACACCAAATCGCCCTCTTCTGACCTCGCCGTTGAACGCATATATCACATTGATATGCCTGAGAAGTTGTCCAACATCGACACTGATATTTTGGTTAAAACCGTGAAAACCGGTGATGCCGCTAACGTTGGCTAGCCAACCGGGTCCCCCAACCTTGACTTCCCACGGTTCCGTCTTTTTGACCGGCAGTTGAACTTCCTTTGTCTCTATTTCCTTACCGGTCGATTGGTTTACTGATGGCGGTGTGTTCTGCCCTCGAGCTACGTTTCCTGTTGCAGCCAAAAGAAAGAGGGTCGCCAGCATCAATACTGAAGATTTGCGTTCTGGGAGGTGCATATATTTCCTTCCATTTTCTGCAATCGGCTAACACCACACGCTTCGTGCCCGGCTGATTTCCGGGTGTGCAAACTACCCGCGCAGGCCACAATCGTTGCAGCGAAGGCATAGGTATAGCAACCCGGATTAGATATGCCTATAAGACCTTAGTCCCATAGCGAGAGCGGAGGGGGGATGATACGGTCGCCTTCAGTTTCAAGCGTCAGCTAAAAGCGCGTGGCCACTCCCCCTAAATTAAATGCTCAAGGAGCGTGAGCAGCCAAAGGAATCATCCCATGAACCGAAGAGAAGCAATTATCGCCGGAGTGGTTAGCATTGCTGCCACCCTGCCTACTGTCGTGAATGCGGAGGCATCCGAAAATCCAGAGGTAGAGCCGATTCGCGCCTTATTAAAGGCGCACGATGAGGCCTTCACTAACCACAACCTCGAGGGGGTTATGGCATGCCTGACTGAAAAGGCCGCTATCATGGGAACCGGTCCCGGAGAGATCTGGTCCGGACCGGATGAGATCAAAGTTGCTTATGAGCACTTCTTCCAAGGTTTCGACGAGGGAAAACAAAAGTACGAATACCAATTCAAAATAGCGGCAGTTGGCACTGACATGGGCTGGCTGATGACGTCCGGAAATATCTCGGGCGAAAAGGCTGGGAAAGAGTTCACTTACCCTATCAATCTATCCCTTACCGTCGCGAAAAACGCGGGTAAATGGCTGATCGCTGCTATGCATTTCTCGACGTTAATCGGCGCGTCCGCAACGGAAGGAACGTAATAAAACGATCGATTCTGCTTTTATGAGTAGCGAACACTCTTCTGAAACAACCGGTCCGGCTGAGCATCAAGAACTACTTAGACGCCGGTGGTTTCTCCAAAGCATGGGGAAATGGTCAGGGGCGGCAATTGCTGCGGCGATAATCGGTAGCGCATGGCTGGCATCTCCACCGGCGGCTCAAGCCGGCGCTTGGGTGAATCGGCGAGGTGGCGGGGGCGGTGGCGGCTGGATCAACGGTCGCGGAGGCTGGAGTGGCGGAGGTGGCTGGGTGAATCGTGGTGGCGGCGGCGGGGGCGGCTGGATTAACCGCCGGTATTATGGCGGCGGAGGTTCATGGATCAACCGCTGGTAAACGATGAGGGCAATAGCGCACCGCTAGAACCTGATTGGCCCATTCTTTTCGTGCCGTCCGATTCAGCGTCCGGCCACAGCGGGAGCCCATTTGTCGCGATCGTTAGGAGTCAGGTGGAACTTAGCCAGTGGCTCATTAATCCGCCCGCCGGCTTACAATGGCTCCAAGTCGAGGAATTGATCGACGATCGGGATGCTTGGATCCCGGCGGCGCAAAGCACATCGAATGTTCCACTGGACGTCGTCATTACGAGTCCGGGTTCCCAGTTTTCTGACTTATACCAATTGGTCGACGTATTGGCGGTCCGGGACGTTAGGGTGAGTATGCCTGCCTCGCCCGGGTTTCTCAGAGCCCTCAAAGTGGCCGTCGCATTGCAGCTGCCGGTGCGCCTTTTGCCAGGGCAGCCCTCTCCCGAGGTGCTGATTGAATTGATCGAAGCAGTTAACTTCTATCTCCGTGATCCCATGGTGGAAACGCCGGTTGAGTTCTTCCATTCGGTGTTAGCTTCCATGTGCGGCGCTGGCGACGGCTCACTCTGGATGATTCTTGAGGAAGACCCGGCCTTTTGTCTGCATCGAGGAGTTGAGGGCGGCGTTAAAGTACGCGGCGTCTCTAGTTGTCCGTCACCGGGCATCTTGGATCCAACCGCACTCGTCGGCCTCGCAAGCGAGGCCGCTCGAAACAATCTCTTTTCCACGACGTTTGTGGACATCTGGTTCAAACGTTTACTCGAGCAGGATGCCGAGTGCGCGAGCTGTCCTTGGCAACAGATTTGCCAAGGATATTTCAAGTGGCCGGATCCCGCTTATGATTGTGAGGGCGTCAAACGGCTGTTTTCCGCCATCGAAGCAGTTGCAAACGAGATGGGCCGTGAACTCGCAGGCCGAGATTTTGCCGATTCAGAAGAAGAGCTTCGGAAACCCGGATCCATTGCGTCTCCATAGAAAAACGGAAGCATCAGCTGATGAGCGGACGAGTCTTTAGCGTGATCCTCCTACCGACGTCGGAGTGCAACGTCGCCTGCGACTACTGCTTTGAGCACAAGGAACCGCATCGACTTTCGCTGGCGTTGCTCCCGTTGTTAACTCGGCGCCTGCTTGACCATCTCGAACATGAGAATATCGAGGTTTGCGAGATCTATTGGCAAGGCGGAGAAGCGATGATCATGGGCCCGGAGTGGTTTGCAGAGGCTGGAGATCTAATGGGGCGGGCTGCCGCGGAACGAGGGCGCAAATTCGTTCACTATCTACAAACGAATCTTATTAGCTACTCACCATCCTGGAATAGGGTAATCCATGGAATGTTTAACGGGTCCGTTGGCACGTCGATGGACTATCCCAACGTCCATCGCAAGCTTTTCAAAGGTGGTCCGGCAGCTTACACTAAACTCTGGACTAAAAGGCTGTACGAAGCGCGCGAAGCAGGTATCAAGATCGGGGTCATTGCCGTATTGCATCAAGCCAGTCTGGAAGACGGCGCGGAGAGATTCTACCGCTACTTCACCGATGACCTTGGTCTCGATGATTTCCAGGTCAATACGCCGTTTGCCGGTGGCCCGGCAAAGGACGTCGATGGCGGCTTTCAACTCGATTCCGGTGAGCTGGCTCGGTTTCTCGGTGAGTTATTTGATATCTGGATCCGGGACGGTTACAGCTCCGGTGTATCGCTTGGTCCGTTCGATGCATTAATTGATCACTTCATCGGTCGACCGGCGCGCTTACCCTGCATCTGGAAAGAGAACTGCTCTAATCAGTTTATTTCTGTGGACGCCAGAGGGACCGTGGCTCAGTGCGATTGCTGGGTCACCAGTTATCCAGAATACTTCTTTGGCAATATGTTCCGCGAACCCGACCTGACGCGGATGCTGAAAACCAGCAGAGCACGACGCGAGTTTGTCGATCGGCCGAAGCATCTGATGGAGCACGAAGACTGCCTGGCGTGCCGCTATCTGTCGATTTGTCACGGTGGTTGTCCCGTACGAACCTATAGCGCGAAGGGAACGCTGTTGGCGAAGGATCCCTATTGCGAGGTCTACAAGGTAGTGTTTGCGCGCGCAGAAGCGCACGGTCAGCAGATTCTGCGGCGACGGAGTGCGGCGGCCGGCAACGGTCAAGCAGCCCAGTTAAATGGTCGCGGAGTCAGTGTTTCAGCGACCAGGTAGTGGCGAGAACGCAGCCATGAAAGAGATCTATCCCCTACGGAAGACTGTTTCGCGATTGTTCGGGGTTACAACCCTGATCTTCGCCTTCGGATTAATGCCGATCCTAACCGAAACGGCCCAAGCGCAACCATCCGTCACTGAGGAGGAGGCGTACGCCATCGGCGTCGACGCGTACCTCTACTTTTACTCGCTCGTCACTATGGACATAACCCGCAAACAACTCAGCAATGTCGAGCCTGGGAAAGGATTTGGCGGGCCCATGAACACGTTTGTCAACATTCCTGAGTATCCCACAGCGGACGTAAAGGCCGTGGTGCGGCCGAATTTCGATACTCTCTATTCTTCAGGATGGCTTGATCTGACCAAGGAGCCGGTGATGGTATCCGTCCCCGATACCAGCGGCCGTTATTACCTTCTGCCGATGCTCGACATGTGGACGGACGTGTTCGCCTCACCCGGGTGGCGCACGACTGGTACGGCGGCCGGTTATTTCATTATCGTGCCGCCCGGGTGGCGACCCGACCTGAAAGATCGGCTGAACGATGAATTCAAACTACCAAAAGACACCCAGCGAATCGATGCACCAACTGCCTACGTTTGGATCATCGGTCGTACGAAGACGGACGGTCCGCAGGATTACGAGGCGGTTCACAAGATCCAAGCAGGCTACAAGATCACCCCACTATCCCAGTGGGGAAAGGCGCCCGAACCGGTCCAGGTTAAGATCGACCCGACAATTGACATGAAGACTCCGCCGAAGATCCAGGTCGACACCATGCCTGCTGGTAAATACTTCGCCTATGCAGCAGAACTCATGAAGCTGCAGCCGCCACACATCACAGATCAACCGATCATCGCGCAGATGAAGCGCATTGGGATCGAGCCCGGGAAAAGCTTCGACCTCGACAAGGTCGATTCCGCCCCAAAGAAAGGCCTGGAGAGGGCGCCTAAGGGAGCGCAGGAGCTAATGAAGTGGAAGGTCGCGACTATTGCCAGAGTGGTGAATGGCTGGTCAATGAACACCGACACCATGGGCGTCTATGGAAACTACTACCTTAAACGCGCGATGGTGGCGCAGATAGGTCTCGGCGCGAACCTCCCTGAGGACGCCATTTACCCATTGAATCTTGGTGACGAGTCGGGTAAACCGCTCGACGGGGCCAACCAGTACACGATTCACTTGGACAAAGGGGCCACGCCGCCGGTGAACGCTTTCTGGTCGATCACACTCTACGACCAGGACGGCTTTCAAGTCGGTAACAGCCTCAACCGTTTCGCCGTTAGCAGTTGGATGCCATTCCAGTATAACTCTGACGGCTCTCTCGACCTTTACTTTCAGAACGAAAGCCCAGGTGCGGAAAAGGCAGCCAACTGGCTACCTGCTCCCAAAGGATCCTTCAACCTGTGCATGCGCCTGTACGCTCCGAAGTCCGAAGCGCTGACCGGGAAATGGAACCCGCCACCAGTTATAAAGATCGAAGCACTGCCAAGGTTGATGACGCAGTAGAGTAAAGCAGACTATCGATGTCAAAATCCCGCCTCTTCGCATTTCTCATCGAAGAGTTCGAAGAACTCCTGCCGCCAACGGTGTTCTTCGCGATCAGCTTCAATCTCATTCTACTAACTACTCAGCTTATTCTCGCTGATTACCTGGTCCACTTCTTGAGTTTTCTGGTGGCAACCACCAGTGCGCTGGTAGTGGGCAAATCGGTACTCTTGGCAGATGCACTGCCCTTCTTCCGCCGTTTCGATACAGCACCAATGATCCAATCGGTCCTATTCAAGACCATGGTCTATTGGGTCGTCGTTTTTCTGGTACGGTTCCTGGAAAAGCTTGTCGAATACTGGTTCAGCGGTGGCACTTTCAGCGGGATCCCGGACTACATCGCGAATCATTTTACCTGGCACCGGTTTGCCGCTATCCAGATCTGGATCTTCGTTCTGTTCCTGTTTTACACTTCGGTTGCCGACCTGAATGCGCGCTTGGGTAAGGGCGAGCTCGTGAAGATGTTCTTCAGCAGACCTCCGGGGCAGTCCTGCCCGGCTCCTGCCACCAAGCAAACGCAACTGGATGCATAGGGCCGCGCACTCGGAGCCTGTTGAAAAACAGGTGATGTCTTGCGACCAAAGGATCAGTCCCGGAGGGACAGAATGAAGGTAGCCAGGCAATTTGTTGGTTGGGATATGTAGGGAAGAGGCGTCCCGTCCCGTGGGGACGGTGTGATTTTTATCCCTGGCTATACACCGCTGTAGATCTAAGGACGCCGTTGACGAGCCAATCATACCGTCCCGCTGGGACGGGTCGCTTTTTTTTCCGCACCCCAGGCAGTAAACTGCCTGGCTACCTTCATTTAGCCCCTACGGGACGAACCCGGTCTCACCGCTAATTTAGCTGCCCAGTAAACACGGGTTTTCAACAGCACACTAGCGGCCAGAATCTTTCGCATTCAGTATGCGGGCGACGGCGCCCTGCAGCTCACGAACAACAGATGCCACTAAGGTACAATATCGCTGTGCGATCTGGTGACTATGTTGATCACGCTCACTTGGAGGCGCGAGCCAATGTTGCTCCGCAAAAAAATGAACGCGAACTCCTCTGTTGTTTTGGTTGGTGCGGCCGCCACGATCTGCGTCGTCGACGACGACCCTTCGATGTTAAAGGCGCTCGAACGCTTGCTTTTATCGGCTGGCTGGTCGGCACGGTTCTTTCGCGAGCCCCTAGGTTTTCTTAAGTACGCCACACACAATCCTGTTAGGGTTGCGCTCATCGATATCTGGATCCCCGGTATGAGTGGTCTCGAGCTCATGAAGCAACTCCGAGTCGTTTCTCCTCGGGCCCGGGTCATCGTGGTTACGGCAGACGACGAGGACTCTGTCCGAAGCGCGGCGATACAGAATGGCGCGACCGCATTTTTCGCTAAGCCTTTTGAGGACGACATCTTCCTCGAAGCCATAAAGCAGGCCATGGCACTCGATGAGCCTGAGGTGCCGCGATTTGCTTCCACCGTCGCCGCCTCTCCCACCGGGATTCAGGCAGGCATCAGTGGGACTAAGGTCCCATAGAGGCGCGCCATCAGACCTGATAGGCTTTGCAGCCAAGGGCACTTAGTCATCGTGCCCGATCATGCGGCGTTGCGATAAAGTGGAAGTATATGCCGGCCGAATGCCCTCCGTTCTGAGCCGAGCCCGACCGCTTGGCTACGTCACGCTGTTCTGGGTTGCGTGGTGTGCTGCCTTCTGTGGGCGGCTCGAAGCCATCAGCACCCAGAAAAAAGCAGTACTGGTGCTTTACGGTGATCGGTTGTCCATCCCGGCTATGAAGTCGGCAGAGCAGGGTTTGATGGCTGGGCTGTCACGTGAGCGCCCGGAAGACCTGGAAATCTTCTCCGAATACCTCGACCTCGCGCGTTTCCCGGCGGCCCGGTATGAGGACGATCTCGTGCGCTATCTACGCACCAGGTACACAGGTCGAAAGCCAGACGTAGTGATCGCGGTCGGAAGCTCCGCGCTGGAGTTCGCGGTTGCCCACCGAGACGAGCTTTTTCCGGACGTGCCGATTGTCTTTGCAAATGTGGACCTTCGCGAGATCGAGGTGCAGAAAATGCCACCGAATGTCACCGCGTTCTGGATAGCTTGGGACTATCAGCGCACCATAGAGCTAGCGCTTCAACTGCAACCTGAAACTAAAGAGATCATTTGCGTCGGCGGCTCTGGAACCCAAGCAGCAATGGAACAATGAAGCGCGCAAGGTCCTGGAGCGCTTTGCAACCCGGGTTCGCACCCGCTGGCTGGATAAGTTGCCGTTTCCAGCCGTGCTACATGAAGTCGCTCGATTGCCACTTGATTCGGTCGTGCTGTATGTGCCAATGCGGCGCGACGGGGAAGGAAAATCGGTCTCGCCTTTTGAGGCGGCCCGCCAGCTCGCTGAAGCCTCCAGAGTGCCGGTCTACGGTCTCTCACGATCTGAACTTGAAGACGGAATCATTGGCGGAGCTTTGCTGGACTTCTCGGAGGCCGGCCAGAAAACCGCGGCGCTCGCCTTACGCGTATTGGCTGGGGAGATGCCGCCCGTGCTCACGCCACCGGACCCGGCAACCAATCCACTGCTCATTAACTGGAATGCACTCAAAAAATGGCATGTCTCCGAGAACCGAATTCCTGGGGCGGCTACGGTGCTACATCGGGGCCCAGGCTTGTGGGAGCGGCACCGCCGCCTAATCCTCGTGACGGCTTCGGTCCTTGGCTTGCAGTCAGTGCTCATCGTGTGGTTGATCGTTCAGCACTCCAGACGGAAGCGAGTGGAGCGATCGCTGCGTGATAGCGAGGAGCGCATGAGCCTCGCGGCGGAGGCCGCCAACCTGGGTATGTGGGTGTGGGACGTTGTTAGAGATGAGTTTTGGATGACGGACAAGGGACGCGCCTTGTTTGGCATCGAGCCGGAGACTCGGCTGGATAACGCGACGCTGATCTCACGCGTGCATCCCGAGGATCGTGCAGTGCGCAACGCCGCGCTGAAGCGCGCGATCGAGACCCGCGGTGAATACGTGATGGAATATCGCGTGCTGCTGCCGAATGGGACGCTGCGCTGGATCGGCGCGCGAGGCCACTGCATGGACGTCGGGGACAAAAAACACACCCGGCTCCTTGGCGTCTCGATGGATGTGACCGCGCAAAAGCAGGCACAGGATGCGCTGCGGGAAAGCGAGGCTCGTTTTCGCGATATGGCCGACACAGCGCCTGTGATGATCTGGATGTCGGGCACGGACAAGCTCTGCACCTTTTTCAACAAAGGTTGGCTCGACTTTACCGACCGTCCGTTGGAGCAGGAGCTTGGCAATGGTTGGACAGAGGGTGTTCACCGCGAAGATTTCGACCACTGTCTTGAAGTCTATGCTAACTCCTTTGATGCACGGCAACCTTTCACGATGGAATACCGCTTGCGACGAAGAGACGGTGAATATCGCTGGGTTCTGGATAACGGAACGCCGCGCTTTGCGTCCGATGGCAGGTTCCTGGGATACATCGGTTCTTGCCTTGACATCACCGAACGCAAGCAGGGTCAGGAACGGTTTCGGCTGGCCGTAGAAGCTTCGCCCAACGGGATCGTTCTGGTTGATGCGCAAGGTCACATTGTGCTGGCGAACGCCTGCGTCGAAAAACTGTTCGGTTACCAACACCGGGAGCTCATCGGTCAGGCCGTAGAACTCCTCGTGCCGGAGCGGTTCCGCAGCAACCATCTGGCTCATCGGGCGGGCTTTCATGCCGCTCCGGTGGCTCGGGCCATGGGCGCCGGCCAGGAGTTGTTCGCCCGGCGGAAGGATGGGACAGAGTTCCCCGTCGAGATCGGGATCAGCCCCATCCAAATCCCGGAAGGCACGCTGGTTTTGAGCGTGATCGTGGACATCACCGAGCGCAAGCAGGCGGAAGCGGAAGCACGGCAGCACCGCGAAGAAATCGCGCACCTCAGCCGCCTCGCGATTATGGGAGAGATGGCCGGCTCGCTCGCGCACGAGTTAAACCAGCCACTTGGTGCAATTGTGACCAACGTTGGCGCTGCTCTGCGTTTCCTGGAACGCGATAACCTTAGCGGCGAGAAATTACGAGAAATCCTTCAAGATATCGCCGCAGATGGCAAGCGAGCGGGTGACGTGATCCGCACGGTTAAGGGAATCGGGCGTAAGGAGGCGGGTGCCCGGCGGCTCCTGCAGCTTAACGAAGTGATTGCCGAGGTGCTCAGGCTGGTGCGCTCGGACGCGCTCGCCCACGATTGCACAGTCTTGACCGAGCTTCATCAGGCGCCACCAAAGGTCGACGCGAATCCGGTGCAACTTCAGGAGGTGTTTCTCAACCTGATCCTGAACGCCTTTGAAGCCTCGAAAGACGTGCCCAGAGCCCAACGCCGCGTCATTATTCGGACACAGCCCGACGGCGACAGCGCGGTCCGGGCAAGTGTACGCGACTTTGGCACCGGGTTGCCGGCAGATCTGCCGGAGCGGGTTTTCGATCGATTTTTTTCGACGAAGCGCGAGGGCATGGGTATCGGGTTGTTCATTGCGCGGTCAATCGTTGCCGCGCACGGCGGCACGCTCTTCGCGGAGAATGCGGAGGGGGGT